>Ga0335071_10007832_pt1 | contig 10981 bp, 5 predicted proteins | sample Lox_Sample_15_FD_206724 | JGI IMG/M metagenome (GOLD analysis project Ga0335071, IMG submission 206724) | Soil microbial communities from Loxahatchee National Wildlife Refuge, Florida, United States - Lox_Sample_1.5 | ecosystem: Environmental > Terrestrial > Soil > Wetlands | place: USA: Florida...
GCGCGGCAGGCGTCGTAGTAGGCCTTCAGCTCGCGCAGGCGGGTCTCCCCGGTATCGGCGGGATGACCGTCGCCGTGGAAATCATTGATCATGGCGGCGTCCACTCCCATGGCCTCGAGAACCGGCTTGAAGGGCGGTACCCAGCCGGCGGGGTTGGCCAGGGCCTGCACCGTGTAGGCAAAGTGCCAGTGCGGTGCGAAGCGGACATAGCCGTCCAGGGCGGGGAAGCGGTCGCTGTTGGTGTATCGCAGGGCGGCGGCAAGGGCCGCGGGCGGTCCGCCGCGATCCAGCAGGAGGAACAGGCTCAGGCGCTGCTCCGTGCCGGGCGGCGCGTTCGACCACGGATAGTACGGGGTCGCGTCGTCCGGCAGTTGCCGGATGCCCAGCGCCACTTGCCCTTTCCAGGAGGAGTGCCACACATATGCCATGTTGGTGGTGAAATCGCGCGGGAAGAAATACTGGTGCGGCGCCGGAAAGACGGCCACGCTGCCGGCGCCGGTGCGCGCCGCGAGGACGCGATAGCGGACGGCCTGCGGCTGGTGCTCCGGTCCGCTGGAAGGCGCGGTTCGCAATTCGCCGGCGGTGTCGTAGTAAGAGACGCTGGTTTCCATGTTGCCGCCGGGCCGGCGGCCGGCATCCACGGTCATGCTCAGGCCGGCGTCGTAGAAGTACGCGGTGTCGGGCTCGCTGGTGGCGACGGCGGCGAACTGCTGGACGAGGCGGCTGCCGGGAAAGAACCGGAAGTGAATGCCGCCTTCGAAGATGCCGATGCGCAGGCCGTCGAACGCGACATCCACGCGGTCTCCGATGGTGGCCACGCGCGCCGAGTTGGGGGCGAAAACGCCCGCGTAGGAGCGGGTGCCGTCGGGGTGGCTGGGCGGCAGATCGAAGAACTGGTCCCAGCCGCCACGGCGCTTGCCGGTGGTGCATTGGAACCACGGCCGCGCCCGCGCGATCACCGGCGCGCCGTTCACCGCGATCGAGGTAAGCAGGGGCGCTTTGGGGTCGAGCGAGAATTCCGCGGTCCACGGATTGCCGGTTTCGTCCTTCCAATGCACCGTCAGGGAAGCCGGGCCGGAATCGACGGTGATCGCGCCCGGCCGGTAAGCCGAGAGATCGACCTGCACCGCGGCTCCGGCACACATTGCCGAAAGCAGGAGCCCACTGGCCAGCTTGCGCATAGGGGCATTGTCGCAGCTTCGAGGCAAGAGCGCGGCCGGGGCAGGCGGCTTACCCGCCGGGCGGCGATTCCATCAGCCAGACTTCCGAGGAGACCCGGACGATGTCGAAGAACGCGAGAGAATGGCCGTCAGGCGCAATATCGAACTTGTTGTTGGCGCCGCTGAAGTGGACGGCGCCCAGCGGAGCAGGCTTGCCTCCCTCCGTGGGAACCATGAAGATCTGCTCGCTGCCGTCGGTGGCCATATCGAGGTAGGCCAGCCGCTTTCCATCGGGCCACCAGACCGGCCAGCTACCGGTCTCGGAGAGGCGGAGCAGGCCGGCGCCGTCGGCGCGGATGACGTAGATGCCGCCGACATTGAAGCGGCGGCTGCGGCTGAACGCAACCCAGCGGCTGTCGGGAGACCAGGCTGGAACCGTGGCTTCGGGCGGCACGAGCGGCCGCGCCTCGGTGCCGTCGGCGTGCGCGATGTAGATGCCGGTCTTGCCGTTTTCGGTGCGCGCAAACGCCATCCACCTGCCGTCGCGCGAAAAATCGGCATACTGGTCGTCTTCGGCGCGCGCGGGGGTGAGGGGCTGCGGAGGTCCGCCGGCGCGGCCGACGCGCCAGATCCGATCCGGTCCGTTGCTCCACGTGTTGTAGACGATCCACTCGCCATCCGGGCTGAAGCGCGAGTAGATTTCGGGCAGCGGCCCGAAAGTCAGGCGCCGCGCGTTTCCTCCGGAGGCCGGAACGGTCCAGATGTGCCAGGAGCCATCGAGCTCGCCACGGCTGAACGTGATGTCGCGCCCGTCGGACGAGAAAGACGGCGCCCAAAGCAGAGCGGTGGTGGTGGCAAGCTGGCGAGTCGCTCCGGAGAGCAGGTCGTGGACGAAGATTGCCGTGCGCGAGCGCGCGCTGGAGAACGCGAGCGTGCCATCGCGCGCGACGCTGGGGAGCTCGTCCGGGCCGGCGCCCGTGGTGATGCGGGTGAGAGCGCCGCCGGAAACACGAACGGCCCAGAGATTGGTTGCGCCGGCGCGGTTCGACTGGTGAATGACCGCGTTTCCATCCGGCGAGAACACGGGAGCGGCGCTAAATACGCCAGGCGGATCGTTGGAGATGCGCCGCGCGGCGCCGGTTCCCACGGAGGCCAGCCAGAGCTCGCCGGCAACGCCTCCGCTGCTGCGCACGAGTGCGATCTGATCGCCGCGGGGAGACCAGGACGGGTTCCGCACGAAAGGCAGCACGGCGTCTCCCCGCAAAAGCACGCGCAGGCCGGAGCCGTCGGCCCGGGAGACCGCGAGGGACTCGTGCTCGCCCGCGTGCAGGAGGACAAATGCCAGGCTCTGCCCGTCGGGCGACCATGCGGCGTCGATGCCTTCCTTGAGCGGGCAGGTCGGGTCTCCGCCGAGCGCGGGGAGGATGCAGACTTCCGATGCGCCCTGCGGGCCGTAGCGGGTGAACGAGACGCGCTCGCCGTCGGGGGCGAAGTGCGGGTGTTCGTCGCGGGAGGGGCCATCGGTCAGACGAATTCGGGAGCCTCCGGAGACGCGTTGGACGAAGAGGTTGGTCCGGCCTTCTTCGGTGGCCGCGTAGACGATCATCTTGCCATCGGCGGAGAGGCTGGGATTCAGCAGTTCGCCGTCGGCGGAAATCACCAGCCGGAGGCGCGCGTTCGCCGTGTCCGGCAGCCCGGCGGAGCCTCGCACGAGGAGTTTTCCACGCTCCAGATAGGCAGCCAGCACCGCTGCGGCAAGGGCGAGCGCGGCGGCCCCGAGCAACACGAGCCGGCGCACCGGGCGGCGCGGCGGAACGGCCGGCAGGGCGTAAGTGCCGGAAGTGATTTCCTCGCGGAGCTCCTCCAGCGCGACCCGCAGATCGTCCATGTGCTGGAATCGGCGCCCGGGGTCTTTGCGGAGGCAGCGCGAGATGATCCGTTCGAGCTCCGAGGGCAACCCGGCGACGACCGTGCCGGGCGGTTCGGGCTCGCGCGCGATGATGGCGGCCATCGTAGACATCTTGTTTTCGCGAGCGAACGCGCGGCGGCCGGTGACCATTTCGTACAGAACCGAGCCGAGGGAGAAAATATCCGACCGGGCGTCCACCTTCTGGGCCTGTGCCTGTTCCGGCGACATGTACGCGATGGTCCCCAGGATGACCCTCTCCTCGGTGTGGACGGAACCAGGGCTGGTGAGCGTGCGGGTCAACTCGGTGTCGGCATCCTCATCGGGGTGAGTGAGTTTCGCCACGCCGAAATCGACGACCTTGACCCGGCCCGAATCGGCGACGATGATGTTGCCGGGCTTGATATCGCGGTGGATGATGCCCGCGGCGTGGGCGGCGGCGAGGGCTCCGGCGATCTGGGCGCCGTAGTTGAGCGCGTCGGAGGAGGCGAGGCCCTTGTGGCCGATGAGGTGTTCGAGCGTCTTGCCCTCGACATATTCCATGACGATGAAGAGACTGTCGTCCGCGGAGCCGATCTCGTGGATGGTGACGATTCCGGGATGGTTGAGGGCCGACGCGGCTTTGGCTTCCTGGATGAAGCGGCGCTGCCGCGTTTCGTCCGCCGCCTTCCGGGCGCGCAAGACCTTCAGGGCGACGAAGCGGTCGAGGCGGAGGTCGCGCGCCTTGTAGACGACCCCCATACCTCCTTCGCCGAGTTTCTCGACGAGCTGATAGTGCTCGATTGTCTCGCCGATCGTCATGGCCCGAATCCTATCCGGGTAATCGGATCTGATTTAGTGTAATGGGAATCGCGGGAGAGTGGGGAGGCGGGTTGCGGGAAGGGCGGGGGTAGGAAACGACCCGCCCGCCCAATAAATTCGAAATTTCGAATATAATGATTGAGTGAATAGGGAGCTGCACCGGTTCAAGGCGGAGATCTTCCATGGCCTCGCGCATCCTACGCGGATCGCAATTGTGGAGGCCCTGAGACGCGGCGAGATGTCCGCGGGCCAACTGACGGCGCAACTCGGCCTGGAGCAGGCCAACGCCTCGCAGCACTTCGCCGTGCTGCGCAGCGCGCAGATTGTCACCAGCCGCAAGGAAGGAAACCAGGTTTTTTACTCGCTTCGCGACCCCGTGCTGATCCAGGTGCTGGACATACTGAAGCGCTATTTTTATTCACAACTCTCGCAGACCATATCGATCCTGAAGGAAATCCGGAAATGAGCGGGTGGCAGCCGAAACTGATTGAGTGCATCAGGAACTACACCCGGCGGGATCTAGCGGCCGACCTGATCGCCGGCCTCACCGTCGGACTGGTGGCGCTGCCACTGGCCATGGCGTTCGGCATCGCCTCGGGAGTAGCTCCCGAGGCGGGCATCTACACGGCCATCCTGGGCGGCTTCGTGGTATCCATCCTGGGCGGCTCCCGCATTCAGATCGCCGGGCCGACCGGCGCGTTCGTGGCGATCGTAGCCGGCATCATCGCCAGGCACGGACTCTCCGGGCTGCTCATGGTGACAATGATGGCGGGCGTGATCCTGCTCTTCCTGGGCCTGACGGGACTCGGGACTGCGGTGCGGTATATACCCCGCCCGATCATCATCGGTTTCACCAACGGCATCGCCCTGCTGATCGCGTCCACGCAGATCAAGGATTTTCTGGGCCTGAAGATGAAGGAGAACCCAAGCGAGTTCTTTGAGCGGCTGAGGGCGCTGGCAGGCCACATCGGGACCATGGACGGAGTGACCGTCGCGCTGGCGTTCGGCTCGCTGGCGGTGATCCTGGCGCTTCCCAGATATGTGCCCAGGCTGCCGGGCTCGATCGTTGCGCTGCTTGTGTCCACTGCCGCGGCGGCGATCTTCAGGCTGCCGGTGGAGACGATCGGGTCGAAGTTCGGAGGGATTCCGCGGGGTTTCCCGGCCTTTCACATTCCCGAATTCCGGCCGGATCTGATCGTGCCGCTGCTGCCATCGGCGCTCACGGTGGCGATTCTGGCGGCGATCGAGAGCCTGCTCTCGGCAGTGGTCGCGGATTCGATGTCGGGAGACCGGCACGACTCCAACACAGAGCTGGTGGCGCAGGGCGTGGCCAATGTGCTCACGCCGATGGTGGGCGGCATCCCCGTGACCGGCGCGATCGCACGCACCGCGACCAATCACCGGTCCGGTGCGAGGACCCCGGTTGCCGGGATCGTGCATGCCGTGACGCTGCTGGTGGTGGTGCTTGCGCTGGCGCCGTTGGCGAGGTTCATTCCGCTGGCGACGCTGGCGGCGGTGTTGTTCGTGGTGGCTTACAACATGGGCGAATGGCGGGAAATCGGAACCATTCTGCGTCTGAGCCCAGCGGATATTTCGGTCTGGCTGATTACGTTCGCGCTCACCGTGCTGGCGGACCTGACAGTGGCCGTGGAGGTCGGGATGGCCCTGGCGGCGCTCCTCTACATTCGACGGATCTCGCAAACCACGACTGTCGCCACGGTCACCAGGGAGTATATAGAGGACGGGCGGCCGCATATTTTGCAGGACAAAGAAGTGCCTTACTACGTCAGCATTCTGCGCATCCATGGGCCGTTCCTGTTCGGCACCACGGACCAGCTTGCGGAGGAAACCGCCGAGCTTTCGAAGTTCAAGCCGATCGTGATCGTGCGGCTGCGGAACATGACGGCCATCGATGCCACGGGCCTGCACGCGCTGGAGAGCTTTTGCGACCGCGTGAAGCGGTCGGGGCGGCGGCTGCTATTGTGCGGGGCCAGGCGCCAGCCGGCACAGTTTCTGGAGCAGGCCGAATTCGTGCAGCATATCGGGCCGGAGAACATCTGCCCGCACGTGCAGGCGGCGCTCAAGCGGGCGCGGGAGATTTTCGAGGACTTTTCAGGCGTGGGGGAGGAGATGGCGCACGACCTGGAGCGAGGACGGATCTGAAGAGCGGGCGGACGACGAAACAATCATCGTCCGCCCCACTCACCCTATCGCATGGCGTAGCTGCTGAGGACCTTCATGTAGTTGGCGCGCTCGAAGGCGGCCGGCTGGGGAACCGCGTTGCGGCTCATGCTGCCCTGCATCTGGCGGATGCTATCGTATTCGTGCTCGCCCATCCAGACGAGGAGCTCGGTGGAGAGCGTGTCCAGGTAGCTGATGCCGCGCTTGAGCAGGGCGCTGGTCATCATGGCGACCCGGGCCCCCGCCATCATGGCCTTCACCACGTCGGTGGCGCTGTGGACGCCGCCGGTGAGGGCGAGATCGGCCTTTACGCTGCCATAGATGACCGCGATCCAGTGCAGGCGGAGCAGCAGCTCGTGGGAGTTGCTGAGGATCAGGTTGGGTACGACTTCCAGAGTCTCCAGGTCGTAATCGGGCTGATAGAAGCGGTTGAACAGGACCAGCCCGTTGGCGCCGGCTGCATCCAGCTTCTTGGCCATGTTGGCCATGGAGCTGAAGTACGGGCCGAGCTTGACGGCCACCGGGATGGTGACCACCTTTTTGATGGCCTGGATCAGGTCGATGTACTTCTGCTCGACCTGGTCGCCGGTGACGTCCGGGTCGACCGCGATGTGGTAGATGTTGAGCTCGAGCGCATCGGCGCCGGCCTGCTGCATCTGCTTCGCGTAACTCAGCCAGCCGCCGCTGGTGGTGCCGTTGAGGCTGGCGATGATGGGAATCTTGACCGCCTGCTTGCACTTGGCAACATGCGTCAGGTAGGTCTCGGGGCCCATCACCGGGTGGAGCAGCTGGGGCAGTTGAGTGGATGCCTCCGGAGAGAGGTCCGAGCTCTCGGTCATGAAGCGGTCCAGCTCGTCGCTGTCGATATCGATCTGCTCTTCGAACAGCGATTGGAGGACGACCGCGGACGCGCCGGCGTCCTCCATGCGGCGGACGTTGCCCACGTCCTGGCACATGGGCGAAGAAGACGCGACCAGCGGGTTCTTCAGCTTCAGGCCAAGATAGGTCGTGGAGAGGTCGATGGTCTTGCTCAGGTCGATCATTTTTTCACCTCCTCAGCCACCGTGGGCTGATGCGACATATGCTCGTAGAGTTTCCAGCGCGACGCAACGTCTTCCTCGGCCAGCTTGAGCAGGCGCTGGGCTTCTTCCGGATTGCTCTTGGCGAGCATGGTGTAGCGGGTCTCGTTGTAGACGTAGTTTTTGAGCGCGATGCTGGGCGGGCGGGAATCGAGCTGGAACGGATTCTTGCCCTGCGCCACCAGGTCGGGGTTGTAGCGGAACAGAGGCCAGTAGCCGGAGTTGACCGCGGCCTTCTGCTGCTCGATGCCGAAGGAGAGATCGTAGCCGTGCGCGATGCAGTGGCTGTAGGCGATGATCAGCGACGGGCCGTCGTAGGCTTCGGCTTCGAGGAACGTCTTGACGCTGTGCATGTCGCCGGCGCCCATGGCGACCTTGGCCACGTAAACGGTGCCGTAGCTGATGGCCATGAGCGCGAGGTCCTTTTTGCCCACCGGTTTTCCGCCGGCGGCGAACTTGGCGACCGCGGCGCGCGGCGTGGCCTTGGAGGCCTGGCCGCCGGTGTTGGAGTAGACCTCGGTATCGAGCACCAGCACGTTGACGTTGCGGCCGCTGGCGAGCACGTGATCCAGGCCGCCGTAGCCGATATCGTAGGCCCAGCCGTCGCCGCCGACGATCCAGATGCTCTTCTTAACCAGGGCGCCGATCACCGCCAGCAGCTCGCGGGCGATGGGGGAATCGATGGCGGAGACCTTCTGCCGGAGGGTTTCGACGCGCTCGCGCTGCGCGGCGATGCCGGCCTCGGTCTTCTGATCGGCGTGGATGATGGCCTGCGCCAGGTCTTCGCCGATTTGGAAGCCGAGCTTCCAGACGAGCTCGCGGGCATACTCGGCCTGCTTGTCCGCGGCCAGGCGCATGCCGAGGCCGAACTCGGCGTTATCTTCGAAGAGCGAGTTGCTCCAGGCGGGACCGCGGCCGTCGGAGTTCACGCAGTAGGGCGTGGTCGGCAGGTTTCCGCCGTAGATGGAGGAGCAGCCGGTGGCGTTGGCGATGAGCATGCGGTCGCCGAAGAGCTGCGTCATGAGCTTGACGTAGGGCGTTTCGCCGCAGCCGGTGCAGGCGCCGGAGAACTCGAACAGCGGCTGGAAGAGCTGCACGTCTTTCACCTGCGAAGGCGAAAGGGCGGTGCGGTCGGCGTCGGGAATGTTCAGGAAGAAGTCCCAGTTGGCGGCCTCGCGCTCGCGGATGGGGATCTGCGGGACCATGTTGATGGCGCGGTGCTTCACCTCGCTCTTGCTCTTGGCGGGACAGATCTGCACGCAGAGGGTGCAGCCGGTGCAATCCTCGGGCGCGACTTGCAGGGTGTACTTCTTGTCCTTGAGGTCTTTCCAGCGCGCCGGGACGGCCTTGAAGGATTCCGGCTTGCCGGCGAGGTAGCTGTCGTCGTAGACCTTGGCTCGGATCACGGAGTGGGGGCAGATGAGCACGCACTTGCCGCACTGGATGCAGAGCTCCTCGTCCCATTCGGGGATTTCGAGGGCGATGTTGCGCTTCTCCCATTGCGCGGTGGCGGTGGGGAAGGTGCCGTCGATGGGCATGGCGCTGACGGGAAGGTCGTCGCCTTCGCCGGCGATGATACGGGCGGTCACCTTCTGCACGAACTCGGGCGCGGCGGCGGGAACCGGCGGGCGGATATCGAACAGCGCGGTGACCTTGCCGGGGACTTTGACTTCGTGCAGGTGGCTGAGGGCTTCGTCCACCGCCGCGAAGTTTTTCTGGACCACGGTTTCGCCGCGTTTGCCGTAGGTCTTCTTGATGGAGTACTTGATGGCTTCGATGGCTTCCTCGCGCGGCAGCACTCCGCTGATGGCGAAGAAGCAGGTCTGCATGATGGTGTTGATGCGGGCGCCCATGCCCGTCTTTTTGGCGACCTCGTAGCCGTCGATGACGTAGAACTTGAGCTTCTTGCCCAGGATCTGCTCCTGCACTTTGCGCGGGAGCTTGTCCCAGACCTCGTCGGGGCCGAAGGGGCTGTTGAGCAGGAAGGTCGCGCCGTCTTCGGCGAACTTCAGCATGTCCAGCCGTTCCAGGAAGGTGAACTGGTGGCAGGCGACGAAGCTGGCTTTGTCGATCAGATAGCTGGAGTGCAGGGGCCGGGGGCCGAAGCGCAGGTGGGAAGTGGTGATGGTGCCGGACTTCTTGGAATCGTATACGAAGTAGCCCTGAGCGAAGTTATCGGTTTCCTCACCGATGATCTTGACCGAGTTTTTGTTGGCGCCGACGGTGCCATCCGCGCCCAGGCCGTAGAACAGGGCGCGCACGGTGCCCGGAACTTCGGTGGAGAACCTGGGATCGAAGGCCAGCGAGGTGTGGGTGACATCGTCGTTGATGCCGATGGTGAAGTGGTTCTTGGGCCGCGGTTTCGCGAGCTCGTCGAAGACGCCTTTGACCATGGCGGGAGTGAATTCCTTGCTGGCCAGCCCGTAGCGACCACCGATGACTCTGGGGGCCGGGGGCTGGGGGCCGGGGGCCGGGGAGTCGGGTTCTGTGGCAACACGCATTTCGGCTAGCGCGGTGACTACGTCACAGTAGAGCGGTTCGCCGGTGGCGCCCGGCTCTTTTGTGCGGTCGAGAACGGCGATGGCTTTGACGGTGGCGGGAAGGGTCGCGACGAAGGTCTCGACTGCGAAGGGGCGGAACAGGCGAACCTTGAGCAGGCCGACTTTCTCGCCGGCGGCATTCATGGCCTCCACGGCTTCTTCGGCCACTTCGGCGCCGGAACCCATCATGACGATGACGCGCTCGGCATCGGGGGCGCCGAAGTAATCGAACAGGTGATACTGGCGGCCCACCAGTTGGGCAAACTTGTCCATCGCGTTCTGCACGATGGTCGGAACCGCGAGGTAGAAGGGGTTGATGGCTTCGCGCGCCTGGAAGTACACGTCGGGGTTCTGCGCGGTGCCGCGGATGACCGGCCTGTCGGGATTCAGGGCTCGTTCGCGGTGAGCGCGCACCAGGTCCTCGTCGATCATGGCGCGCATGTCTTGGGGGGTAAGCTGTTCCACCTTGGAGACCTCGTGCGAGGTGCGGAAGCCGTCGAAAAAGTGGAGGAACGGGACGCGGGCTTCGAGTGTGGCGGCCTGCGCAATCAGGGCGAGGTCCATGACCTCCTGGACGGAGTTGGAGGAGAGCATGGCGAACCCGGTGGAGCGTGCGGCCATGACGTCGGAATGATCGCCGAAGATGGAAAGGGCCTGGGCGGCCAGCGCGCGGGCGGCGATGTGGAAGACGGTGGAGGTGAGCTCGCCCGAGATCTTGTACATGTTGGGGATCATGAGCAGCAGGCCCTGCGAGGCGGTAAAGGTGGTCGAGAGCGACCCGGCCTGTAACGCGCCATGCAGCGCACCGGCGGCGCCGCCTTCGCTCTGCATCTCAATCACGGTAGGGACGGTTCCCCAGATATTGGTCTTCTGTTCGGCGGACCACTGGTCCGCCCATTCCCCCATGTTGGAGGACGGTGTAATGGGATAAATGGCGATGACTTCGTTGGTTTGATGGGCTACGTATGCGGCGGCTTCATTGCCGTCGATCGTTACCTTGGGACGGGTGGTGGATGAGTTGGTCAACTCTCCCCTCCTTTTTATGAGTATGGGATTCACTGCCTTAAACCATATTATAGGACCCACTTGTCGTAAAAATCCACAGCAGAATCAGAGCTCAAATGGGGGTAGCGCGGGCCACACCTGTTGGGGGCGGCGGTGAGTCCCCATGCTGGGGTGTAAATTGTAGGGTGTGTAGCTCGAAAGGAGCAAGCCATGCATCCAACACGACGCGGTTTCCTGGCGGCGGCTCCTCTGGCCGGCGCGGCGCTGGCCGCCGACGCTTCGGACGCCCGGCCGGCAATTCTGGGCGGC
>Ga0335071_10007833_pt1 | contig 10981 bp, 11 predicted proteins | sample Lox_Sample_15_FD_206724 | JGI IMG/M metagenome (GOLD analysis project Ga0335071, IMG submission 206724) | Soil microbial communities from Loxahatchee National Wildlife Refuge, Florida, United States - Lox_Sample_1.5 | ecosystem: Environmental > Terrestrial > Soil > Wetlands | place: USA...
GCCAGCGTGAGCGTGACCAGGATCAGCGGCACGATCACCATCGCCAGCAGGACGTGGGAGATCAGCAGCGCGAAATAGACCGGGCGGATGAAGCCGTGGCCGCTGAAGCGGGTGGGGGCGGTCTGGAGGTGGTAGGTCAGGTAGCACGCGAGGAAGACCACCGAGACCCCGAAGGCCGCGAGCATCACGGCGCGGTGCGCGGTCACCTGCTTGCGCTTGATCAGCACGAAGCCCGCCGTGAGCAGGATCGTGGCCGTGCCGTTGAGGCCGGCGTCGACCGCCGGCAGATCGTGCAGCGTCATCAGGATTTGACCCCCGGTTTCACGGATTCGCACGGATCGATTGCAAAGGCAATCCTCCGCGGCGATCCGGGCCATCCGGGGTCAGAAGAAGACGACGCGATCAATCACCAGCGCCGCCAGAAGCAGCGGCAGGTAGGCGATCGAGGCGAGGAACAGGCGCCGGGCCGCGGCTTCGCGTCCCTCGCGGCGCCGGAAGCGGACCGCGCGGGCCAGGAACCAGGCCCCGAGCCCCAGCGCCGCCGCGCCGTAGAGGAGCGTGGCCGTGCCGCGGACGACCGGCACGAGCGTGACCCCGACCAGCAGCGCGGTGCAGACCAGCGACCAGGCCGCCACGCGACCGCCGTCCCGGTCGCGCACCGCCAGCATCGGGAAATGCACCGCGGCATAGTCGTCGCGATACATCCAGGCGATCGCGAGGAAGTGCGGGAGCTGCCAGAAGAAGAGCACGGCGAACAGCACGAGGCCCAGCCCTGAAATCCGGTCGGTGGCGCCGGTCCAGCCGATCAGCGGCGGCAGCGCGCCGGCCACCGCGCCGAGCTCGGTCGACCAGCGCGACCAGCGCTTGGCCGGGGTGTAGAGCGCCAGGTAGCAGACGATCGTCGCCAGCCCGCAGAGCGCCGCGAGGCCGTTGACCGTGGCGAAAAGCACGGCGAGCCCGCCGAGGCACAGGCTCCAGCCGACGACAAAGGCGGAGCCGGTCGTGACCTTGCCGGTGGGAATGGGGCGGTCGCGGGTGCGGCGCATCCGGGCGTCGGTGTCGGCCTCCATCCACTGGTTGAGCGCGGCCGCGCCGCCGGCCGCCAGGGCCGTGCCGACGAACACGCCGGCGAACGCGGGCGCATTCCACGGCGCGCGGGCCGCGAGGTAGCCGACCACCGCCGTGAGCACGGAGAGCAGGCTCAGCCGCGGCTTGGTGAGCTCGAGGTAGTCGCCGAAACCGGCCCGCGGCGCGGTCTCCGCGAGGAGGGCGGCCGGGCCGGCGTCGTAGGGCTGGGAGGGGGCGGGGTTCATGCGTGGGCCGGCAGGCCGCCTCCGGCGGCGGGTAGGGCGCGACCGCTGGGCGCGCCGATTGAAGACTCAGTCTGCAGTTTCTCCCGATGCGCCAGCCAGGTCAGCAGGAAGGCCGTCGCGAGCGTCAGCGCCCCGACGAGCACGTGGGCGGTGGTGACGTAGGGGTTGCGGCCGGTCCAGACGATCGACGCCCCGAGCAGGATCTGCCCGACCAGCAGGGCCGTCATCGTCGCGGCGAGGATCTTCAATCCGGCGCCGGCGGCGGGCTCGCGCCCGACCGCCACGGCAAACCACGGCAGGGCGACGGCCAGCACGAGGGCCATCGCGCGGTGGGCGAAGTTGATCGCGACGTGGAAATCCCAGTGCGCCGGCACCAGCCCGCCGTCGGGCGTCAGCGGAAAGGTCGGAATCGCCAGCCCGGAGAAGGTGTGCCGCAGCACCGCGGCCACCGCCAGCTGCACCAGCAGCAGCCCGCAGCAGACGACGCCCGCCCGCCGGGCGCCGGCGCCGATGCCGCCCGGCGTCCGCGCACCCTCAATCCATGACCGCGAGAGCGCGGCGGCGATGGCGAACAGGGTGCAGACGAAGACTTGCGCCAGGCAGGCGTGGAGCATGGCAAACAGCTGGCCCAGGCTCGTGTCGACCGCCGTGACCTCCACCGGATTGAGCAGCACACGCAGCCCGCCGACCACCGCCTGCAGCAGCACCAGCGCCACCGCGCCCCAGCCCAGCCCCCGCAGCCACCCGCGCGCCTCGCTCCGCCAGAGCCATGCGGCGAGGACGAGCGTCACCAGGCTCATCAGCCCCGCGCTCAGCCGGTGGGAATGCTCGGCGAACTCGGCCAGGTTGTGCAGCCAGCCGGCGGGATTGAGCGAGCCGTCCGACAGCGGCCAGTCGGGAAACACCATCCCCGCGCCGATGCTGGTGGTGAACGCGCCCAGCATCACCAGCACGAACACCCAGCCGGCGCCGATGGCGGCGAACCAGGCGAGGGCGGGCTGGTAGGTGGACTTGCGCGACGGACGGAGGATCCCGGTCATGGGTGCGGAACCGGGGAACGGAACCACAGGAGCCGCAGTTGGCAAATTTTTTGACAAAATCGCCCGGGAGGCTCTGCGTGTGGCATGATGACGAGCAAGCGCACCCGGCCGGCGATCTGGGGCCGGTGGATCGGGCTCGCGACCCTGGCCCTGCTGGCGGCCGGCGCCGGCTGTTCCCGTGCGGCCGGCGGGGCCGCGGCGGCGGCGCCCACGGCGAAACGCTATCCGCTGCATGGTGAAATCCTGGCCGTCAATGCCCAGGCCGAGACCCTCACCATCGCCCACGAGGCCATCCCCGGCCTCATGCCCGCCATGACGATGGAATACGCCGCCGGCGACGGCGACCTCGCCATCGCCCGGGTCGGCGAGCGGATCAAGGCGCAGCTGGTGGAGGATCACGGGAACTACCACCTGGAGGACATCTGGCGAGACGACCGCGCCGCCACCGACACGGTCGCCGAGGCCGCCAACGAGCTGCGCCAGGACACCGCCGCCCGCGGCCGCGGCGCCTACCGTGAAATCGGCGAGGCGATGCCGGACTTCGCGCTCTTCGACCAGGACGGCCGGGTCGTCCAGGCCGCGCGCTTTCGCGGGCGCCAGATCATGCTCAACTTCATCTACACCCGCTGCCCGATCGCCACCATGTGTCCGGCGGCGACGCTGCGCATGATGGAGGTGCAGAAGCAGGCGCGCGCCGCCGGCGTGACGAACCTCCAGCTCATCTCCATCTCGCTCGACCCGAGCTACGACACGCCCGGGGTCTTGAAGGAGTATGCGCAGGCCCGCGGCATCGACACCGGCAACTTCGCCTTTCTCACCGGCCCCGAGCGGGCGATCCGCGACCTGCTCACGCAGTTCGGGGTGATCGCGGAGTTCAAGGACGGCCTGCTGAAGCACTCGCTGGCCACGCTGCTGATCAACGAGCAGGGCCGGATCATCCACCGCGCCGACGGGAGCGAGTGGACGGCCAACGAGTTCGTGGAGCGGATGCACAAGGGGTGAACGCCGCCGTCCAGCCGCCGGGAGCCGCCGCGGGCGGGATCGCGCCGGACGCGCGGGCGCCACTCGACCGCCGGGCCTGGCGCCAGATCGGGTGGCTGACCCTCGGCGCGGTGGCGCTGTTTGTCGTGGTGCGCCACCTGCCGACGGGCACGAACCTCGCCCACGTCGACTTCCAGGTGCCGGGGGGCAACGTCATCCAGTTCTGCGACCCGGCCAATCCCGCCTTCATCCCCGTGGTGGCGGTCAAGTCACCGGTCACGATGCAGCTGACCGCGGGCCTCCCGCCAGCCGCCGGCCACACGGTGCCGATGACGCTCGAACTCCGAACGTTCACCGGCCGGCCGATCGCGCCCGAAGACCTGCTCGAGACCCACACCAAACTGCTCCACCTGATGGTGGTCGACCCCAGCCTGCGCGACTACGAGCACATCCATCCGGTGCCGGGGCGCCGGCCCGGCGAGTGGGATTTCGCCGTGACCCCGCGGCGGGCGGGCCTGTACCGCGTCTTCGCCGATTTCACGCCGGCCGCCACCGGACGGGGCCTCTATGCCTCGGCCGAATTCACCGTGCCGGGCACGCCCGACGCGCCGCCCGCCGCCGACAACTGGACCGCCGTGGCCGACGGCCTGCGTTACACGCTCTCGCCCGACGCCCCATTGCGCGCCCGCGACGTGGTCAACCTCACGCTCACGGTCGAGGCGGACGGCCGCCGGCCCGTGCCGCTGGAACCGGTGATGGGCGCCTACGCGCATCTCGTCGCCTTCGACCAGGGCCGCACCGGCTTTGCGCATATCCATCCCCAACAGGTCGATCTCAGCCAGCACCCGGATCTCTATCGGCCGCAGCTCACCTTCAAGGTGCAGATTCCGCAGGCGGGGCGCTACGTCATCTGGAGCGAGGTGCGCGTCGCCGGCCGCGACCGGTTCGCACCGTTCTGGTTCGAGGTCACCCAGTGAGGCGCGGCGGGGCGGGAGAGGCCCCAGCGCTCTGCGGGGTGTTTATGACATTGCCGTCCGGCGGCGGGCGGGCCTAGCTTGGGCGTTCCCCAAGCGGACACCTGTCAGCATAACCCCGAAGGATTCGTATGAAGATTGCCTCGCTGCTTGTGACGGTTCTGGGCGCTCTCGCCCTGTTGTTTGCCCTGCTGGAAAGAGTGTTCAACGCGCACATCTGGACGGTCGGCCCCACCGGCTACCTGCGCGGCGCCGACACGCTCTTCCTGTTCGCCCTGGCGCTGATGGTCGGCTGCAAGTGCTGCTGCGCCAAGCCGCCGGCGCAGTCGTAGCGCCGGCCCTTCGGCGCATCGGCGCCCCATCCGGCGTCACCCGTTCCCCGTCCGCCGCCGCCTTGCGGCCGGCGGCTGGCCGGTTGTCGTTCCGCGCCGGCGGTCAGAACTTCAGGTGTTTGACCGTGACGCCCTTGTTGATGAGCTGCTTGAGCGAGTCGATGCCGATGCGAACGTGCATCGCGGTGTATTCCTCGTCGACCCGCTTGTCGCTCTGCGCGGTCTTGATCCCCTCGGGGATCATCGGCTGGTCGGACACGAGCAGGAGCGCGCCGGTGGCGATCTCGTTGTAGAAGCCGGTCATGAAGATCGTGGCCGTCTCCATGTCGATGGCGAGGCAGCGGATTTTCTTCAGGTACTTCTTGAACGCCTCGTCGTGCTCCCACACGCGCCGGTTGGTGGTGTAGACGGTGCCGGTCCAGTAGTCGCGGGCGTGGTCGCGGATGGTGGTGGAGATGGCCTTCTGCAGCGCGAAGGAGGGGAGCGCGGGCACCTCGGGCGGGAAGTAGTCGTTGCTCGTGCCCTCGCCGCGGATGGCGGCGATGGGCAGGATCAGGTCGCCGATCGTGGCGCGGTGCTTGATGCCGCCGCACTTGCCCAGGAAGAGCACGGCCTTGGGGCGCAGGGCGCTGAGCAGGTCCATGATCGTCGCGGCGGTGGCGCTGCCCATGCCGAAATCGATGATGGAGATGCGGCCGGCGGTCGCGCTGGGCATCGGTTTGTCGCGGCCCTCGACGGGCACCCGGTGCCACTGCGCGAACAGCTGCACGTAGCGTTGGAAGTTGGTCAGGAGGATGTGGTCGCCGAACTTCTTCAGCGGCAGCCCGGTGTACCGGGGCAGCCAGTTCTCGACGATTTCACGGCGGGATTTCATGGGCCGAGCTTGCCCACGAATCGCGCGAAAGGCGCGCAAAAAGTTGCGGGCCCCGCGCCGCGCCGGCTCAGGCGCTGGCGAGGGCGTTGGCGTCGTTGCGCCGGCCGCCGGTGTATTTCTCCGACTGCTCGTCGGCGTGGTAGCTCGAGCGCACCAGCGGACCGCTCTGGACGACGCCGAACCCCGCCGCCAGGCCGTGCTGTTTCCAGTGCGCAAACTCCTCGGGCGGCACCCAGCGGTCGACCGGCAGGTGCCGGGCGGTCGGCTGGAGATACTGGCCGATCGTGAGGATGTCCACGCGGTCGCCGACGAGGTCGCGGATCGTCTGCTCGATTTCCTCGCGCCGCTCGCCCAGGCCGAGCATGAAGCCCGTCTTGGTGGTGAAGCCGCGCGCCTTGGCGTGGCGCAGCACGGCGCGGCTGCGGTCGTAGCGGGCCTGGACCCGCACCGGCTTCTGCAGCCGCTCCACCGTCTCGACGTTGTGGTTGAAGATGTCGGGCCGGGCGGCGAGCACGGTGTCGACGTCCTCGGTCCGCCCCTTGAAATCCGGCACCAGCACCTCGATGGCGGTGCCGGGGTTGCGGTGGCGCACGGCGCGGATGGTCGCGGCCCAGACGCCGGCGCCGCCGTCGGCCAGCTCGTCGCGGGCGACGCTGGTGATGACGACATGGCGCAGCCCCATGCGGGCGACCGCGTCGGCCACGCGCGCCGGCTCGCCGAGGTCGAGCTCGGTCGGCCGGCCGGTCTGGATGGCGCAGAAGTTGCAGGACCGCGTGCAGATGTTGCCCAGGATCATCACCGTGGCGGTGCCGCGCGCCCAGCACTCACCGAGGTTGGGGCACTGGGCGCTCTGGCAGACGGTGTGCAGGCCGTTGGCGTCGACGAGCTGCCGCACGGCGGAATAGCCGGGGCCGCCGGGGAGGCGGGCGCGGAGCCAGTCGGGTTTGCGGGAGATCTGCATGATCCGGGGACGAAGAGTTCTTACCACTAATGGACACTAATCTTCACTAATGGAAAGGAGAGAATCTCGAGGACAACATTCCCTTCGTGTGCATTAGTGTTCATTCGTAGTGGTCAGAAACTTCCGCCATTCGGCCCAGAACTCGGCGGCCAGCACCGCCTTGACCTCGGCGGGCTCGGCGTCCCGGCCGAGCTCCTGGCGCAGCGACGTCACGGCGGCGTCGCTGATGCCGCAGGGCACGATGCCCGCGAAGGGCGCGAGGTCGTTGTTCACGTTGAGGGCGAAGCCGTGGAAGGTCACCCACCGCTTCACCGCCACGCCGATGGCGGCGATCTTGCGCCGGCCGAGCCAGATGCCGGTCTGCCCGGCGCTGCGCCCCGCGGCGAGCCCGAGGCCGCCGAGGGCGTTGATCAGCACCTGCTCGAGGAAGCGGAGGTAGGCGTGCAGGTCCTTGCGCGCGGCGAGGCTCACGATCGGGTAGCCGACGACCTGCCCGGGACCGTGATAGGTGATGTCGCCGCCGCGGTTGGTGGCCACGACCTCGATGCCGCGGCGGGCCAGTTCGGCCTCGTTCCACAGCAGGTGGCGGTCCGCCCCCGGCCGCACGCCGAGCGTGTACACCGGCTCGTGTTCGGTGAACACCAGCGTGTCGCCGATCTCGCCGGCCAGGCGTTGCGCGACGAGGTGCTCCTGCCAGTGCCGCGCCGAGCGGTAATGGGTGCGCCCCCAGTCGACGGTCGCCCGATCCCCGGCGGCAGCGGCGGGCGGCGGCGGAAGGGCGGTGGCGGGCGGGGACATGCGCGGCCGACTATCGCCGAGCCCGGCGCTGCGCGCAACTCTTGCGGTGGCCCGCGGACCCGCCACGCTGGCGGCGTGACGGCGCGTCTGCTGGTGGCGCTGCAATTCGGACTCCTCGTCGTGCTCGGCTTCCCGCCCGGGACGGAGCACGGCCGGCTCGCGCTCGCGCTCGGCGTGATGGCGGTGGGGGGGTGCTGGCTGGGCTGGACGCTCGCGGTCAACCCGCCGCCGAATATCCACATCCGCCCCGTGCCCAAGGCGGGCGGGCGCCTCGTGACCGCCGGTCCGTACCGGCTGGTGCGGCACCCGATGTATCTCGGCGTGCTGGTGATCGGCGCCGGGCCCGTCGTGCTCTGGCTCGGCGCCCTGAAGCTCGCGGCCTGGCTGGCTCTGGGCGCCGTGCTGGTGGCCAAGGCGCGGCTGGAGGAGGCGGCGCTGATCGCGCGGTTTCCCGAATACGAGTCCTACCGGCGCGGCCGGCGGTTCCTGATCCCTGGCGTTTGGAAGCCCGGGTCCTGATCGCGGCTGCCTCTTCCCTGCGAGGCCCCGTTCGCCGCCGCCCCCGGCCACGTGTCAACTAATAGTTGACAACGCACCGGGAGCTCGAAGCGGTTCGAGGCGCGCGGCGGGTGGCCGACGCGGATCCTGCGTCCGATCGCAGGTCCCCGCGCGGTCAGGGCACCAGCCGGAGGGCGGCGGCGCCGGCGACGATGGTCAGCGCCAGGACCACCGCCACCTCGCGGCGCAGGCGCGGGGAACCGAGCGCGAGGGCGAAGCCGCCCTTGAGCAGGGAGTTCGCCACCGCGGCGAGGACCACCGACTGGGCGGCGAGCTGCGCGCCGACGCTCGCGTCGTTGCGGCTGTTGGCCATCGAGAGCGAGATCGCGTCGAGGTCGGTCAGGCCGGACAGGAAGCTCAGGGGCAGCAGGCCGGCGCGCAGGCCGAGGCTGGTGGCCGCCTTCACCAGGAACGCCACCACGGCGTAGATGACGGCGAACTTCACCGCGATCCCAAGGCTGAGCGGATTGTGCAGGTGCGGCGTCTCGACGCTCGCCTCCTCCGGCCGCCGGAAGAGCAGCACCCAGAGCGCGAAGCCGACCCCCGGCACGGCCATGACGGCGAAGGGCGCGATCAGCCCGACCGCCAGGTCGCGGTTGATCAGGCTGATCAGGACGAGCACGCGCGGCAGCATCACCGTGCAGGCCACGATCACCGCGAGGGCGTAGCTGGCGGAGAGGCCCGGCTCGTCCCGGCTGCGGCGGCTGAAGGCGAGGGTGGTGGCGGTGCTGGAGGCGAGCCCGCCGACGAGGCCGGTGATCGCGATGCCGGCCTTGGTCCCGAGCAGGCGCATCAGGATGTAGCCGACGAAGCCGAGCCCGGAGATCAGCACCACCATCAGCCAGGTGGCGTTGGGGTTGAAGGCGTCGAACGGCCCGTAGGCCCGGTTCGGCACCAGCGGCAGGACCACGCCCGTGATGGCGATGAACTGGAGCGTGGCGCGGATGTCGTCGACCGTGAAGGTGCGGGTCCAGGCGTGGATCGGCTGCTTCAGGCCGATGAGCACCGCGGTCGTCGCCGCGACGAGGATGGCGGCCTGGGTCTGGCCCCACCAGACCAGCGCGCCGAGAAGGCAGGTGAGCAGCGAGGCGGTGAAGGTCGTGCTGCCCGGATGCCCGTCGGGCGGCCCCCGGAAATGCAGCGCGGTCAGGTGGAGGGCCACGGCGGCGAGGAGCACGGGGAGCACCGCGACCGCCGCCTTGTCGGCGAGGAAGGCGCCGGTGCAGCCCAGGATCGCGAGGAACGTGTAGGTGCGCACCCCACCGAAGTCCGCCGCGCGGTCCGGCGCGTCGCGCTGGTCGCTCCACTGCCGGATCATGCCCACCAGCGCCCCGAGGCAGGCGCTGATCATGATCGAGGTGACCAGGATCGACACGGCAGCGCCGAGTCTGGCGGACCGGCCCCGGCGGCGCAAGCGCGGAGGGGCGGCGCGGACCGCTGGGCGAAGTTCCCCCTTGCCCACCGCCCGGCCGCGTGCGACACCTTCGGCGATTCCATGAGCGAGATTCCGCGCGAGATCACCCACGACCAGGCCGCCGTGCGCCGGCAGAAGCTGCAGGACCTGCGCGCCGCGGGGTTCGATCCCTTCCGCCAGAATTTCGCGCCCACCCATTTTTCGGGCGAGGCGACCCGGCTCTACGTCGACGGCCAGGACAACGCCGTGACGGTCAAGGTCGCGGGCCGGCTGGTCGTGATGCGCGACATGGGCAAGAGCCAGTTCGTCAAGCTCCTCGACCAGCAGGGGCAGATCCAGCTCTACGTGAAGAAGGACGTCGTCGGCGACGAAGCCTACGCCGCCTTCAAGAAGCTCGACCTCGGCGACATCCTCGGTGCCGAGGGCACGCTCTTCAAGACCAAGTCCGGCGAGATCACGGTGCGGGTGGTGCAATTTCTCCTGCTCGCCAAGGCCCTGCGGCCGCTGCCGGAAAAGTGGCACGGGCTGACGGACGCCGAGCAGGTCTACCGCCAGCGTTACCTCGACCTGATCGTCAATCCGGAGTCGCGCGCCCGGCTGCTCCTGCGCAGCCGGATCGTCTCGCATATCCGCCGCTTCCTCGAGGCGCGGCAGTTCATCGAGGTGGAGACGCCGGTGCTCGAGGCCACCGCGGGCGGCGCGGCGGCGCGGCCGTTCACCACCCACCACAACGCGCTCGGCGTCGACTTCTACCTGCGCATCGCCACCGAGCTGCGCCTCAAGCGCCTGCTCGTCGGCGGCTTCGACCGGGTATTCGAAATCGGCCGCATCTTCCGCAACGAGGGCGTGTCACGAAAGCACAACCCCGAGTTCACCATGCTCGAGGTCTACCAGGCCTACTCCGACCACCGCGGCATGATGGAGCTGATCCGCGCGCTGCTCCAGTCGCTCGGCCGCGAGGTGCTGGGCACCACCGAGGTCAAACACGCGCCGAGCGGCCAGGTCATCAACCTCGCCGGCGAGTGGCGCGAGGCCGAGTACAAGGACCTGATCCGGGAGGCGACGGGGGACAAGGACTGGTTCCAGCGCACCAAGGCCGAGCACGCCGCGGCCGCGGACAAGCTGGGTCTGTACGTCGACCCGAAGTGGGAGGACTTCGAGATCACCAACGAGATTTTTGCCAAGAAGATCGAGCCGACGCTGATCCAGCCGACGTTCGTGCTCCACCTGCCGAAGGAACTCTGTCCGCTGGCCAAGCTCAACCGCGACGACCCGACGACGCTCGACGTCTTCGAGCTCACGATCGGCGGCATGGAGATCGCGCCGGCCTACTCGGAGCAGAACGACCCGGCCGTGCAGCGCGAGATGTTCGAGCACCAGGCGGGCGGGGAGAAGCAGAACATCGACGAGGATTTCCTCACCGCGCTCGAGCACGGCATGCCGCCGGCCGGCGGCATGGGCGTGGGCATCGACCGGCTCTGCATCCTCCTCACCGGCGCCGAGAGCATCCGCGACGTGATCCTGTTCCCGCAGTTGCGCCCGGGGACCGCCGGTGCCGCCGGACCGGGGTAGGGCGCGACCGCCGGGCGCGCCGGGTTCTCTTTTCACACAAGGCAACGAAGGCCGCGTAGAGAAACTCGTGGTGAGGGATCCGTTTGATCGGGCACATGTACGACCGCTATGATGAAGTCTTCGAACCGGCCGCCCTCAAACTTCCTTGGCTACCTCCAGCTATC
>Ga0335071_10007834_pt1 | contig 10981 bp, 9 predicted proteins | sample Lox_Sample_15_FD_206724 | JGI IMG/M metagenome (GOLD analysis project Ga0335071, IMG submission 206724) | Soil microbial communities from Loxahatchee National Wildlife Refuge, Florida, United States - Lox_Sample_1.5 | ecosystem: Environmental > Terrestrial > Soil > Wetlands | place: USA: Florida...
CGGTCGTGCCGGCGCGTGTTTGGGTTTGATATTCGCTATGAGGACCCGTGGCATTACTGAAGCGAATGTCAAATTAACCGGACTAGTTGTTGATTGCGCTGACGTGTTCTCGAGGCCGCTACGGCGCCTTGTAGTTCACGGCGGCCGCGAAAGGAGATGACCATGACCGCCATGATCTCGCTTCCGACATCACACTTCGGGTGGTTGTCCGGACACATCGGCAAGCTGACGCCGGACGCTCTGAATGATTATGTGAATGACTTCTGGCAAAGGTCGATTCTGTTCCTTGACATCCTACGCCGGCGCGGCAACCAGCGCGAAGACATGATGGCGCACCGGGTCGCTTCGCGCGCGCGAAGTGATCGGACTCCCGCGCAGGATGGGGCGACCATGCAACACACACAGCGCATACCGGTCCGGATTCGCCTTACGCAGGTGCCGCCGGGCGGGTTGATCAGCGCGGGAATGACTTGCACTGTGATCATGAAGGACGGCGCGGCACCCGAAATCGGAATAGGCATCAAAAAGGCGATAGCGGCGGCTTTCAGCGCGCGCTGTAATTTCCAGCACCCGAGCGTCAAAGGCACGGCGCAGAGTCTCAGATGCGGCTTTGGTTACCGGGTGTTACGCCGCGCGCTGGACGATGCCGCTTGGCTTGTCGAAGCGCTCGTTCGGATGTCAGTCGCAATCCAAAGTCAGTTCATGACGCTTCATAGCACAAGGTGTTGGGCGCTGTGGATGGGTCTTTCGTTAAGCCACACCTCTATCCCTGCTGACGCCGCCTCCGCCAGACTCCCATTTGGCCCGGCCCATTTCCCTCTTCGACTCGAACGTGATCGCAGCCGTCTCGTTTCTCGAACACCATACGAATGCGGCTTTGGAGCAAACAGCGCCGACCAAGAGTCGCGAAAAGGGTACCCTATTGTTCGGCATGGACACCGAACCTGTCTTCGGTGGACCGATCTTGGAGAAGTGGAGCCGCGCGAAGATTGGAATCGACCAGCAGCGAAAAGCCGTGGCTCGGTGCCGCGCAAAGCAGACGTGCCCCGCGGTCGCGAAAAGACTCATCGAGTTGAGCGCTGTGGGCGTTGGACGAAGCGGGCGGGCGCAAGTCGGCCTGATCAACAGAGCCGTCGACCTCGCAATTTTTCCAATCAGCGATGAGGCACAATGGGGCGTTCCAGATCATTGGAGTGCGCCGTTCGAGACTCTTCGAACCGGTCGAGGCGATTGTGAGGACTACGCGATCGTCAAATACGTCGCGCTTCTCGAGGCAGGCATATCCGAAAAAGATGTCAAGATCGTCATCTTGAAAAACAATTTTCCGAGTGAACATCACGCTGTTTTGGCGGTGCATATTGATAGTCAGTGGCTCATCTTGGACAATCGGACGCTCACGCTGGTGCGCGACACCGATCTCACACGATTGGTCCCTGAGCTCATACTCGATCAAACAGGTGTCAGACGCTTCGTGTCAAATGGTCGGAATCACCGAATGCAGGCGTAGCAGACGAGAACGCAATTTGCGTGAGCTTCTTTAAGCACGGTCCGTTGCCGGCAAAGTCGGTTTCATTCAAAGTGGAGGTCAGGCAATCTTGCGTCCGGTAAGCAGGGCTGCCCCTTACGGCAGCACCACCTGTCTCACTTTATCAGGCCAAGCAATCGGCACGCTCGCCACCGCTCTAGTTAATGACGCTGCTTGAGAACGGCCCTTCATCGGCGCGCAATCTTACCGCTTCCTGGCATGCTATAGAATACGGCCAGTGCACGCATTTCATCCTGTGTGAGTTGCTTCGCCACTATTCGCATCTGCTGGAAAATGTCATTTTCGCGCGTGCCTTGCGCAAAAGCGGCAAGCTGGCGTTCGATATAGGCAGCACGCTGTCCTTGCAGGGCCGGCGCCCCCAGCTTGTAGCCGCCCGGACCATGGCAGGCTGAGCATGGCGGGATGCCGCGCTGCGGGTCGCCAGCAAAGACAAGGCGCTGTGCTGGATCGGCCTCCCTCAGGCTGCGACCAGACTCGGGCATGCGATTGCTGCCGATGGCGGACAACCCGCCTCGCTGTGCGGCAAAATAGGCGGCGACGTCGGCAGAGTCTTGCGGCGACAACGACTTTGCCATCGCGCTCATCACGCCCCACAGCCGCTTACCGGATCGGTAGTCGTCAAGTTGTTTGTAGATCACCGCAGAATCCATGCCGGCAAGAGTCGGGATCAGCGTCGAGGTACTCAGGCCGCCTTGGCCGTGGCAGGCCGCACAGTTCAAGGCAACAAAAGCGCCATGGTCGGGATCGCCCGCTCCAATCTGCGCGAGGGTGTCGCTGGTCCAGGCGATCCGGGTCGGGGTGCGCAGGGCCGGCCGCGGCTCGGACGCCGATCCGCTGTCGGAGGTCACGCCGAGGCCCCGGCAAATCGAGCTCCAGAGATCGAGATCCGAACCGTTCTGCTGGTAACGGCTGAGCACACCGAACCCAATCACGCCGGCGACCACGATGACGCCCGCTGTCATGCCCCAGCCGATTTTCGGCCAGGGATTGTCGATGCCCAAACTGCCCTGGTCTCGCGCCATCATCGCACACCCCCAGCAATGGCCGTACGGGTCACCTCGTAAGCCGGCACCGACGATTTCAGAAAAAAGAACTGTCCGATCGGATAACCATAGGCAAAAAGCATCAGCACCAAAACGATTGTGTTCCAGAGTGCAAAGCCGTTCAGGGATGCCGGAACAGTTCTTGGCGGGTTGACCGCAAGCGCGTAGCGAAGAGGTGCCTCAAGGCGCCTCTCGCCGATCTGCGATCGCACGAGAAGAACGATTAACAGGATGGCGGACAGCAGCAGGATCGCGCCGCCGACCACCGAGATGATGACGAAGGGCCCCATGGGAGCAACGAACGGATCGTTATAGTCGAATACGGCGACGCGCCGGGGCTGTCCCATCAGTCCGGTGATATGCCACGGGACTGTGGCGATGATCATGCCCCAGAACCACAGCCAGAGCTGCCAGCGCGCCAGCGCCTTGGACCGGAGGGGCTTACCCGTGATGCGCGGCCACATCTCGTAGGCTACCGCGAAATACATGATGACGACGGCGCCGCCGAAGATCAGATGGAAATGCGCCGTGACCCACGACGTGTTGTGGATCATGGAGTTCATGGCGTAGCTCATGTTGATGAGGCCGCCGAAGCCGCCAAAGCCGAGCATCACCAGCGACAGCGCGACCGCCAGCACCATCGGCTCACGCCATGGCAGGGCCGGTATCCACCCCAGCAGTCCCCTGCCGCCACGCACCCGCCCGGCGATTTCCAGACTGGCGCAGATCGAGAACACTGTGAGCAGCGTCGGCAGTGCGACAAAGAAGGTGAGGAAGGACTGGACGAACTTCAATCCAGACCCGTGCTCCGGATCGGCAAATAAATGATGCATCCCCACCGGAAGCGAGAACACGAGAAACATGATGAAAGTGAGTCGCCCCATCGTATCGCTGTAGAGACGCCCACCGGCCGCTTGCGGCACCAACGTGTAGAAGGCGATATAAGCCGGCATCAGCCAGAAATAGACGATGGCATGCAGCGTCACCGAGAACAATGTCCGGCCGAGGCCGGCATCGATCTGAGTGGTTAGGCCGAGCGCCCGCGGCAGGAGAACGCCCAGCAGTTCGATGATGACCCCACTTGCCGCCCACGCCCATAACAACGCCGTCGCCGTTATCGCGAACATTGCGAGCGGCACCGGCTGGCCCGGGTTGTCACGCTTCCATGCGGCCATGTTGTAGACCATCAGCACGACCCAGATCATCGAGCCGCCGACCAACAAGAAGGCACCGAAATAATACCAGCTGCTCGCAAGTAGCGGCGGGTAGAAGGTGTAAAGCACGCTTGCACGACCGGAGAGGATGGCAAGGACCGCCATCACCGTGCCGATCAGGCAGATGAAGAAGCCGATCCACGCCGCGGCGACGCCCCGCAGGGGACGCTCCAGACTGGTGGCGGTCACCGCATAGCCGAACCCCATGGCGAAGAACGTCGTGATCACATAGGCCATCGCGGTGCCATGCAGCGTGACCGACGCATAATAGGCGTTTGGATCGTCGAGCGGCGCCGGCAGCGGACTGCGCATCAGCATTTGCCATGCGCCCAGCGCGACCGCCGGCAGGAAGACGGCAAAGGCGACCCAGCAATGATAGAGAGCAAGGCGGCTGCTATTGTGCACAGCTTGTCCTTTCATTGGCGGCGAGCTGCCTGAACTGTCCCTCCGGCACGACTTTGACCCTCGCCCACATGCCATGGTGGCCGCTGCCACAGAATTCATGACACGGCATGTTGTAGATGCCGGGCCGGCTGAACGTGGTCCGGACCTCCGCAACGAACCCCGGCACCACCATCGTGTTCACGTTAGTGCTGGGAAGGAGAAAGCCGTGCACGACATCGGTACTGGTCAGGCGAAACTTCACCGGTGTATCCGCAGGCACCACCACGCATTCTGGAACGAACGCGTACTGCTCCGCGACGATCCGGGCCGTGACCGATCCATCTGGCTCCGCCGCCGTCCCGAGATTGCTTTCGGCGAATTCGCCGCTTAGATGCAGCGTGGTCGGATCGATGGTCTCCACGTTGCTGGGCGGATGCAGCGCATGGGTGACACCCGTCACCACGATGACCGCCAACATGGCTGTCAGCATCCCGAGCATAATGGCGACCCAGCGATTTTCGGTGCGGGAGATCGCCTCCTCCGGGACAATGCCGTCCGGGAGAGGTTGCGTCAGCGGAGTGGTGAAATCCTCAGCCAATGCTTCCTCGCGGAATAAACAGGACGAAATAGAAAAGCAGCCAGCCGGCGAACAAGAGGCCGACAGATACCCCAGCGACCACAAACGCGCCGCGTGGGCCTGCCTTCAATATTTCGCCAAATCCTTCAGTCGGAATCGGCGCTGTCACGTGTTCGGGTGAACCCGCCGTAGACAAGAACGATCTGTCATTCGCATCAGTCGACATCGCTCCTCCTTGCTCGGCTAAGACGTCGTCAACGCCGGTTCTGGACCACGACTGGCCCGGAATGAAGCTGCTGGTAATAGGCTCCAACGGCAGCGATCTCATCCTGATCGAGCTTTTTGGAAAATAGGCCCATCGCCTCGGAGTTATTTCTGCGGAAGCCGCGCTGCCACATCTGTAGCTCGAGCGCCGTGTAGTGCGCGTATTGTCCGGCCAAATAGGGGATAGTCGGCGGTTCGCCCACGCCGTGGGCACCATGGCAGCTGCCGCAGCCTGGGATTCCCTTCGTCGGGATGCCGGACTCGGCGATGACCTCACCCTTCTTTACCAGCGCTTCGTCCATGCTCGGCAGCGGTGGAAAGGGAGTTTCAACGCTCGCAAAATAAGCCGCGACGTCCTCGATGTCGTCAGCCGAGAGCGAGCTGGCGATCGGCGACATGACTGCGTTGGCGCGGGCGCCGGAGGCGAAATCTCTCAATTGCTCTGCAAGATAGGAAGCGGACTGGCCGGAAAGGCGCGGAAACGCGCCGCTGCCATCCGAGCTGCCCGTGAACGCATGGCACTGTGCGCAAGCGTTGCCGCCCGCCGTGGTCCCCTGCGCCACAACCATCGCCCCGTGGTTGGGATCGGGCTGGCGCTTGCGTGTGCCGAGAGCCGCTTCGTCTTCCCGCGCGCGGTGCACGATGTAGTCGCGGATGGCTCCCGCCTGCGAGCGGTCAAGCACCTGTGCGAATGACGCCATGCCCCCTTCCTTGAGAGCACCGTCCAGCACAATGCTGTACCAGGCGTCCACAGCGATAAACGGTGAAGTGCGCAGGTCGGGGACAACACCACCCGCCACGGCAGCCTCACCATGGCACACGCTGCAATAGCGGCCGAACAGCGCCTCACCGGCAGCGACTGACGCCGGGTCGGGCTCAGAGGGTGGATTGAGCGCGAGCTTCGGCTCAGGCAGGAGCGGCGGCAGCTTTTTCGACCCGCCGAGCTTGAACACCAGCAGACGGCTGACATTGCGGATGTTGCCGGACTTGTCGGCATCCTTTCCCTGGAGAAGAGAGTACGCGCCGCCCCAACCCGAGAGGACGGCTACATACTGCTCACCGTTGACTTCATAGGTCACCGGAGCCGCCATGACGGAGGACTGGGCGAACATCGACCACAGTTTCTCGCCGCTGTCGGCCCGATAGGCGCTGAAGTCGCCCGCGGCGTTTCCCTGGATCACGAGGCCGCCAGCCGTCGTGAGCACGCCCCCGTTCCACGGGCCGAGATAGTTGGCGCGCCACGCCTCCCTCTGATTGACCGGATCCCAGGCCAGCAGGTAGCCCCTCACATTGCGAGGATTTGTCGTGATTGTCGCCACGTTCCAGCCGATCGACGCCGGACTGAAGTCCTTTGCCGGCTCGTAGGTCATCGGGATTTCCTGGGCCGGGATGTATACGAACCCGGTTTGAGGATTGAACGCCATCGCCTGCCAGCTATGTGCGCCCAAAGCACCCGGCATAAGCTCAACCCGCTTGCCGGTCTTATCGTAGCGACTCTCCGGGTTTTCGATCGGCCGCCCGGTCCGCGGATCGACGCCGCTGGCCCAGGTCACGGGTGTGAAATTCTTGGCGGAGATGAACTGTCCGGTCTTGCGGTCGAGGACGTAGAAGAATCCGTTCTTGTTGGCCTGCATCAGCACCTGCCGCCGTGTCCCATCGATCGTCAGATCGGCCAGGATCAATTGCTGTACGGCGTCAAAATCCCACTCCTCGCCGGGTGTCGCCTGAAAGTGCCAGACATAGGCGCCGGTATCGGCATTGACGGCCACGATGGAAGACAGGAACCAGTTGTCTCCCTGGCTCTTGCTGCGCTCGGCCTGATTCCATTCGATACCGTTGCTTACCCCGAAATAGATCAGGTTGAGTTCAGGGTCGTAGGAGATCGCCTCCCACACTGTACCGCCGCCGCCAAGCTTCCACCACTCGCCATGCCAGGTCTTGGCGGCTTCAGCGAGAATGGGCTGCTCGAACGGCTGTGAAGGATCTCCAGGTACGGTATAAAAGCGCCAGACCAGTTTGCCGGTCTCGGTGTCGTAAGCCGATATGTAACCCCGGACACCGTACTCGGCGCCGCTGGTCCCAATTACAACACGACCTTTGATGACACGTGGCGCCTGCGTGATTGTAAAGGGTTTGGCCGGATCGACGGTCATGACGCTCCACACTTCGACGCCGGTACGCGCATCGAGCGCCACCAGCCGGCCGTCGAACGTTGCGACAAAAATCCTTCCCTTCCAGGCAGCCACTCCCCGACTGACAACGTCGCAGCAGCCACGAACGCCCAGCTCGCGTGGAACGTGGGGATCGTAAGACCAAAGCAGTGCGCCCGTGCTTGCGTCATAAGCCTTGACCATGCTCCACGCCGTCGAGACATACAGAACCCCGTCGATCACAAGCGGGGTGGCTTCCTGTCCCCGGTTGATATCGATGTCCGAATACCAAGCCAGACCAAGCTGCTTCACATTGTCGGCCCTGATACTCGCCAGCGGACTGAAGCGCTGCTCACTGTAGGTCCGGCCGTAAGTCAGCCAATTGGCGGAGTCGCGGTCGGCCTGGACGATACGGCTATCGTCTACATTCGCGGGAAGTTCGGCCGCCGCAGCAGGCGAGAACGTGCCGGCAGCCGCCGTCCAGAGGATGATGAAGGCGACAAATGCCAGCCATGTGCGCCCATTCGGGGATCGAGCAGCCTTTTGGTGTGCATGGCATGGGCGAGAGCCGTCGCTCTCAGAAAGAACGAGTGCGGGCTGCATTCCTCTGACTCCGACTAGATGAAAGGCTGTCCCGTAAAGAGAGCCAAAACGCTCTTCAACTGATTCGCTGGGTTCGACACTAAGACCTAGATCCGGGCGAAGCCTCACACCGCTATCGTGTCTGCGCTCTCGCGAGATATTCTTCGCTGAAGATCTCGTGGACTCGCAGAGGTTGACGTCTGGCGACGCCTCCGCAATTGGTGATGAATGTTCTCCGAACTACGGACATTCGCGTCAGCATCGCGCAGAGCCCTGTTGCCCTTCTTCGTACTCTCGGCATCTGCGCGGTTCCATTACACTTGAGCGCATCCCCCCGTATACGTTGGTATAGACAAGAAACGTCCGTGTCGGAGAAAGGATGTCATCGCCGACTATGCCGAGACGATCAGGATCGATCCAACGCGGGGCGCCATGTTGGCGCCCTTCATCATCAAGAGGCGGGACCTCGCAGCTCTACGCCGAAAGCCTCGCCGATGTCAGCGACCTGGCCGAGGAGATCGGCAACGCCCAAGGCGGCTACTACGACGTCTCCAAGCTCATCGCTACGGTAGGCAAGAAGTGGATCGGAGTGCCGTGGACGGTCGGCGCGGACTGATCGCCTATCGCGAGTCGTGGCTCGAGGAGGTCGGGTACAATGCCTTCCCCGAAAGCTGAGACACCCTGCGCGACGGCGGCAGGAAACTGAAGGCCAAGGGCCGGCCGCTCGGCCAAACCGCTGGGCACACGTTCGCCGATGCGCCGAACTGGTGGTATCCGTACTTGTGGTCCTGGGGCGGAAAGGAGGTCGAGGCCGACGGCAAAACCGTGGTCTTGAACAGCCGTGAAACTATCGAGTCGGTTAAGTTCGCGGTTAGCCTTTGGAAAGAGACCTGCGACGAGGGCGGGCTCGCCTGGGACGACACCAGCAACAACCGCGCCTTTCTGTCGGGCAGCATCAGCGCCACAAACAACGGCGCGGCGATCTACATCGAAGCCAAGCGCAAGCCTGAATCGTATCAGACCGAGAAGGGTGCGCCGATGTGGCAGGACATCCTGCACGCCCGCATCCCCAAAGGGCCGGCCGGCCAGTTTAGCCTGCCGTTCGCCTTAACTGACATGGTGATGGGCTACTCCAAGAACCAAAAACCGGTCAAGGATTTCCTGCGCTGGATCCACTCCAAACCGGTGTTCGCCGAATGGTTCGCCTCACAGCAAGGCAACTCCGACGGCGCTACCAAGGATTGGGCGAACGACAAGCTGTGGGATGCCGATCCGGTCCTGCAGCCGTTTCGCGACATACCACTGTTCGGGAGGTTGGTGGGTATGCCGGGCCACCCAATCGCATGGCCGCCGAAGTGGTGACGAAGTACATCATCACCGACATGTATGCTAAGGCCGGAAGGCGTCCGGAAGCTCATTTCCTACGATGTCTCCGACAAGCTCGTTTCCCACATCGCCCATCGGACCGTTATTCACCCGGAGCTTCGCAATCTGCATCTTGTCGGTCTTTATCGTGGTCCCTATTTTGGGTTATGGAGCTTCAGGCACGTTGGGCAGCGGGATTGTTGGCGGGCGCGGTTGCCCCACCGACCGCGGACGAGGCGGCCAAGGGACTTTCTCGCGAGTTGGAGATCCGCGCTCGGATGCCCAGGCCTCAATTTCCGCACGGTGACTATGTGGCCTTCGCGGATGAACTGGCAGCTGCTATCGGCGTTTTTCCCGACCAGGCTCCGCCGGAACTCGCGAAGGCAGTGATGGAAGGTCCGGTGTTGCCGGCGCATTATCGGCTTAGCGGACCTCATGCCAACATCGCGGCCGCGAGGTCGCAAATCGAATCGGCCTGCGAACGCGTAGGATTAGAGATATGAAAGAAATCGCGATCGGTAGTTGGGACGACATTTCGGGGGTGACGAAGGCGTTGCCCGGTTCTTGGTCGTTCGACCGGGTCATCGAAGGTCAAGGTACCATGCAGGGCGTCGCGACATTCACACCCTTGGATAAGGAAAAGTTGGCCTATCGCGAGCGAGGGAATCTCAAACTTTTGAACGGCACCGAACTGCAGGCGGAACGCGAGTACATCTTCAGCAAGAGCGACAGGGGATTCGAGGTTTTCTTCAAAGAGAATCCGCCGCGGCTGTTTCATGAGATCTCGCTGTCTACGTCTGTTGGTGGCGAACTGAGCGGAGATGCGGGCCATCTGTGCAATCTTGATAATTATCGGTCGACCTACACTTTCTTGCCCGATGGTAAATTCGTCATTCGTCACGTGGTGTCGGGTCCACGCAAAGACTACACGATGACCACGACATATTCGCGCATCTAAAGCTTCGCCCGATATCAATGTACGGGCTTGATTGGGCTTGCAGTCGTCCTCAGAGTCTCGAGAAGTGCGCACGCTCTTAGGAGAGGCCGACACGTTGCGACCACGTCATTATCTGGATTGTGAAAAAGCGTCCAACATTGGCTCTGACTCACTTTTGGTGCAGCGATCGGCGTGCCGCAGGTGGCACAGTGGCTGATTCAACCTCTTGGGGGAATCACCGCAGATGTGCCGTAAGACCCATACCGCGACGCTGACACCAGCGGGCCTTGCTATCGATGGCGTCGAGATCGGGGCCGCGAAGATCATCGTAATGGCAAGACCGAGCATGAAGATGGCGACCTGTCCTGAATGCGGCGCAGTTTCGGGGCGGATCCATAGCCGCTACAGGCGACGCCTGATCGATTTGCCTGCCCACGGTCGAATCGTCGAGATAAATGTTGAGACACGCCGGTTTCGGTGTGTCGGGACAGGCTGCAGGCGGCGCATTTTTGTCCAGCGCCTCGGTGACGCGGTCGCATTGCCGTCAGCCCGCCGAACGGCGCGGATGGATGGCATCGTGCATCGCCTCGGGCTCGCATTGGGCGGGCGTCCCGGACATAACTTGGCAAGCCGCCTGGCAATTCCGGTCAGTAAAGATACCTTGCTTAGAACGGTTCGACGGCGCACGGCACGCCCTCGCGACCCCTTGCGCGCAGTCGGCATTGACGACTGGGCTTGGCGCAAGGGATGCCAGTACGGCACCGTCATCTGCGATCTCGAGCGCCGCCGCATCGTTGCACTCCTGCCGGATCGCGCGAGTGGCACCAGTGCCGCCTGGCTGCGCGACCACCCCAGCATCGAGTTCATCGCGCGGGATCGTGGCGCGAGCTACGGCGACGCCGCATCCAAGGGTGCGCCC
>Ga0335071_10007836_pt1 | contig 10980 bp, 4 predicted proteins | sample Lox_Sample_15_FD_206724 | JGI IMG/M metagenome (GOLD analysis project Ga0335071, IMG submission 206724) | Soil microbial communities from Loxahatchee National Wildlife Refuge, Florida, United States - Lox_Sample_1.5 | ecosystem: Environmental > Terrestrial > Soil > Wetlands | place: USA: Florida...
AGATTTTGACCACCAAGCCAGCCCAACCCTGGGACTGCGCTTGGTCAATCTTTGGGCTACGCACCAATTGGGGGGGAGTCTGCGCCTGAAGGGCGGACCGGGCACACTTTACGAGTTGAAATTTGGAGCAGGTAAAGAAGGTTAGATAATTCATGGCTCGAATTCTGATTGTTGAAGACGATGCCATCCTGGCATCCCACCTCGAAAAAATTCTAGAGCAGTTTGGGTATCAGGTCGCTGGCATGGTCGCCACCGGCAATCAGGCTGTGAAAATGGCCTTGAAAGAACGGCCGGACATCGTTTTGATGGATGTCCGTTTACGGGGGGAAATGACCGGCATCCAGGCTGCCGATAAGATCCATGACCGCATCGATATTCCCATCGTCTACCTGACCGCTTACACGGATGATTTTTTGCTGCAGCAGGCCAAGGGCACCGACGCCTATGCCTATCTGGCCAAGCCGGTCAGCGATCGTGAACTGCGCGCAAGCCTCGAGATGGCGCTCTTCAAACACACTGCAGAGAAACACGTCCGCCATTTGAATCAGGTATTGCGCGCTGTCCGGGAAGTGGACCAGCTGATCACGCGTACGCACGACCCGGAGCTTTTCTTGACGGAAGCCTGCAAGATTCTGGCCCATGCTCTCAACTACCCCCTTGTTACGGTCGATAAGGCTGACGAGCCGGGGAAACGGGGTCCCTATGCCCATGCGGGAGGGCTTGCTGCGTTCCTTGCGGAGGTCCGGAACATACCCGACAAGCGCGGATTCACCGACGACCCCTGCCGCAGGGTGATGAAAACGCGTAAATCAGTCATCATCCAGGATCTGGCCGCGGATCACAGTTTTCATTCCTGGCGGACCGTGGCCCTGAAGCACAAAGTTGCGGGCCTGGCGGCCATCCCGATGTTGTGCCAAGAATACCTTTACGGGGTCTTGTGCGTTTACGCCGACTATGGCGGAGCATTCAACGAAGAGGAAGTGAGTCTATTACAGGAATTGGCCGGGGATCTCGCTTTTGCCTTGAAGACACACGAAGAGGAGAGTGCTCGCTCCGAGGCGGAAGACGCCTTGCACCGCGCCAAAGCTTATACTGACAATTTAATCGAAACAGCCAATGTGATCGTCATCAGCCTGGACGCGGAAGGCAATATCCAGGTGTTCAACACTGCCGCCGAGAAGATCACCGGGTATCCGAAAGAGGACCTGGAAGGCAAGAATTGGTTCGATGTGCTCGTCCCCAGGGAGCGCTATCCGGAGGTTTGGGATGAATTCCGGCTTTTGCTTGCGCGCAACGATACCCGGAGCATTTTCGAGAATCCCATCCTGACAAAAGGCGGCGAGGAACGTTTTATCTCCTGGCAAAACAGCGTGTTGATAGAAAAGGGCAAACCCGTTGGAACGATTTCCTTTGGGATCGATATCACAGAGCGAAAAAAAACCGAGAGCGCTTTGCGCGAAAGCGAGGAACGGTTCCGCAGCCTGTATGAGAATGCCACGATTGGGCTCTACCGCACAACCGTGGATGGACGGATTCTGATCGCCAACCCCGCCGCGGTCCGCATGCTTGGCTACCCATCTTTCGAGGAATTGAGCAAGCGCAACCTGGAGGGAGAAGGTTATGGCCCCAACTATTCCCGCAAGGACTTTCGCAATCGAATTGAGAGCCAGGGAGAGATCAAAGGGCTGGAAGCCGTATGGAAGAAGATGGATGGTTCCCTAATCACGGTTCGGGAAAGCGCTCGGGTCATACGCGACAGCCAGGGAAATGTCCTTTATTACGAAGGCACAGTCGAAGATATTAGCGAGCGGAAACGGGCCGAAGAACAATATCGCATGCTTGCTGAAAACATGACCGATACTGTCTGGCTGATGGATATGAAATTGCAGACGAGCTACATCAGCCCCTCGGTCACCAAGTTGTCCGGGTACACCCTGGAGGAACTCAAAACCATTCCGCTTGACCGGCAGATGTCGCCCGAATCTTTCAGCCGGGCTTTGAAAACATTGTCGCAGATCATTGGTCCGACTAATCCTGCACTGGACGAGCCCCCGGTTCCCATAACGATCGAACTTGAATTTTATAAAAAGGATGGCACCTCCTACTGGAGTGAAAATACATTTTCCATTATCCAGGGTACGACCGGCCAGCCTTACGCCATCCTGGGTTCCGGGCGCGATATCACGGAGCGGAAGAAAGCCCAGGAGGCTCTTCAAGACAGCGAGAAGAGATTCCGCGCCCTGACAGAGAACAACATCGATATCGTTTCCCTGGTCGACCCGCGTGGCCAGGTGCTCTACCACAGCCCGGCTTATGAAAGGGTTCTGGGGTTTGATCCCCGGCAGCGCGCCGGTCAGAGCATCTTCGAGCATATTCACCCTGAAGATCAAAAGGCAGTTGCACAGGGCTTCTATGAGCTCGTCCGGCACCCGGGCGAGACCAACAGTTTTTCCCTGCGGATCCGTCACAAGGATGGATCGTGGCGCTGGCTGGAAGCTACTGCCACGAACCTGCTCGGAGAATCGGCCATCCAGGCAATCGTCATCAATTCACACGACATCACTGCGCGCAAAGAGGCCCAGGAGGGGATGCAAAAAAGCGAGAGACGATTCCGCGCCCTGATCGAGAACAGCGCGGATATCGTCACCCTGATCGGTCGCGATGGGAACGTCCTGTACGATAGTCCGGCGTATGGCCGGGTCCTTGGGCGGGACCCGGGCGGGAGGATTGGCAGGGATGCCCTCGAGACCGTCCATCCGGATGAATTGCAAGAGATATCCCAAAGTCTGGGAGAACTCGTGCAGACCCCGGGATTGGTCCGCCACGCAACGTTCCGCATCCATCATGAGGACGGATCCTGGCGTTGGATGGATGCCACAGGCACCAACCTGCTTGACGATCCCGCCGTCCAGGCAATTGTGATCAACATGCACGATATCACCGAGCGGAAGCGGGCCGAGGAGTCCATTCGACACCAACTTGCCGAATTGGAAGTGCTCTACGAGAACGGCCTTGGCCTCGGCCGCCTGTTGGAGCCGAAGGAGATCGCCCGCAGGATGATCGAGATCCTGGTGACGAAGCTTGCCTGGCACCACGCCGCCATTCGCCTTTATCATCCTGAAAGCAATCGCACCGAGTTGCTGGCCCTGAGCCGGCCGGGCCTTACCCAAAAGCAGACCGAAGACGAAATCCGGCGCATCAACCAGGTCATTAACCGCCCGGGGAAGGGCCTGAGCGGGTGGGTAATCAAGAATGGGGCGACCGTGCGCAGCGGGCGGGTCCATGCAGACCCGCGCTACGTGGAAACCTATCCGGGCATTCTTTCCGGGATCTATATCCCGATTCGGATCGGCGAACGGACGATCGGCTCCATTGCCGTCGAAAGTGAGATCGAGGATGCCTTCTCGGATCAGGACGAGCGCCTGCTGGGCACTTTGGCGAGCCAGGCTGGGGTCGCCTTTGAAAATGCCCGGTTGTATGAGGAAGCCATACGCGCCTCCGATCGCCGCGCGATCCTGCACCGTGCCGGCCAGGAAATCACCTCCGCCGGTTTGGACCTGGAAGCGGTCTACCAGGCCATCCACCGAGCCGCCGATGAACTGATGATCGCAGATGTGTTCACGATCGCCCTCCTCGGGCCGGACGGCCGGGAGATCGAAGGCGTCTACCTGTGGGAATCCGGTCGGCGGTATCCCAATATGCATATTCCGGCGGGAAGCGGCATCTCCGGGCTGGTGATCCAGGATCGGAAAACACTTCTGGCAAAGGATCGACAAAAAGATACTCCGGTGGAGCCGGCGTACTTTGGGACCAAGAAGGGGGCGCGTTCAGTCCTGGCGGTACCGTTGTTCTCCGGCGTGACCATTATTGGCGCCATCTCCGTCCAATCTTATAAGCGTGCCCAGTATGACGAGGATGACGAGTCTCTCTTGGAGATGCTGGCTTCATATGCCGGTACCGCCATCGACAATGCCCGGCTCTTCGAAAGAGAACGGGAACAGCGCCAGTTATCGGAGACGCTCCGGGACGTGCTCGAAGCCGGCGCTTCCTTGACATCCAGCCTGGACTTCGACTCTGTTCTGGATAGCCTTCTGGAAGCCTTGGAACGGGTCATTCCTTTCGACGGTGCGAATGTGATGACCGTGGACGAATCGACCGGTCAGGCACGAATCGCCCGTTGGCGAGGTTATTCAAAAGATTATGTAGCCAATGCCGAGGCGATCGGCTGCTTGGCCTTTCAAATCGATTCGACGCAAAACCTGCGCTGGATGTACGAGAATCGTCAGTCTTTGGTCATTCCGGATGTCAACCATTATCCGGGTTGGGTGCATAGCAGGGAACTGCATGCGATCCATTCCTGGGTCGGGGCTCCGATCCTGGTCGAAAATAAAGTCGTGGCTTTCTTTTCAGCGGACAAATACGAAGCCGATTTTTACAGCGAGAAGCATTCCCACCTGTTCGCCGCTTTCGCCGGCCAGGCTTCGTTGGCTTTGCAAAACGCCCAATTATTCGACCAGACGCGTAAGCGCGCCGAAGAGCTTGGCACCCTGGCGAATGTATCCGCAGCGTTGCGGATGGCTTCGGCGCGCAAGGAGATCCTGCCTGTCATCCTCGAGCAAGTGACGAATCTGTTCAAGGTCGATGGCACCGTTCTGGCCTTCCCCGACCCGTCCACCGGGGAAATGGTCATCGAGCTGGCGAGCGGGGAACTTGCTCCTCTCATCGGCCAGGCGATCCCTCAGGGACGGGGCATCGCCGGAGTCGTGTTGAACTCGGGAAAACCTTATCTTTGTCAGGATGTATCTTCCGATCCCAATTTCTACCCTCTGGGAAACCTGGCGGCGATCAAAGCCATGGCAGTCGTTCCATTGATCGCCCAAGGGGAGGGCTTCGGGGCGTTGGGGATGGGCCGGGCGACTCCGATTGCCGATAATGAACTCGGCCTTCTATCTGCTATTGCCGATATGGCCGCAAATGCGATCCGGCGCGCCGGCCTGCACGAACAGGCCATCCGCCACGCTGACCAGCTTGCTACAGTCAACGAAATCGGGCGCGTGCTCGGCGAGACTCTGGACATGCCGGTGATCTACCGCCGCCTGACGGAGGCCATCTACCAGCTCCTGCCGGATATATGTACAGTTTTCATCTCGCTTTACGAGGAGGGCAAGGCGCAGATCGTTTGCGCTTCTGCGCACAGTAACGGAGCTTTCATCGACCCGCGCGACCTCCCGCCCATCCCACTCGACCGGGATGGCAGTGGCCGGCAGAGCCGGGTGATCGCCACGGGCAAGCCGTTGATCGTCAACGACCTGGGGACGAATGACTCCTCCACCCCGCGGGTCGTGGTGGGCAATCCCGACATGCAGGCGCAATCCGGTTTATATGTTCCGATGGTCGCCCAGGGAAAGATCATCGGCGTTCTTCAGGTGCAGAGCTACACCTGCAAGCGGTTCGGCAATCCGGAACAGGAGTTGTTGAGCCTGGTGGCGAACACCTCTGCTGTGGCCATCGAAAATGCCCGCTTGCTGGCAGAGACACAGAAGCGGCTGCGCAATCTGTCTGCCTTGCACGCGATCGATACCGCGATCGGCGCAAGCGTGGACTTGCGGGTCACGATGAGCATCCTGCTCGAACAGACCATCTCCGAGTTGAAGGTGGATGCGGCTGCCGTGCTGCTGCTCAATTCGTCCACACACATGCTGGAGTACATTGCCAGCCACGGATTCCGGGCCCATTTGGTGGACGGAATTCACCTCCCAGTCGGAGCCGGACTGGCCGGCCAGGCCGTGGTGCGGCGCCAGATGCAAAACGTTCTCAATTTGCGGGATGCGCCGGCCTCACCGGGCGGACAAAAGTTCAACCTCGATATTCATGAAGGGGAGGATTTTGTAAGTTACTATGCCGTCCCGTTGATCGCCAAGGGCCAGGTCCAGGGCGTGTTGGAGGTCTACCATCGTTCCCAACTGTCGCCGGATGATGAGTGGCTGACGTTTTTGGAGATGCTCTCCAGCCAGGCCGCCATCGCGATCGACAATGCCGGTCTCTTCGACGACCTCCAGCGGTCCAACCTCGAGATCGTCCTGGCGTATGACGCCACCATCCGGGGCTGGTCCCAGGCTCTCGAGCTGCGCGATAAGGAGACGGAAGGCCATGCCCAGCGCGTCTCCGACCTGACCTTCAAGCTGGCCCAGCGCCTGGGTATTCCCAATACGGAGATGGAACATGTCCGCCGCGGGGTGCTCCTGCACGATATTGGGAAAATGGGCATCCCCGACGCGGTCCTGCTGAAACCGGGGAAGCTGACCGAGGAAGAATGGGCGATCATGCGCCAGCACCCGGTCTATGCCTATGAGATGCTCTCCTCCATCTCCTATTTGAAGCCGGCCCTGGATATTCCTCATTACCATCACGAGCGGTGGGACGGCAGCGGTTATCCGGACGGGCTCAAGGGGGAGCAGATCCCCTTCTACGCCCGCATCTTTGCGGTCGTCGATGTTTACGATGCCCTGACTTCCGACCGCCCCTACCGGCCGGCCTGGACGGTCGAAAAGTCCCTTGAACATATTCATGAACAATCCGGCAAGCATTTCGACCCCCGGATCGTGGATACCTTTCTCGAGATGATGCGCCAAAAGTGACGAAACCCGCCACACCTGGAACAGACCGGCCGCGGAATCCCGTTGCCGGTTTTCGTTATGCGGCCGGGAATAAAAGGAGTAAAATCAGGCAATTCCCGGCTGCCCGGTATATCGGTCCAGCGGACAAGGAGATTGAATGACCGAAACAGACAAAGTCACAGATGGCCAGGTGATATCCATGGATTACACCCTGAAAGTCGACGGGGAGACCGTCGACAGCTCCGAAGGACAGGAGCCGATCGAATTCATCCAGGGCACTGGCAATATCATCCCGGGCCTGGAGCGGGAGCTGTACGGAATGGCGGTCGGCGATAGCAAGGATGTTGTGGTGAGCGCCGAAGACGGATACGGAAAGGTGGATGACGAAGCCTATATGGATGTCCCTCGCAACCAGTTCCCCGCCGACATCCCCATGGAGGTCGGCACGCAGCTCGAACTGCACGACCGGGAAGGGCACCCGATGCACGCCCGCATCGAGCAGGTCGGGGAGGAGAGCGTCCGCCTGGACTTCAACCACCCGCTGGCCGGCAAGGAACTGCACTTTGCGGTCAAGATCGCCGGCCTTCGCGCCGCCACTGCGGAGGAACTGGACCACGGTCACGTTCACTCCGCCGATCACCAGCACGGTTAAATAAACCGGGCAGCCGATTCGGCTGCCCGGTGTGGAATTCGCAAAAATTCCCCGGGGCGCAGGATTGACTGCGCCCCTTGAATTTAATGGCAGAGATAGATCTTGCCGTCCGGGTACGTTCCGTAGAGCGACAGGCCTGTGAATAGAACGGGCAGCTTTTCGAAATTGTCGTGACCGACGGTCGTATCGAACTGGCTCGGGAAATCGTTGTAGATCACCAAGGCGGCCCTTTTTTCGCAAAAGAGCACCTGGAGTGGATCGTTCAGGTCGGTCCCGTAAGCGCCCGACTGGAAGGACGGCCCAGGCGGGAAGCTGGTCCAGAGTCCGTGGATCGGCCGTCCCGTCCAGAGCATGGTCAATTCCCAATCGTTCGCGATCACCGGCTGGTCGGCGGGCAGCGCGCGCACGGCTTGGATGATCTCGGCCTGCTTCCACCGGTAGAGGGTCAAACCATCGCCCTTGTGATAGAAGTCGACTTTGTCTATCGTTTGAGGAATATACCAATAGATGAATAACGCCGCGATCAAAACGGGGAGTACCTGGAGCAGGCGCAGCCGTCCCTTGAACCAGGCAGCCTGCCACAAGGCCAAAGCCGCCAGGAAGAACATGACGCTGCTCGCATACAGCGGCAGGAGCATCCTGTTGTCGATATCGATCGTCGGGCTGGTGAACAGGTACGTGGCGATCAGCACGATCACGAAGATCAGCGAAGACAGGCCGAAAAAGGTGAAAACCCGGATGTCGAACAGGGGACCGTTTTCGGCAATTTCCTTCTTCAGGCACCGCTGCGCCCAGAGACAGAGCCCCGTCACGACGGCCAGGATCGCCAGCATGAGCATCCAGCGGACCTTGTAAGGCAGGAGGGATCCGTGGGCCTGGAAGGGCACCCATTTCCAGACCGTGTCCATGAAAACACCCCGGAAAGTCTGGAATTTGGCCGAGAGGTCGCCTAGATCGACTCCCAGGCTTCGCCCGCCGACGCTGTGGGCAGACGAGAAGTAAACCCAGACCAGCCAGAGCAGGACCGGCAGGCCGGCGATCAGGGTGAAGACCACCGCTTTCCTGACCCGCGGCCAGAACTTCCCCGAGGCGAACAGGAAGACGGTCAGTCCGGCAGAGGCCACCATCCCGATGCCGGCATAGCGCGTCCCGGGGATCGTCCCAACGATGATGGCGCTGGCCACCAGCAGGGAGGTCTTTTCGTTTTTCAAATAAGCCAGCAGCCCCAGTCCGCCCGACAGGATCGAAAGGACGAACAAGGGCTCCGAATAAGACGAGCTGAACATCACGACCATCCACGGGAAGGCGCACATCAGTGCGCTGGCGAGGATCCCGATGGCCGGGGCGCGGCTGTAGCGGTAGAAGATCCAGCCGGCGAGGAAGATGGATGCCACAAAGGCAAATATATTCAGCCAGCGGCTGGCGACAACCAGGTCCACCCCGAACAGGCCGATGGCGCTCAATACGAGCGAGTAGAGCGGCGGATGGATTTTCTCCTGGGTGAACCTGGCGCTGCCTTCATAGTAACCCAGCCCCTGCCCACGATCCAGGCTGCGGGCCACGGAAATGTATTCGACCGGATCGGTATAGCCCCAGGGACCCTTGACGGTGCTGTAGATGGCGACGAGACCGCCGACGAGACTCAATAGGATGATGGCCACCAGGATCAGGTGCCGGACGGAGAATTTCTTCATGAAAATCCTTGTGTCGAATTTTATTTGTGCTGGGGTGTCAGCAGACTGATGTCCCGGTCGGCTTGGCGCTCCATTTGCAGGTATAAGGCCCGCACCGAATCTTCCATAAGGTCTTTCAGGCGGTGCCGTTCCAGCCCGACCGGATTCAGCGGATCGTAGGCCACCGGCTTCCCTACCACGACATAGCCGGATTGATGGATGGCGACAGGATGGAAACCCAGGCGTTCCCCGGTCTCCTCGTAATACATTTCGCCCAGCCGCACGAAGGTCCGCTGGAAGGGCTGCATGCGGGTGAGCGGATCGCCTGCCATACGGTTGTCCTCGGGGAAGACCAACAGGAATTTATCCTGGCGGAGGACATCCATGCTCATGGCGAGGGTGACCTGCTGCATGCGATCGTAGTCGCCGCGGTAGACGGGGATGCAGCCGAGGGAGTAGAACAGCGGCACGGCGACCTTGCAGATCGCCCGCGCCATCCAGCGGCTGAACGGCGGCTTCAGGTGCAATTGCCGCTCGCACAGGTCCCATTGTAACCAGACCGGCGCCAGGTCCCGGTCCATCATGTCCGCGACGATCCAGGGATGCAGACGCAGGGGGATGGAACAGGCCGCCGCGATCGGTCCCATCGCATCCAGGTGATTGCCGATGAAAACCGCCGGTCCCCGCCGGGGCAGGTTTTCCTCGCCGACCAGTTTACCTCCCCACAGGAAAAGGTCGATTGTTCCCGTGATGAGCTGGTACATGCTATCGTTCATGGGTCACCATTCATATCATACCCAACCTGGGCCGGGATTGCAATGTTTGGCAAAGGGAAAGCCAGGTCGATGAAGCTCCCTGGGTTATAACACCAAGCGGCTTGCAGGGCGCGGCTGCGTTCTCACAACATATTCATCCGCGGCCGATACTGCAGCGCTTCGGCCAGATGCGGCGGCTGGATCGTCTCACTCCCGGCCAGGTCGGCGATGGTGCGTGCCAGCTTCAACACCCGATGATAGGCCCGGGCCGAAAGCTGCAGTTGGTTCATCGCCGTCTGCATGAGCGCCTGGCCGGCCCCGTCCAGTCCGCAATACTGGCGGACCTCTGCCGGGCGCATGTCGGCGTTGCAGGTGACAGCGTTCGAAGATTCGTTATTCGTAAATCGTTCTCGCTGCCGTTGGCGGGTGATTTCGACGCGCTCACGGACCGCCGCGCTGGATTCCCCGAAGCGGGAATCCGAGAGCTTCTCGTAATCGACCCGCGGCACCTCGATGTGGATGTCGATCCGGTCCAGCAGCGGACCGGAAATGCGCTTCTGGTATTTGGTGACCACCTGCGAGGAGCAGGTGCAGGGCTTGACCGGGTCGCCGTAATAGCCGCACGGGCACGGATTCATGGCGGCCACCAGTTGGAAACTGGCCGGGAAGGTCAGCGAGCCCTGGGCCCGGCTGATCGTCACGACCTTGTCCTCGATCGGCTGGCGCAGCACCTCCAGCACCCGCATCCCGAACTCGGGCAGCTCGTCCAGGAACAAGACCCCGCGGTGGGCCAGGGAGATTTCCCCCGGGTGCGGCCAGTTCCCGCCGCCGACCAGCCCGGCGTGGCTGATGGTGTGGTGCGGCGAGCGGAACGGCCGCAGGCGGATCAGCGGCGTCTCGGGCGGTAACGCATCCGCAACTGAATAGATGCGGGTCACATCCAGGGCTTCGTCGATGGACATGTCGGGCAGGATGCCCGGCAGTGCCCGCGCCAGCAGGGTCTTGCCGGCCCCCGGCGGACCGATCATCAGGACGTTGTGCCCGCCGGCCGCAGCCACTTCCATGGCGCGCTTGACGTGCTCCTGGCCCTTGATCTCGCCGAAATCGGTCGGCGGGACGGGTGGAACGTAGGCGATCTCGCGGCGCGGCTGGGGCGGGATGGGCTGGCGGCCGGTCAGGTGGTTGTAGAGCTGGGCGAGCGAGTTGACGGGGAGAATATCCAGGCCGGGGATCAAGGCGGCCTCGGCCGCGTCCGCTGCCGGGACGACGATGCGCTGGAACCC
>Ga0335071_10007837_pt1 | contig 10979 bp, 8 predicted proteins | sample Lox_Sample_15_FD_206724 | JGI IMG/M metagenome (GOLD analysis project Ga0335071, IMG submission 206724) | Soil microbial communities from Loxahatchee National Wildlife Refuge, Florida, United States - Lox_Sample_1.5 | ecosystem: Environmental > Terrestrial > Soil > Wetlands | place: USA: Florida...
TTCGGCTATCCTGGCGGATGCGTCCTGCCAATGTACGACGCGCTGCAACACACGCCGAGCATTCATCATGTGTTGGTGCGCCATGAGCAGGGTGCGGCGCACATGGCCGACGGCTACGCGCGCGCCACGGGAAAGGTCGGGGTAGCGCTGGCGACTTCGGGGCCGGGCGCGACCAACCTCGTGACTGGCATCGCGACGGCGATGCTCGATTCTTCCCCGATCGTATGTATCACCGGTCAGGTGCCGGGCAAGCTGATTGGGACCGACGCCTTTCAGGAGGTCGATATCACCGGCATCACCATGCCGATTACCAAGCACAACTATATGGTGACCGACGTGAACGACATCGCGCGGACACTGCGTGAGGCGTTCATCATTGCGCGCTCGGGGCGGCCGGGACCGGTGCTGGTGGATATTACGAAAGACGCACAGATGGCATCGTGCGAATTCGAGTGGGAATTTATTCAGCCGCGCCTGCGCAAGCTGGACACGTGGGGCGAGCCGGATTCGTTGCTGGTTGAGGAAGCGGCGGCGCTCATCAACGCGGCGGCGCGTCCGGTGATTCTTGCCGGACGTGGCGTACTGCTCGCGGGCGCGATCGAAGACCTTCGCCTACTTGCGGAGACGAATGACATCCCGGTCGCGCTGACCCTGCTGGGGCTGGGGGCGTTTCCGCACTTCCATCCGCTGTCGCTCGGCATGATGGGCATGCACGGCGAGGCGTGGGTGAATCACGCGATTCAGGAAGCGGACTTGTTGATCGCGCTGGGTATGCGCTTCGATGACCGAGTTACCGGCAAGCTCGACAGCTATGCACAAAAGGCGAAGAAGATTCACGTGGACATCGACGCATCGGAGATCCACAAGAATGTGAAGGCCGACGTAGCGATTGTTGGCGACCTGAAGCAGGTGTTGCCGCAGATGATCGTCAAGGTTGCGCCGCGAAAGCGAGCCGAATATTGGGCAGAGATCAACGGGGCGAAGGGCGAAGTTGCGGTGCGCGACATTCGCAACATGCCTGATACCGGTCATCTGTACGCCGCGCACGTCATCAACGACCTGTGGCGCGAGACAAAGGGGCAGGCGCTGATTGTCACGGATGTAGGTCAGCACCAAATGTGGGAGGCGCAGTATTACCACCACAGTGATCCGCATTCGCTGATTACTTCGGGTGGACTGGGCACGATGGGTTTTGCGCTGCCGGCGGCAATTGGGTCGAAGTTCGGGCGTCCGGACGCGGATGTGTGGGTTATCGTCGGCGATGGCGGCTTCCAGATGACGATGGCCGAGCTGGCAACCTTGGTGCAAGAGGGCATCAAGGTGAACATCGCGATCATCAACAATGGCTACCTTGGCATGGTTCGGCAGTGGCAAGAGTTTTTCTACGAGCGCAATTACGCTGCGACGCCGCTGGTGAATCCCGATTTTACGAAGATTGCCGAGGCGTACGGCATTCTGACGTTTTCCGTAACGGGCCGCGACGAAGTTGCTCCGACGGTGCGCAAGGCGCGCGAGCACGACGGGCCAGTGCTCATTGACTTCCGCGTGGAGCAGGAAGACTCGGTGTACCCCATGGTTCCGGCGGGCTCGGCGCTGCACGAGATGATCCGCCGTCCCAGCGCCATCGTGGAGACCGCGGCAGACGAGTAAACCTATGATGATGACTTACCTGTTAGATGTTGCAAACCATACCGGCGTGGTGACGCGCATTTCGCTCATCTTCCGCCGCCACGGCGCTAACCTGCAGTCGCTTTCAACTGCGAAGACCGAGCATGCGGGGATTGTGCGGATCGTGATTACTTCGGAGATCGAGCGCCGTCCGGCGGAGCGGATTAAGGGTCAACTGGCGAGGCTGGTGGACATCTTTAAGGTGGACATGATCTCGCATGACGAGGGCACGTTCCGTGCGTTCGGCATGATGAAGATTGCCTGTACCATGCAGACACGCGCGCAGATTCTGCAGTTGCTAGAGATTTTCAACGGCAGGGTGCTCGAACTGACGACAGAATGGATTCTGGTGGAGATGACGGGCACACCGGAGCAGCTCGAGGGCCTGCTGCATGTGCTGGCACCGTACGGAATTCTGGAAGCGGTGGAGACCGGACCGATCGTCATCCGCCGCAACTCGCCGCGCCACGCCGCCCGCCCGCAGCCCACGTGGGAAGTTGTACCGGGGGCACTGGCGACACCAACGAATACAACTTCGAGCACGGCTTCATTACAGGAGGAGAAACGCAATGGCACAAATCTTTTATGACAAGGACGCTGATCTTTCGCTGGTGAAGGCCACGAAGGTCGCCATCATCGGTTACGGGTCGCAGGGCCATGCGCACGCTCTGAACCTGCGCGACAGCGGTGTGGAGGTTTGCATCGGGCTGCACGAAGGAAGTCGCTCGAAAGAGAAGGCGGAGGCCGCCGGGTTGAAGGTGATGTCTGTTGCCGACGCCGCGAAGTGGGCCGACACGATCATGATCCTGGCACCGGACACGGAGCAGGCGAAGATCTACCATCGAGACATTGAGCCGAACCTCAAGCCGGGCAAGACGCTGATGTTCGCGCATGGCTTCAACATCCGCTATGGAACGATCCAGTGCCCGACGGGCGTGGATGTCAGCATGATCGCGCCGAAGGCACCCGGCCATCGCGTGCGCGAAGTGTTCGTCGAGGGCGGAGGAACCCCATGCCTCATCGCCGTCGAGCAGGACGCGTCGGGCAAAGCGTGGCAGTATGCGCTGTCGTATGCGAAGGGCATAGGCGGAACCCGCGCAGGCGTCCTGAAGACGACGTTTACCGAAGAGACGGAAACCGACTTGTTCGGCGAGCAAGCGGTGTTATGCGGGGGCGCCAGCGCGCTCATCAAAGCCGGATTCGAGACACTGGTCGATGCCGGCTATCAGCCGGAGGTTGCATACTTTGAGTGCCTGCACGAGCTAAAGCTCATCGTTGACTTGATGTATCGCGGCGGACTCAGCTACATGCGTTACTCGGTGAGCGATACGGCGGAGCACGGCGACTACGAATCGGGGAAACGCGTCATCACGGAAGATACGAAGAAAGAGATGCGCAAGATTCTCGACGACATCCGCAGCGGCAAGTTTGCCACGGAATGGATCAACGAAAACCAAACCGGAAAACACAACTTCCTGGCGGAACGCGCGAAGCAGCGGCAGCATCTGATCGAGACCGTGGGAGAGGGACTGCGCGAGATGATGCCGTTTTTGCAACCGGTGAAGGTGAAGGACATCGAAGCCCCGGCGAAGAAGGAAGAGCCGGTGGGGACGACGGCATAAGAGTAAGAGCACGAACCCGCCTCGCGGAGAAAGATCCAGCGAGGCGCTTTCAGCAAGGGGATCCAAGCATGTCGGCTTTCGCGCAAAGTAAGTTCGTCTGGAAGAACGGGGAGATCATTCCGTGGGAGCAGGCTACGACGCACCTGTCGGCTCATGCGCTGCATTACGGCACAGGTGTGTTCGAGGGCATTCGTTGTTACAACACGGTGCACGGTCCTGCGATCTTTCGCCTCGATGCGCACCTCGAACGGATGCTTGAGTCGGCGAAGACTTACGGCCTGCCGATTCCGTATTCGATTGCGGAGCTCACCCAGGCGGCGCTGGACGTGGTGAAGGCGAATGGCTTTCAGGATTGTTATCTGCGTCCCATCGCGTTTTTCGGCAGCGGGAGCCTGGGCGTCCATCCCAAGCGGTGTCCGGTGGATGTTTCGATCCTCGCGTGGCCCTGGGGAGCGTACCTTGGCGCGGGTGCGCTGGATAACGGCATCCAGGTGACGGTGTCGAGGTGGAAAAAGTTCAGCTCGCTCGCGATGCCTGCGACTGCGAAGGCCTGCGGACAGTACCTGAATTCGATGCTGGCCGTACAGGACGCGGTGCGACGCGGGTTTGACGAAGCTCTTCTCGTGGATGAGGACGGCATCATCGCCGAAGGCTCGGGCGAGAATTTTTTCATGGTGCGCGATGGCAACGTGCTGACCAACGACGAGCGCGACCACGTGCTGATGGGTATCACGCGCGATTCGGTCATTACGTTGGCGCGCGAGCTTGGCTACAAGGTGTACGTCGGCGAGATGCGGCTGGAGGAGCTCGAAGTTGCAGACGAAGCGTTCTTCACCGGCACCGCCGCGGAAGTCACGCCAATCTCTGCGCTGGATCGGCGTCCTATTGGTGACGGTGAGCCGGGGCCGATTACGTTGGAGCTACAGAAAGCGTACTTCGCGGCTACGCAAGGTCGTGACCCGAAGCATCGGGATTGGCTGACGCCCGTTGGAGTGATGGCCGAAACGAAGGCTTAATGCTCCGAATAAATAAGATAGCGCGAGCCCGGCGCTTGCGAAACCTCGCGGCAAATTTTGAGGAACGCATGGCCAGCATGGGACAAAACGGTGCCGGTTCGATAGACCAGCCGCAGTTTGCGCTCCATGGCGAGCTCGGAGCAGGGAATATGTACCAGTTCGCCGCTGGCGATTTCGTGTTCCACGGCGATCAGCGGAACCAGCGCCACACCGTTCTCCATGCGCACGAACTGTTTGATGTCCTCGATAGTGGGCAGCTCGACGTTCATGTGCAGCGGCGTGAGGTGACGCTTAAACGCCTGTATGACTTTTTCGCGGTAGGGGCTGAGCACGGTGTGGGCGATGAAATTCTCCGCACCGAGGTCCTTGATTTCGACGCTCTCGACTCGAGCCAGCGGATGACGCGGGTAGACGATGAGGGCGAGTTCGTCGCGATAGAGCATGTGCGAAGTGAGTTCCTTGTCGTCCACGCGAAACGAGACGACGCCGAATTCGACGTCATGGTTCAGCACCTGGCCTGGGACTTCGCGCGCAAGTGTGCGCATGACCTGAATGCGAATCATAGGATGCGTCCGATGGAACATGTGCAGAACCGGCAGCAGATAGCGTGCCGTGAATTCATTGGCAGCGATGACCAGCTTGCCCTGGTGAAGCATGCGTAGTTCCTTCAGGGCCTCCTGGGCTTCGACGCGGACGTTAAGGAGCTCTTTGGCATAAGACTGCAGTACGTGGCCGGCGTCGGTGAGCGAGCCGTCACGAGAGGAGCGGTCGAAGAGGCGCTCGCCCAGCTCGTCTTCGAGCTTGGAGATGGTCTGGCTTACGGCCGATTGGGTGCGATGCATGCGGGTAGCGGCGCGGGAGAAGCTTTTCTCTTCAGCCACGGCGAGGAATGTTTCGAGCTGGAAGAGCTCCATGATTAGCTCCTACGGAGTTCAATGGGTGATTCGCTGATTAAATAATTTAATTTGATGATTTTAGAATATAAATTAGTTTGCCTAATTAAACAATTGCCGATAAGTTGAAAGTAGTCTCACCTTGGAGGACGACATGAAGCGAGACCGCGTATTGGTATTTGATACGTCGCTCCGCGACGGCGAACAGGCCCCCGGCTGCAGCATGACTGGGGATGAGAAGGTCCTATTCGCCCGTAGGCTCCAAGCGCTGGGAGTGGACATTATTGAGGCTGGTTTTCCCATTGCTTCATCAGGTGACGCAGAGGCAGTTCGCCGCATCTCCACTGAAATTCAGGGACCGACAATTGCTGCGCTGGCACGCTGCGTCGAGAAAGATATTGCCGTAGCGTGGGAGGCCGTAAGTCGCTCGATGCGGCCGCGAATTCACACTTTCCTTGCCACCTCCGACATTCACCTTGCCTTCAAGCTCAAGATTGGTCGTGATGAGGCGCTGAACCAGGCGCGAAAGATGGTTGCTTATGCGCGTTCGCTGTGCACGGATGTCGAGTTCTCGCCGGAAGATGCTACGCGGTCGGACGTGGGATTTTTGTGCGACGTGCTGAACGCCGTGGTCGAAGCTGGGGCTACGACGCTGAACATCCCTGACACAGTTGGCTACACGACGCCGGGCGAATACGGTGAGTTGATCCGTACGATTCGGCGCCGGGTGAAGGGAATTGAGAACGTGACCATCTCGGCGCACTGCCACAACGACCTCGGCTTGGCCGTTGCAAATTCGCTGGCCGCCGTGGAGGCGGGTGCGCGACAGGTCGAGTGCACGATCAATGGCATCGGAGAGCGCGCAGGAAATGCCTCGCTCGAAGAGATCGCAATGGCGATTCACGTGCGCTCCGACCGCTACGGCGTTGATACGGGTATCAATCACGCTGAGATTTACAGCACCAGCCAGATGCTTTCCGACTTGATCGGATTCGACGTGCAGCCGAACAAGGCGATTGTTGGGCGCAACGCGTTCGCGCATGAAGCAGGTATTCACCAGCACGGCGTGTTGAGCAATCCGCTGTGTTACGAGATCATGACGCCCGAGTCGGTGGGTATCCCGGCGGAGCGCATCGTGCTGGGCAAGCACTCGGGCCGTCATGCTCTCGTTTACAAGTACCGTGAACTGGGGCACGAGCTTTCGAGCGACGAGGTCAACCAGATCTATCACCAGTTCACGACCTTAGCGGACCGCAAGAAGAACATTTACGAGCAGGATCTAATTGCCATGCTGCATGCGCACCGTATGGCCACGCGTGAGCTCCAGGTGCAGCAGGAGTTGCGCCCGGTATGAAGTTGCGCATCACGGTTCTCCCCGGCGACGGGATCGGCCCTGAAGTTACCAAACAGGCGGTGGCCGTACTGCAGACGGTGTCGGACGTCTGCGGATACGAGTTTCGCTTCGATCATCACAAGATCGGTGGTGCCGCCATCGAAGAATTCGGCGTGCCGCTGCCGGAGAAAACGCTGGCGTCGTGCCTTGAGGCGGACGCGGTCTTGCTGGGTGCGGTGGGAGATCGCCGTTTCGATCACCTAACGGGCGAGAAGCGTTGCGAAGCTGGATTGCTCGCATTACGTCAGGCGCTTGGCGGATTTGCGAACTTGCGTCCGGTACGCGCGTATGAGCCGATTGCCGATTGCTCGCCGCTGCGCGACGACGTGATTCGCGGAGCCGACATACTCATCGTTCGCGAGTTGCTGGGCGGACTTTATTTCGGCGAGCCGCGTGAACTCGCCGCCGACGGCCATGCCTTCAACACAATGCGCTATCACAAGCATGAAGTGGAGCGTGTGGCGCATATCGCGTTTCAGGAAGGCCGTCGCCGCACGCGCAAGGTAACTTCTGTCGACAAGGCTAACGTATTGGAGACATCGCAACTGTGGCGTCGCACTGTGACCGAAGTCGCAAAGCAGTATCCGGATGTGACGCTCGAGCACGGATACGTGGATTCGTTTGCCATGCAACTTGTAACCACGCCTGCGCGCTTCGACGTAGTGCTGACGGAGAACCTGTTCGGCGATATTTTGTCGGATGAAGCTGCGGTTATCAGCGGTTCGCTCGGTATGCTCGCTTCGGCGAGCGTCGGCGGCAAGGTTGAGTTGTACGAGCCGGTACACGGCTCTGCGCCTGATCTCGCAGGTAAGGGAATCGCCAATCCCTACGGTGCGATTCAAACGGCGGCGATGTTGCTGCGTTACACCGCAGGACTCTACCATGAGTCAGACAAGATCATGCAATCGGTGAATCGTGCGCTGGCGCGAGGACTGGCGACTCCAGACTTGGCCGGACGCCGCAATCGCCCGGCGGTGAGCACCGAGGCCATAGGTCAAGCCGTAGTCGAAACCATAACTGATTTGCTGCAAATGCAGATGGCCTACCACGCAGTTTGAAGTTCTGATGTCGAAACCGAAGACACTCTTCGAAAAAGTCTGGGAATCGCACGTTGTCCGCGAGGTGGAGAGCGAGCCGACGCTGCTCTACATCGACCTGCACCTCGTGCATGAAGTTACGTCGCCACAGGCTTTCGAAGGGTTGCGCCTTGCCGGCCGCAAGGTCCGCCGCGTTGACCTGACGTTCGCGACGATCGACCACAATGTTCCAACAACCAGCGACGAGCGTTTCATCATCAAAGATCAGATTGCCGCGCAACAAATCGCAACTCTCCGCAAGAATTGCGAAGCTACCGGTATCCCATTGTTTGACATCGGCTCTGGGCGGCAGGGAATCGTTCACGTCATTGGTCCGGAGCTGGGGTTGACGCAGCCGGGCAAGACCATCGTCTGCGGTGACAGCCACACCAGCACGCATGGGGCACTTGGCGCGCTGGCGTTTGGTATTGGGACGTCGGAAGTCGAGCATGTGCTCGCCACGCAGTGCGTGTCGCAAAAGAAGCCGCGAAGTATGCGGATCAGCGTTTCGGACTCGCTGCCCGATGGCACGACTTCGAAAGACCTGATCCTCGACATCATTCGACGACTCGGCACCGACGGCGGAACCGGCTTCGTCATCGAATATGCCGGGCAGGCGGTGCGCGAGCTAACGATGGAAGAGCGCATGACGGTTTGCAACATGAGCATCGAGTGCGGTGCGCGCGGGGGCATGATTGCGCCGGACGAGACGACATTTGCCTACCTCGAGGGGCGGCCGTATGTACCGCAAGGTGCTGCGTGGTACGATTCCGTCGCACGCTGGCGCGCTCTCACGACCGACGACGGCGCGGTGTTCGACCGCGAGATCAATCTGAACGGTGCAGCGCTCGAGCCGATCGTTACCTGGGGTACGAATCCCGGAATGTCAGTGCCCGTCACTGGGGCGATTCCGAAGCTCGATGAAGCGCGCGACGCTTCAGAGCGCGCTGCCATGGGCGCAGCGTTCGCTTATATGGGAATTGAGCCGGGCACGCGCATCGAAGACGTTACACTCGATCGTGTCTTCATCGGTTCGTGCACGAACGGACGGCTCGAAGATCTCCGCGCTGCCGCCCGCGTCATGCGCGGCCACAAGGTACGCGATGGTGTCGATGTCCTCGTCGTCCCGGGATCTGAGGCCGTGAAAGTTGCGGCGGAGAAGGAAGGCCTCGATCGCATCTTCAAGGAAGCCGGCGCGCAGTGGCGCGAGCCCGGTTGCTCGATGTGTCTTGGTATGAACCCGGACATCCTCTCTCCGAAGCAGCGTTGTGCGTCAACCAGCAACCGCAACTTCGAAGGCCGCCAGGGACGCGAAGGCCGGACACACCTTGTCAGTCCTGCGACAGCTGCGGCTGCCGCCATCAAGGGGCACTTCGTTGACGTGCGCGGTTGGGAATACCGGAACTAGCGATGGAACCGATCCGTCAGCACCGAGGAGTCGTGGCTCCGCTGCAACGAGAGAACATCGACACCGACCAGATCATTCCCAAGCAGCACCTCAAGAGAATCGAACGCACGGGCTTCGGAGCCTTCGCGTTTTCCGACTGGCGCTATCACGCCGATGGCAGCGAGCGCGCAGATTTTCCGCTGAACCACGAGCACTTTCGTACCGCGACCATCCTTGTTGCCGGGAAGAACTTCGGTTGCGGTTCGTCTCGCGAGCACGCCGCGTGGGCGCTCGGCGAGTTCGGTTTCCGCGTGATCCTGGCGCCGTCATTTGCCGACATCTTTCGAAACAACGCGTTCAACAACGGCATCCTGCTGGTTGAGTTGCATGAAGAGACCATCCGGAGAATTGCCTCGCATGCCGACAAGCACCGGCCCTATCACTTGTCTGTTGATCTCGAGAACCAGACGATTACCGACGACTTCGGACTGACTGAGAAATTCGAGGTCGATGCCTTCCGCCGGCACAGGCTGATCAACGGTCTCGACGAAATCGGAATGACGCTACTGCACGAAGACTCCATCGCCCGCTACGAATCGGAACACCACGGCTAAGCGGCGCCCTCGGCGAGCACCCTGTGTACCAGATGCACCGATATCGATCCCTCGCCAACCGCAGAGGCGACGCGCTTCACGTTTCCCGATCGCACATCACCCACGGCAAAGACTCCGGGGAGGCTGGTTTCCAGCAAGTACGGAGCACGGGACTCCTTCCACCAAGGTGCGTCACCATCCAGCGTTTGGAGATCGTGGCCGGTAATGATGAAGCCTTTGCTGTCGAGAGCCAGACAGTTCTCCAGCCATGACGTACACGGCATCGCCCCGATCATCATGAACACGTGGCGGATTGGCAGCGACTGGGTTTTGGCGGTCGCCTTGTTGGTCCACTGCACCTGCTCGAGGTGCGCTCCACCATCGAGCGCGATGATCTCCGAGTTGTAATGGACAGTAACTTTCGGATTGCTCTCGATTCGATCAATCAGGTAGCGTGACATTGTGTCCGAAAGCCTGCTGGACCGAACCAGCATGTGAACATGGCGCGCAGTATTCGACAAGAACACCACTGCCTGACCTGCTGAGTTGGCTCCGCCGACGACTATGACTTCTTCGCCCTCGCAGAGGGCGGCTTCCATGTTGGTGGCGCCGTAGTAGACGCCCATCCCTTCGAACCGTGTGAGGTTATCCAAGTCCGGTTTGTTGTAGCGCGCTCCGCTGGCAATTACAAGCGTGCGCGTGGTGAGCTTTTGTCCATTGTCGAGCTCAATCTGGTAAGGCCTGTGATCGCAGTGAAGCCGGACTACATCATGCGCAATCATCATTTCTGCGCCGAACTTCTGCGCCTGGTTGAGTGCACGCGCCGCCAGTTCAGCGCCGGAAATTCCCACAGGAAATCCGAGGTAGTTCTCTATTTTCGAGCTCGAACCAGCTTGTCCGCCAGGGGCAGTGGTCTCGATGACGAGGACGTTGAGGCCTTCGGAGGCCGCATAAACCGCGGCAGCGAGGCCCGACGGGCCAGCGCCCACCACTATTACGTCACGCACCTGTGATTCGTCCGCAGGATTGTTGAGACCGAGGCAATCGGCCACTTCGTGCAGCATCGGGTTTTTCATTACGATACTTCCGCGGCAGATCAATACCGGAACCTCGCGGACGGTAACGTGGAAGTGGTCCAACACCTGTTGAGCCTGGCTGTCGGTGTCGAGGTCGACGTACGTGTAGGGATGCCCGTTCCGGCTCAGGAATTCGCGCATTCGCAGCGTGCCTCCGCAGTGCCGTGAGCCCAGCAAAACCACGTCACCGAATCCCTGCTTCACCAGCACCATGCGACGAAGGATGAAGGCGCGCATGAAGATTTCGCTCAGTTC
>Ga0335071_10007840_pt1 | contig 10977 bp, 9 predicted proteins | sample Lox_Sample_15_FD_206724 | JGI IMG/M metagenome (GOLD analysis project Ga0335071, IMG submission 206724) | Soil microbial communities from Loxahatchee National Wildlife Refuge, Florida, United States - Lox_Sample_1.5 | ecosystem: Environmental > Terrestrial > Soil > Wetlands | place: USA: Florida...
GTACTCGCTACCCGGGTGCGACGTCCCGGTGGCCGATCCCGCGCAGCTTCTCCCCGCCCAGTACCTCCGCGGCGAGCCGGCGGCGCTGCCGGAGGTCTCGGAAGTGGACGTGATCCGCCACTACTCGCGGCTGAGCCAGATGAACTACGGCGTGGACACGCACTTCTACCCCCTCGGCTCGTGCACGATGAAATACAACCCCAAGATCAACGAGGACATGGCGCGGCTGCCCGGCTTCGCGCGCCTCCATCCGCTCACGCCCGAGGGCGCCGCCCAGGGCGCGCTCCAGCTCATGCACGAGCTCGCGCAGGATCTGGCTGAAGTCTCGGGCATGGACCACGTGTCGCTGCAGCCCGCGGCTGGGGCGCAGGGCGAGCTGGCCGGCGTGCTCATGATCCGGGCCTATCATCTGGCGCGCGGCGAGCGACGCACCAAGGTGCTCATCCCCGACTCGGCGCACGGGACCAACCCGGCCTCGACGGCCCTGGCCGGCTTCTCCGTGGTCGAGCTCAAGAGCGAGGCCAACGGCGATGTCGACCTCCTCGATCTCGAGCGCCACCTGGGCGACGACGTGGCCGCGTTCATGATCACGCAGCCCAACACGCTCGGGCTCTTCGAGTCGAAGATTCACCAGATCACCGACATGTGCCACGCCAAAGGCGTGCAGGTCTACATGGACGGCGCGAACTTCAACGCCATCCTCGGCATCACGCGCCCGGGCGACCTGGGCTTCGACGTCTGCCACTTCAACCTGCACAAGACGTTCACCACGCCGCACGGCGGCGGGGGACCGGGCGCGGGGCCCGTCGGCATCAAGGAGCACCTGGCGCCGTTCCTGCCCACGCCCGTCGTCGTCAAGGATGGGGACGAGTACGCGCTCGACTGGAGCCGGCCGCAGTCCATCGGCAAGCTCCAGGCTTTCTGGGGCAACTTCGGCATGCTCGTGCGGGCGTGGACCTACATCCGCACCATGGGCCCGGACGGCCTGCGCGCGGTCTCGGACAACGCGGTGCTCAACGCCAACTACATCCTCAAGCGCCTCGAGGACCACTACGACCGCTCGGCGCCCGGCCCGTGCATGCACGAGTGCGTGCTGTCGGCGCGGCGGCAGAAGAAGCTGGGCGTGTCGGCCATGGACATCGCCAAGCGCCTCCTCGATCTTGGCTTCTATGCGCCGTCGACCTATTTCCCGCTCATCGTCGAGGAGGCGCTCATGATCGAGCCCACGGAGACGGAGTCGAAGGAGACACTCGACGAGTTCTGCGACGCCATGATCCAGATCGCCCGCGAGGCGCAGGAGAGCCCGCACCTGATTCACGAGGCGCCGGTGACCACGCCGGTGCGCCGGCTCGACCAGACGGGAGCCGCCCGGCACCCGCGGCTCAGGTGGACGCCGGCGGAAAAGTGAACCCACAGCATCCCCTCACGCCGACCCTCTCCCCGGCGGGGAGAGGGGGCTCGAGCGGTGGGCCCCTCCGGCCGTCACCAACCCACTTTCGCCTTCTCGTGACGGAGCCGCTCGACGGCGCCGCCAACATGGCGCTGGACGAGGCGCTCATGCTGGGCCGGCTGCGCCACGGTCGGCCTCCCACGCTGCGCTTCTTCGCGTGGGCGCCGCCCACCATCTCGCTGGGCTACGGCCAGCGGCTGGACGGCCGCATCGACGAGAAGGCCGCGGGCGCCTTGGGGCTCGGCCTCGTCCGCCGCCCCACCGGCGGCAGCGCCATCCTCCACGAAGGCCCCGATCTCGAGATCACGTACAGCGTGGCCGCGGGGGCGGGGGACTTCGAGGGCGCCAGCGATCTCCTCGAGACGTATCGCTGGATCGGCGCGGGCCTGCTCGCCGGGCTCCGCGCGCTGGGCGCCCCCGTGGACATGGTGCCGGTGCAGCCGTCCGACCCTTCCGCCATGCCCGCCTTCTGCTTCGCGCGGACGGGCTCGTTCGAGCTGGAGGTGGAGGGCAAGAAGCTGGTGGGCAGCGCGCAGCGGCGGCAGGGGACGGCGTTCCTCCAGCACGGCGCCATCATGCTGGGCGCCGAGCCTGCGCGCCTCCGGCAGGTCTTTCCGGCGGAGCGCGATCCGCTGGCCGGCATGACGACGCTTCACGCCGTGCTCGGGCGCCGGCCCGCCTTCGACGAGGCGGCGGCGGCGCTCGCCGAGGGATTCCGGAGCGCGCACGGCCTCGTGCTGGAGCCGGGCGGCCTCTCCGAGGACGAGACCGCTCTCGCGGCGATGCTGGAGCGCGAGAAATACGCCACGGTCGACTGGACGCGAGCCGGCCGCGCGGCGCGCGCCCTCACCGTGGTCGGATGACGGCGGCCCGCGAGTTCCCCGATGCCCCGCGCGTCGGGGTGGGCGCCGTGGTGCTGGACGGCGAGCGCGTGCTGCTGGCGCGGCGCGGGCGGGCTCCCAGCGCCGGCAAGTGGAGCATCCCCGGCGGCCTCGTCGACCTGGGAGAGCGCCTCGAGGAGGCGGCCATCCGGGAGGTCGAGGAGGAGTCCGGGCTCCGGGTGCGCCTGCTCGGTCTCTGCGGCGTCATCGACCGCGTCGTCCGGGAGCAGGACGCGATTCGCTATCACTACGTGATCGTCGACTACGTCGCCGAGTGCGTGGGCGGCCGCCTCGAGGCGGGCAGCGACGCCGCCGAGGTCCGGTGGGTGGCGGTGGGCGAGCTCGCCCAGTACGAGACGACCGACGGACTGAAGGACATGATCGACAAGGCCCGAGCCATTCAGCGCGCCATGAGCACTCAGCCAGGAGGTCCGAACCGATGAAGCTCTCTCTCGACAAGCGCGGCCTCACCGAGGTTCGCACCGATGCCCTCATCGTGGGCCGCCACGCCGGGCAGGCCAAGCTCCCGCCGGCCCTGCAGGCCGTCGATCAGAAGCTGGGCGGCCTGCTCAGCAAGGTCATGACGACCGAGAAGTTCGAGGGCAAGCCGGGGCAGATCTCGCAGGTGCTGACGGAGGGGCGCCTGCCCGCCGCGCGCGTGATCGTGACAGGAATGGGCCCGGAGAAGGGCGATGCGGAAGCCGTGCGTCGCGCGGCGTCGGCGGCGGCGCGGCGGGCGCGCGACCTCGGCGCGAAGACGGCCGCGGGCTATCTCCCCGCCGATGGTGTCTCGCCGCGGGTTCGCGCCCAGGCCTCGATCGAGGGCGCGGTGCTCGGCACGTATCGCTTCGACAAGTACCTCAAGGAGAAGAGCCCGAAGAGCCTCGAGGCCTTTGCCGCGGTGGAGCCGGAGCGGCGCAGCCAGGCCGCGGCCGAGGCGGGCGTCAAGGCGGGCGAGGTGTGGTCGGCCGCGACCTGCGTCACGCGCGATCTCGTGAACGAGCCTGCCAATGTGGTGACGCCGACGTACCTGGCGAAGCGGGCGCAGGAGATCGCGCGGGCCGGGCATCTCGGGCTCAAGGTGCTGGAGCGCGCGGAGTGCGAGAAGCTCGGCATGGGCGCCTACGTCGGCGTCGCGCAGGGCAGCCTCGAGCCGCCCAAGTTCATCCACCTCACGTACCGGCCCAAGGGACGGGCGCGCAAGCGCGTGGCCGTCATCGGCAAGGGCATCACCTTCGACTCGGGCGGTCTCGATCTCAAGCCCGCGGACGGCATGTACCGGATGAAGAACGACATGTCGGGCGCGGCCGCGGTGCTGGGCCTCTTTTCCGCGCTGCCCAAGCTGGGGCTTCCGATCGAGGTGCACGGGCTCGTCGCGGCCACGGAGAACATGCCTTCGGGCACGGCGCAGCGGCCGGGCGACATCGTGAAGGCCATGAACGGGCTCACCATCGAGATCGGCAACACGGATGCCGAGGGCCGACTCACGCTGGCCGACGCGCTCGTGTACGCGGACAAGGAAATCAAGCCCGACGAGATGATCGAGCTCTCCACGCTCACGGGCGCCATCGTGGTGGCGCTGGGCCTAGGTCTCACGGGCGCCTTCGTCACCGACGACGGCCTCGCCGGCCGGGTCCTCGGCGCGGCCGCCGCGGCGGGCGAAAGCATGTGGCGGATGCCGCTCCACGACGAGTACAAGGACGGGTTCAAGAGCGACATCGCCGACCTCAACAACATCTCGAGCCAGCGCGGCGGGGGCGCCATCGTGGCCGGCCTCTTCATGCGGGACTTCACGGGCGGCCGTCCCTGGGCGCATCTGGACATCGCCGGCACGGCCTTCACGGAGCGCGAGCTGCCGCTGGGGCCGAAGGGCGGGACGGGCGTGGGCGTGCGGACCCTCCTCACCTACCTCCACGCGCTGGCCGGCCGGCGGTAATGCCGGGCGGGGTCGACCTCCACACGCACACGACGGCGTCCGACGGCACGTACTCGCCGACGGAGCTGGTCGCCGAGGCGGCGCAGCGCGGGGTGCGCGTGCTCGCCATCACGGATCACGACTCCACCGACGGGCTGCCCGAGGCCATGGCGGCCGCGACGGCGTACCGGCCGCTCGAGATCCTCCCCGGCATCGAGATCAACTGCGACGTCGAGGGCGCGGAGATCCACGTGCTCGGCTATCTGATGGACTGGCAGGCCGCGTGGTTCCAGGATTTCTGCCGCCAGCAGCGGCGGGAGCGCCGCGAGCGCGTCCACCGCATGGTGGAGCGGCTCAACTCCCTCGGGATGCCGATCGAGGCCGACGACGTGTTCGCCGTGGTGAAGGAAGGCTCGGCCGGGCGGCCCCACGTCGCGCAGGTGATGGTGACGCGCGGCTACGTGAAGACCGTGCGCGAGGCTTTCGACAAGTACCTGGGTACGGGCAAGCCCGGCCACGTGCCGCGGAAGAAGCTCTTGCCCGCCGACGCGGTCCGGCTCATCCGCCGCGCCGGCGGCGTCCCTGTCTTCGCGCATCCGGGGCTGGCGAATCGCGACGAGCTCATTCCCGAGCTGATCGCCGCGGGCCTGATGGGGATCGAGTGCTACTACCCGGAGCACTCGGCGGCGCAGCGTGGCGCGTACGTGCAGATGTGCCGCGACCACGATCTGGTCGCGACCGGCGGCTCCGACTTCCACGGCCCCAGGGTCCGCGCCGCCACCCTCGGCTCGCCGGCCGTTCCACTGGCGACGGTCGACGCCCTCCGCGCCAAGGCCGCCGTCGCTCGCGCCTCGATGGCGTAGGCTTCGCCGGCCCCTCAGGCGTAGCCGGGGAACATACGCCGGAAGACGTCGGGCGGCGTGCGCGCCTTGAAGAACGGGATCTGGCGCGCGGAGTATTCGGCGCCGCCGCGGAAGACGATCGAGCCCCGCGCGATGAGGTGCCCGGAGGCGGTGGCGAGCGTGCACTCCGTGCGCCAGAACGTGCGCTTCCTGTCGATGGGCGCCACGTCGGCGAACCGGCCCGCGGCGATGAGCGGCTCGCCGAACGGCGCGTCCGGATCGTCGAGATCGATGGCGAGCCGGTTGGTGAGGCCGCCCTCGTGCAGGACGAGGGCCCCGAGCCACCACGCGACCTCGTCGAGGAGCACGGGCGCCACGGCGGGATGCAGCCGGCCTCCGCTCGTTCGCCAGGCGTCCCGGGGCGTGAGGGCGGCCCACACGCCGTCTCCGTCGAAGGCGAGCCTCACACGGAGCCCGATGGGATTCAGCGCGCCGCAGGCGAGGCACTGGTCGGACATGGGCAGGGACGGGCCGTCGCCCCGCCAGACGACGAAGTCGCGCGGCTCGCCGAGGGCGGTGACGCCGCCGCTCGTCAGCGTCTGGCCGTTCTGGCGGATGCTCAGGCTGAAGGCATCGCCCGTCCGCGCCGTCTCCAGCTCCAGCGCCGTCTCGATGGGCACCGACGACGTGAGACGTCCTTCGATCCGGCGCGGCCCGCCGCCGCCCGCCCGCGCCGCCGCCGCGTCGACGAGGGCCACCAGGCATCCACCGTGCACGATGCCCGGCCACGACTGCAGAGGGCTCGGCGCCTGGAGGCGGCCCCGGCCATCCGGGGCGAGCGTGAGCGCCTGTGCGAATGCGCGGGCGATGGTGTCCAGCGGCGGCCCTACGCGTCCTGCATGCTAGAGTGAGCGCGGATGAGAGCGGCGCCTGCCATGGTCGCGGCTATCTTACGTCTCGGTGAAGGCGAGCCGCAACGTTCGTGATCCGCGAGCTCGAGTTCGCCACCCGCGGGCCGTTCGCCCGGGCAACGTTCATCAACTTCGTCTTCATGTCGAGCCTCAACTGCTTCATCCTCCTGCCGCTCTACGTCCAGCGCCTCGGGGGGACGGAGGCGGAGATCGGCCTCGTGCAAGGCATGTACAGCGCGGCGGGCATCGTGTGCCAGCCCCTGGTCGGCCTCTGGCTCGATCGCGTGGGCCGCCGCGTGTTCATGTCGCTGGGCGCCGCGCTGCTCCTGGTCGCCTCCGGCGGGTTCCTCCTGAGCTCCTCCATCGCGTTCCTGGGTGCGCTGCGCGTCGTGCAGGGCCTGGGCTTCTCGACGTTCTTCGTGGCGAACTACATGCACGTGGTGGACCAGGTGCCCATCGAGCGCCGCGGCTGGGCGCTCGGCATCTACGGCGTGTCCGGCTTCCTCGGCACCGCGCTGGCGCCGGTGGCCGGGGAGGTCATCATCCGGCGCGCGGGATTCAGCTGGCTCTTCTTCCTCGCCGTGCTCCTGGCGGCCGCCGCGTCGCTGCTCGTCGTGCGGACCTCGGGCATACGCCTGCCGCACATGGGCCCGGGCCCGGGCCTCGAATCGCTGCGGACGGGGCTCGCAGAGATCTTTCATCTCCACATGGCGCTGGCCTTCTTCTTCGGGCTCGGCACGGGCGTGATGTTCACGTTCCTGCCGACCTTCGGCGACGGCCTGGGCGTCCACAGCATCAGCCTCTTCTACACGGCCTACGCGATCGCGGCCGTCAGCGTGCGCGTGGTGGGCGGGAACCTGATCGACACGCGCGGCCGCCGTCCCGTGATCATCCCGTCGTTCTTCATCATGGCGGCCTCGAGCGGCCTCCTGGTGGCGCTGGCGTTCTTCGCCGGCCCGCGCGCGAGCTATCCGGTGGTGCCGTTCCTGTTCCTCACGGGACTCCTGGCCGGCGGCGCGCACGGCTACCTCTACCCGGCCCTCGCGGCGCTCCTGATGGACGTGACGCCGGAGCGCCGGCGCGGCGGTGCCGTCGGCATCTTCAGCGCGGTGTTCCTCGTGGGCAACGCGCTCGGGTCCATCGTGTTCGGCCACATCGCGCACCGGCTCGGCTACCGCGCGATGTGGAGCGTGCTCACCGCCCTGCTCTTCGTGGGGTTCGCGCTGTCCTTCCGCTTGCGTGCCGGTCATGCGCACCCCATCGCCTGAGCGGCCCTGATGTCGTCCGTCCCGGGCGTCATCGTGACCGAGGGCTCGCCGCTCTGGCGCGCGCTCGACGCGCTCGGCCGGGAGGCGAGCATGGCCTTCTTCGCCGGGCTCCCCGGCACCGGCAAGAGCCTCCTGATCCACCAGCTCGCGCACCTCGCGCACGCCCGAGGCCGCCGTGTCCACCTGCTGCAATGGGACGTGGCCCGGCCCGCCTTCGAGGCGAGCGCGCCAGGCTTGCGCTATCCACAGGAGCGCGGCGTCACCCACGGCGTCATCCGCATCGCCGTCGGACGATGGGCGCGGTCGGCCCTGGCGCGCTGGCACGCCCGGCACGGGGCGCTCGGGGATCTTCTGATCGGGGAGACGCCGTTCGTCGGCCACCGCTTGATCGAGCTCTGCCGCCAGGCGCCCGACGAGGTCGAGCCTGTCCTGGCCGCCCGGTCGGCCCGATTCGTGATTCCCGTGCCGTCCCGGGATCTCCGCGCGCATCTCGAGTCCGAGCGGGCGAGACGCGCGCGGGCGCCGCTCCACGATCGCGAGCGGGAGGACGCGCCGCCCGAGGTCCTGCGCGATCTCTGGAGGCAGCTGATGGGCGTGGCCCGCGCGCTGGGCATTGCCGATCCCGCGGTCGGGCCTCTCGACGACCCGCCCTACGATCCAGCGCTCTACCGGAGCGTCTACGAGCGCCTGCTCGCGCATCGTCACACCCAGGCTCTCTCGCTCGACACAGCGCTCCCCGCCGGCGCCATGTCTGCCTACGACTTCAGCGTCCCCACCGTGGACCTGATTCCGACCGAAGCGGACGCGGCGCGCGCTGTGCTCGACGCGGAGGCGAGCTTTCCTGATGCCGAGGCGCTGCGCCGCGAGATCGACGCCTGGTATCACACCTGACGATCGCTCGGCGCATGGGCTAGAGTGTCCGGCACAGGGCGCGCCGCGGGTGATGCGCCGCCCCGAGGAGAGCCAGCCATGACGACAGCGACGCTTCCGCCTCTCATCTCGAGCGACGGGCACCTCGAAGTGCGTCCGGAGCGATGGACGCCGCGCATGCCCGTGCGCTATCGGGACCGCGCGCCGAAGACCATCAAGCTGCCCGACGGCGGCGATGCGATCCTCGTCGAGGGCCAGCCACCCTATCCCGTGCCGTTCCTGGATCTGCGGGCGGGGCGCACCAACGAGACGTGGCAGCCCTTCGGCGTGACGGTCGAGGACACGGCGGGGGTCGGGCCGCCCGAGCAGCGGCTGCGCGAGCAGGACGCCGACGGCCTCCTGGCCGAGGTGCTCTTTCCCAACATGCAGGTCGGGCCGCGGCTCTGGCGCGGGATCGCCGATGACGACGTGTACCGGGCCAGCGTCCGCGCGTACAACGACTGGATCGGCGAGGAGTACTGCCCGGTGGCTCCGGACCGCCTGATCGGCTTGGGCGTCATCCCGTGGACCACCGTGGACGATGCCGTGGCCGAGCTCGAGCACTGCGCCCGGCTCGGCCTCAAGGGCGTCAATCTCGGCGTGTTCCCCAACGGGAAGTCGTATCCCATGCCGGAGGACGATCGGTTCTGGGCGGCCGCCATCGAGATGAAGATGCCGCTGACCGTCCACGTCGGCTTCGATCGCCTGGGGCCGCGCGCGTCCCAGCCGACGTTCGAGTACCCGGGCGCCGATGCGGAGGTGCTGAAGAAGCTCGGCCCGCGCAAGATCGTGGACTGGGTCGCGCTGCCCTTCCTGAGCATCCCGCCCTCGCTCAGCCTGGCCCAGCTCGCCCTGTGCGGGGTGTTCGACCGGCTGCCCGAGCTCCGTATCTTCTTCGCCGAGACGCGGCTGGGGTGGGTGCCGTTCTGGATGGAGGAGGCCGACTACTGGTACGAGCGGCACCGGCACTGGGCCGAGCGGCTCCTGCACTTCCAGCCCCTCCGGCAGCGCCCCAGCGAGTACGTGCGCCAGCACATCTCGTTCAGCGTCCAGCACGTGGAGCGGGTGGCCGTGGAGCTGCGCCATCACATGGGCGTGGACCGCATCATGTTCGCCACGGACTTCCCCCACATCGAGTGCGACTGGCCCAATACGCGCCCGTTCGCGGAGCGGCTCTTCGCGGGCGTGCCGCCGGACGAGGCGTATCGGATCGCCGCCGGCAACGTGCTGGACTTCTTCCATCTCGGTGAGACGCCGCTGGGCCGACAGGTGCGCGCCGCCGCCCCGGCGCGCCGCGGGGCCGCGATTTGACTTGGCTCGTGCCGGGCCCGATACTGCGGGCGGCCCGGGAGCGCAGGCGCCCGGGAGGAGGCTGAGGGAGGAGGCTGAGGGAGGAGGCTGAGGGAGGAGGCTGACGATGTCCCATCTCCCGCGCATGCCGATGACAAGACTGGCGCTGATCACGGCCGCCATCCTCGCGATGACGGCCGCGCATCTCCTGGCCCAGACACCGGCGCCGGCCGGGCCCCAGGAGGTGCGCGTGGTGGGCGTGTTCGTGGATCCGAGCGGCGCGCAGCCCACGCTCGTGCTCCAGGGGAAGAAGGACAAGCGCACCTTCGCCATGCGCATCGGCGCCGCCGAGGCCACGGGCATCGCCTTCCCTCTCGAGAACCGCGTCCCGCCGCGGCCCCTCACGCACGATCTCTTCCTCACGCTGTTTGGACGGCTCAAGGTCACGGTCACGCGCGTCATCGTCACGGACCTGAAGGACGGGATCTACTACGCCACCGTGGTGCTCGATGCCAGCGGCCGCGAGATCCAGCTCGACTCGCGCCCGTCCGACGCCATCGCGCTCGCCGTGCGCGCCAAGGTGCCCGTGCTGGTGGAGGAGCGCGTGTTCGAGAAGTCCGAGCTCCTGCCCGCGCAGCCGCCGGGGCCGCGCATCTAAGGCCATGGTCCCCGAGGAGACCTCGAGCGGGAGCTTCCTCCAGGGCGCCGATGGCGTCGACAGCCAGCAGTGGGCCATCCAGCGGCGCATCGACGACGTCTTCACCAAGCTCGGGGAGAAGTTCGGCAACCTCACGGGGCGCGTGGTGGTGCGGATGAAACCCGAGACCACGTTCGGCCAGATCGGCGGGCTCCGCGAGGCCAAGGGCATCGTGCGAAGCTTCGCCACCGCGCTCACGGACCCCGAGCTCTACAAGAAGTGGGGGATCACGCCGCCCAAGGGCGTGCTCCTCTACGGTCCTCCGGGCACCGGCAAGTCGCTCCTCGCCCGGGCCCTGGCCACCGAGACGTCCGCCGTCTTCTACCACCTGAAGCTCCTGAACCTGACCTCGAAGTTCGGCCCGAACACGGGCGAGCTGCTCCAGGAGATCCTGGCCGTCGCGCACGAGCAGGGCCGGGGCGTGGTGTTCCTCGACGAGGCCAACGCGCTGTCGCTCGAGCACCTGCTGCCGCCCGCGCAGGCGCGCGAGGCCTCCGCCCGGCTGGTGGCCGCGCTCTGCGAGAAGCTGGATGGCCTGGAGGCGTTCTCGCGGATGATCGTGGTGGGCTCGACGAGCCGCACCGATTCCGTGGACTCGTCGCTGGTCGCACCGGGCCGCCTCGATCGCCTCGTGGAGGTGACGCTGCCCGACGGCCTCGCCCAGCAGGAGATCCTGGACCTGGTCCGCAAGCGCGCGGAGTCGGCCGCCGGGCGCAAGCTCTTCAACGATCTCGACTACCGCTCGGTGCTGCCGCCCATGGGCGGGATGAGCGGGGCCGAGATCTCCGAGATCACGCGGCGGGCGCTCGAGCAG
>Ga0335071_10007841_pt1 | contig 10977 bp, 14 predicted proteins | sample Lox_Sample_15_FD_206724 | JGI IMG/M metagenome (GOLD analysis project Ga0335071, IMG submission 206724) | Soil microbial communities from Loxahatchee National Wildlife Refuge, Florida, United States - Lox_Sample_1.5 | ecosystem: Environmental > Terrestrial > Soil > Wetlands | place: USA...
GCCGAAGGCGCAGTTCCGGCTCGCCAGCGGCACGGCCGGGGTGATGGCCGCGACCAACGAGGTCGTGCAGGCGGCCCAGTTCCCGATCGTGGCGTGGGTGTTCGGCGCCGTCACGCTGCTGTGCCTGCTCACCTTCCGCTCGCTGCGCGCCACCCTCTGCATCGTCCTGCCGCTGGCGATCGTCAGCGCGCTCGGCTACGCGCTCATGGTCTACCTCCGGATCGGTCTCAAGACCTCGACCCTGCCGGTGGTCGCCCTCGGTGTGGGCATCGGCGTCGACTACGGCATCTACCTCTTCGCCCGCCTGCAGAAGGCGCTGCGCGAGGGCGAGTATTTCGAGGACGCGATGTTCACCGCGTTCAAGGAGACCGGCAGTTCGATCCTCTTCACCGGCTTCACCCTCGCGATCGGCGTGAGCACGTGGATCTTCTCCGAGCTCAAGTTCCAGGCGGACATGGGGCTGCTGCTCACCTTCATGTTCCTCGTGAACATGCTCGGCGCCCTGCTGCTGCTGCCGGCGATGGCGCGCTGGCTCTACCGGCACCACCGCGCGCGCTCGGTCACGACGCATCCGTTTTCGCCCGGGGCCGCCTGAGCCGGCGCCGGCGAAGCGCCTTCCAGCCTTGCCGGCGGCGCGGCCGGGCTTAAACTGCGGCTATGAGCGCCGGGCCGATCCTGTATATCCGCCGCGGCTGTCCGTTCTGCCGCGCGGCCACCGCGTTCTTCTCCACCCACGGGGTCGCAGTCGACGTCCGCGACGTGGCGCGCAACCGCGCCGACCTCAAACGGCTGACCGAGGCCAGCGGCCAGAGCGCGGTTCCCACGTTCGTCTACGACGACTTCGTGGTGGCGGACTTCAGCGTCGACGAACTGCTCGACGAACTGGCCGAGCGTCCCGATCTCCGGATGCGCCTCGGCCTCGGCCTGCACGACGACGAAACCTGATCCGCCCGTGCCCCCCGCCCCGCCGCCGCCCGACGCATGCGCCCAGTGCGGCGCCGCCATCCCGCGCGGCGCCCGCGCCTGCCCGGAATGCGGGGCCGACGAGCGCACCGGCTGGCGCGAGGCGTCCGTCTACGACGGCCTCGATCTGCCGGACGAGGCCGGGAGCGAACCCGGGGCGACGCAGCCCCGACGCCATGCGCCGGCGTGGTACTGGCTGGCGGCCGGCCTGCTCGTCCTGTTCCTCTTCGCCCTGCGGGCGCTCCGCCTGTGAGGGTGACCACCCGGCAAACGCGGCCTTGGCGGCGGGCGCCCGCTGGTTGAGCATCGCGCCGCGCCATGGCTTGGGACGTTCAAACCCGCAACGGCATCTGGCTCCCGCAGGTGGGCTGGCATCTCGACGCCCACGGGCGCGTCGATCGCTCCTTCGTCTCCCACGCCCACTCCGACCACATCGCCCCGCACCGGGAGATCCTCTGCACTGCCGCGACCGCGCGGCTGATGCGGGCCCGCCTCGGCGGCGAACGGCGGGAGCACCTCCTGCCGTTCGGCGCGACGGAGGCGCTGACGGCCGATACCGCGGTGACGCTGTACCCCGCCGGCCACATCCTCGGCTCGGCCCAGTGCCTGCTCACCCACGCGGCGCACGGCGCCCTGCTCTACACCGGCGACTTCCGGCTGCGCCCCGGGCCGGCGGCCGAGCCCTGCGCCGCCCCGCGCGCCGACGTGCTGATCATGGAGACCACGTTCGGCCTGCCGCGCTACGTCTTCCCCGACGCCGCGCCGGTGCTGGCGGAAGTCGCCGCCTTCTGCGCCCAGGCGCTGGCCGACGGCGCCACGCCCGTGCTGTTCGCCTACAGCCTCGGCAAGAGCCAGGAGCTGATGCTCGGGCTCGCCGCCAGCGGCCTGCCGCTCATGGTCCATCCCCAAGTGGCGAAGCTGGCGCGGATCTACGCCGAGTTCGGCGTGACGCTGCCCCCGCACCGGCCGATCGACCCGGCCGGCTGCGCGGGCCATGTCGTGATCTGCCCGCCGCAGTGGGGCGCCGCGCCGCTCTTCGCCGCCATCCCGCGGCCGCGCACGGCGGCGGTCACGGGCTGGGCGCTGGATCCGGGCGCCGTCTACCGCTACCAGGTCGACGCCGCGTTCCCGCTTTCGGACCACGCGGACTACAACGACCTGCTGACGTTCGTGGCGCGGGTCGCGCCGCGCGTGGTCTACACCGTCCACGGCTTCGCCCAGGCGTTCGCGGCCGCGCTCCGCGGGCGCGGCGTCGAGGCCTGGGCGCTCGGCGCCGACAACCAGCTCGAGTTCCGGCTCGGGCCGGAGGCCGCCGGCCGGCCCCCGCCGGCCGAGGATTGACGAGACGCTGCGGCGAAAATCCTTTACCCTCGGCACATGCGCGCTATTCCGCGGTCCTACTGCCGATCCGCTTCAACCCTTCCGTCCTGATGCTCCGTTCCTGGCTGCTCCTGCTTTTCTCGCTGGCCCCGCTCGCGGCGGTGGCCGCGCCCTTCAACGTGTTCGCCGACGGCGAGACCTTCACCTACAAGGTCGCGTGGGCCGTGTTTCCCGGCGCCGGCCGGATCGTGATCGCGGCCCACGACGACGTGCTGCAGGGCCGGCCGGTGGTGCAACTCACCGTCGACACCACCACCCGCGGCGTGGTGCGCGTGTTCTACAATTACGAGGACAAGGCCGTGGCCCTGGTGGACCGGATCACGGGCCAGCTCATCCGCGCCAGCGACAAGGGCGGCGGCGGCGGCAAGCAGACGTCCGACAGCGAGACGACCTTCGACTACCGGACCCGCAAGGTGACGCACGTCAACCGCGCCCGCCCGGGACGCAGCCGGACCTTCGACCTGCCGCCCGGCGAACCGATCGACCTGATCTCCTGCCTGATCGACACGCGCAACTGGAACGTGAAGCCGGGCGACAAGCGCGACGCCGTGGTCTATTTCGACAACGACGTCTACCCGGTGACGATCACGGCCATGGATTACGAGCCGGTGGACACCGCGCTGGGCTCGTTCCGGACGCTGCGCCTCGAGCCGGCGATGACGCATGACGCCAAGGGCATTTTCGCCCGCCAGGGCCAGATCCAAGTGTGGGTCTCCCAAGATACGCCGCGCCTGCCGGTGAAGATGCAGCTCCACCTCAAGCTCGGCACGGCGACGCTGACCCTGATCAAGCACGACCCGGGCAAGCCGTCGCCGCCGGGCCTGTGAAGGCGGCGCGCGGCGCGCCGGACGGTCCGGCGATGCGAATTCTCGTTCTCCGGGGCGGCGCCATCGGCGATTTTCTCGTCACCGTGCCGGCTTTGCGGCTGCTGCGTGACCGCTGGCCGTCCGCCCGGATCGAGCTGGCCGGCCACGCGGCCGCCGGGGCGCTCGGCGTCCACGCCGGTCTGCTCGACGCCATCCACTCGCAGCACGAGGCCCGGTGGAGCGCGCTGTTCAGCGCGCGCCCGCTGCCGGCGGATTTCGCCGCCTGGCTGGCGGGATTCGACCTCGTGGTGAACTACTGGCCCGACCCGGACGGCACCCTCGCCCGCCGGTTTCCGCTCCGCCCGGACCAGCAATTCCTGACCGCGCCGGCCCAGCCGACCGTGGTGCCCGCCGCCCGCCACTTCTGCGCGCCGCTTCAGGCCCTCGGCCTGTCCACCGAAGATTTTCCGGGGCGCCTCCAACTCGCGGCCGATCATGACCGTGGACCTTCGACCCGCGACCCGGGACCCCCAATCGCTCTCCATCCCGGATCCGGTTCCGCGCGCAAGAACTGGCCGGTGGACCGCTGGGTTGAAGTCTGCACCCGCCTGCCCGGCCCGCTGCTCATCGTCGGCGGCGAGGCGGACGCTGCCGCGGTGCGGGCGCTCGGGCGCTTTGGCTCGACGGCGTTCAATCGGCCGCTGCCGGAGCTGGCCGCCGCGCTCGCCCGTTGCCGCCTGTTCCTCGGCCACGACAGCGGCGTCAGTCATCTCGCCGCCGCCGTGGGCACGCCGTGCGTGCTGCTGTTCGGGCCGACGGACCCGGCGATGTGGGCGCCGCCCGGGCGCCACGTGCGCGTTCTCCGGCGCGGCGCGTCGCTGGCGGCGATCAGCGTCGACGACGTGCTGGCGGCGGTCGGAGGGGCTGCCCGTCCCTGACGCCCAGCCTGAACCGCCACGGCTTTTGGGCCCACACCGGGCCGGCATAATCGACACCCACCCTCGGCCCGGCGGTGATCGCACGGGGTGAAATCCGCATTCCGCGATCCTCGATCCACAAACCGCTGGCCGGTGCGCAGGGCGCGGCGTTGAGGCGCCGGTCCACCCGCAGCGCGCGGGTCACGCGCCCCGGCCCGGCCACGCCCTCCACGCCGCGGATGAGGATCGCGGCGGGAAAATCGGCCGGCCCGGTCACGAGGTTCAGCATCTCGTGCACGCCGTAGCACAGGTAGACGTACCAGACGCCGCCGGCGGCGAAGAGCGTCTCGGTGCGGCGGGTGCGGCCACGGCTGGCGTGGCAGGCCCGGTCGCGGGCGCTGTGGTAGGCCTCGGTCTCGGTGATCATCCGCGCCACCGGCCCGGCGGGCGTCGCGCGCACCAGGTGCTTCCCGAGCAGCCAGCGGGCCAGGGCGACGGTGTTTCGCCCGCGCAGCGCTTTGGCTTTGATTAGTCGCGGCATGGGTTGCTATGTCGGGTTTGCTACTGGACCTCCGCGTGAACGCAACCCTCCGTCGCCGTTCCCCGCTCCGCCGGGCGCTCGCCCTGTCCCTGGTCGACGGCATCGCCGCGTCGCCGCTCTGCTACCTGTGGCTGCCGGGCAATTTCATCGTCGCCGCGCTGCTGACGGAGTTCTTTCACCTGTCGGAAGCGGCCTACGGCCTGATCGTCTCCCTGCCCTTCTGGGGCAACTTCTTGCAGCTCCTCCTGAGTCCGGTGCTGGCGCACCATTACCCGGCGAAGGCGATCACCGTGGTGACGGCCTGGGTCAACGCCGTCGGCTGGCTGGGACTGTCGCTGGTCCTGCCGTGGCTGCCGCGCGACCATCCCGCGGCGAGCACGCCGGTGTTCTTCGCCTTCTTTTTCGGGCTCAGCCTGATGTTGTCGCTCAGCGGGGTGGCGTGGAACTCCTGGACCCAGGAATGGGCGCCGGAGCGCATCCGGGGCCGCTATTTCGGCGCGCGCAACGGCATCGTCCAGGCGGCGACGGTGGTCTTCCTCGTCCTGGTCTGGCGGGCGCTGGAGTGGCACCGGGGTTCGCTGGGCGTGCTGCAGGGCGTCTTCCTCGTCACGCTGGCGTTCCGGGTCGTCTCGATCGCGGCGCTGCACCGCGTGCCGCTCGGCGCCACGACGGCGGCCGCTTCGCAGCCCCTGGCGTGGCGGGAGCAGCTGGCGACGATTCGCGGCTCCGGGTCGCTGATCCGGTTCATCGTCTTCGGCGCGATCTGGGGTTTCGCCTACAACTGCCTCGGGCCGTTCTACCCGGTGTTCATGTACCGCGAGCTCGGCCTCTCCGTGGCCCACGTCTGCCTGTTCATCATCGTCAACACCCTCGCCGCCGCGGTGACCATGCCCACCTGGGGCCGGCTGCTCGACCGGTTCGGCAACAAGTCGGTGATGGCCGTCGCCATCCTGCTCTGGCAGGTGCAGTTCTTTGGCTGGCTGCTGCTCGACCGCGACAACCTCTGGCTGCTCTACGGGTTGTGGGCGTGGAACGGCTTCACCTGGGCCGGCTTCACGCTCGGGCTGTTCAACATGCTGCTGAAGCTCATCCCGCCCGAGGCCAAGACCACCGCCATCGCGCTCAACACCGCCGTGACCTCCGTCTTCACCGCCGTGGCTCCGATCCTCAGCGGCGCCGCCATCACGTTCGCGCTCCGCCGCGGCGCGGACGCGATGACGGTCTACCATTGGGCCTTCGTCCTCCAGCTCGCCCCGGCCCTGCTCTCCTGCCTGGTGCTGGTGCGGGTGGAGGAGCCGAAGGCCAGCCCGCTCTCGGCCGTCTTCGGCGCCATGCGCAACGTCCGCACCCTCGGCGCCATGCTGGGCCTGACATTCATCGCGAATTATGTCTTCGTGAAGCCGGCCCGGAAAGGCCCGCGATGACGCCGACCGTCCACACCCTCACCGGCAATCTCCTCTGGGAGAAAACCTTCACCTTCGGCGCCTGGGGCGCCGGCCGCACCCAGCGCGCGCAGGCCGAGCGCTTCCAGGCCGGCGGCAAGGGGGTGAACGTCTCCCGGATGCTGGTGCGCCTCGGCGCGCCCACCTCCGCCGTGTTCTTCCCCGGCGGCGCCACCGGCGCCGAATGCGAGGCCTGGCTGCGCGCCCGCGGGGTGCCCTGCCGAACCTTTCCGCTCGGCGCGTCCACCCGCGCCGGCCTGGTGGTGCACGCCCCGCCCCGGCCCGAAACCACCTTCCTCGGCCCCGACGTCCCGCTGGAGGCCGGCGCCGTCCGCGCCTGCGCGGAGCACCTCGACGCCTGCCCGGCGGGCGACATCCTGGCCGTCTGCGGCAGCATTCCCGGATGGGACGATCCCGCCCTCGACCCGCTGCGCGCCGCGCTCGACCGCTGGTGCGCGCGCGGCCCGGTCATGGCGGACACCTACGGCGCGCCGCTCGCCTGGCTGAGCGCGCGACCCCTCGCCTGGGTGAAGGTGAACCGCCGCGAATTCGGCGCGCTGTTTCCGGGCCGCCAGACGGTGGCGACCCGCCTGAAGATGGCCCTCGATCGCGGGCCCGTGCGGGCGTGGATCGTCACCGACGGCCCGCGGCCGATCTGGTACGCGGAGCGCGGCGCCCAGCCGGCGAGCCTGCGGCCGCCGCCCGTGCGGGAGGTCTCGCCCACCGGCTCGGGCGACGTCCTGCATGCCTGCCTGCTCCATGGCGCCGGCCAGAACGGCCTGCCACTGGCGGCGGCGCTGCGGCGCGCCCTGCCGTACGCCGCGGCCAACGCCGCCGCCGCCACCGTCGCGGATTTCCCCTTGAACAACCTGCCGGATTTGCGGTCCACCGGCTGACCCCTCCCGGCCGCCGGCCCGACGTTCCCTTTTTCCCCATGAGCCAAAAGACGATTCTGCTCGCCGCCGCGGTGGTGCTGGCGCTCGGCGGGTCGTATTGGGGCTACCGCGCCTATGTCGCCGACCTGCGCCGGGACGAGGCCCGGCTGCGCGCCGCCTACGAACAGCAGCAGGACGAGGCGCGGCGCGCCGACCAGGAGCGCCTCGCGCGCCAGGAGACCGAGGCCCGGCGTCTCGCCGAACTGAAGGCGCAGCAGGACGCCGCCGACGCCGCCCGCGAACAGGCCCGCCTGCAGGCCGAGGAGGCCGCCGCGGAATCCGCCCGCCTGGCCGCCGAGCAGGAGCTCCAGCGCCTCGCCGGCGAGCGGGCGCGCCTCCAGCAGGAGAAGGCCGTCGCGGAGGCGGACGCGCGCCGGGAGGCCGAGTTGCGCGACAAGGAAATGCAGGAGGCCGAGGCCCGCCGCCAGGCCGCGTTGCGGGAGGTGGCCCGGTTGGAGGAGGCGAAACGCGACCTCGCCGGTCGCGAGGCCAAGCGCCTCGCCGCCCTGAAGCACCAGCAGGAACTCGAGGCCGAGCGCGCGCGGCAGCTGGCGCTCGACGCCGACTCCCCCTGGCGCCGGCCCGGGGTCACCAGCGTCTTCCCCGGCGATCTCCGCTCCTCGCCGCCCAGCGCCGCGTCGATGTCACCGCGTTAGGACGCGCGGGGCGGCCGGCGCCGGGCCGCGGCGGATACGCAAGGGTTTCGCCCCGAATCGTTTGGCCGGACCGCGCGGCCGGCGCGGAAACGTAACTTAATCCTTGCGTTGCTTCGCGCAAATTCTCTTAGTTCGCGGCTTCCATTCATGAAAGCCACGATCAAGACCCAGGGGCGGCAGTTCTCCGTGTCCGAGGGTGACATTTTGACCGTCAACCGCTACCCGAAGACGGAGGCCGGGGCCACGATCGAGATCAAAGAGGTGCTGACGGCCGGCGAAGGCGCGGCCTTCAAGGTCGGCACGCCCCTGCTGGCCGGCGCCAGCGTCACCGCCAAGGTCCTGGAGAACAAGCGCGGCGACAAGGTCATCGTTTTCAAGAAGAAGAAGCGCAAGGGCTACGAGCGCAAACGCGGTCACCGGCAGGAGCTGTCGGTGATCAAGATCGAGTCCATCAAGGCCTGAGGAGACCCATCGCCATGGCACACAAGAAAGGTCAATCCACCACCTTCAACGGTCGTAACAGCCACGCCAAGCGGCTGGGCATCAAGAAATTTGGCGACCAGTCCGTCCTCGCCGGCAACATTATCGTGCGCCAGCGCGGCACCCGCGTGCACCCCGGCCGCAACGTCGGCATGGGCCGCGACTTCACCCTGTTCGCATTGACGAACGGCGTGGTGAAGTACGACAAGGCGCACCGCAGCGTCTCCGTCCAGGCCGCCACCGCCTGACGCCGCCTCCGCCGCGGCCGAACCCGACGCGCAGCCACGGCTGCGCGTTTTTGTTGGCCCGGTTTGGGCGTGATTTCACCGGGGCCGCGGCTAGCCTCCGGTCTGCCATGTCCGATCGGCTGCAGGAACTCCTCCGCCAAAAGGCCTTGCTCGCGGAGCAGGCCGCCTGGCTGGAGCGCGAGATCGCGGCGGAACAGGCCCGGTCGGATGGCGCCGCGGCCGCGCCCCTGCCGGCACCGCTGCCTTTTCGCGCCACCATGCCGGCGCCCGCCGCGCCGGCTGCGCCCGCGACGCCCGACGCCGAGGCCGATGCAATCATTGCGCAATACCGCGAGGCGGACGGCTCCCGGCAGCAGCGCGTGAAATGGGGCTGCACCCTCTACACCGTCGCCGCCGTGATCGTGGTCCTGCTCGGGTTCGTCGTGATCTACGTCTCCGCGCGCCGCCGCTGAGGCGCCGGCGCCGGAATCCTGCACGAAGGCGCGGCGGCAACGGCCCGCGCCACCGGGCATTTTTCGGAATCGACCCGCCGCGGGCCCGGCGCGTTGAACCAATTCCCGGACCCGGGGTCTAGGCCGCGGCCTATTGCATCCAATCTCCTCCACCGATGGAATCGCGACCGACGAGGGGGTGCCGCGCGAGATCGTGCGCACACTCCGGCGCATCTGCCTTTGGGAGGAACTGGAGCGCGATGCGGCGGCGGTCGCCGCGGAGCAGCGCCGGCTGGACGAACTGGTGGCCGCCCTCCCGGCGGCCTCGCCGCTGCCGGCGGCGCGTCTCGCCGTGCTCCGCCGCGCGGAGCAGGATCGGGCCGCCTCGGCGGCCGCGCTGTCCGAGCTCCTGGCGCCGCTGCTGGCGGAGAGTCTGGAAGTCGCGGCCGCGGCCCTGGCCGCCGGCCGCCCGCGGCCGTCCGCGCCCGGCCCGGCTCCCCGGCGCCGCGAACGGCCCGCCGCGCCGCTGCCGATCGCCGACCTGATCGACGGCATGCTTGCCCAGGAGGCCGAATTCCATCCGCGTCCGCCCGCGCCGCGCCCCTCACGCCAGTCATCCGCAACCACGAAACCCACTCCACCATGAGCACTGCCACCGCCGAAAAATCCGCCCCCCCCCATACCCCCCCCCGCAAAAGCACCCCCCCCCCCCCCCCCCCCCCCCCGCGCGCCCACCCGCGCGGGGACCAGGGGGGCGAAGCCCACCGCACCCACAAGTCGTGCCTCCTCGCCGGCCCGGCCGGCGGCACCGAGATCACTGTCAGCAAGATTGTCCCCAGCATCGTCGGGTACGTGAAGGACGGGATCGTCGACGGCATCATCGCGGGCAACGCCAGCATCCTGTTCGGCGAGGAGGCGCAGAAGAACTTCCTCCACGCCAACCTCGTCGCGCCGCTCTCGCGCGGGGTCATCTCGCACCCCGAGGCGGCGCGCGACTTCTTCCGCCACATGCGCAGCCTGGTCGACCCGGCCGGCAACGCGTCGATCCGCGCGGTGGTCGGCGTGCCGGCCAACGCCGACGAAGACGCGCGGGTCGACATCCGCGGCTGCGCCACCGGCGTGTTCGAGCGGCTGCTCCTGATCCCCGAGCCGTTCCTCGCCGCGCTGGGCTACCGCGACGACTCCCGCCTCAACCAGGCCAACTACGTCGACCCGGTCACCAACTCGCTCTTCATCGACATCGGGGGCGGCACCAGCGACCTCTGCCTGATCCAGGGCTATTTCCCGGCGCGCGAGGACCAGATCAGCATTCCGTTCGCCGGCGACGCCATCGACCAGTCCATCCACAACGAGATCGAGCGCCTGTACCCGAACAACGGCCTCTCCCGCACCACCATCCGGGAGATCAAGGAGGCGCATTCCTACGTGGGCCCGATCCGCAAGCCGACCGACGTCAAGGTGATCATCGGCGGCAAGGCCCACACGCTGGAGCTGGGCGAGGTGATCGGCCGCGCCTGCAACGAGCTGATCGAGAAAATCTACGCGCCGCTGACCGAGCTCGTGGAGCGGGCGTCATCGGACTCGGTCGTGCAGTTGTTGCAGAATCTCATCATCACCGGCGGGGGCAGCCAGATCCGCGGCATCGACACGGTGCTGCAGAAGCGCCTTGAGGACGACGGCTTCGAGGCGCCGAAGGTCCGGCTCGCCGGTCAGGACTACAAGCGCTACGTGGCCATCGGCGCGCTGAAGGCGGCGCGGGCCGCCCGCGAGAACCAGTGGCAATACGTGCTGGATTGACCGGCGGGGTCGCCGGCGGGCGCATGAACGCCGCCGGCGGCAAGAAAGTGTAGCTGGACTCCGCGAGCGGTCGTCATTGGGGTATTGCGCCGCCGGTTGGCCTGTTGCTCCCCGCTGTTGCGCCGGAGCGCGCGGCGGCCGCGGCCATCACCCCATGAGAATCTCCGCCCTTGCCGCCGGCGCCATCTGCGCGCTGGCCGGTCTCACGCTCCCCGGTCGCGCGGCGGCCGATGGCGCCACCCCGGTCGCCCCCGGCGCCCTGCCCGCCTTTCCCGGCGCCGAGGGCTTCGGCGCCACCACGCCCGGCGGGCGCGGCGGCCGGGTGATCTTCGTGACCAACCTCGACGATTCCGGGCCGGGCAGCCTGCGCGCCGCCTGCGA
>Ga0335071_10007842_pt1 | contig 10976 bp, 7 predicted proteins | sample Lox_Sample_15_FD_206724 | JGI IMG/M metagenome (GOLD analysis project Ga0335071, IMG submission 206724) | Soil microbial communities from Loxahatchee National Wildlife Refuge, Florida, United States - Lox_Sample_1.5 | ecosystem: Environmental > Terrestrial > Soil > Wetlands | place: USA: Florida...
GAATTCCGCGAATTCGGCCGCTGTCGCATGGGAGACCGCCACCACCCGGTCGCTCCACGAAGCCGCCCGCCGGATCAAGAAATCCGAACGTAATCCTTCGGAAATTCGGTTATGTACGGTATAGACTATCGGGATGCGTACTCCAAGACAGCGCAGAATCTGTGCGGCCACAACCGCGTAATAGCTATGGCAGTGGAAGAAATCAGGTTTCCAGCGACCGACGGCTTTTCTGAGCCGCAGAATGCCGAGCGGTTCCATCCGGAGCGCCTGTTTCATGCCCAGCGGGAGCGGAACAACCGAGCCGTCCCTGTCCTTCAATTCTTCCTGACCGTAGAGGAACAGTATCTGGCTCTCGACACCCTGGGATGTCAGCGTCGCGCACAAGTCCGCCACAACCGATCGGACACCTCCGATTCGCCAGTTCTCGCAAATGTGACTCACTCTCACGTCAGGAAAGCGTAGGGGCAGGAGCAAAGCAGACCCGCAGCGTGCCACACGCCTGCCGGAATTCGCGCGGCGCAATCAGTAGTAACACGCCCAGGTAAACAGCCAGCGCCAAAGGAGCAGCACAGAAGATCGGCCATGGTGAAACGGGAACTAGCGCGACGACCAACATTGCCAGGCTTGCAATCGCGCTCGCCCACAAGGCACGACCGGCTTGTAATTTTTCACCCGCTTTCAACAGCGCGTACAGGTATCCCCACAACAAAAGCGCATGCGCCAGCACAGAGGCGGCGGCGGCCCCACGCGCACCCCAGAACGAACCCAGCAGCAAGTTTAAAGTGATGAGCGCTACGGACGCATAAGCAAGCATGTTTCGGCGCTGCGAAATCGACCCGCCGGCCACCAGAAAAGCTCCGCCCAGGCCCTCCAGCACCAGCAGCAGCCCATCGAATCCTCCAATTCGCAACACCGGGACCGCCGGCCCAAAATGCGGTCCCAGAAGAGCACAAATCTCCGGCGCGGAGATTGAGAGGAAAACGGATAGCGGAACGGTGAGGAGCCAGAAGACGTCGAGGAGTTGCTGACGTAAGAGCTGCGTTTCCGCGCGATGGCCGTACTCATGGAGCCGTGTCATAACTGGCAAGAGGGCGTCCGTAGCGGCAAACGCAAGCTGGGGAAAGATGGCAATGAGGGTCGTAGCCGCGGCGAAGCAACCCACCTCCGCTCGGGAGGCCACGAGGGTGAGACACAGAAGTGGTATTCGGCTATAACCGAACTCGGCGAGCGAGTAAGAGAAGTATGGACTGGCCGCGGCGAGGATGCGCCAGAATTCCTGGACGCACCACTCTTTGCCCGTCGGGAAGAAGACGCGGAGCGGCGCGATACGGGCCGCCAGGACAACGAAGGCTCTCAATGTGAGGCCCAGCAGAAGGTGGAAAACTGATAACCGCCAATGAATGACCAGGAACGTCAGCGCGATAAGGCCAGAGGCGTTGAGGAGAGAACCCGGCAGAACCGCCCGCGAGCGCAAATCCGCCGTCAGCATAAAAGAGCAAAGCAGGTTTGTGCCTTCCACGTTACTGACGATCAACCCCGTGCACAAGCAGGCTGCGTACCATTGCTGTTGCCTCGCGAAAATTACAACCAGAAGAGCTTCGGCAGCAGCGGATAGCAGCGTTACAAGCAGCGACAAAGCCAGGATCGGGCGGCCTTCGCGCGCATCTGCCGCCACGGCACGCGACGCGTAGCGCGTAAGGCCCAAGTCAAGAACAGCATTGGCGAATACTCCCGCAGCAAGGGCAACGCTGTACAGACCGAAATCCGCCGGGCCCAGATAACGCAAGAGGAACAGGCCGGCGAGCATGGTTCCAATTCGCAGGGCGCCTTTGTCAACCCATAACCAGAGCGCGTTCCTGCCGAACACGCCCAAGGCGTGGCCCGTACGACCTTGAGAATCGGAAATGTCAACTTGATCTGCCGGCAAGTGTTTCGCCTGGGAAATTAGTCTCTCACCAAGCGCCAGGCAGCATCCAGGCCCGAGGATAGTTCTCACAACTAAGGCATAGGCTGTGGTGCGCCATTTCCTCTCGGCCACAACCGGAGATCTTCCCCTTCCTTGGGGAATGACGCCAGCAGCGGAACGCCGAGGAACATCTCCACGTCGTCTGGAGTTCGGAACGAAGGGGTGAGGAATTGCCGGGCGAACGCGCCCCCAACACTTGCGCAAGTCGCAACCAGGAAACCCATCGCCAGTGTCAGCGCCGGACCGAGCCCGATGGGCAAAGCTGGGACAGTGGGGGATTCCACAATGGAAGCGTCCACGATGCGCTTCTGGTCAAGGGCGTCGGAGATCCGCGCCTCCTCCCGTTTGCTGAGGTACAATAGGTAATTTGCCTCTTCCAACTTGACATTGCGAATCAAATCCTGCTGCTCCAACTGTTTGGCATCGAGCGCGAGTAAATCGGAACGATAGGCGTTCACCTGCTGCTGCAGGGCTGTCCCTTGGGCACGCAGTGAAACCAGCTCCGTGCGCGACTTCGTCAGGTCCTCCATTAACCACTGGTAGGTGGGGTTGCGATCAGTGGTCTCTTCCTGCAGCGGGGCGCTCTGCTCTTGCGTCAGCGCCGCATGGGTAGCCGTGATTTGGGCCTCGACTTCCTGCAGTGCACGACTGGTGGGAGGGTACTTGCTCGTGAGCTCCGAGCGCTTCAGTTCCAGCGTGAGGAGGTTCGCCTTGAGCTGTGCCGTCAGGACAGAATTAGTGTGAACTTGGGTCATGAGCCGGTCAGGAGTTGATGCTAACTGCATGGTGACCCACTTGATGCGCTCGGTGGCGGCGGCAATGGCAGCCCGCGTCTGTCGCGAATTACCCTGAAAATCGGCGAGCTTCAGTTCGGTTGCGGCCAGCTCATTCTGGGCGGAAACTGTGTTCTGTGATCGATTGAAGTCCGCCAACCGCTTCTCGGCATCTTGTAGCGCATCCCAGTACCGGCTTGTCTGCTGCTCAAAGAAAGCGAACGTCCCGGGAGGGCGCTGCACCTCGAGGTGCTTCTCGAGATAGAACTCAGTGAGCGCTTTCAGTACCGATGCTGCCAACTTGGGATCCGTGGACTGGTAGGTGACGCGAATAAGATTGGTCTTTCGGATCGAATCGACCTTCAACTGCTTTTGCAGCGCCCGGACTGCCAGGGGAACGGCGACGCTACTACCCTTCTGATCTGATAGAGGAATCCGAAGCGTCCGAACCACATGAATCAGCCTGGATTCGGGCAGCCGCTGAGCAAGCCCGCACGTCATGACGACCTTCTCGAGCAGGTCGTGCCCGCGCAAGAGTTCGACCTCTGAGTTCAAATCCTCTTCCGAAACGGCCGGGACAAAGTCCGGGGAGGAGTTGGTCGCCGGAGTCACCACGGGATCCGCCCGCTCGCGCTTAACCAGGATTTCCGTTTCGGCCTCGTACTTCTTAGGCGTGGTCATCGCCGATACCACCGCGCCCAGCAGAATGGGAAAGAAGATCAGCAGCATCAACTTCCAGTGCTGGAAGCAGACGAACGCGGCGTCTCGTATCGTGAACGCTCGTTGCATCCTCCCGTCATAAATCTCGATGTTTTGATTGTCCATAGACTGCTCTGGAGGGCTACATTCCAACACCGGTCGGTAAATAAAGCCCCAGCGACGAACGGGGAATGTACTTGTCGATCCTGCCAAATAGGGACCGCGGTACGTACAGAAGATCGCCCGGCATGATTTGAAGCTCCTCGCCCCAACGTTGACTATTTGCAATCTTCTTCAGGTTCACCTTCCGGACTTCGATCCAATCATTGGAAGCTCGCCGGAAGATGACGAGCTGCGATGGTTTCCCGCCGTCTTTAACACCCCCCGCCATGGCCACCGCCGCCAGCAGAGTTGTTGTTCCCCGCAGCTCAAATTTTCCGGGACTGGCGAACTCTCCAGCCGCGATGAAGAATGGCTTCTCAAAGTTTGTGATCACCACAGTGACTTCGGGATTATTCAACAGCGGGGCGTAAACCTCCTTGAGCGTCTTGACCACCTCGGGCGTGGTCATCCCCGCGACGTGCGTGTCCTCAACGCCGCGCAGATTGATGAATCCGTCAGGCTGAACCGTCGCTGTCTGGCTGTACTCCGGCGTCAAAGAGAACTGCACTTCCAATTGATCGCCAACCTGCAAGCGATAACGCGGATTGCGGCGCTGCAGTTCGAATCTACCCGCGGCGCTCTGCCTGCCATCGTCAGGCGGAACCCCCACCAATCGCTCGGGCGGCGAAGATTCGACTGTTACCGCCTTGTCCTGTGATTGCAGGAGCGGGACTCTGGCAAGTAGCACAGCGGCAAGAAACGCCGGCCTCAAACCGGGTCCTGTTCCGAATCGAATCTTCATTCTGAGGTCCTCAATCCCAAGCCGCTAGAGGCTCCGATATATGAGAGCCGGGACCGGGAATGTGCGCTTGTTCAAAACGGCTCCGTATACCCTGACGCCTGCCGACTCCAGACTTTGCCGGGCTTTGCGCGCTGCTTCGCGCCGTGTAGCATTAGCTTCAAGAACCAGGACGACCCCTTCCGCCATCTTTCCCAAGAGCGTGGAATCAACGTAGAGGTTCACAGGTGGACCGTCCAGCAGGACATAATCGAATTCCGCTCTCAATTCGGCAATGCGCGATTGAAATTGATCAGAATTCAATAGTGTATGCGGATCAACTTCGGCAACCCCGTGGTTCATTACCCATAGACCGCTACCGTTCAAGTGCTGAGCAAACTTGCGAACTGAACCCGAATCGAGGACCGCATCCGTCAATCCGCGATGACCCTTCACACGAAAGCGCTGGTGTAGGTATGGTGCGCGCAGGTTGGCGTCCACCAGGCATACCGCCGCCTTCACTTGCGCAGCAAGACTCTCAGCGACGAGCGCACAAATCGTACTTGACCCGTTCCCCGCTTCCACGTCGCAGAAGAGCACCATGCGCGGCGAATTCTGTCCGGGCAGGATGAATAACTTTTGCACGAGCCTCATTCGCTCTTCCCGCGAAAACGCGCCGGGGTCGAACTTCTGCCAGCGCTCGTTGCTGGGCGCGTCCGCATCCGTTGTGGATGGAAACACGTCGCCTTGTCTTTCGGTTTCCCGCAACAATTCGGGATCAGTGCTTATGCTGAATCCCGTACCATCCAATGTTGTCGGATGCCCCCCATTCTTTTTCCCCGTTGTTGCGTGCAAATGGCCTCCAAATTACAGGACCGTTAAGAATCACTAACCAGAATTCGACAAACTACTTTCAGCTCAAGCACCGTGCCAGCCAACGATCACTTAGGCGTAATCAGAACAACCCCAGGCCGGATCGCCCAAGCATGGCGCTACATGTTTCTTCGCGATTGCCGATAGTTCCGTTTGGCAGCAACAAGCTGCCCACCGTGGCAGTTTGCGCCGAGCGGAGACTGAATTGTTAGGCGAGTCTTGGCACCTGGTTTCTCAACGGTCGCAGCGCGGCAAACCCGAGGCCACGGTCGTAGCAGATCGCGGGGGGGCCATGCGTATCTGTAGAGATAATTGCAGGCGGCGACCAAAGTCGAGACACGTGAAGGCATTGCTCGCCGGACTCTGTTTCGTAACGGGATGCGGGGGGGGCGGAAGTCCAGCCTCGACAACCAGCAGCCAACCCGTCGTAGTTACGGTTGCGCCCGCAGCGGCAACCCTGCAGCCGGGTAGCAGCGAGCGGTTTGCAGCCACCGTCAACGGCGTAATCAGCTCGGGCGTCGTGTGGGCCGTCAGCCTCGCGGATGATTCCGGTGTTGCATCCAACGCTGGCGCCGGTACGATCAGTGCTTCTGGGGTGTACGTTGCTCCCATTAACATAAGCGCTACGACTACGGTCGCGGTAACGGCGACTAGCGTATCGGATCCAACCGCCGCGGCGTCGGCCATGGTAACCGTCAACTGCCCTACGGTCATAGTGAAGCCGGCATCCGCCACCGTGCCGGCCGGCTCCCAGAAGGCGTTCACAGTGAGTGCACAAGATACAAGTTCCACGACTTTTCAGTGGTTAGTGAACGGGGTAGCGGGCGGGAACCCCATCTGGGGGACTATTTCCGCCGCGGGAATGTACACGGCACCGGCCATTGATCCGGGAAAGCCAGTAACCGTCTCGGCCGCGAGCGTAGTCGACATCAGCCTCGCCGGTCATGCGATAGTACAGGTCGTGAACCCACCGATCCCTACCCTGGAAGGAGCCACCTACGACGACGAAATCGCCAGCTGGGAGGCAGTGATCCTGCCTGCTGTCGAACAAGTCGGTCTTGTTTGGGACGGGAACGCCCGGGTCTGGAACCCCGCGCCTGGCTGGGCGCCCCCTGCCGCTGGCATTACCCAGCAAGTCTACTACCTGGAACAGTTCCTCCGCCCCTTGACGCGCATGGCTATCGCGAAACAGGATATTCCCCTGATGCAAGAATTGGCGGCGTTTCACTTGGCCCTATTGCAGTATCGCACTAGCACCATTGCGGACATCCGCGCGAATGCACCGGGTGGTGCGTGGATCTGGCTAGATGGGCAGCCGACAGATCGTACGTTTCCCTGGTACGAACCGGATGGCAATATCATTCGGATCCGCGACGACCAGCAAGCCAACGCTCAGTATTTATCGATTGCCGCTCAGCTTCTGCGCGCCATCGCCGAGTTGCCGGCCGCCAGCCGCACCAAACCACTCCTGGAGTTCGTGCACGGGTATAGCGGCTTTTTGGCTTCCGAGCAGCTCTTACGACTGTTTTACGGCACCACCCCTTGGGCTTTCGGGCTGGATTCCAACATTCCAGAACCTCTAGTCGCGGGGTGGGCCTTCCTCGCGCAGACCGGCTACCGCACGCCCTCTCCCTATAAATACGTATCGGCCATGACCGACACCCAACTCTGGCTGGTAGCGGATGCGGCGGAAGTACTGGGCGCCCAAAGGGCCGCTCCTGAACTGGATATTCTCGACGACTACACAAGAGCGAAACTCGGGCAAGCGGTGGTAGCAGGCGTCAGCTTGATGCGAGCGCGCTGTCGTCATACGGTCGCATCGGACGGGGCTGATGTGCTTTCCGTATTTGCCGGTGACAACGACGACTATCCGGGTAATGATTATGCCGGTGACACCGGGGGGCCACAATTGCCCACCATCCCAAATCCCAAGGCTGGACTAGAGTGGGATATCAGTCATTCTTACCGTTTCCCCATTGTTTTCCGGTGCCTGTACGAAACCCGCCAAGCCACGGGCACGGACTTTCCCACTCTGACCGACCTTGTGGCCTTAGCGAATAGCTACGTGCATCAGGCTTTCACGGGAAACTGGAACCTGCCAATTTTCAACAATTACTTCGATGGATGGAACGGATGGGCCAACGTCGATCTGTCTACTCCCTTCGCTTATCCACCCTACCAGTATTGCAATTCCAGGCAATCTCCGCCCGATTGCCTGACGCCCGGAGCCGCCCAAGGATGGGGACAACTCGCCTTCGCCAATCCCGAATTGGCGAGGCTCATTCAGAGCCTGGTCGATCTGGCTTACGACGACTCAGCAGATGCCATAGCGTTCAAAGATCAGTACTACTATGACAGCACCGGTCCTTACTCCGTCACCCCTGCCAGCTACCCTTGGCTGATGATTTTACTTGTCGGCGACAGCGCGGATCGCCTGCCGTAGCAAATCAGATGCTGTGGGCGTGCAAAGCGGCAATCTCGAATGCCGGAATTCGAAATTCGGATTCAGGCCATTCCCGGCAGCAGTGCGGCAGGCACTACGACGTGAGTTTTTAACCGGTTCGATCGGTTGTGGAGCGATCCGGTTCTTCCCTGCGTGCCGCTCTCGGCGCCTCACGGCATTCGTGCTGCCAGTAGCGCTGCGGCGCTGACCGCAGTTGGGCCGTCCCGCATGTTTGTGTAGCCGCCAACGTAGCGCCCTTTGCGGAAGAAGCAGGTGCCACCGAGGTATCGTTCCCGGACGTGAAACGCCTCATTGGCGAGTTGCACGGGCTGCGCGCCTGGGTAGAGTCGCCGAAGCTGAGCCATCGTCGCAGTAGCGCCCTCGGGCGTTGCCTCAAGCGCCACGAATGCCTTTCCGTGGTCGTACTGGGCGACGTACGCGCGTTTCAACACTCGAAGTCCGAGTGGCCTCTCGGGAACCAAGCGGACGCTGGCGAGCTTTTCCGGTGGAAACCAGGAGAGAGCGTCGGGAACCGTGCTCCTGCCGTCAATTTGCTTTTCAATTACCGTCAGGAAGTCCGCCACTTCGCTCGTCTGGTCGTCATAGTCTGCGGTAATTTCCACGTAGTAATTCCCTTTCGCGAAGCTCCCCCGGCGCGGAAGGATTTGTCCGCCCATACCGATCTTCGCCAGTGGCTGACCCGGATCGAGGTAACCTTTCAATATGCCGTAAGCCGCATCGGCGTCCACCATCTCCGAAACGTCGATAACAAGGGTGTCGGTCACCCTGGACTTACACGTGACGCCCTGCATTTGCACGAATCCGTAAGCGATATAGCTTTCAGCGTTGCCATCAATATAATCAGAGAGGTCGCCGGGGGTATAATGCCGCGTCGCACCCTGCTGTTCCCAGCCGTCTACGAATGAGCAATCGGCCAAGTCCGCGGCACAGGCATTGCCAGCGCAGACCAGCAGACAACATTGCCAAACTGCATATCGAAACCCACGAGGCATACGCTTCATTTTGAACTGGTGAACAGTCGGGAGCGCCGAGCCCCCGGCACCAATAAAATTACCTCACGGCTGCACTCGCGTGGCTTTCGACACCACGCGTGCTGCGGACACCTAGACCTCAGACAGGCGTTGTTACCAGTCCGCATAGAGAGTCCCGTCCATTGCAGTACTCTGGCTCTTAGAGTACACGTTGAAGACATTTTGACCACCCCAGTTCCTTGAATCGGGGTCGTCTTGCATTGAACGCAACCCCCAGTCATCACTCCCGGTCATGGGGTCAACTGGTATGTTCCGTATGTACTTATAGGGCTTCGTACGGCCTTTCAGCCTTACTCCTTCGGCCAAAACCTTCAGGTTCGGCGGATAACAAAACGTATCGGGAAGCATAGGGATTCTCCCCTGGCCACAATCCGCACAGTAGCGATCGATGGCGTTCCGCATCATCTGCAAGTCCTGGTGCAGCTGGGCCTCGCGCCATCGGATGATGCCGTTGCGCGCGAGCGGCAAAGCCATACCGGTAAGAATCAGTAGCAGCGCCATGGCCGCGATAAGCTCGACCAGCGTGAAACCAGAATCCAGCAACCGGGCCCCGGCGATCGTGGTCAAACCTGCATCGGTCCGATTGCGGCTTATCGCATTGTTGCCACAATCCGTGATCCGCCAGGTCCCCGAACTCGGGCGCACAACGGCTAAAGATCGGGTAAGAACTCTCATACTTGACTTGACTAGTGCGAATTGAACCATGCCAGGCGATCTGTATTGGCATCGAGCGCCGAGCGCTTGCCGCAATCCACGTGTTCCCTCAAGAAATCGAAAACCCTCGCAGAGACGAGGGCTTTTGAGCGGGTCTGGAACTTCGTTAGCGGCGCGTCAGTCCTCAGTGCGCAAGGCCGTGCGTAGCCAATGCTGGGGCGGGTATGCTGTAAGCTGTAAGGAGAGCACGTTGTCGGTTTGCGGTGATGGAGCGAGAAAGGGGAAAACCCAGCGCTCATGCTGGACTAGCACTGAAAATTCAAGGTGCTCTTGGACAAACCACCCTGCCTTCGCTCGAAGAGATTCTTGTGATCCACCAGCGGGCAGGAGCGACTTGCTTACCGTCTCTTTGCGCCAGCCGACCTGGATACGCTCTCGGGGCGAGAACCAGTATGTGGTACTCAGATCAAAGGCGGACCCATGCCTGCCCACTGTGTTGCCCATTAGAAATCCTTTATTTGTGTATCCTTCGTGGTAAAAGAAACTCGAATACGGTCCCCCGATGGTGCGGGTGTTGGCAACCTCAAACCGCAAATCCAGCATGGAAAGGAACGGTAGCTGCGAGAAATAGAGGCCGGGATTGTAGCTGGCGCGACTGGGATTGACCACAGGGTTGACATCGTCCGAAGTGATGTTATCCGAGTAGACTGTCGCCCATTTGCGCAGGTAGGGGAGGCGGTAGGCAAAATCCAAACCTCCGAAACGTTTACCAGGATAGCCCTGGGGATTGGCCACACAACATATGTCGGTAGTGCTGAAGTAGGTTGAGAACAGGTTACGAAATGTGATGGGAATTCCTTGGCCGAAAGCCAGCGTCGTGCGCGACAGCCCGATTTCGAGGTTCGGGCTCGGCTTCACCATGATTTTTTCCCCGTGGATGTACGGCCCGCGGGGGTAATGGTAATTCTCAAGACGCCCAAAGAACGCCTCGATTCGCACGAAACCCAGCCACGGCAGAACGATTGGCTGCACTTGGTTTACGCTGACCATTGGCACCGGGTCCATATTGTTGCTGTAGAGCATGCCGCCCATAGTTCCGGGGCTCCACCACAGACTCTGTTTCCCACCCGTAATTTCGAACACCGACAGGCGCACGCCAACATAGGTATCCAACAACTCTAACTGGTTGAGAGTGGGCGTCGCGTAGGAGTTGGGAGCAGCCGGAGTCCCCGCATCTAGCTGAATAAAAGCGTTCTGGGCGGGCGTCAACCCCTCGTAAGCCGGAGAGTGCTGGTATTCACCTCGAACGAAAGCAAAGAAGCGGCCTCGGTCGGCCCGGGCCGAAAACCCAGTCACGTTGTTAAAACCGGTGTTGAAAGGCCGACCGAAGTCGTTGGCAATAGTCTGACCGAAGTAGAAGGAATCCCGGAGGGGTTTTCCCGAGATGCCCATCGCCCGCGAATACACGGATGCGATCCGAACTTGCGTCCCGGGGTCACGCTGCGGGACTGCCATCTCCCCGCTGAATTCCTGTTTGAGCGCGTTTATTATGCCCTCGATCTCCAAGGACTTCACCTCGGCTCGTTGCGCTTTCTTCTCCGCCTCGCGTGTTAACTTAGCGCACTCCAATCTTGTC
>Ga0335071_10007845_pt1 | contig 10969 bp, 10 predicted proteins | sample Lox_Sample_15_FD_206724 | JGI IMG/M metagenome (GOLD analysis project Ga0335071, IMG submission 206724) | Soil microbial communities from Loxahatchee National Wildlife Refuge, Florida, United States - Lox_Sample_1.5 | ecosystem: Environmental > Terrestrial > Soil > Wetlands | place: USA...
AGGGAACGAGGACGCCGTCGGCGCCCATGTCGAGGGCTTGCTGGATACCGGGACGGTCATCGTATCCGCCGACGCGGACGAGAGACTTGGCGCCACCGTTCGCGATCCCGCTGAGCATGGCGGAAAGGCGTTCATAACCCATGGGGCCGTGCTGCGTGTCGACGAGGAGCCAATCGTATCCGGAGTGGGCGAGTTGCTCGGCGACCGTGGGACTGTGCGCGTTGAGAAACAGGCCCATCTTGGGTTGTCCGGCGCGCAGTTGCTTCTTGAATTCGGATCCGCTTAGTGCGGCATCTGGCATGGTTTTTCCTCCTGGGACGCGAATTGCGTAGTGTACCGTAAGAGACGGCTTGCACTGCAAACTCAAGATGAATTTTCTTGTGACCCCGGGATAGGACAGCAGATTCCTCCTGTCTCGCTTCGCTCGCTGGTCGAAATGACAAGCGGCTGCGGTAAGCCTATAGTGTGATCACGTCTGGAGTTCGCATGAAACTGCTTTTGAATTGGATTTTGAGCGCGCTGGCGGTCTGGGTTGTTTCGAAGATCGTGCCCGGCTTTTATGTGAGTGGGGTTGTCGCGGCGTTGATCGCCGCGGTGGCGATTGGGTTTATCAATGCGACGATCGGGCTCGTGCTAAAGGTGATCACATTTCCCCTGACCATGATCACGCTTGGGTTGTTCTGGCTGATCATCAATGCGTTGATGCTGGAACTGGCATCCGCTCTACTTGCTCCGGGATTTCAGGTGCGTGGATTCTTCGCGGCGTTTGTCGGTGCGATTGTGCTCAGCCTTGTAAACATGTTGTTGAAGGCGCTCGTGATGCCTAAGAAGGAGCAGCGGTAAGGCCTGGTCGTCTTAACCTGCGGCCCGATTCTATTGAGCACTTGCTGCTTTCTTCAAATCGTCAGCGAGTTTAGAAACCGCTTGGGCGATATTTTTCCGCCCGTTCCTCGCTAGAAGGGCTCCGTTCAGGGGTTCGGTGCACGTCCACAACAAAACGTTCGTCTTCGGGTCCCTGACTTCTGCTCTGAACTTCGGATAAGTGGAATGCGGGTCCAATGGAGGATAGTCCACTCTCAGCTCTAAGACTATGTCGGCATCGGCGGGAGCCGCGACGATTTCGTATTTTCCGAGAGCTTTAACATCCGCATAGAACTGGTTGTACAGACCGTCAGGGCCGTTCGTGTATTTTGCGATCCCCGGATCGTTGTCCCCCGCACCGTTTGCGATAAAGACTTTTTTCGCGTTCACGAATGGTGCAGGTATTGGAGCGACCGGTTTGTCAGGTGGTTGCTGCGCTTGCGCGGCGTTCGCCGTTAAAACGGCGACTAGGACAAGCACGAGGAACATCGGGGTGCAGATTGCTTTCATGATTTCTACCTCCCTGGCTAGTGAACGGCGATAGCCGGTCGCAACGTGTCCTCCATCATAGCCGGCAACCTAACTAGGAATGCTTTTTTGGTTTGAGTGCTCGCCAGTCATCATCCTTCAACATGCGTCCGAGCGCGCTGAATTGTCCTGCACCTTGCAGGAACTCGCCTCCATCCATTCGGATGATCTCACCGTTGATGTAGCCCGAACCGTCGCTGACCAAGAAGGCGGCAAGGTTGGCAAGTTCTTCTACTGATCCGAATCGGTGCATGGGGTGACGTTCGAGGGCGAATCTTTCCAGCTCGGGGCTGGGGAGCACGCGGGAGAACGCGCCCTGCGTGGGGATCGGTCCGGGTGCGATGGCGTTCATCCGGATGCCGCGATCTCCCCATTCGACCGCGAGACTGCGCATGAGGGCTTCGACTCCGGCTTTCGAGACCGCGGACGGCACCACATACGCAGAGCCGACCGGCGCATAGGTGGCCGAGATGCTAAGAACCGTGGCTTTCTGTTTGGCGGCGAGCCAGCGACGGCCGCAGGTCATCGTGCAGTTCAGGGTTCCCATCAAAACAATGTTGATGACTGATTGCCATGCGTTCGGCGACAGGTCCTCAGTCTTCGAGATGAAATTGCCGGCGGCATTGTTCACCAGAATGTTGAGCGGGCCGTCTTTCCACATCGTATCGATCATCCGCTCGACCCCTTCCAGGTTGCGGACATCGCACGCGATCGCGTGGATAGGGCCTTTCGGTTTCAGTTCTTCGACTGTCGCACGGAGGACTTCTTCGCGGCGTCCGCAGATGTAAATCGTGGCGCCGAGTTCGAGAAAGCGGGTGGCCATGCCTTTGCCGAGGCCGGTGCCTCCGCCGGTGATGAGGATGCGCTTGGAGTGGAGAAGATCGGGAGCAAACATTTGATTGAGAAATTGGGAAATTTTGCAATTGGGTAATTGAACATCCCGGCATGCGTGGTGTTTTCAATTACACAATTACCAAATTACACAATTCCTCAATCGCAGGCGACTCGGAAACCATAATCAGCATACTGAAATTCCGGAGGGATGCTCGATCGGGCGCTGCAGCGGGCGACTTTGATTTGGTGGCGCCAGGAGCCTCCGCGGGAGGATTTGCGGGCAGGCTTCATCGGGCTCTGGTCTGGCCCCTTCGGATTTCGTTCGGGGGAAATCGCGTAATAGTTCGGGTCGTACCAGTCGCTGCACCATTCGTGGACGTTGTCACCGATATCGTAGAGTCCGAATTTGTTAGGAGCATATTGCGCAACGATCTCCGGTCCGTTTTGCCATCGCGTGGCGTAATTTGGCAAAGATTGCGGAGGCTCGTCGCCCCAGGGGAATTGCTTTTGTTCCATGCCCCCTCGTGCGGCGCATTCCCATTCGGCTTCTGTTGGAAGGCGGAAATGCCGTCCAGTCTGCCTGCTCAGCCATTCGCAGTAGCGAGTCGCTTCGTACCAGGAAACTGCGGTGACTGGTTGTCGCGGATGATTGAAATTTGGATCGTTCCAGAATGGAGGAGGAGTGGTTGATGTTGCGCGCAGGAAATGGCTGTAGTCTTCGTTCGTGACTTGTGTCGCTGCGAGGCAGAAGGAATCGATCCAGACGTTGTGAATGGGGCACTCGCAGTCTTGGCCCTTGTTGGAGCCCATGAGGAAGCTGGACGCCGGGATAGCAATCAGGTCGGGCGCGAGGGCGGCATTTTCTTCGGGAATTCTCGTAACTGCCGTTGGATGCATGTTGAGTTGCCGCACAGTGCCTTCAGAGATAGAGTTTACCAGCGTAAACAGTGGAGGCTGCGATGGCTGAGCAGAGGCTGAAGTTCAGGGTGAGGATTCAAGGCAAGGAGGCTGGCGTAGTGTCGGCGATAACTCCGCCGATCGACATCCAGGAGACCTTCAGCACGCGAGGGCGAGTGCCGGTGTGCGGAACCATCAATGGGTTTCGGTTTCGGTCGTCCCTGATGCCCATGGGCGGCTGCCACATGATGCCCGTCAACAAAACTTTATGTGAAGGCGCAGGAGTGAAGCCTGGGGATGTGGTGGATGTGGTCATGCAGCGGGATAAAGAGGAGCGTACGGTCGAAGCGCCTCCTGAGCTTAAGGAGGAATTGAAGAAGAATAAGAAAGCGCAGGAGAGATGGGATTGCCTTTCATTCACTTACAAGAAAGAGATGGCAGCTTCGATTCGCGGTGCGAAACAGGAAGAGACAAAGAAGCGACGGCTGGCAAAGATCGTGGAGGTACTGAGGACCGGAGCGAAGTGGACAGGGTAGTTCCCCACGTCTCGCAAAAAGCGGCGAGACATGGGGTATCCCATTTCGGATGCTCACTCGCGCCGAATTCGTTTCACAATTTCTGACACATTCTTTTCCTGAAACAGCCGGATTGCGGCTATACCGGCGGCTCCGGCTTCGATACATTCTTTGGCATTCACCAACGTAATTCCGCCAAGGGCTAAAACGGGGATACTTGCTTTGCAGGCTTCGCGCAGTTGAGCGATGCCGGCTGCTTGTATCTTGGGGGCGTCTTTCTTTTCGAAGACCGGGGCAAAGACTGCGAAGGATGCTTCTTTGGCCGCTTGGGCTACATCTGCTGGGGAATGACAAGACACTCCGATCAGCGGCGCTGCGGCGCTTTGCGCCGCCGAACCGCCGGGAGCGGCTGCCCCCACATGAGCTTCTGTCCATACACGCCGCGCTTCTTTCGGAGAGATGTCTTCTGAACGAAGGTGGACGCCATCGGCTCCCACGGCCAGGGCCACATCGGTTCGGGAGTTGATCAGGAGAGCAGTTTTCAGCTCCCGGTTCTCAGCTCTCAGTTTGTTCAAGACGGCCACGGCTTCGCGTGCCAACGATTCCAGTTCGCGCGTGGGCAGATCTTTTTCGCGGATCTGAATGTAGTGGATTCCGGCCCGGGCGGCTTCAGCGATTTTCTCGATGAGGCGACGGCGGCGGGTCGGTTCATCTGCGGCGAACGCCGTGCGGTCGGTGATGTAGTAGAGGAGCAGGTCGCTGGTCGTGGGTCGTCGGTCGTTGGCCATGAAGTGCAGCGATCAGAGGCCGGGACCATCAACAAGCTTCATCATGGGTGAATCACGGTCTCGTCTTAGCGATTTCCGGGACGACGTCGCCCTTCTTCTTTGGTGCATCACCGAGGTGGTATTTTGTGAGGCCGCTTCGCAGGAATTCGAAGGCTTCTTCGGGATTGTCGACGATCTTGATCAGTTCGAGGTCCTGCGGTGAGACGGCGCCGGCATCGACGAACGCTTGGAAGTTGATGATTTTGTTCCAGTACTCGCTGCCGTAGATGACGATCAGGATCTTTTTTGCCAGCTTATCGGTCTGCGCCAGCGTCAGGATTTCGAAGAGTTCGTCCATGGTGCCGAATCCGCCGGGAAAGATCACGAGTCCCTTGGCAAGATAAGCGAACCAGAATTTCCGCATGAAAAAATAGTGAAACTGGAAATTCAGCGACGGGGTAATGAACTGGTTCGGGTGCTGCTCGAAGGGCAGTTGAATATTGAGGCCGATGCTCTTGCCTCCGGCCTCATGCGCGCCGAGGTTGGCTGCTTCCATGATGCCAGGGCCGCCACCCGTGGTGACTACGAAACGGTGACGGCGGGCAGGAATCGTGATCGACCACTTGGTCAGCATGTGAGCGAGCTTGCGGGCATCTTCGTAATAGCGCGCCATGTCGACGCTGGTTTGCGCTCGCTTTAGATCTTGTTGCAGTTGCTCCGGGCCAATCGCAGAGTCAGGATTGCGTTCGAGATCGGCCAAAGCCTGCTTGGCGCTCTCGCGGCCGTGAAATCGTGCAGATCCGAAGAAGACGACTGTGTCCTGGATCTGTTCGCGACGGAAACGCGCAAGAGGCTCCTGATATTCCGCCAGCATACGGAGAATGCGGCCGTCGGGGCTGTTGAGAAACGGTTCGTTCTGATAGGCGACTGGTGCAGATTTGAGATCAGTCATTCGGTAACTCGAAAAAACATTTAAGGTTGGTCAGTATTCGTGACGCAGGGCCCGTTTCTTACGCCCCTGTGGGGCTTGTTCGTTTCTTTTGTCACTACCCCACGGCTTGCGCCGTGGGCTGCATTCTTTCGCCGCTTCGCGGCTTGCTATTGACGTGGCGGTCGTGACTTGTCAGGTGAAATGCCAGCCTCCTTTGGAGTATTGCGATCCGCGGGGTCACGAGTGTTCGTGGTAGTGAAGCGCCTCCCAGAAGCCGATCCAGATGTCGAGCAGGCCGAGGCCGCTGCAGATACCGCGAAAAAATCCGTTGGAAACGACGGTGCGAAGCGCGGGAAATGATAACAACAGATAGTTATCGGTCCACTCCGGAGTCCACGGCAAGATGATGAGCAGGACGCCGGCCACTGCGCTGATCAAGACAAATAGAAATACCGAGATGCGATGCATCCAGAGTTGGATCGCAGGCGGCTGCTGCTCCTCGTTGGCTTCGAGAACGCCGGCTCGAAGATCAGGCGCCGGGGCTGGCTCAGGAGCCTTGCCGGGTGCACTGGAGAAGGTTGGATCAGTCATTCAGGGAAGCTCCGTTCCCAACGGAAAATTGCGACACGTGCTCCCCATCCCGATTCCGGAAACAGCCATCAGGGTATTCTACGACTTCAGGGCCTTTATGCGCTCGGCGACATCGCGGTAGTCGATGTTGGAGCCATAGACGTCCATAAAGTGCTTCAGGGCGGAGGCTTTATCGCCGGCCGTTTCATAGGCTGAGGCGAGCTCGTAGTTGAGGGCGGTGCGGGTTTCGCCGTCAATCGTCGGAACGGCAAGAGCTTTGTCGTACCAGCGGACCGCAGCTTCGGGTACTCCTTTTTCCAGGAAACATTGCGCCAGCCAGGTATAAGTCTGCATGATCTGGCCAAACGGATGTCCGCGATCGAAGGACTGGCAGGCTTTCTGGAGTTCACCGATGGCCTCATCGAGCAGTCCCATTTCGCGGAATGCGATGCCGAGGTTGTAATGAGTTTCGGGATCTTCGTCGGCACTGGCGACGTCGGCCTCGAGATCCTGCTTAAGTTCGCCGAACATTTCAGCGAGGTCAATTCCCGGATCCTCTCCGAAGGGAGAGGACTTCGCAGGCTGCGCAGCGGGCGGGATCGCCGGCACTACGGCTTGCGGCGTTGGAGCAGGGATTGCTGCGGGCGCCGCACTGGCAACCGGGGCGGGCACGACGCGCCGCGGAGGCTGCGATACAACGGACGCTGGCGCGCTCGGTGATGCCGAGGCGGCGGCGCTGACGGCCAGTTGAGGCTTTTGGGCAGCAGCAGGGGCAGCCGGCTGGGGTGGCGGTGCCACTGGCGGCTTTGCCTTTGCAGCAGGTGCTGGTTGTGCTTCCGGCACCGGCGCTGCCTTCAGGAAATCTTGGCCAAGCGAAGCTTCGATATCGGCGACGAACTCTCCGAGAACGGGTGCCGGCTGATTCGAAGACGCTGCGGGCTTCGCCTGCGCGGCTGGCGCTGGCCCCACCGGTGGCTTAGCAACCGTGCCGGGCAGGAACCCGTCACCAAGCGACGACTCGAGATCAGTGACAAATTCTTTGAGTACTCCCGGATGCTGCGGTTCTGCCTCCGGCGCGGGAGCCGCCGCGACAACTTCCGGTTCGGGCTGTGGCTCGGGTTCTGGGACAGCTTCAGCCACCGGGATCTCTTCAACAACCGGCTCGGGCTCGACGGCAAGTGGTACTTCCTCAACGGCGACGGGCTCTTCTGCGGTCGCAGTCTCGGCTGAAGGAACGTCCTCAGCCGTGAGCTCTTCCATCACAGGCTCAGCCTCGACCTGAACCTCTTCGTCCGATGCCATGGCGGCATCGATTTCAGCTCGCAATGCATCGATCTTGGCCTGATCACGGGTGAGGGTCTGGAGCTTGGCTAGTGCGGCGAGCGCCTGCTCCGGCATGCTGTGACCCAAATAGAATTGAATTTCTTCGACGGTTTCGGCGACGCGAGGATCTTCTCCGCCAGGCTTCGGCGCAGCGGCCACTTTTACTTCTTTTTTTGCCGGTTCCTCTGTGGCAGCAGGCGGGGTATCGTCCGCCTCGACCGTGATGGTGTCATCCCACTCGGAGGAAAGGTCGATCTCTTCGGAAGATGCAGCAGTCGCTTCCGCAGCCGGCTCGGAGGCTTCCTCCACGATGGCGAACTCAGGCTCAGCGGCCGGAGTTTCGGCTTCCGCCTGTGCGGCGGGCCAGGGGGATGGCTCTTCGGCTGGGGCCTCTTCTGCGGCAGCAGCTTCGGGCTTGTCGATGCTGACCTCAGCGGGAGCTTCTTCGATTGCGAATTCTGCGACTTCCTGCTCCGACGAAGACATCGCGGGCTCGGGAGCGTGAATCTCAATCTGTTCTTCGGCTGCGGGGCTGTGAGCCGGAGTCGCGGACCGCTCTTCATAGCGTTCAGCGAGTTCGCCATAACGCGAGGCTTCATCCGGATGATCGGACTCCGAATAAATTCTCTGCAGGGTCCGGCAGCAAAGGGCAGCCTCGGCGAAGCGTCCAGCGCGCGTGTGTAGTGCTGCCAGGCGTTGATTGATCCGAAGATCATCCGGGGCCATGGGCAGGACGGAGGTCAGCGGCCCAAGCGCCTTCGCGGGCATGTTGTACGAGATGAAGAGTTCTGCGTCGGTAAGGGCGGCGCGGACCGCTAGCGCAACCTCGTCCGAATAATGCTGATGGATGGAGGGTGCGGTGGATTCCAGGTCGTCGATGAGGACGACCGCCTCTTCCGGCGTGATGAGCTTGTTACCCGAAGTCCCACCGAGCTGGCTGACCACCTGCTGATAGTTCTGCATGTGCAGGGGGTTCTGGGGTTCCACCTGCGCCAGCTTTTGATATAGATCGCGTGCCTTGCCGAGATCCCCGGATTGAACGCTGGCGTGAGCCAAAAGTTCGGTGACTTCGCTGACGTGGGTGGTCTCGCCGGCCTTATTGAAGAGGTCGAGCAGCTTCTGCAGCGAATCGGGATTGTCGCGAACGTGCCCGATGATTGTGTGCAGGCTCTTGAGGACCTTATCGGAATTTTCCGCGAGCAACCGCTCGGCGTGCTGATCGTAAACCTGGAGCGCTGTTTCGTACTGGCCGGCCTGCATCAGGGCGTCGGCAAACGTGGAGATAGCCGTCAGATCGTTGTGGACGGTGAGCAGCTTGTTGGCGATCGTTCCCGCCTCGGAAAGCTGTCCCGTCAGCAGGTACGCCTTGAGCAGATCCCGCAGACCGTCAGGATTGGAATCGATATCGGAGATTTTCTGGAATGCGGCAACCGCGCCGGCGGCATCGCCAGACTCGAGCAGGTTCTTGGCCTGCATTTGCAACGCGTAGGCGTTGCCTGGATCAAGCGTGAGCATGCGCTGCAGAACTTCGTCGGCGGCGGCAAGCGAGCCCTTGGACCGCATGCTCTCGGCCGCTGCGACGAAAATCTCCCAGGCTTCCTTCTTCTTGCCCAGTCGAACGTAAACTTCGGCCAGTTTCACGCGCATCTGGCTGTTTTCCGGATCCATTTCGAGGATCTTCTGGAAAATGCGGATGGCGTTTTCGAACTCGTTGGCTTTCAGGAATTCTTCTGCGACTTGCAGATACTGCGCGCGCGCGTCGTTAAAGAGCCCTTGTTGCGTGTAGAGTTCGGCCAGCTTCAGCAAGCTCTCAAGCGAGGGTTTAAGCTTGCAAATCTTCTTGTACATCGCGATGGCTTTGACGGTGAATCCCTGGCCGGCATAGGCATCGCCTACATTCTTGAAGCATTCCGTAGCTTTATCGCTCTCGCCGATACGCGAGTAGAGGTCGCCGACGGTATTGGTGACCGTCAGGTCCTTGGGATCGTTCTTGAGGATTTTTTCGTACTCGGAGATGGCATTTTGAATCTTGCCCTGTTGGACGTACTTCTCCGCAGAGGCGAGGACCTTTTGCTTGTTGAAGCCGAACAATGCCATAAGAGCGTCGAACTCCAGACCCAGTTGTTACCGATCTACGAATTCAGATCAAACGAATTCAAACCGCGAATTCAACAAACTCTGCGACTGAACCCGCTGAACGCTGGGGGCTGCTCCCGGGTACGGGTCGCGGCGACTCTACCTTTATCGGCAGATAGCCGACCGGACAAGGCCAATTGTACGTCTGGAAGTCATGGAAGGCATGGTTACCGAGGGTTACCGAAAGGGAGTGTACCGAAGGTAACTACAGGACGGACTCGCGCGGGACGAAATGACCGCGAAACACAACCGCGCACAAAATCGCGCAACTCATGCCAACCGGCGCGGAGAGAAGTGCCTGCATCCCGCTGAGTGATGATGAATTCATCATTCGATCGAATAACGGAAAGAAGAAACCAAAAACGAATCCCGCAAGAGCCGATTCGATCAGCAATCTCCGGGTGGAGTGGATCCGCTGGCGGCGCCAACTCAAAATCGCGCTGCCCACGATGCCAGCCAGCAGCCCGTAGGATCCGCAGGATACGGCCGTGATCGGGCAAAGCAGAAGCGTGGACCTGGTGACGTCCCATACGCTCGGCGCACTCGTCGTGCTCTGGAATGGGCCCAGCGCGCTCAGAACCGCGATCTCCAACGCGGAAGCCAGTGTGGCCAGAACCGCCGCCAATGTTCCCACCTTGAGAACGAAAAGCGAAGTTCGCGACCGACTCTTTGTCGGAATTGTGTCCATTGGAGCGAGCGATTCTACTGCTTCCATTTGACACCGCAGAGTCATGTTTTATCGGTGCACCGGCAAATTAAGCATTCGAAGGTAACTTTCTGCAAATGGCGACGGGGCTCATCATCAGGATCAGAACAAGTTCGAGTGGTGTCATTACCAGGTGGGAAGCTTGAAAATGACGGCTCTGCGCTCGCTGGTCGCGATCTGTTGTTTGTTCTCTTCGCCTGCTGTCTTCGCTTGCTCCTGCTCCAACAGTACTCCGATTCAAAGGACATCCGATCACTATGCCGACCGGGCAGTATTTACGGCTCACGTGGTTCAGTTGATGGGGAGAATCTACAACTGGGACGGCAAGCGACTCTCCAGTCAGGTGCTCGCAGTTGTAAAGGAGCGGTATTGGGGGCTGCCCTGGTATTGGCCGAAGATCGTTATTCTTGATGGCTCCTACCCTTGCGATATCGCCATGGAGGAAGGACAAGACTACCTCGTTTCCGGACATCGGTGGCGCTATGGCGTGCTCGGGGTCAACGGGTGCAGCCGCACTCAGCCATTGAGCATGGCGCAGGTCGATCTGCGCACTCTGGACGGTTCGCACTGCGCCGGCCCCGGCGGCACTGTGATGGGCAGGATCCATCGCGGAAGGGACAGCTATCGCGTCAACCCGATCGCCCCGGATCTGGAGATGACGTTCCGCGACCAGGATGGAAACATCTATACGGCCCAAAGTGACGACGATGGGATCTACGAAGTGCAGCATCTCGCCGCCGGAATTTACACGCTCGATTCCCGGATCAGCGAGCGCCAGTATCTTGCAGGTGGCTTCACGGTCCTAGATAAGGTCTGTGGCGAAGCGGACGCTTTAGTCAGGGAGTACGAAATCTCGGGACGACTGTTTCCCGGGCTGGGCTATCACGCGTCCGTCAAACTG
>Ga0335071_10007846_pt1 | contig 10969 bp, 6 predicted proteins | sample Lox_Sample_15_FD_206724 | JGI IMG/M metagenome (GOLD analysis project Ga0335071, IMG submission 206724) | Soil microbial communities from Loxahatchee National Wildlife Refuge, Florida, United States - Lox_Sample_1.5 | ecosystem: Environmental > Terrestrial > Soil > Wetlands | place: USA: Florida...
GGAACGGGCCCAGTACATGTCGGTGCCGTCCTCGAAGATCACGTAGACGTAGGAGTAGCCGAAATCGGAGTAGCCGCGGACGGTCTTGACCTTGGGCGCGCCTAGCATCGCCGTAACGATGGGGTAGGTGACCTGATCCTCGATGAGATCGGGGCTGCGGTCCCAGCGGGAGTAGATGATCACCTGGGTGTCGCTGAGGTCAGGCGTGGCATCGAGAGCCAGCCTCTGCATAGCCCACCAGCCGCCGATACAGGCGATCGCGGTCAGGGTGAGCACCGCCAGCTTGTGCTTGACGCACGCGTCGATGATTTTGTCGATCATTAGTCGTCGCCCTGACGCTTGTTGGAGCCCGAGGGATCGCTTTCAAAACTCTTTTTGCATTTGGTTGAGCAGAAGAAATAGGTCACGCCGCGATACACGAAGGTGTTGCCGGAAGCGGCCGCCTTCTTGGGATCGACCTGCATGCCGCAGTTCGGGTCGGTCGCCGGTTTGGAAGCGGTCATGGCCGGCATGGCGGATGCAGTCGATGCGGCGGGTGGCGGCAGTGAGGCGGGCGCCTTGAGACGGCTTTCGGAATCCACCAGGAACGTGGCGGCGACCACCACGCGATCGCCCGGCCGAACGCCGCGGAGGATTTCCGCGCGCTCGCCGGAGCGCCAGCCGGTTTCTACTTCGCGGGGCTCAAACATGCCTTCGGCGGTCTCCACGTAGACGCGGCTTCGGGCGCCGGTGTCCACCAGCGCATCGAGCGGCACGGTAACGCCGGAGGGCAGACGAACCGGCAAGGAGACATCCGCCAGCATTTCAGGGCGCAGCAGGGAGTTGGGGTTGTCCACTTCGAGGCGGAGTTTGACGGTGCCGCCGCCGGCTTCCGATTGCGGCAAGCTGTCGGTGACCATTGCCGATAGCACGCGTCCCAGGTCTTTCAGCGCGACTTGCGCCATGGTTCCGGGCCGCAATAGGGGAGCGTCCTCTTCGTAGACCTCGGCGACCACCCAAACCTTGCTGAGGTCGGCGATGCGGTAGAACTCCATGTCATGTTCGAAATGCTGGCCCACACTGAGATTGCGAGCGAGGATGAATCCGTCGGCCGGAGAGACGATGTCGATGCTGTCGGGGAGTTGCTTGCTGTCGGCGACCCTTCTGATCTGAACGTCGCTCATGCCGAGGTTGCGGAGCCTGTCGGTATAGCCCTGGATGCTCTTGGCGCCTTCCTTGGCGACCGTGCCCGGGAAGTTGAGGGTGAACCGTGCGCCATCGGAGGCGCGATCGCCGGTATAACCCGGGATGCGCTCCACGGCGGCGAGAAAACCGGAAGCCGCGGCGAGGAACTCCGGCGCGTAGTAGTCGGCCAGCTTCTGGTCTTTCTTCACGAAGTTGCCGACGGAATCGTCGTGGGTGGCGCGCACGAAGCCGTCGGCGCCGGAGTTGATTCGGTAGATCCGCGTATCTTCGGCAACCACGCGGCCCACCACGTGGATGGTTCGCGTAGCCCCGCCGCGCTCCACGGCCGCGGTACGGATGCCCAACAGTCGACGGGTGGCAGGGTCGACTGACACTGTCCCAGGCGGCAATGCGGTGGCTAGCGCTGAGGGCGCGGCCCCGGCTGCGTCGGCGTACACCGGCACAAGGGCCATGCCGCAATCCGGAGCCGTGCCAGGCTTGTCGGATTTGTAGGCAGGGTGCATGGGATCCACGTAATAAAGAACGTGGCGCGCGGCGGTTCCGCGCGATGGTGGGTTTCCATGACGGCGGCCGAGCCCGTAGGCCAAGGCCAGCGCCGCTACAAGTAAGATTGCCAGACAGATTCGCCGCATGTGGCTCGTGTAACCTCCGCTCGTCCCCGTCCTTGCGGCCGCGCAAACTTCGGGAAGGGGCGGTCAGGCCACTTGCGCCGGTTTTCACGCGAACACAGACGCGGGCGTTGTTGCAATTCCGGTGCCGTCTTGAAGCGGGGAATCTGCCTGACGCTGTGGGGGGCCTTTTAGGCCGCGGAGCCGCATTCCTGCGGCTCGAGCCGGCTGAAAGCCGGCTGCGGGCACGATAGCCCGCCCCACACACGCGGTAACCTCAGGATTGCCCCGCAAGCGCAAGTAGCGATTGAAAGTCGCGGATGACGACGGCTTCGCGGCGGGAAGAGATCGCGCCGCTGGCTTCCCACGAAGACAGCACCCGGCTGACGGTGAACAGAGTAGTGCCCGTCATTTGTGCCAAATCCTCGCGTGAAAGACCAATTTCTATCGCTCCGTCCACGGGCTGGCCGATCTTGTCGCGGAGTCGCGTCAACTGCCGGGCGAGGCGAACACCGACCCGCTCAGTGGCGATTTCGCGGAATCGATCTTCCAGTTCGCGCAGATCCGTCCGCACAATCTGCAGCAAGTTCTGATGCAGTTGAGGAAAGCGCTCCGCCAGCGACCGGAACACCGGCGCATCCCACGACAGCGTGCGGCACATGCGAAAGGCTTGCGCGGTTCGACAGTGACGGCCGGTGGAAGCGAGACTAAGGGCGCCAATCACGTCACCCGGAACGCTCAGCCGGAGAATGACCTCCATCCCACCGGAGCCGACCTGAATGGTCTTGACTGCTCCGGCGGTGACAAGCGAAACCTGCTGAATGGGATCGCCCTCAACGCACAATGTCTCGCCCCGCGTGTACTCGCGAATGCGGCCCAGGGTCAAGATTCTGGAATAATCCACCGGCTGAATGCCGTCGAACAGGGCGCAATTGGCTGGCGTGCCCGCAAACGGTTCTCTGCCGGCACGGCGGACCACGCTCGAAGGGTCGGCGCCGCCGAACCGAGTCCAGGTCGATTCTCCAAATGCACTTCCAGTTCCCGACATAACCGGTCACTTCCTCCGCTCGTCATTTACCAGGCGCGACTTTGGAATAGGCCAATCAGATGCAATACAGAATGCCCCTTAGGAATCGACCCAGTTTAAGGGCAGTTGATAGAAGCGTCTGTGGCTTTCCTCACATGCGGGAGAAATATTTTCGGCATGGCACGACGGGAAAAAAGTTGAGATTGTTTACCGAAAATTCGCCGTGGAACCTGAGTGCTGGCATGAATATAGCGCCGGGCGCCCGCACGCCCGGCGGAAGAGGAACTGGCATTCTGGACCGTTCTCCACGGACCCTGGAACTGTTTTAGGAAACCTCTTTTGCGGGGCTGTTGTCTTTGACGGATTGCAAATCAGAGGGTGAAAGATGCTGCAAAAATATACAAGCAGGCAGGGGATCAATCGAGATACACGCCATGGTTAATCGTCACCGGCTGGTTTTATTGATGCTCGTTACCGCAGTGAGCGCGTACGCGGACAAGGCCGGCGATGCGTATAAGCACGGGGCAAAGGCGGAGCGCAAGGCTGACCTCGATAGCGCGTATGCGTACTACAAGGACGCCTTCAATCTGAAGCCGAAGGATCCGAGGTACATTACCGCGTACATGCGGGTTCGTTTCGCGGCGGGCGCGCAGCACACCCGCAAGGGCCAGGATCTCCTGGTTCAAGGCAAACTGGCGGAAGCGTCGACGGAACTGCAGCAGGCGGTAGCCATCGACCCGTCGAATTTCATGGCCCAGCAGGAACTGCGGCGGGCGACGGACATGATTCGCCGCAAGGAGCGGCAACTGGCCGAGCCGAAGCAGGAGGCGATCAAGCTCTCGGAACTGGTGAAGGAGCCGTTGGAACTGCAGCCGCTTTCGGCTTCTCCCATCACCCTGCATCTCACCGCCAACGCGGATGTGGCCTACAAAACCATCTGCAAGCTGGCCGGACTCAACGTGCTCATGGATCCGGACTACCACGCGCAGAAGATCACCGTGGATCTGAACGATGTAACGATTCGGGAAGCGTTGGACATGGTTCGGCTGCAATCGAAAACCTATTGGCATCCCGTGCTGGCCAACACGATCTTTGTCACCGCCGATTCGCCGGGGAAGCGAAAAGAACTGGAACAGAACGTCCTGAGGACGTTTCACCTGCGCAATCTCAGCACGCCGGCCGAGCTGCAGGAAGCCGCGAACGTCGTGAAGCAGGTTTTAGATGTGACTCGCGTGACTCTGCTGCAGGCGCAGGACGAACTGATTGTGCGCGGGACGCCGGACCAGTTGTTGCTGGCGGAGAAGCTGCTGTCGGACATGGACAAGCCCAAGCCGGAAGTGGTGATCGATGTGGCGGTGATGCAGGTGGCCCGCAACAAGACCCTCACACTGGGGGCGATTCCGCCGACATCGGTTTCGGTCGGCTATCTGGGTAGCAATGCGGCCAGCGGCGCTGGCAGCGGGAGCACGGTCAACATCGGCACGTTTTCCGTCAGCGTTTCCTCGGCCGCGTTCACCTCCCTGCTCGCCGACAGCAACAGTAAGGTGATCCAGCGGCCGCAGGTGCGCGCGCTCAACGATGAAAAGGCCACCCTGCGGATCGGCGACCGCATCCCGATCGCCACCGGGTCCTTCCAGCCGACGGTGGCCGGAGCGGGCGCGGTGAACGCCCTGATCAGCACGCAGTTCCAATACATCGACGTGGGCGTGAACATCGACATCACTCCGCATATTCACAACGATCGCGAGGTCACGCTGAAGCTCTCGCTGGAGGTCTCGGCGGTGGACGGCAACAGCACCATCGGCGGAATCACGCAGCCGACCATCGGCCAGCGCCGGGTGGAACTCGATACCCGCGTGCTGGACGGCGAGGTGAACCTGGTGGGCGGCATTCTGGACGATCAGGAAAGCCATTCCATGAGCGGCTTGCCGTGGGTGAGCAAGATACCGATTCTCAAGTACCTGTTTGCGCAGGACACCAACATCCACAACCAGGACGAGATCGTTTTCGCCATTACGCCGCATATCATGCGCGCGCCGGAGTTCAGCGAAGAGGATTCCCACATGATCGAAGTCGGAACGGGCAGCTCGATCGAACTGCGCCGCAAGCAACCGGCCTCGACCCCCGCAAGCACTCCCGACCATCCGGCCGATCCGACCAAGCCGAAGGAGTCCGCACCGCAGCAGCCTGCGCCTTCGACGACGCCGGTCTCCGTTACGCGGCCCGGCGCGGTGCAGACGCAGCCGGTCGCGCAAAGCCGGCCGGGCGCGCCGCAATAGAGGCGGACCGAGTCGCGCGGGCGATTACCCCGCGATCATCCACGGGAACACGTACGCCTGCAGCAGCACCACGACGCCTACCAGAATGGCGAGCGCCACGCTATGCCAGAACACATAGCGCAGGATGGTTCCTTCGTTGCCCTGCTGACCGGTGGCCACGCCGGCGACCACGATGCTCTGCGCGTCGATCATCTTGCCCATGACGCCGCCCGCGCTGTTGGCGGCCGCGGCCAGCACCGGCGATAATCCCAACTGGCGCGCGGTCACCTGCTGCAAGCCGCCGAACAAAACGTTCGACGAGGTATCGCTCCCGGTCAGCGCCACCCCGAGCCAGCCGAGCAGGGGCGAGAAGAACGGAAATAACACGCCCGTGCGCGCGAAGGCCAGGCCCATGGTGCTGTCGAGACCGGCATAGCGCGTCGAGTATCCCAAAGCGAGCATGGCGGCGATGGTGAGCAGCGAAATCCGGACTCGCCGCAGGGTTCCGAGGTAGACGCGGAGCAGTTCCAGCGGTGTGAATCCCAACAGGAACCCGCTGGCGAAGCCGGTGATCAAGAGGCTGGTTCCGGTGGCCGAACCCCAGTTGAAGGCGAAGACCGCTGGTTCGGCGACCGGCCTGGCGACCACGGGCGGAGTGCGGACGACCGCCTTGTGCAGCACGGGAACAGTGATGTTGACCGCGGTCATGCGGTTCAAACGATCCTTGACCGGCTTCAGTCCCCAGCAGAATACGACGAGCGAGAGGAGCACCCATGGCATCCAGGCGCGCAACTTCCGGCCTGTGGCATGGACGCGGCGGCTGGAGTCTTCAGCGGCGCGCGCTTCGCTGGTTTCGTGGTCCAGGGACCAGACGGTGGCGGGACGCCATACCTGCAGAAGGATGAACAAGGCGATCATCGAGACCAGGGAAGCTCCGATGGCGGCGAGCGAAGGACCCACCAGGTTACTGATGGCTAACTGAGTGCCGCCGAAGCTCACGCCCACGGTGAGGCACGCGGGCCAGACTTCCATCGTCTTGCGGCGTCCGCACATCGCCCAAATCACCCAGAACGGCACCAGCAGGCAGAACAGCACCAGGATGCGGCCGACCATGGCGCCCAAAGGCTCGAGCGGCAAACCGGTGACGGTGGCCAGCGTGATGACCGGAGTGCCGATGGCTCCAAAAGCCACGGGCGCGGTGTTGGCGATGAGCGCCAGCCCGGCGGCTTGCAATGGGCGAAAACCGAGGCCGATGAGCATGGCGGCTGAAATTGCGACGGGGGTCCCGAAGCCCGCCGCGCCCTCGATGAAGGCCCCGAAACAGAAAGCGATCAGCAGCGCCTGGATGCGGCGGTCGCTGGCCAGGTTAGCGATGGAGTCCTTCACCACTTCGAAATCGCCCGATTTGACCGTCACGTCGTAGACGAAGATGGCGTTGAGTACGATCCAGCCGATGGGGAACAGCCCGTAGGCGGCGCCGTTCAGAGCCGCGGCGCCCGCCAGCGAGGCAGGCATGTGAAACACCAGGACCGCGGCGCCGAGCGCGGCCGCCAACCCGGCCAAAGCTGCCCAGTGGGCTCGCGCGTGCCCCATCGCCAGGAGTCCAAGCAAAACGATCACGGGGATGGCGGCAACCAGGGCCGAGAGAATCAGGCTGCCGGCCACGGGATTGTAGTTCTGGGTCCAAGGCATCCCCTCGATTCTAGCGGGGATCGGCCGATCACGCCTGCTTTTCCGGCAGGGTGAAATAGAACGTCGCGCCGCGATCGAGTTCGCTTTCGGCCCAGACCCGGCCGCCATGACGCGCCACAATCCGCTGGACAATCGCCAGGCCAACGCCAGTGCCTTCGAATTCGCGGATGCTGTGCAGGCGCTGGAAGACGCTGAACAACTTGGAGGCGTATCGCGCGTCGAAGCCTACGCCGTTATCATGCACTCGATAGACACACTCGCCGTGCTGTTCCGCTCCCGAGACGTGAACGGTGGGCGCGTCGCGCCGGGCGCTGAATTTGACGGCATTGGACAGGAGATTGTGCCAGACGCGGGCCAGCAGTTGTGGATCGCCCACGGCGCCGGGAAGTGGATCGAGTTGGAGTTCGACGTTAGCCGCCTGGAGCTTCCGAAACTCCTCGGCAGCCAGGGCGTGCATATCCACCTTCGCGGGGGCCATCGGAACGCGGCTGACGCGCGAGAAGTTGAGCAGGTCGTCAATCAACCGCCCCATGTTGTGAACACTCTCGCGGATCACTCCGCAGACCCGCCGGCCTTCCTCATCCATTCGCGGGGCGTAGTCTTCCAGGAGAATTCTGGTGTAGCCGTCGATGGCGCGCAGCGGCGCGCGCAGGTCATGGGAGACCGAGTACGCGAAGGCCTCCAGTTCCTTGTTGGCCCGCTCGATTTCGGCTTTGTAGTCGGCCAGCTCCCGAAAGGAGGTGTCCATGCGACCGAGTTGGTGGCGCTGGCGGGCCACGTGCTTCCGCAGGACCGAATTCCACACCAACGCCAGCGAGGCGAGGGCCAGCGTGCCGGCCGCGACCCAGGTGATCCAGCGCAGGCGGCGAGCCGACTTGTCGGGCCGCAGCCAGCGGTCGAAGAGCATTTCGTACTCCCCGCTGGCCTTCACCGCGGCCACTCCTTGATTGAGCTTTTCGATGAGCGCGCGCCGCCCCGGACGGGTCACGAACGCGTATTCGCTGAGCAGAACCGGAGGACCGGTCACGGCGATCTTGCCGGCGAACTCGTCCCGGTCCTGGAACGGATGGCTGACGCTTTGCGTGGCGATGGCGACATCGCCTTCGCCTCGAATCAGGGCCCGCAATGCGTCCGGCTCGCTGGGAACGGTTCGAACGCGGGGGGCGAAGCCCATTGCCTCCAGCGCATCGATGGTGACGGTGCCGGACTCCACCAGGATGCGCTTGTCCGCCAGGTCCGCCAGGGAGAACAAGGCTGGGCTGCCCCGCCGCACGAACATCTCCTGGTAAATGAGCTCGTGTGGGATCGCGAAATCCACCTCCAAGGCCCGGCGCGGTGAGCGGTACATAGCGGCGACATCGATGCCGCCCTTGGCCACCGCGGCGCGGATTTCGGGCCAGGGCCCCATACGAATCCTGACTTTGAACCCCTCGACCCGCGCCACCGCTCGAATCAAATCCACATTCAAACCGGCGGGTTTGCCGGAAGGGTCGAGAAATTCATAGGGTGCAAAGGAACGATCGCCGCCATATACGATTTCTTCGGGAACCCTGTTCACCGGCCCCTGGGCCAGCGCCAGCAGCGGGACGAACACGGACAGCACGGACACGGACAACGTTGGGCGGTTGACGGAGAGGCGCGGTGCGATCGGCTGACGGCTTGTCATTTCCGTGTTCGTATCGCGGATTCTCATGCTAGAATACGTTCCGACCTTATTGTAAGATTCTATCGTTGAGGTTTGCCATAACTTCTTCCCATGGTCGTTGGATAAAGCGACGGAGGACATGCGGATGGAGAGTGTCGACCTGCTTCTGGTTGAAGATAACCCCCGCGATGCCGAGTTGACGATCCGGGCGTTGAAGAAGCGCAATCTTGCCAACCAAGTGATTCATGTGGAGGACGGCGAGCAGGCGCTGGACTACCTTTTGCGCCGTGGCCGGTACGCGGGCGGGGAAGAGCGGGCCAACCCGAAGGTGGTCATGCTCGACCTGAGACTTCCGAAGATCGACGGGTTGGAGGTATTGCGGATCCTCAAGAGCGATCCAAACACACGGGACATCCCCGTGGTGGTGGTTACGTCATCCGGGGAGGACCCCGATATTCAGCGGGCCTACGTCTTGGGCGCCAATAGCTACGTGGTGAAGCCAGTGGAATTCGACGCCTTCATGGATGCGATGACCAACCTGGGTTTTTACTGGTTGATGGTAAATCAATGCGGGAAGTGAGACTTCCCGCGCCCGAAGGTCTGTCGAGACGTTCGCCCGGTTCCCAAACTGAGAGACCACATGTCTGAGGTTTTGCGCGTACTGCTAGTAGAGGACTCGGAGAACGACGCGGGCCTGGTGGTCCACTATCTCCACAAGGCGGGCTACGAGGTGCGGGCGGGGCGAGTGGAAGCCGCCGGTGCGATGCGCGAAGCGCTGACCGGCGGCGTCTGGGATGTGATTATCGCCGACTACCGGCTGCCCCATTTCGACGCCCCCGGGGCACTTTCCGTGCTGCATGGAACGGGGCTCGACATTCCCTTCATCGTGGTTTCCGGAACCATCGGTGAGGAGATCGCGGTGGCCATGATGAAGGCCGGCGCCAACGACTACCTGATGAAGGACGATCTCGCACGGCTTGCCCCGGCCGTGACGCGGGAAATCCGCGAGGCGCGGGTTCGCCAGGAAAAGCAGCGCACCGAACAGTCTCTCGAACAGAGCGAACACCGCTACCAATCGCTGTTTCGCCACATGTTGAACGGCTTCACCTACTGCCAAATGCTGTACGACGAACAGCAGCGGCCGGTGGACTTCATCACCCTGGAAACGAACGAGGCCTTCGAGCGCATCACCGGGTTGCGGGACGTCGTGGGGAGGCGCGTTTCCGAGGTGCTGCCGGGACTTCGCGAGGCCATGCCGGAGTTCTTCGAGATGCAAGGCCGGGTTGCGCTCACGGGTGTACCGGAACGCTTCGAGCTGAATTTCCAGGCGATCGGCCGGTGGTTGTCGGTATCCGTCTACAGTCCGGAGAAGACCTACTTCGTGGCGGTGTTTGACGATATTACGGACCGCAAGCGCGAGGAACAATCGCGCGAAGCCACCGTAACGCTGCTCCGGATCATCAACTCGCCCAGCGATACCCGCGAACTGCTGCGCAGCGCGACCGGCCTCTTGCAGACCTGGTCGGGGTGTGAGGCGGTCGGGGTCAGGCTCCGGCAAGAGGACGACTATCCGTATTACGAGAGCCGCGGCTCGCCGCCGGAATTCGTGGAGGGCGACAAGTATCTCTGCGTCCGGCAGCCCAATGGCGAACCGGTGCGCGACATCGGCGGCTGCACGGAACTGGAATGCCTGTGCGGCGACCTCTTGTGCTCGCGCTTCGACCCCCGCTGGCTGACGGCGGACGGAACCTTCTGGACCAACCATTTCAGCCGGGAGCCCGTGCGAAGCGGGCAGGGCGAGAGACGGGCGCGCAACTGGTGCTCAGCGTTTCGTTTCGAATCCACGGCCCTGGTGCCGCTCCGCTACGCCGGGCGCACGCTCGGGCTGCTGCAGTTCCACGATACGCGCCCGGAGCGGTTCCGGCCGGAGTTAATCGCGCAGCTCGAGAACGCGGCGGCGAGTCTTGCGATCGCGCTGGTGCAACGGCAGACGGTGGATGCGCTGCGCGCCAGCGAGGAACGGTACCGGCTGATTTCGGAAAACACCGCCGATGTCATCTGGCTGCTGGATTGGAGGGCGGACCGGGTTACGTACGTGAGCCCTTCGGTGAAGCGGCTGTTAGGGTACTCGCCGGATGAGTTGACAGGGAAGCCGGCGCGGGCCACGCTAACGCCTGAATCCTATAAACAAATCGTGGGCCAGGGCGTGGCGAAGGCCGTGGCGGCGTATAAGGCCGGAAGACTGGGCCCGGCGCTCGTGCAGCAGGTGGACCAGGTGCGCAAGGACGGCGAGATCGTGCGGACCGAAGTATCGATCACGCTGTTGCCCAATGCGCGAGAGATCCTGGGGGTGACGCGCGATATTACCGAACGGACCCATACCGAGGCCAAGCTGATGCAGGCCCAGAAGCTGGAATCGATCGGCCGTCTGGCGGGGGGCGTGGCGCACGATTTCAACAACCTTCTCTCTGTCATTATCGGACATTCGGAGCTGGCGATCCAGCACGCGGACCAAAAGATGGACGTGCACGGCGATATCTATGAAGTGCTGGAA
>Ga0335071_10007847_pt1 | contig 10969 bp, 8 predicted proteins | sample Lox_Sample_15_FD_206724 | JGI IMG/M metagenome (GOLD analysis project Ga0335071, IMG submission 206724) | Soil microbial communities from Loxahatchee National Wildlife Refuge, Florida, United States - Lox_Sample_1.5 | ecosystem: Environmental > Terrestrial > Soil > Wetlands | place: USA: Florida...
CCCGACGGGATGGTGAGAGAGTGATGGGGTGATGAGGTGATGAGGTGAGAAGAGCAGGGGACTCGGGGCGGCGGGCATGACGCCGTCGGCGGTCCTGCTGGACCTGGACGGGACGCTGTACACCGACGCGGGGGCCGTTCCCGGCGCGGTGGAGGCGCTGGCCGAGCTGCGGCGCCGCGGCGTCCCGTTCCGCTTCGTCACGAACACCACCCGCCGGTCGCGGCGGCGGCTCGCCGAGCGGCTGGCGAGTTACGGGTTCGCGGTCGAGCCGGCGCAGGTGGTGACGGCCGTGATGTCGGGTGTGGCGCTGCTCGAGGCGCGAGGCATCCGCCGCGTGGCGGCCTACGTCGCCTCCGAGACCATGGAGGACTTCGCCCGCTTCGACCTGGAGGCGGCGCGACCCGAGGCGGTCGTGATCGGCGACCTGGGCGACGCCTGGGATTTCGCGACGCTCAACCGCGCGTTTCACCAGCTCATGGACGGCGCGGACCTGCTCGCGCTGCAGCGGGACCGCTACTGGCTGCGGGGTGACGGGCTGGCGCTCGACGCCGGGCCGTTCGTGGCGGCGCTCGAGTACGCGACGGGGAAGACCGCGACGGTGTGCGGGAAGCCGTCGGCGGCGTTCTACGCGGCGGCGGTGGCGTCCCTGCCGGCTGAGATCGCGGCCGCCCCGGGCGGGGTCGTGATGGTCGGCGACGACCTGTGGGGCGACGTGGACGGCGCCCAGCGGGCGGGCCTCACCGCGTGGATGGTGCGAACCGGGAAATACCGCGAGGACGTGGTGGCCGCGAGCGGCATCACCCCCGACCGTGTCATCAACTCGGTGGCGGACCTGCCGGAGTTGTTCTGAGTACCGAGTACTCCCTTCTCGAAACCACTCGCAACTTGGCGTCTCGCAACTGACCTGAACTCTGCCGACTCGCCTCCGCCCCCTATGGAGGCGGCAGGGTCATGCCCAGATTCTTGACCAGGAAAGCCCACTCGTCCGTCACCAGCTCGATCTGCTTCGAGACGGGCATCCCGCCGCCGTGTCCGGCCCGGGTCTCGACCCGGATCAGGATCGGGGCGCTGTCCCCCTGCGCCGCCTGGAGCGTGGCCGCGTACTTGAAGGAGTGCCCCGGCACCACCCGGTCGTCGTGATCGGCGGTGGTCACCAGCGTCGGCGGGTAATGCGTCCCGGGCCGGATGTTCTGGAGCGGGGAGTACGCGTAGAGGTACGGGAACTGGCTCGCGCTGTCGGAGGAGCCGTACTCCGTCACCCACGCCCAGCCGATCGTGAACTTCTGGAAGCGGAGCATGTCCATCACGCCCACGGCCGGCAGCGTGGCGCCGAACAGGTCCGGGCGCTGGTTCTCGACCGCACCGATCAGCAGGCCGCCGTTCGAGGCGCCCTCGATGGCCAGCTTCGCGGGCCGCGTGTAGCCCTGGCTCACGAGGTACTCGCCCGCCGCGATGAAGTCGTCGAACACGTTCTGCTTGTGCTCGTGCATGCCCGCCTGGTGCCACTCCTCGCCGTACTCGCCGCCGCCGCGGATGTTCGCGAGGGCCAGCACGCCGCCCATCTCGAGCCACACCGCGTTGGCCACCGAGAAGTAGGGCAGGTTGTCGATGTCGAAGCCGCCGTAGGCCGTGAGCAGCACCGGATTGGCGCCGTCCTTGACGAGGCCGCGCCGGTGGGTGAGGAACATCGGGACGCGCGTGCCGTCCTTGCTGTGGTAGAACACCTGCTCCGTTTCGTAGCCGCCGGGATCGAAGGCGAGGCGCGGCGCCTTCCACACGGAGCGGGCGCCGGTGGCGACGTCGTAGCGGAAGATCGTCGTCGGATAGAGGAACGAGGTGTACGCGTAGAACATCTCCGGGCTGTCGGCCCGGCCGCTGACGCCGCCCACCGTGCCCAGTCCCGGCAGCGTGATGTCACCCGCCGGCGTCCCGTCCGCCGCGAAGACGGCCAGGCGGCTGTGCGCGTCCACCAGGTACTCCGCCACGAACCTGCCGCCGACGAGCGTCACGCCGCTGAGCACCTGGTCGGACTGCGGGATGATCTCCTTCCAGTCGGCCCGGGCCGGATGGCGCGTGTCGATGGCGATGAGCCGGCTCCGCGGCGCGTCGAGATTGGTCGTGAAGTAGAACACCGGCCCGCGGTTGCCGACGAAGCCGTAGCTGGCGTCGAAGGCGTCGAGCAACGGCACCATGCGGCCGGTCAGGCGCGGCCGGCGCGGGTCGCGGAGGTCGAGGTAGTAGACGCGGTTCCGCGAGTCGGTGCCGAGCGAGACGTAGACGATGAGGTAGCGCCCGTCTTCGGTGACGCTCCCGCTGAAACCCCAGTCGGGACGGTCGGCGCGCTGGTAGATCAGGCGGTCCGCCGCCTGCGGGGTGCCGAGGCGGTGGTAGTACAGCCTCTGGTTCTTCACCACGCTCTGCAGCACGTTGCCGGTCGGCGTCGGAAAGCGGCTGTAGAAGAATCCCGTGTTGTCGTGCGTCCACGAGAGCCCCGAGAACTTCACCCAGCGCAGCAGGTCGGGCCGGTCCCGTCCCGTGGCGATGACCCGCACGTGGAGCTCGTTCCAGTCGGAGCCCGCCGCGGCGGTGCCGTAGCCGAAGTAGCGCCCGTCGTGGGACACGTCCCAGGCCGTCAGCGCCACCGTGCCGTCGTGGGAGAGCGTGTTCGGGTCCATGAGGACCTTCGGCTCGGCGGCGAGGGTGGGCTGCCAGTAGTACACGGACTGGTTCTGCAGTCCGTCGTTCTTCGAGAAGACGTACTTCCCGCCCTCCCGGCTCGGCACGCCGAAGCGCTCGTAGTTCCACAGCGCCGTCAGGCGGCTGCGGATGCGCGCGCGCTCGGGAATCCGCGCGAGGTAGGCGAACGTCACACAGTTCTCCGCCGCCACCCACGCCTTCGTGTCGGCGGCGTCGGTGTTCTCGAGCCACCGGTAGGGATCCCGGACCTTCGTCCCGAAGTAGTCGTCCACCTGGGAGTCGGTGTGGGCCTTCGGAATCGTGCAGGTGTCGGGGGTCTGGGCCAGCGCCGCGGCGGGGGCGAGCAGCCACAGGGCCGCGGCGAGGCGGAGCGCGCGTGCGGACATCACGTCCTCCGGGGTTGCCCGGAATCTACAACGTCCGCGGGCGCGCGCCCTCGTGCTCCAGCAGCCACTCCTTGATCGGCACGCCGCCGCCATAGCCGCCGAGCGAGCCGTCGGCCCGGAGCACCCGGTGGCACGGCACGACGATGGGCACGGGGTTGATGTGAAGGGCGTTGCCGGCGGCGCGGGACGCGCGGGGCGAGCCGGCGCGCGCGGCCACGTCGGTGTAGGTGGCGACATGGCCCGCCTTGATGCGCGCCGTCGCCTCGAGCACGCGCCGCTGGAACACCGGGAGGTCGCTCAGGTCCACCTTCAGGTCGAAGTCGAGGCGGCGGCCCGCGAAGTAGCGATCCAGGGCGCGGCGCACGTCGTCGAGCTCGGCCGTCCGCAGCAGCGGGACGTCGCCGTGCTCGGCCAGGAGGCGCTCCAGGAATTCGTCCTCGCCCCTGGTGTAGCTCACGTGCCGGAGGCCGCGCTCCCCGGCGGCGAGACCCAGCACGCCCACCGGCGTATCCTCCATCATCGCGTACTTCAACGGTGCGCTCCCCCGGCCGGTCAGCCTGACGAAGGCCCCGAGGACGATGCGCTCCACCGCGCGGCGCTCGGCGGCGGCCTGGTCGGCGGTCATGGCTCCCTCACTTTCAGCCGCAGCTTCTTCGTGGCCTGATAGACGTTGGCGCGGGCGGTGGCGGCGGTGCCTCCGAGGCGGCGCGCGATGTCCTCGTATGCCAGCTCGTCCACGAGGCGCAGAGTCAAGGCCAACCGCTGCCGCTCGGGGAGCCTGGCCACGTGCCCCCAGAGCACGACCGCACGACCATCCCGTTCGCCGCCACCGTCGGCCGGGGCCGCGACCGTCTCCCGCTCGGCCGCGTGGCGCGCCAGCGCGGCGCGCTCGCGCGAGCGTGAGCGCAGGTGGTTCAGCGCCCCGTTGGTCGCGATCCGATACAACCAGGCCCGCTCGTTGGATCCGGCGGCGAGACGCTCGAGGGCGCGGTACGCTCGGATCATCGTGTCCTGCAGGATGTCCTGGGCGACGTCGTCGTCTCGCACCATGCGCCGGATGTGGCGGGCGAGCTCCTCCCCGTGCTTCGCGAGCAGAAGGGCGATGCGGCTCGATGCCCGGTCGGAGATAGCGGCGGTCGTCACGGTCTGGACCTATAACACCGGAGCCGCGCGGGTGTGAAATGCGAGCGGGCACACGCGCGACGGCGGCGTGCGATGGGCCACGATTTGCGACGAAACGGCTTCGGATTCAGGCGCGGGGGCGCGTCGCGCCGGTATTGCTCGCGGGCGCGTTCTCCGGTACTGTGCGGTGCGCGCTCTAGCCGACGCGCGTACACCCGGCCAGATCAGCGGGCGGGCGTGGCTGACGCGGCGAGCCAAGGTTTCCCACCGCAGAGCGTTCTTGGCTGCGCGTCCATCATCGCGATGCCTCACTGCGAGGCAGCATGTCGTGGTGAGCGAGCCCCCGGGGAGCGATTCCCGGGGGCTCGTTTTCGCGGGTCCGCGACGCAGCCGCGCGTCTCATTGCCTGCAGGGGGCGTTCGGGTCCTGGCGCTGGCCGTCCACGAGCGGCCGGTGATCGAGATTCGCCACCGCGAGCGCGAAATCACGCACGAGCGAGGTCACGCGCGCGAGCTGGGCGTAATCGATGTACTGCGCCTCGTCGGTCACCTGATGGTAGTCGAGATGCTCCCCGGTCGAGAGCGACACCGACGGGATGCCGTAGCGCGCGTAGCTGAAATGGTCGGCCCGGCAGTAGTACTGCAGCGGGTGGCCGGGGGCGTCGTACTCGTAGTTGAAATGGAACGGCTGCGGCTCCCGGCCCGCGACCGACTCGAGGAGGTTGCCGAGCTCCGTGGAGAGCCTTCGGCTGCCGACCACTTCCAGGTACCCGGGGCCGCCGTGCGGCAGGTCGGTGGTGCCGCCGCGTCCGACCATGTCCATGTCGATCTCGGCCACGATGGAATCACGCGGCACGGTGGGGTGGTCGGTGAACCAGTGGGAGCCGAGGAGGCCGCGCTCCTCGCCCGCGTGGGAGACGAGCAGGATGGAGCGCCGGGGGCGCGGCCCGGACGACAGGACGCGGGCCAGCTCCACCAGCGCGACCGTGCCCGAGCCGTCGTCGTCGGCGCCGTTGTAGACGGAATCGAGCTTGTCGGGCCCGGCGGCGCGCAGGCTGTCCAGCAGCGCCGTGATCCGGCTGGCCTCTTCGGCCGTGGGCGCCCTCTCGGGCGAGTCTTCGCCCATCGGGCGCACCACGCGATTGAACGCGCGCACGGAGTCGTGGTCCAGGGGCGGGTGCGCCAGGCCGATGTGGTCGTTGTGGGCGGAGAGCGACACGTACGTCTCGCGCAGCGCCGGATCGCCGCCACGGAGGACCGCGATCACGTTGCGCGCCGGGAAGGCGAGCCGGGTGCGCGCGAAGGCGATGGTGCCGCTCACGGGGGGGCCGATTCGGCCTGGAGCCGCCGAAGCGAGCGGCTCGCCGAGCAGGGCAGACGCCGCGCTCTCGGACACGAGCGCGGCGCCGCGCACCAGGCTGAAGATCATCGTATCCGTGGAGACGCGGCCCTGGGTCATCAGGTTCAAGACCTCGGGGGCGAGCGCGTCGAGCGCGACGAAGAAGAACCCGCCGGCGTGGGCGAAGCGCGGGCTGCGCCGCAGCATGAGCATACTTCTGAAGGTCTCGCGAAGGTCCGCCCCGGCCTTCGGCCTGAACAGCAGCAGCCTGCCGGCGCTCTGCTCGGCGGCGGGCCACGTCGCGCTGTCGTCCACGGTCCCGGCGTACAGGGTCGTCGCGGCCTGGGCCTTCCACGTCATCTGGATGCCGAACGGAGCCACGTCGCGGACGGCGGCGAGGTGGTGGCCGCCGACGTCCAGGCCGCTCGTCGTGTCGAGCGCCACGCGCCACAGCGGAAGGGTCTGGAAGAACGTGCCGTTCTCGCCCGCCGGCGTCAGCCCGTAGCGGGCGAACCTGGCGGCGACCCAGTCGGCGGCCTTGACGTTGCCGGGGCTGCCGGTGTTGCGGCCGCCCATCGAGTCGTCGGCGATGGCGAACAGGTTGGCGCGCAGGGTGTCGGCGCTGACCGGCGCCGCCGCACCCTGAGCGCGCAGCGCGATGGGAGCGAGCAGCAGCGCGCCCACGCCCAGGGCGCGCATGCTCGTGTGGAAGCGGTGCATCGGACTCTCCGTCGGGAGCTAGGTCTCGTCGCTGATGAGGCCGGAGCGGAGCGCGAGGCGCGTCAGCCCGGCGATGGTCCGGATCCCCACCTTCTTCATGAGACTGTCGCGGTGGGTCTCCACGGTGCGCACGCTGATGCCGAGCGCCTTGGCGGTCTCCTTGTTCGTGGCGCCTTCGGCGATATAGCGCAGCACCTCGCGCTCGCGCGGGGACAGCCGCTCGAGGGCGTTCTGGACCTCCTCGCCCTCGAGTTTGCGGCGCAGGAGGTCGGACAGTTGCTGGGAGACGGCCGGGCTGTAATAGGAGTTGCCGGCGCACACTTCGCGCACCGCCTGCACCAGCTCGCCCGCCGCTACGTCCTTGACCAGGTAGCCGTGCGCGCCGGCACGCACGCTCTCCATCAGGTACTCCGGCTGCAGGTGCATCGAGAGGATCAGGATGCGGACCTCCGGCGCGCGCGCGCGAATCTGGCGCGCGGCCTCGAGGCCCCCGCCCTTGGGCATCGTGATGTCGAGCACGGCGACGTCGGGGCGCCGCGCGAGCGTCTCCTGAACGGCGGCGTCGCCGTCGCCGACCTCGGCGACGACGGTCATGTCGCCCGCGGCGCTCAGGATCCGGCGCACGCCGTCCCGGACCAGCGTGTGGTCGTCAGCCAGCAGCACGGTGATCTTGTCAGCCATCGCTCGCCCCCAGCGGCAATCGCACCTCGAGGCGCACCCCATGGCCCGGTGCGCCCTCGACCTGGAACCGTCCACCTGCCCCGACGACCCGCTCGCGCATGCCGATCAAGCCGGCGTGCCCCACGCCAGGATCGGCGCCGGACTCGAAGCCGCGCCCGTCGTCCTGGACGACGAGCAGCAGCTCGCCGCCGTCGGGACCGACGTGCGCGTCGACCCGCGTGGCTCCGGCGTGGCGCGCGACGTTCGTGAGCGCCTCCTGGAACACCCGGTACACGGCGACTTCGACCTCCGGCGCCGGCGCCGCCGGCAACGGCGCCGCCGTCAGGTCCACGCTGACGCCGGCGCGGCCGGCGAAGTCCTCGGCCAGCGCGCGCAGCGCGGGCACGAACCCGAGATCGTCCAGGACCGCGGGCCGGAGGCCGCGGGCCGTGGCGCGGATGGACTCCAGCGCACGCCCCGCGAGGTCGCGGGCCCGATCGACGGCGTCGGTGCTCAGCCCCGCGCCGGCCAGCGAGCGCTCGAGCTCGGCCAGCTCGAACTTGATCGCCGTCAGCACCTGGCCCGTCTCGTCGTGGAGCTCGCGGGCGATCCGGCCGCGCTCCAGCTCCGCGGCGCGGAGCAGCGAGGCCGACGCGTGCGCCAGCTCGGCGCTGCGCGCCTCCAGGGCGGCGTACAGCTCCGCATGCTGGAGCGCCGCCCCGATCTGCTGCCCCAGGGCCAGCAGGAACCCGCGGTCCATCGAGGCGAACGGGTCGCGCGCCCGCGCCACGATGACGAAGGTCGCCGCCGCGCGCTCGCCGATGAAGACGGGCAGGAAGGCCGCGTACGGGTGCGGCACCAGGCTGGGATCGCCGCCCGGCGGCGCCTTCGGCCAGAAGTGTACCACGCCCGGAACGCCGTCGCGCGGGGCCGCGAGGATGGGCGCCGCGTCGGGATTGCCCGGCGCCGCCACCGCGAGGGCGGTGGCGCCCCACCGCGCGCAGGCGCCGGAGCCGCCGCGGAACGTCAGCGTGCCGGGCGCGTCTTCGCGATACAGGGCGCAGCCGACGACGGGCGGCAGGGCCAGGGGGCGCTCCAGGACGGCGGTCACCACGTCGGCGGGCCGCAGGCTGCGCTGCAGGTCCCCGGAGAGCGTCGCCAGCGCGGCGATGCCGCGGTGCTGGTCCTCGAGCACGAGCAGCAGCATGCCGCCGCCGACGGCGAGCTCGAACAGCAGGTCGAGGTAGTAGCCCCACGGCACCCAGGCGCCGCGCGCGCGCAGGAAGGTATAGTCGAGGTGGTGCGCACCCCACAGCAGGAACGCGAACGCGAGCACGGCGGCGCCCTTGGATGCCGCACGCCGCCAGTACTGGAGAAAGACCACGCCGGTCACGAGCGTGGCGAGGCTCAGGAACAGCACCGCCGGGAGCGCCGCCCACAGGAAGTTCTGGATGCGGTAGATCGCGATCCAGGACCAGATCACCGGCACGGCGAAGAACAGGTAGTAGCGATGCTTCCAGGGGAGCTGCCGCGCGAATACCAGCGCGGCCCACAGCAGCAGGAGCGTGGTCCAGCCGGTCGCCACCTGATGCCAGAACAGCCAGCCCTGGTTCTTGGTCCAGAGAAACAGCGCGATGATGGCCAGCCGCAGCGCGTACACGCTCCACGCGCCACCCCAGATGCCGTAGTAGCGCTTGCGGTAGGTGACGGCGAGCGCGAGGAACAGCCCGGCGATGCCCAGCGTGACGCTGGCCTGGAAGACGACCAGCGACAGCTCGAGCTGCAGGGCGCCGGGACTCACGACGCAGCCAGGATGGCGTGCGCCACGTGGTCGGCGATGGCCATGATGGTGATCATCGGGTTCACGCCGCTCGAGGTCGGGAACGCGCTGCCGTCGGCGACGTACAACCCGCGCACCGCGTGCGTCTCGCCGGTCTCTCCCGCGACCGAGCGGCCGCGGTCACCGCCCAGGGCGGCGCTGCCCATCTGGTGGAAGCTGATGTACGACATGCGGCAGCGGCGGTAGCCGCGGCTGTCGCACTGGCTCACGAAGCGGTCCAGCCACCCGGACTCACCCGGGCGCACGCGCGCCGGCGGCGTGTGGAGCGAGAAGATCTCGGTGGCGCCGGCGGCGGCGAGCACCTGGGCCGCGCCCTTGAGGCCTTCGCGCACGTGCCCCGCGTCGAACGCCGACAGCTCGTAATGCACGCGGGCGCGGCCCTGGCGGCTCACCGCCACGCGGCCCGCGTCGCGGTCGCGCAGCAGCACGCCGACGATGCTCAGGTTCCCGAGCCGGCCGACGTCCTGCTTGAACTGCCGCGGGCTCTCCCAGCCGAAGCCGGAAGCGGGAAGGGCGAAGTGCACCGGCGCCGTCTCGAGTTTCGCGCCGTAGCCGTCATGCTGATCCGCCAGTTGGTCGGAGTAGCGGGTCTGCAGGCCTCCGGTCCAGGGCTCGACGCGATCGGCGAAGATGCCGGCGACGGCGGTCGCGGGGTGCAGCCTGAGGCCGCGTCCGAGCGCGGCGCTCGCGACCCCCGAGCGCACCAGCAGGGCTGGCGTGTTCACGGCGCCGCAGGCGGCCACCACGGTGGCGGCCCGCACCGTGAGGCGGTGGGGCATGCCGTCGGACCCGCGCACGGTCGCCACCACGCCGGTCGCGCGGCCGCGGTCGACCGTCACCCGCTCCGCATCGCACTGTGCGACGAGCCGGGCCCCGGCCCGGGCCGCGTCGGCGAGATAGGTGCGGGCGGTCGAGTTCTTCGCCCCGTGGCGGCACCCGTAGGTGCAGTAGCCGCACTCGAGACCTTCCTTGCAGTCCGTCACGTTGCGCGGGATGGTGTCCACGTGCCATCCGAGGGCCCGGCACCCGCGCTCGAGCAACGCGTCGCGCGCGCCCGGCACCGTCCACCGGGTGCCGACGTCGAGCCGCGCGTTGACCCGGCCGAACGACTCCTCGAAGCCCGCGCCCGCGAACAGCGGCAGCCCGCTCAGCGCGCCCCATTCCGCCCGTGTCCGCTCGGGCAGCGGGAAGCTGGTCGTGTAGTTGATCACGGTGCCGCCGCCGAGGCAGCTGCCCGCGAGGATGGGCAGGGACCCGCTCTGGGTCATGAGCAGGGCGCCGTCGAGGTACAGCGACCCGAGCATGTCGCCTTCCACCTGCGTCATGTCGCGCGAGCCCGGGTTCGGCCCCTTCTCCAGCACGACGACGCTGCGCCCGGCGGCCGCCAGCAGGCCCGCGACCACGCCGCCGCCGGCCCCGGATCCCACGACCACGGCGTCGCAGTCCAGCGTCGTGTCGCGGTCGAGCGCCAGCGTGGGGAGTGGCGCCACCGCGGTCGCCGGGGCCGGGAGAGGGCCCGGATAGCCGGCGGCGCGCCACGCCGGATGCCCGCCACCCTCGAGCGGCCAACAGTAGTAGGCGACGTGCGCCAGGCGCTTCAGGGCCTGGAATCCCGCCCGGCGCTGCGGCAGCGCCGACATGGCCCAGCCGCGGAGCGTGGCTTCGCGGGCGTCACCGCCCATCGCCGGCAGGGATGCGAGCCGGCCGGAGAGGACGAGGTTGACGGCCGGCGAGCCGAGGGCCGAGAGCAGCAGGCGCAGGCGAAGCCGGTCGAGCGGGTCCTGGAGCTGCGCGATCAGCCGCTCGACCCGCTCCGCCGTCCGGGCCTGCCGCGCGCCCGTGGCGAAGAAGCCGGCTGGATCGGGCTGGACGGCGATCTCGGGAAGCAGCGTTTCGCAGACGGCGGCGAGCACGGCGCGCTGGCTTGAGGAGAGGACGTCCGGCACCGTTCCATCCCGGTCGAGGAATGTCCAACTTACGCTACGCACAATTCTACAGCGAGGCAGTCGCGATGAGACACGGCGAGCCACGGATCGATCTGCTCCTGCAGGTACTGGACGGCGCCTTTCTGGCCAGGGGGTGGCAGGGGGCCACGCTGAGCGGCGCGGTGCGCGGGCTCACGCCCCGGCAGGCGCTGTGGCGTCCCGGCGCGGGACGGCACAACATCTGGGAGCTGATGCTGCACACGGCGTACTGGAAGCACATC
>Ga0335071_10007848_pt1 | contig 10967 bp, 12 predicted proteins | sample Lox_Sample_15_FD_206724 | JGI IMG/M metagenome (GOLD analysis project Ga0335071, IMG submission 206724) | Soil microbial communities from Loxahatchee National Wildlife Refuge, Florida, United States - Lox_Sample_1.5 | ecosystem: Environmental > Terrestrial > Soil > Wetlands | place: USA...
CTCTACCGAAGTGCTCGACTAGCGTGAAAATGGCGCGGAGCGCGTAATCGGTCTTCTTCGAAACTCGCATGAAGAAATACTACGTTTTCGGTCGTTATTCGTCAATTACGTTAGGTGGATGGCGTAGCTTCCAAGGGCCATAATATGCACTATTGCGCATATATTATTGGCACCTATGAAAGCACTCGAACGGGCAATTAAGGCGCGGGTTGGGAAAGGCAAGGCCCGTTACATCATGATCGGCGGGTTCCTTGGCGCCGGGAAGACGACGGCGGTCGGGAAGCTGGCGAAGCGGCTGTCCGAACGGGGCTTGAGAGTCGGGCTCATCACCAACGACCAAGGTCGGAACCTGGTGGATACAACCACGCTGCGGTCGCAGGGGTTTGCGACGGAGGAAATCCCCGGCGGGTGTTTCTGCTGCCGGTTTAACTCGCTGGTGGATGCAGCGCAAAAGCTGATCGAACATAGCCGGCCTGAGGTGTTCATCGCCGAGCCGGTAGGGAGCTGCACGGACCTGGTGGCGACCGTGACGTATCCGCTGCGCCGGCTGTATGGCGAGAATTTCACGGTGGCACCGGTGAGCGTGCTGGTGGATCCGATCCGGGCCCGGCGGGTATTCGGGCTCGAGAAGGGCGGCAATTTCTCGGAGAAGGTGGTGTATATCTACAACAAGCAGCTTGAGGAGGCCGACCTGATAGTGATCAGCAAGTGCGACCTGTTGGACGCGGGGCGGTTGGATTCTTTGCGGGCCGCCATTGCGGCGAAGTTTCCGCGGAAGGAGATCCTAGCGGTGTCGGCCCGGGAGGGCACGAAGCTGGATGAATGGTTCGGGAAGATCACCAGCGAGGTGCAGGCCGGTGGGCGGGCGATGGATGTAGATTACGCGGTTTATGCCGACGGGGAGGCGCTATTGGGGTGGTTGAATTGTACAGTGCAGCTCGCGGCGAAGAGAACCTTCGAGGGCGACGCGTTCATGAGCGAGCTGGCGGCGCAGGTGCAGAAGCGGCTTCGGGCGGCGAAGGCCGAGGTGGCGCATTTGAAGATGACCCTTAGCCCGGACGGGGGGCTGGGGGAGATCGGGATGGTTAACCTGGTGCGGAATGATTTCGTGCCGGAACTTTCGATGCGGCTGGAGGAGCCGGTCGAGAGCGGCCAGTTGATTATCAATCTGCGAGCAGAGGCGGCACCGGGTGTGTTGGGCACGGCAGTGCGCGAGGGGCTCGCGGCGGCGGCGGGCAAGTTTGGGACGCTGAAGACGACGCTGGATCACCTGGAGCATTTCCGGCCAGGCAAGCCGATGCCGACGCACCGATTCAAGAGGGCAGCGGCATGAGAGTGCCGGCGTGGGTCACCGGAGAGTTTTTCGGCACGTTCCTGCTGGTGTTTTTCGGGTGCGGGAGCGTGTGCGCGGCGGTGACGACGGGGGCGCAGGTAGGAGTTTTCCAGGTGGCGATTGTTTGGGGGCTGGGCATTGCGACGGCAATCTATCTCACGGGAGCGCTGAGCGGGGCGCATTTGAACCCGGCGGTGACGGTGAGCCTAGCGGTTTGGTCGGGGTTTCCAAAGGGGAGGGTCTTGCCCTATGCGATGGCGCAGCTCTGCGGGGCCTTTGTGGCGTCGGCGGTGCTCTATTTCGTGTTCGGGGGCGCGCTACGGGAGTTTGAGCGGGCGAATGGGATTGTCCGCGGCCAGGCTGGCAGCGAAGCGAGTGCGATGGTGTTCGGGGAGTATTTCCCGAATCCGGGTGGGCATCCGCTGACGCCAGAGGCGCGGCAGAGGATGTCGGGAGGGGCCGCTTTCGGGACGGAGGTCATTGCAACGGCGGTGCTGGTGCTGGTGATTTGCTGCTGCACAGAGGAGCAAAACAAGGCTCGGCCGCGGGAGCTGACGGCGGGGGCGATCGGGCTGACCGTAACACTGCTGATTTCACTGGTCGGACCGCTGACGATGGCGAGTTTCAATCCCGCGCGGGACCTGGGGCCGCGATTGTTCTCTGCGATGGCGGGCTGGGGCAGCGTGCCGTTCCAAGTGAATGGGGCGGGCTGGTGGACGGTTTACATCGCAGCGCCGGTGCTGGGCGGGTTGATCGGCGGGGCGATTTACGCGGGCTGTCTCAGGCGGGCTTACGCGGCGACTGCATAGGAAACAGCGCTTCCCGATGCGCTGCCCGCGCCAAGAGCTCAAGGCTCAGCAGCTGGGAGGACTGCGGGGGCAAAGCGCAGGCCGGGGGCTTGCAACGGCGACAGAGCGGGCACGGAGTTCCACGCTCAAGGCAACTGCAAGCCTTCGAGTCGCAGTTGCTGAACCAGAACCGGCTTTCAAGGTCGCGCATTTTTTTGGTATAAATGGAGCATGCCGAAAACGAAAAAGGGTGCTGCTCTGCCGACGTCGGTGTTTCCACGGCTGCGGGTGATGTGCGGCCGGGACGCGGCTTTGGGGCCGGGGAGAGTCCAGTTGCTGGAACTGGTCGGAGAGCTGGGGAGCTTGCGGTCGGCGGCGGCGCGGATGGGAATGGCTTACATGACTGCCTGGAAGCACGTGCGGGTGCTGAATGGTAGGTTTCGGTCGCCGGTGGTGGTGAGCAAGCGAGGGGGGAAGGCGGGCGGCGGTGCGGTACTCACCGAGACGGGGCGGCGGGTGGTGGAGCTGTATCACCATATGGAGGCGCAAAGCCACGCGGCCATCCAGGAGGGTTTTCGGGATTTCCAGAAGTTGCTGAAACGGTGACGAGGACGTCAATTCCCCTCACCCTACCCTCTCCCGGCGGGAAGCCCGCCGGGAGAGGGCGGCTTCGCCGTTACGTCGGTACGGCCTATTGCTGCGCCGTGGCGGTTTCGACGGGATGGAACAGGGGGCCGCGGCCGGTGGTCTTCTGGCCGAAGTCGGCGAGGAAGGTTTGCACCTTGGGGGAGAGGAGGAAATCAGCAAGGGCGCGCGCGCCGGCGTGGTTGGCGTTGGGGAACTTCTTCGGGTTGGCTTCCATGACGATGAACGGGCGGCGCATGGCGGGGTCGCCCTGGACGAGGATCTCCATGCCGGCGGCGTTCATTTTGCCGAGCCGGGCGGGGATGTAACCGACGATGACGTAGGCGTTGTTGGTGCGGGCGAACTGTAGGATGTCGAACTTGGAGACGGTGTCGTCTTTGAGGACCCAGTCACCTTTGGGTTCGATGCCGGCGTCGCGCCAGATGTTGTGGGCGAGTTCGCGGCTGCCGACGCCCTGAAAGTCAACGAAGCGGGATTTGGTCTCGGCGATTTTGCGGAGGGCAGCGGCGCCGTTGGTCATGCCGCGGATGTCGGCGGGATCGTTGGTGGGGCCGACGATGGAAAGCTCGTTGCGGGTCCAGGGGCGCATGTTGATGCCGTAACCGTCGGCGACGAGGTCGGTGGTGATGTCGCCGGAGTGCATGGTAATCAGGTCGGCCTTGCCGGCGCGGAAGACTTCGGAGATTTCGGGGCGCGGGCCGGTGGCGGCGAGTTCGCAGTGGTAGCCGGATTGGGCCTCGAACATTTTGACGAGCTCTGGCCAGAGGCCGGTCATTGTCATGCCGCCGATGACGGCGCAGCGAACGGTGCGGGCGTCGGCGGCAGGATCGGCGGCGGGGCGCTTCTGGCAGCCGGCACCGAGCAGGGCGAGCAGCGCGAGGGTGGCGATGGGGCTGAGTCTCATGCGTCAATAGTTGCCTACCGAGTTATCACTGTCGGTGCCCGTTAGCCAGCGGACATCGGAGCGGTTGGGATCGCCGACGCCGCAACCGACGTAGTCGGCGGCGTAGGAGTTCACCTGGCCGGCGAGGAAGAGGATGGTGACGCGGCGGCTGTGGCGAGCGAGGACGCTGTAGGGCTTTTGGGAGGGGAAGGTTGAGGCGTAGGGGCCGGGAGCGTCGGCCATTGCGACCACTTGCAGCGGCTGGACCACGTCGGCGAGTTTGGTTTGGAGGGTAAGGCTCCAGGGACAGAGGTTCATGTTCATGCCGTAGGGCAGGAAATGGTTGCTGCCGGGGTCGGTGGCGGCGGGGCAGACGAAGACGGAGCCGGAGCCGGGTTTGAGCTTCTGGTTGGCGGCGTAGAACTTCTGGTAGGGCTGGAGGTTGAAATACGGGGGCAGGGCGTTGAACCAGTCCTCCGGGCGGTCTATCTGGGCGAGCGGCTGGACGCCCTGGCCGCGGCGGGGCAGGAAATCGGTGTGGTCGTCGGCATATTGGCGGAAGGCGAGGCCCCACTGGTGGAGGTTGCTGACGCATTGGGCGGCGCGGGCTTTGTCGCGGGCGCGGCTGAGGGCGGGCAGGAGCAGGGCTGCCAGGAGCGCGATGATGGCGATGACGACCAGCAGCTCGATCAGCGTGAACGCGGCGCTGGCGCGGGGCCGGGTCATCCGTGGCGGTTGCGGCGGCATCGTGCGCCAAGGAGCAGGACCGCACCGGCGGGGAGCAGGGAGAGCACGCCCGGCTCGGGCACGGCCGTGATGGTGAGGAGGGGGCGGAAGCCTGTGGTGCCGAAGCTGCGAGAGTCGAAGAGGTAGCTGACAGTGGTGTCGGCGGCGGAAAGGCGGACGCTGACGAGGTTACCCGCGGTGGCGTCGGCGTCGAAGCCGGAGGTCAGGGCAAGGCTGTAGCTGTTGTTGCCGCTGGTGCCGCCGCCGAAGCTGAAGATGCCGAGGGATTCGTCGCCAGCGCTGAGGAAGGACGGCAGGCTCGAATAGGTGATGCCGGTGGTCGCCGGGGCGGCGGGTGTGCCGGTGCCCTCGACCCAGGAGTCGTTCTGCATCCAAGAGATGCCGAACTGGCCGGCGGCGCTGGCGTTGAAAATGGCGTTGTTTGGGGAGGTGGCGGTTAACTGGAGGGTGATGGACTGGATGGACCATTGGCCAGCGCCGAACTGGGTATCGAAGGAGGTCCTGGCGCCCGACAGGTCAAAGCGCATGACGCTCTGGAACTCGCCGTTGGCGAGGCCCGGGGCTGCTATGGAGAGGGCCCCGGCACCGCCGTAGTTGTTGCCGCTGAGGTTGGCGGTGGGGCCGGTGGTGACGAAGGCGTCGGCGGATGGGTTGAGGGTGAAAGTGGCGGCGTGGAGCGGGAGCGCCAGGAGGAGGAGCGTAATCTCCGCTGCGGCGATGGTATTCGAGATTGTCTTCATGCGTTATCTAAAGTCAAATACAACGCTGTGCGGCGCAGAATGCAACAACAAACTGGGCGGGTGTGGCGGGCGGCGGCGCTCGCTTTGGTGGACAGCGCGCAGCTCGTTTGCCTGGGGCAGACGGAGACGGTGGCGGTGACGCCGTCGGCGGATGCGTTTGTGCGGTCGCTGGCGCCGGCGAGCAACTACGGGGCGGCGGGGTCGCTTTCGGTGTCGGGGTCGGCGGCGGTGAACGGGTCGGGGCAGCAGAATGGGCTGTTCGACAGCCTGATGCGGTTTCCGATGTCGGATTTGGTGACCTCCTTCGAAGGGTCTTTCGGCACCAACGGCTGGGTGGTGACGGGGGCTACGCTGGCCGTGACGGAGGTCGGTGCACCTAACAATGGGATTTTCAATCGCGGCGTGGGAGCATTCGAGGTGCGGTGGATTGCGTCGGATACCTGGGTGGAGGGGAGAGGCAAACCGACGGGGCCGACGACCGACGGGGTTGCCTACCAGGACCTTGGCGGGGTGCTCAACCCTGCGGCGGATGTGTCGTTGGGAACGTTCACTAACGGCGGGGTGGATGGGGTGTTGTCGTTTCCGCTGCCGCTGGCGGGAGCGATGGTGTCGAACATCGTGGCCGGGGGCGATCTGAATTTGTACCTGACGGCGGCAAGCGCCTCGGTGGGGTTCACTGTTAACTCGAGGAATTTCGGCACGACCAGCGCCTGGCCGGCCTTGCAGGTGACGGCGGTCGCAAAGCCGGTTGCGGCGATCAGCTCCATCGGGATGGTGGGGACGAACCAGGTGGCGATCCGCTTCAACACAGCTTCGAACTGGGTTTACGTGGTGGAGGGCGTGAGCAGTTTGGCGTCGGGCGGGTGGTCGAACGTGTTCACGGTGCCTGCCAAGCCGTTCGATGATCAGGCCGAGTTTGTGGACACGATGACCAATGGTTGGAGGTTTTATCGGCTGATGCTTTCACGGTGACACGCCGATGACACCTGAACAGATTCCATTCCTGGCGGTGGCGGTTCTGGTGGTGGCGTTTTTGTATTCGTCGGTGGGGCACGCGGGGGCGTCTGGGTATATCGCGGTGATGTCGCTGTTCAGCCTGGCGCCGACGGTGATCAAGCCGACGGCGCTGTTGCTCAACGTCCTGGTGGCCAGCATCGGCACCTACCAGTTCTGGCGGGCGGGGCATTTCTCGTGGCGGCTGTTCTGGCCGTTTGCACTGCTGTCCATTCCGCTGGCCTTCGTGGGAGGCTACATCAATCTGCCGACTTACGTCTTCGAGGTGATCGTGGGGCTGATGCTGTGGTTCTCGGCCGCGCGGTTTCTGCTGCAGCCGGGCGCGGATGAGGTGCGGCATGAGCCGTCGCGTGGAACGGCGGTGGCAATCGGCGCCGGCCTGGGTCTGCTTTCCGGCCTGACGGGAACGGGTGGCGGGATCTTCCTGACGCCGTTGCTGCTGCTGATGCGGTGGGCGCGGACGAAGACCGCGGCGGCGGTGTCGGCGCTGTTCATCCTGGTGAACTCGGTTTCGGGGCTGCTGGGCAACCTGGCCAGCACGCGGAAGGTTCCGCTGCTGGCTCTAGCTCTCGCGGTGGCGGTGGTGGTCGGGGGCTCGGTGGGGTCTTACTTCGGGAGTCGGAGGTTCCCGCATACGGTCATCAAGCGGTTGCTGGCGGTGGTGCTGCTCATCGCTGGGGCGAAGCTGGTCTTTACGCGGTGACGGGGTGGCCGCCGCCGTCGCTAGGCAGGAGGGACTTCACTCTAGAAGCAACTGCCAGCCTGCGAGCGGCAGTTGCCTCTTCGACGTTTGGCGACGTTTGGAGGCGAGTTCAGACCTGGACGCGCTGGCGAGCTTCGTCGGCCAGGGCGGTGCTGAGGTAGCGCTCGCCGGTGCTGCAGCCGATGGTGACAATGAGCTTGCCTTTGTTTTCCGGGCGGTTGGCGACCTGCAGGGCAGCCCAGACGTTGGCACCGGTGGAGATGCCTGCCAAAATTCCTTCTTCAAGCGCGAGGCAGCGGGCTGTGGCAAAGGCGTCGTCGTTGCTCACGGTGATGACGTCGTCCACAATCTGGAGGTTGAGGTTTCTCGGGACAAAGCCGGCACCGGTACCTTGAATCTTGTGCGGGCCGGGCCTGAGGGGTTCGCCGTTTCGCGTCTGGGTAATGACTGGTGGGTCTTGGGGTTCGACGGCGATGGAACGGGAGGACTTCTTGCGGGACTTGATGACTTCGCTCACGCCGGTGATAGTGCCGCCCGTGCCAACGGCGGAGATGAGGATGTCGGCCTTGCCATCGGTGTCGTGCCAGATTTCCTCGGCGCTGGTTTGGCGGTGGACTTGCGGGTTGGCGGGGTTGTTGAACTGCTGGAGGATCCAGGAGCCGGGGGTTTCTCCATTCAGCTCGTCGGCCTTCCTGATGGCGCTTTTCATGCCTTCGGTGGCCGGGGTCAGGACCAGTTGCGCGCCAAGCGGGGCGAGCAGTGTGCGGCGTTGGAGACTCATGCTTTCGGGCATCGTGAGTACGAGTTTGTGGCCTTTGGCGGCGGCGACGAAGGCGAGAGCGATTCCAGTGTTGCCAGAAGTGGGTTCGATGATGGTGGTGCCGGGCTTGAGGATGCCATCACGCTCGGCGGCAGCGATCATAGCGTGGCCGATGCGGTCTTCAACGCTGCCAAGCGGGTTGAAGAACTCGGCTTTGAGCGCGATGGTGGCCGGCTGTTCCTGATCTCTATGGATTGGTGCGGAACAGCAGCAGGGCTGCTGGCTCGTCGGTGGTGTGGGGAACAGCGATCCCGAGAAGACTCAATTCGGGGATATGCAAGCCGGTTCGCGCCCGAAAGGCGGTCGGAACACGGGCGAGCCGTACCGGTTCGTCCGCTTTCTCGGGACGTTGGAAGACGTCTACGAAACCCTCGCCACCGATGACATATATTCGTCTGGTTTTTGCGTCGCAGAAGAGGTCATCGGCGTCGCCGACGCAGGGGGTTTGGGAAAGGGGTTGGCCGGCGGTGGTGTTGTATTCGACCAGGCGCGGGGGCTTGCGCGTGGCGATGAAGAGGCGCGCGGATGCTGGGTCGAAGGCCATGGGGAAGTTCTTCTCGCCGGCAGTGACGGGCCAAGTGGCTGACACGGACAGGTTGGTGCCGAGGGAGAGGACGGCGATTTCGTGCTCGTCGGGCACGTTCACAAAGATGCGATGGTTGGCCGGGTCGAGTTGGAAGGACTCCGGGTGCGAGGGGAGCTGGATTTCGATGGCCGGGTCGGCCTGCCTTGGGGTGTCGAGGAGGAAGTCGGCGGGTGAGTGGGGCGGCGAGGGTCGGCCGCCCTGGGCGACGGGGAGGAGCGGGGCGAGCGGGACAGCGGTAAGCGCGCCGGCGCCGGGTTCGCCACCGGAACCGACCAGTACGAGTTTTGAGGCGGGGTCGAAGCGGATGTTGTCGGCATTACGGCCGAGATCGGCCCATGGACCTTCCTGGTAAGTACGGGCGTCGAAGGTGCGGCAGGTGCCGTCGCCCCGGCAGCAGACCAGCAGGCGGTTATCCTCCGGGAGAAACAGCAAGCCCTGGGGCTCGTTTATACCCGTCAGGCGATGGATCCGGCGACGCTTGGCGAGATCAATGACTTCGACGGAGTGATTCTCGAGGGCAGCGACGAAGAGTCTGCTCGAAGCCACGTCAACCGCGAGGTGGTCGAGGCGGCCCTCCACGCCCTTGAGGGGCACGCAGGCAATTGGGACAAGCGGCCCGTTACCCCGGATGCTCTGCGCGACGAGGCGAGAGGTTTCCCACTGCAAAAAGAGGGCTGTCAACAGGAGCGCGTACGCACCCGTTGAACACGCGACTTTGTCACCTGGTCTTAGCGTATTCACCGGTCGGAATTGGACCGCAGGCGTACTTATGTGTCACGCAGAAACGAGCGTGGCGTGACGGGTAGGTGACAACATGGTCCAATTCCACGATAATGAGCGGAATGGCACGGGCAAGAGGGCCGAAAGGCTTCACACTGATTGAGCTGCTGGTCGTGATAGCAATTATCGCGATCCTGGCGGCGTTGCTGTTGCCTTCGCTGAGCAAGGCAAAGGAGAAGGGCCAGAGAGCGGTGTGCGCGTCGAATCAGCGGCAGCTGGCGGTGGCGGCGATGACCTACACGGTGGACAACAATGAGTGGATGAACCCGCTGCAAGACGCGCGGAGGGGGCCCGATGGCGGGGACGACGAGACGACCTTCCGGGTGATTTTGTGGGAATATGTGGGGCGGTCGCCGGCTGTGTTTGATTGCCCGGCGGAGCGAGTGGCGGTGTATGCAGACGGGATTACGGCGTCGGACGCGGCTTTAGGCGGATTCGATCCAGGCAGCGTTCCGGATGCGAGCCATCTCTATGGGTATCCGAGCCTGTACGAGGTTTGGAACGCGAGCGGGATCGGTGTGGCGGGGGCGCACTGGATTCCGGTGCGAAATGACCCGACGGCGGCGTCGAGGGTGAGCACGATGCCGTTTGGGAGGCCGAAGAACCAAGGGTACTGGGAGGGACTGCATAAGACGACAGAGATTTCGTCGCCGGCGAAGCTGATTTGGTTTGGCGACGGCGGGAGCGGGACGGCGCTGTGGAGCGATGACAATTGGTGGATCAAAGACGTGGTTGACGGGGCTGAAGACGACAAGGGCTTTAATCGGCTGTTGCAGGATGACTATGGCTGCCGGCGGCACAGCGGGAAGGCGAACTATGGTTTTGCTGACGGCCACCTGGGGCTTTACAACGCGAATGACATTCGGTGCGATGAAGGGGAATGCTGGTGGTCGCTTCAATTGAATGCACATAGCCGCGGAGTGGTGGCGGCAGCGAGGTAACTTTATGAGCAGGTGGGCGCAATCGATGTTGAAGCTGGGCAGCGCCGTGGTGGTGGCTACGACGGCGATCTTGTATGCGGGCGCCGGTTGTGGTCGGCGGGGCGAGAGCGGCGCCCGGGTTTGGTTTTACGATCAGCAGAAGAAGCAGTTGTATGCCGCGGCGCGGGACACGATTCCGCCCGACGGGCACGGTGTGCGGGCGATTGTGGTAGCTTTTCGGGGTGAGGAAAATGGCCTGGCAAAACGGCGGGTGGCGTATTTGGAAACCTACGGGCAGCCGCTGAAGGAGGCGCTGGAAAGAGCGAAAGAGGCGCGCAAGTCAGGAAACGTGCTGAAGGAGGCGCCGCCGTCGCGGGAGAGCGAGCTGTTTCGAACGAACAACCTGGTCAAGCAGGTAGATGAAACGGAGTGGCATGTTGTGGGCAGCCCTGAGGGCAGGCGGGTGATGTCAGCGTGGAGGACATGGCGGGCAGGAGACGGGCGAGAGGCGGTAGTCTGCCTGCCGTAGGCAGAGTGCCGATTCTCGGTCCGCGAATACGTTCTTGCATACGCGAGGCGAAGGGACCCATTAATCTTAGCAAGCAGCGTTATTTACGGTTTGGCAGGCGAGCCGCCTCCATCAGAGCGCGAGCCAGTTCTTTCGGTGTCCATTCATTGCCGTCGAATTGCCGATATATCTTTCCCCCAGGGTCGAGAACCACGGTGCGGAGATTGTGGGAGATGCTCCCGCCCGTTTCATGGCGCACCATGAGATCTAGGCGTGGGGCGAGGGCGGCCAAGGAATCCTTCGGCGCGGCGACGAACAACCAACCATTGGTGTCCTGCTGGCGATAGGAATTGGCGTAGCTCGACAGCACAGCAGGCAGGTCGAAATCCGGGTCAAAGGAAATGGAGAGGAAGAGCCAGTTCGTGGGCGCATCCTCCGTGGCCCGAACCAACTCACGGGCTTTGGCGAAGTTGTTGCCCATTCGGGGGCAATAGTCCGGC
>Ga0335071_10007849_pt1 | contig 10966 bp, 9 predicted proteins | sample Lox_Sample_15_FD_206724 | JGI IMG/M metagenome (GOLD analysis project Ga0335071, IMG submission 206724) | Soil microbial communities from Loxahatchee National Wildlife Refuge, Florida, United States - Lox_Sample_1.5 | ecosystem: Environmental > Terrestrial > Soil > Wetlands | place: USA: Florida...
CAGAAAGCAGAGCAGCTCGTGCATACGATGCTCGGAAGGGTCGCCGCTTGGAGTATTTCACGCTAGCCTGGAACCTTATCGAAGCGGGGGTTGCCGTTGCTGCCGGCATCACCGCAGGAAGCATTGCTCTTGTTGGTTTCGGTGTGGACTCTCTCATCGAATGCCTGTCAGGTGGGATATTGCTCTGGCGTTTGCAATTGCACGAAGCCGATGAACGTCGCGAGGAAATTGCAACGAAACTAGTCGGTGTCAGCTTTTTCCTTCTTGCCGCCTATGTTGCCTTCGACGCCACAAAGACGCTCATCATGCGCGAAGAACCCCATGTAAGCATCGTCGGCATAGTGCTTTCTTGTGCCTCATTGATCGTGATGCCTCTTCTTGCCCGCGCCAAGCGCAGAGTCGCCCTAGATTTGGAGAGCCGTTCTCTGGACGCTGATTCCCGGCAGACAGATCTGTGTGCCTACCTCTCTGCTATCCTGCTAGGCGGCCTTGCTCTCAACGCACTTCTTGGCTGGTGGTGGGCCGATCCGATTGCAGGTGTTATTATGGTTCCCATCATTGCTCGCGAAGGCTACGAAACCCTGCAAGGGGATGAGTGCGCAAATTGCCGTTGAACGAATTCGGTCCGGATTGATACTGAGGCTGACGTCCATGGCATTCTTTCTCTTTAACAGTTCATCAAGAATCGGCATCATAAGATCATTCGTGGGAGAGAATTCATCTGATCCGCCTGCTTTGTAGAGTTGCGATCAGATTAGCAGCGCGGGGCCTTGACAAGACAGATGCTTGGATCAATCTTCATGGAAAGAAAATATTAGTAAGTCTTATTGTGGAGTCGCAGGTACGCAGCAACAAAGAATGTTTTTTGCCGGCTCTGAGTCCCTTTGAAAAAGCAAGACTACAAGGAAAACGCGATGCGAGGGGAATTTCGCCGCAGGTTACCTGTGGGGGCCGATGTCTTGCCCCAGGGCGGTACCCATTTTCGCGTGTGGGCCCCTTGCCGTAAAACAGTGGAAGTCGTCTTGGACAGTGAGTCGGCACGTTCAACCATACTAGAGCTATATCCGGAAGCTGATGGCTATTTTTCAGGTGCAGCGCTTGATGCAGGGATAGGTGCACTTTATCGTTATCGTCTTGATGGGGGAGAGACTTACCCTGATCCTGCTTCTCGTTTCCAGCCTGCCGGACCTCACGGCGCGTCCGAAGTTGTCGATCCGGGACTCTTCCATTGGACCGATAATGAATGGCCCGGGGTCTCGCTCGAAGGCCAAGTCATTTACGAGATGCATGTCGGCACATTTACCTCGGAAGGTACTTTCGCAGCGGCATCAGAGCAAATCCCGGAGCTTGTGAAGCTCGGGATAACCGTGATCGAAATTATGCCGGTGGCGGATTTTGTCGGGAATTTTGGATGGGGTTATGACGGCGTATCTCTGTTCGCTCCGACACGGCTCTACGGCCGACCCGATGATTTCCGAAAATTCGTCGATAAGGCCCATTCTTCCGGACTGGGCGTAATTCTCGATGTCGTGTACAACCACTTTGGCCCTGACGGGAATTACCTGGGACAATTCGCTCCCAATTTTCTTAGTGACAGGCATAAGACTGATTGGGGTGACGCAATCAATTACGACGGTGACTTATCGGGGCCGATTCGAGAGTTTTTCTCGTGCAATGCGGGTTACTGGATCGAGGAATTTCATCTGGACGGCCTGCGATTTGATTCCACTCAGGACATTTTCGATGACTCGTCCGAACATATTCTCGCTGTAATGTCGCGGCGAGCGCGAGCAGCCGCGGGTGAGCGATCCATAATTTTGATCGCCGAAAACGAACCCCAACAAGTGAAACTGGTTAAGCCCCTCGATCAGGGCGGGTATGGCCTCGACGGACTCTGGAACGACGATTTTCATCACGCGGCAACGGCTGCTCTGACAGGCCGCAATGAGTTTTATTACGCGGACTATCTCGGGACCCCGCAAGAATTAATTTCTTGCATGAAATGGGGCTACCTGTACCAAGGTCAGTGCTCCAAACTGAGGAAGAAACGTCGCGGCAGCCCCACATTCGGAATCAACCCGGCCGCGTTTGTCACGTATCTCCAAAATCATGACCAGATAGCCAATTCAGCGAGGGGACAGCGTTGCCATGAACTGGCAAGTCCGGGATGTTACAGGGCCCTGACTGCTTTGACGCTGCTTGGACCGGGGACGCCGATGTTGTTTCAGGGCCAGGAATTTGCTGCCTCAAATCCTTTCTTGTTTTTCGCGGACCATAAACCGGAGTTGGCCGAACTTGTTCACAAGGGAAGGCGAGAGTCTCTCGCTCAATTCCGAAGCATCGCCACTGCAGAAGGTCAGGCTTTGATTCCGGACCCCGCGGACCCGGAGACTTTCAGGAAATGCGTGCTGGATTTTTCCGAAAGGAAGACGCATCGGGATATTTATAAGATGCACGGGGACTTGCTCGGATTGCGAAGGAGTGAACCCGCATTCCGCAGCCGGCGTGCAGGAGGGGTTGATGGCGCTGTGTTGGGTCCGAAAGCCTTTGTTTTGCGCTTTTTTGCGGAGGATGGAAAAGATCTGGTCTTGCTCGTAAATCTTGGCCTTGATCTGCACTTGGATCCAGCGCCCGAGCCCTTGCTCGCCCCGCCGGAAGGCATGCGCTGGCAGTTGCTTTGGTCAAGTGAGAATCCGGAATACGGGGGCACGGGCACCCCGCCGATCGATGCTCCTGAAAATTGGCTAATTTTGGGTCATGCGGCTGTCGTGCTTCGTCCTGTTCTATCGCCAGCCGACGAGTAATTACAAATTCGGGTATTCATACGTTGGTGAAAGGAGTACTCCTCATGAAAAAAACCAAGTTGACTTCGACCACGAAACCGTTGAGCTCGGAAGAAGTGAGGAAATTAGACGCTTACTGGCGCGCCACACTATATCTTTGTGTGGGCATGATCTATCTCCGTGACAATCCTCTGCTACGAGAGCCCCTGAAAATGGAGCATATAAAGAAGCGTCTTTTGGGGCACTGGGGCTCCGATCCCGGCCAGACCTTCACCTGGGTGCATCTGAACCGACTGATCAAGAAGTACGACCTGAACATGGTATTCGTCTCAGGACCTGGGCATGGTGCTCCGGCCGTCCTTTCCAATGCTTATCTCGAAGGCACTTATGCGGAGGTCTACCCGGACAAGAGCGAGGACGAAGAAGGATTGCGGCGCTTCTTCCGACAGTTCTCCTTCCCAGGTGGTATTGGAAGCCACTGCACACCGGAGACACCGGGCTCGTTTCATGAAGGAGGAGAACTGGGTTATAGCCTATCCCATGCTTTTGGAGCGGCCTTTGACAACCCGGACCTCATCGTAGCGGCAATGATAGGAGACGGAGAGGCGGAAACCGGGGCTTTGGCTACGGCATGGCATTCCAACAAGTTCCTTAGTCCCACACGTGAGGGAGCGGTGTTGCCGATCCTGCACTTGAACGGTTACAAGATCGCGAATCCTACTATTCTCGGCAGAATGAGCCGCACGCAGTTGGAAAACCTATTTATCGGTTATGGATATAAACCATATTTTGTCGAGGGCTCTGATCCGGCCGTTATGCACCAGACGATGGCTCAAACTCTGGAAGAAGCGCTCGCGGACATCAAACGGATTCAAAACAATGCTCGCACTCGGGAGGTCAGTGGGCTACCGGAATGGCCAATGATCGTTCTCAGGAGCCCCAAAGGTTGGACCGGCCCCAAGGAAGTTGATGGGCATAAAGTGGAGGACTTCTGGCGGTCGCACCAGGTGCCGTTTGATATACATAAGGACCCGGCTAAGTTGGCATTACTGGAAGAATGGCTAAGGAGCTACAAACCAGAAGAACTGTTCGATGAGAACGGCAAACTCATTTCCGAACTTAGAGATTTGGCCCCTATCGGTCAACGCCGCATGAGCGCCAACCCTATTACCAATGGCGGCATGATACGCAAGGATTTGCGCTTGCCCGACTTTCGGACGTATGCCGTGGAAGTGGCCAAACCGGGTGCCGTCAGAGTGGAGAATACCCGCCCGCTGGGTGACTTTCTGAGGGATACCATGATCCGCAACGTGGACAACTTCCGATTCTTCTGCCCTGACGAGACAAGTTCCAATCGCCTTGACGCTGTTTACCAGGCGAGCCCGAAGATCTGGATGGAGGAAATCAAGCCGGAAGATGCAGACGGCAGCCATCTGTCTCGTGACGGTCGGGTAATGGAGATGCTCAGCGAGCACACCTTAGAGGGCTGGCTTGAAGGGTATCTTCTCACAGGTCGCCACGGTTTGTTCGCTTCTTACGAAGCCTTTGTTCATGTGATTGATTCCATGTTCAATCAGCACGCCAAGTGGCTGGAGAAATGTCAAGACGTCTCCTGGCGTGCGCCCTTGCCTTCGTTGAACCTGCTGATTACTTCCACGGTGTGGCGACAGGACCACAATGGTTTTAGCCATCAAGATCCCGGGTTTCTCGACCTGGTCACCAACAAAAGAGCCACTGTCACTCGTATTTATCTACCGCCTGATGTGAATTGCCTTTTGTCCGTGATAGATCACTGTCTACGGAGCAAGAATTATGTAAACGTAATTGTAGCGGACAAACAACCGCATTTGCAGTATCTCTCGATGGAAGAAGCTATTCAGCATTGCACCAAGGGTATCAGCATATGGGATTGGGCGAGCAACGACCAAGGAAGCGAACCGGATGTGATAATTGCCTCTGCCGGGGATATTCCTACCAAAGAAGCCTTGGCCGCAGTCGCGATTCTACGGCCGCGATTCCCGGACCTTAAAATACGCTTCATCAATGTTCTAGATCTGTACAAACTTCAGCCGCCCAGCGAACACAAGCACGGCCTGCCGGACAGTGATTTCGACGGCCTATTCACCACCAACAAACCTATTATATTCAATTTTCACGGTTATCCCTGGCTTATTCATAAGATGGCATACCGGCGCAAGAATCATCCAAATCTTCACGTGCGCGGGTACAAAGAGTACGGGGACATAGACACGCCTCTCGGACTGGCCATAAAAAATCAGATTGATAGATTCAATCTCGCCATTGACGTGATTGACCGCGTCCCCAAACTCAATGTTGTCGGCGCGCATGTCAAGGAGTGGCTAAAGGACCAGATTATCGAAAACTCGAATCATGCTCGTGAGTGCGGCATTGACAAACCGGAATTCTCGGATTGGACATGGCCCAATCAAGCCGGCGGGGACCAGTGAACGATCTCATATGGAAAGTTTCGCTCACTCCTTTTTTTTCGTTTCTTTTCCGTTCCTTAAATCTTCCAGAGTGCGGCCGGTAAGAACCGATTGAGGTTGCCTGGTCAGCAGATCGTCCTGCGGATCGGCTTCCTTGTCCTTCATCTTGCCGAGAAGCCATTGTTCCTGTCTTTCTCTTCTGAACCTGTTGAGAGAGTATCCGCCTTTAAGCTTTTGGCCTTCCAGCCACACAGCCAAGTGGCCATGATTGATTGCCTCGTCGGCAGGTACGCTCTTGCCGTTTTTTTCGGTTATATTCTCATAAGGTCCGGTATCCCAGACGATCACCTGGCCCGCGCCATATTCCCCTTCGGGGATCACGCCTTCAAATTCTGCATATTCCATCGGGTGGTCTTCAGTGGCGACGGCCAGCCTTTTTTGTTCCGGATCGGTCGAAGGACCTTTGGGAACAGCCCAGGATTTCAGTACTCCGTTGACCTCAATGCGCAGGTCGTAATGAAGGTTTCTGGCGTCATGTTTTTGGACGACGAATATAGGTCCTTGGCGCCGTCCATGCTCCTCGCCTGCAGGTTCCGGAGTGCGGCGGAAATCCCGCCTTTCGCGATAATTCTTGAGCTGTCGTTTCTGCTTCATACCAGGAATATGTGCGCGTGATTTTTGTTTGTCCATCTTCGGGGCTGGACTGAGGACCTCCGTACGAGATATGCTTTGAACATAGCACGAGGTGTGTGTGGGAAATCACCGAGATTCTATTTTCGGATGAGGAAAATGTCAGCCGAAAATAAAAAGCGATCCACGAAGACCGAGGAACAGCAGCGCCTCGAACACGTCGGCCACCCCCGCGGCGCTTCAGGATTCGAATGGAAGACTCGAGCCGGTCTGTTCGGTATTCCTCTTATCTGTGTGGCCTATGGTACTAATGAGAAGGGCAAGCGCCGGATAGCAAAAGGCTTCATCGCTATCGGACAGTTTGCCGTGGGAGGACTCGCGATAGCTCAGTACGCTGTGGGGGTAATAGGAATCGGCCAATTCGCTATCGGCATCGCCGCATTCGGCCAGCTTGCTCTAAGCCTTTTTGTGGGATTCGGACAGGCTGCTGTGGGGGTTTTTGCCGTCGGACAATTCGTGGCAGGAAGATATGCTCGGGGTCAGTTCGGCTGGGCTGAATTTCTCTGGTCGCCGGGGAGGACCGACATGGAGGCGGTCGCTATGTTCGAGACGATTGATTGGCTGTTCCAACAAGATTTTGCCACGATCTGGGAAAACATAAAAGATGCTATGACGTTAGGCCTGTAAGGAATCCAGGGACAAAGGAGAAGCTTTAGGGTGAAGGATCTTAAGAACAAGGTCGCTGTCATCACGGGCAGCGCGTCAGGGATCGGCCGGGAATTAGCCATTCAGTTGGCGGACGCAGGTTGCGCTCTTGCGCTGGCGGATATTGATGAGAAGGGTCTCGCTGCGCTTGCAGACCGAGTAGCCTCTGAATCGGTCAAGGTGACTGTTCATCCACTGGACGTATCCAATCGGGAACAAGTGTATCAAACGGCCGGGAATATCCGTGCATTGTACGAGCGAGTGGACATACTGATCAATTGCGCAGGTGTTGCGGTGTTGGAAACCATTGAAGACATGGCCTACGAAGATTTCGAGTGGGTGATGGGTGTCAATTTTTGGGGCGTGGTTTATACCGTGAAGGCCTTTCTTCCATTGCTCAAACAGAGCGCCGAAGCTCATATTGTCAATGTGTCCAGCGTTGACGGAATTGTTCCCAACCCCAACGGTGGTGCTTACGGGGCGGCCAAGGCAGCCACGAAGTGCCTAACTGAAGCTCTTTTCCAAGAATTGCACGGGACAAATATTTCCGTCACCAGCGTACTACCCGGCGGAGTAAAGACAAATCTGCACCGGAATGCCCGTTTTTTCAAAACGGCATGTCCTGGAATGACTCAGGAAGAATGTATCGCCTTTTTCGAAAATGCTGCGTTAACTTCCGCTGAGAAAGCGGCCAAAAGGATCGTGAAGGCCATTCGTGAAAAGAAAGGTCGCGTGCTTATAGGACTGGATGGACGCCTCATTGATTTTTGCGCACGGCTCGCGCCTCTAGGGTCCACTGCTTTGGCCGGATATCTCAGTCGAAATCTGACGTCAAAGCAATTTGAGTTACTGCAAAGCCTAATACAGCGATTAAACGCCCCGTTCGCGAAGTGACGGAACCTGAGCAAGAGGGCGAATCATTGCCAGGACAAATCAGAAAATCGTTTGTGGCCGCCCGGAATGATATCTACTTTTCCGTGATGCTCTGCACGTTGAGAACGCCGTTCTCCAGCCGACCGGCCACGTCTACAGACAGATGATCGGTTTTTTTAGTTTTCTTAATTAGTTCTAACGCCAGCTCATCGCCTTTCTTGTCGAACTTGTGAAAGGTGTAGTTATCGTCCTTGCCTTTCGTCAAGACACCGAATCCCGAAGCCACACAGGGCGGCTCCTTCAGGCAAGCCACCGAATGTTTCTCCGGATGCTTTTTCATGTCAGCCCCGTCCAGTGCGGTACCTCGGCCTGCACACAGTGCGTCGGCCAAGTATCCTTCGTATTTGGTTTCTTGAGCTTGAGCCGCCGCAGGATAGGTCACATTGACGGCCCAAAATCCCACAACCAAAGCGGCAATTGTTAAGAAAGTGAGACCCCGACCGACACAATGGGCTAGACTCTTCATCGCTAATACTCCTTTCCAATTCTTAATAAGGCCGCTCCGATCGGCAAAATCAGTTCAATTAATTTCAATTCTCTTAATTCTCGTGGACCGTCCGTTGAAAGCCTGGAGCAAGGAAGTGTGGTTACTTCACTTGCTCCCATACGTGGGTATTACTTCTCGAAAAGCTTCTTGTACTGACCGTAGCCTTCTTTTTCGAGGTCCTCTTTCGGTATAAAACGGAGCGCAGCAGAATTCATGCAGTAACGAAGCCCGGTGGGCGGAGGCCCGTCATTGAATACATGTCCCAGATGAGAGTCCGCTCCCTTGCTCCTTACCTCTGTGCGTGTCGTGAAAAAGCTCCTGTCCTCTTTTTCTGTGATGTTGTTGGGTTCCAGCGGTTTGGTGAAGCTTGGCCATCCGGTGCCGGAATCGAACTTGTCCAATGAACTGAAGAGCGGCTCCCCGGAGACGATGTCCACATAGATCCCTGGCTTGTGATTGTCCCAGTATTCATTATGGAAAGCCGGTTCAGTTCCCTCTTCTTGAGTTACTTTGTACTGGAGCGGCGTCAACTTCTTCTTGAGTTCTTCCTTGCTCAACTTGCTTCCTTTCTCGACGCTTGCTTCTGGATCTTCTTGATTTCGATCCTTACCCCATATTTTGTCCAGGTACTGATCTCGGCCGGAACCGTGTCGGTAAAACTTGTACCGAATCGGATTCTTCTTGTAGTAGTCCTGGTGGTATTCTTCGGCTTTGTAAAAGGGTGAGGCCTGAAGGATCTCGGTGACAACAGGTCTGTCGTACCTCCCGGATTTGCCTAACTCCTCTTCTGATTTCTCCGCGAGCTTTTTCTGCTCATCATTGTGGTAAAAGATCGCGGACCGGTACTGCGGACCCCTATCGACAAATTCACCATTCGGATCTGTCGGGTCTATCTGCCTCCAAAACACATTCAGAAGCTGGGAATAGGAAACCTTTGAAGGATCGTAGGTAATTTGTATAGCCTCGACATGTCCTTTTTGAGCGTAGTCATGATACGTCGGGTCTTTACCGTTGCCTCCCGTGTAACCCGCCAATACCTCCACAACGCCCGGGAGTTTCTCAAACGGGGCTTGCATGCACCAGAAACACCCGCCGGCAAAGGTAGCCTTCTCATATCGAGGTTGAGCTTCAGCGATCCTCGAAACTAATAGAAACACACCGAAACTTATGAACAATGCTTTTATTATCAATGTTGACATTGTGTAACCTCATCTTGAATTGCCTTGTTTATCAAATCCAGTGAGCGTAGGGCGCGGGCCCGCGAAATTTATCATTTTGGCCCAAAGCAATCGATGCCCTGTAGGGCCAATATGGATCTCGCAGCATTTCTCGGGCCAGCAGCACCAAATCCGCTTGTTTCTTTCGGATGATTTCGTCGGCCTGAACGGGATCCGTTATGAGGCCCACAGCCGCTGTGGCTATCCCGGCCTCTCTTCGGATCGATTCTGAAAATGGGACCTGCCAACCCGGACCATAAGGATACTTCTTGTGATCGGGGCTTCCGAACCCCGAGCTACAGTCAATCAGGTCAGCTCCACATTCTTTCAATTTCTTGGACAACTCTATGGACTCTTCGATAGTCCAGCCTCCTTCTACCCAGTCGGAACAGGATAGGCGCACCGAGAATGGAAAATTCTCAGGCCAGACCTCCCTCATCCTTGAGACACTTTCCAATACGAATCGGATGCGATTTTCGAAACTGCCGCCGTATTTGTCGGTTCGATGATTTGACAATGGAGAGTAGAAACTGTGACAAAGATATCCATGCGCGGCATGCAGTTCCAACCACTGGTATCCGGCTTCCAACGCTCGTTTGGTCGCGGCCGCAAAGGCACTCTGCACGTCGTTGATATCCTTTAAATCCATCTCTTTGGGGACACGCCATAACTTCTGCCCGAAAGCCAGCGGACTCGGCGCGATGATTTCCCATCCGCCTTCCTCGTCGGATAACGAGTTATCGCCTTCCCAAGGCCGCGCGGCGCTTCCTTTTCGGCCTGCATGCGCAAGCTGAATTCCTGAGATCGCTCCGTATTCTTTGACGAATTTGGTGATTCGGGCCAGTGGTTCTATCTGCCCATCGGACCACAATCCTGCGTCATTGGGAGAAATCCTGCCGCGGGGCTCGACTGCTGTGGCTTCAGCCATGACCAATCCGGCCCCGCCCACCGCACGAGCCCCCAGATGCACAAGGTGCCAGTCATTGGCCATCCCATCATGAGAGCTGTACTGGCACATGGGTGAGACCCCGATACGATTACGCAACGTTATGTCTTTGATTTTCAGGGGATCAAAAAGGTTCGGCATATCTTCCTCTCCTCCCTTGGAACAATCTGCGAGAATATGGATGCCTCATTCAGATATATTATTCTCTGTGTCTCCTTTTAATATATCCATCCGCGCTTCTGAGGGATCGCGACAAACCGATCTAGCGGTCTTCCGGACTGGGCGCCGAACTCCGACTGCCGAGCGCACTTGGCGCAGCCGGAATATAGGCCGATGGCTGCGATCCAGGTCGGTGCAACCTGGACCGCAAGACTACCTAGTTGCCGGTGAAATGAATCACGGCAAGAAAGGCAGAGAAGGCAGAGGTGGAAGGTTTAGAGGTGGGAACAAATTGCCAAAGCCAGGGCGGTATGTGGAGTAGTAGGGACTGCCGTAATAATAGGTATACGGCATGTAAGCCCCTTCACTGTAGTATGAGCCTGAACCTGCTCCTGCCGCACGTTCCCACGATCTTGACGACCTGCGGCCGGAAGTCATGCTCCGTGCATGTTTGGGCGGCATCAAATCGGTTCTGAGCTGGTGGAAGTATACCCAGCCGTTATTGTCCAGTTGGGCCCAGCGCCCATCTTTGCTGAACGCGCCGGTAAGGTTTAAGGTTTGTCCCATTGCGGCGCAACCGATTACGTTATCCGACATGGATGGGCCACTCCGTATCCGGAGACAGTTGTCCGGACGGTCCACACGAGCGACCACCGCCG
>Ga0335071_10007850_pt1 | contig 10965 bp, 9 predicted proteins | sample Lox_Sample_15_FD_206724 | JGI IMG/M metagenome (GOLD analysis project Ga0335071, IMG submission 206724) | Soil microbial communities from Loxahatchee National Wildlife Refuge, Florida, United States - Lox_Sample_1.5 | ecosystem: Environmental > Terrestrial > Soil > Wetlands | place: USA: Florida...
CACCATGGCGTCGTCGAGCAGCGGGAAGTAGCGCGTCTTCCCGACGAGGAAGCTGGTCTTCGCGATGAACGCCGTGTAGTAGGCCGCGGCTGCCGGCAGCAGCGCGACCCGCCAGCCGCCGCGGACAGGGGCCGCACGGGAGTCCGGCCCCACGGCCGGGCTCGCTTGCGCCCGCACCCGCTTCACGAGCCGGCCCCGCGCGGCGGGCGCGCGATCGCCGCGCTGCGCCGCGCGGTGGTCCACGATGGCTCGGGATGGCGCGTGTTCACCTCTGCGGGACCCGCGGGCCGGAGTGGCGCCGGCCGCCGGGACGGCGACGCGACGGCGGCCGGTGGCCCCGGCCGCGCCTCCAGCCTAGCAGAGCGGACCGCGGTCCGGCAGACGTCGCGGGCGCCGGGGATGTTCGACCGTGCGTGACAGGTCGCGCCGGCCCGCGAAATGACGCACCAACCCTGCGCGCGTCTCATCGAGAGATGGAGCGCCGCGCACTCAGGACCCTCGGAAAGGAGCACGGCTCCCATGCGCACACTGATGCGGGTGTCCATCCCCGTGGAATCGGGCAATCGAGCCATCAAGGACGGCAACCTCGAACGCACGATCCAGGGCGCGATGGAGCGCCTGCGCCCCGAGGCCGCGTACTTCTACCCGGAGAACGGCCGCCGCACCTGCCTCATGGTGTTCGACCTCAAGAGCCCCGCGGATGTCCCGGCGATCGCCGAGCCGTTCTTCATGGAGTTGGACGCCTCGGTCGAGATGCACACGGTGATGAACGTCGAGGACCTGAAGAAGGGCCTCTCGTCGATGCTGGAGCACCAGGGAGCGGTGAGGCGCTGAAGGGCTCCCCCGCGCACGGGGGTGACGCGGGGGACTTGCCGGCGAGCAGGTGGGGGCGTGGCCTCGTGGCCGCGCCCCCGCGCCATTTCCAGTTCCTCGATCGTGGGCGGCCCCGCCGGCCGCGAGCCGCCGCGCGCGTGCGGGACGTTCGTCGTATGATGCCCGGCGTCCCGCGGGCCGGTCCGGCCCGCCGCACGACCGAGGCACGACATGTCGCGATCCTCCGAGCTCCCCGAGGACCTGATCCTCGCCCTGGCGCAGCAGCGCGGGCTGACGCTCGATCGCGCGCGCGCCGCGGAGCTGCGGCCGCTGGCCGAGAGCCTGCTGGCGCGGCTCGCGCGCATCGGCGAGCGCGTGCCGCGTGACCTCGCGCCCCCGCCGCTCGGCACCCTCGAGGACCGCGGGCCGTGAGCGGCGACGCCCTCTGCTTCCTGGGCGGTGCCGAGCTGGGGCGGCGCATCGCACGGGGCGAGTTGTCGCCGGTCGAGCTGACGCGCGCCCACCTCGAGCGCATCGGGCGGCTCGACGCCGGGCTCGGCGCCTACCTGACCGTGACCGCGGACCGCGCGCTGGCCGAGGCCGCCGCCGCCGAGCGCGAGATCGCCGCGGGGCGGCGCCGCGGCCCGCTGCACGGCGTGCCCCTGGCGCTCAAGGACCTGTTCGACACGGCCGGCGTGGCCACCACCGCGGGCTCGAAGATCCTGGCGCGGCACACGCCCGCCCGCGACGCGGCCGTGGTCGAGCGCCTGCGCGAGGCGGGACTGGTGCTGCTCGGGAAGACCAACATGCACGAGTTCGCCTTCGGCACCACGACGGACAACCAGCACTACGGTCCCTGCCGCAATCCCTGGGATCGCGAGCGCAGCCCGGGCGGATCGAGCGGCGGCAGCGGCGCCGCGCTCGCGGCGGGGCTGTGCGCGGTCGCGCTCGGAACCGACTCCGGCGGCTCGATCCGCATCCCGGCCGCGGCCTGCGGGGTGGCCGGGCTCAAGCCGACGCTCGGGCGCGTGAGCCGGCGCGGCGTGGTGCCCCTCAGCTGGTCCTTCGACACGGTGGGGCCCATGGCCCGCACGGTCGAGGACCTGGCGCTGCTCCTGAGCGCGATCGCCGGGCCCGACCCGGCCGACGAGTGGTGCTCCGCGCGGCCGGCCGCGGACTTCACCCGCGACCTGGCGCGCGGCGCGCGCGGCGTCGTGATCGGCGTGCCGCGCGACTGGTTCTTCGACGGTGTCGAGCCCGGCATCGCCGCGGCGGTGCGCGCGGCGATCGCCGTGCTCGAGGGCGAGGGCGCGCGGTGCGCGGAGGTGGCGCTGCCCGGCATGGCCGACGCGCACACCGCGCACCACGCCATCCTCGCGAGCGAGGCGGCTGCGTTCCACGGCGCGTGGCTGCGCGAGCGCCCGCAGGACTACGGCGACGCGATCCGCGCGGCGCTCGAGCTGGGAGCGCTGATCCCGGCGGTGGACTACGTCAACGCGCGGCGCGTGCAGTCGGCGGTGCGGGCGACGTTCCGCGCGGCGCTGGCCGGGGCCGACGTGCTGGTCACGCCCAGCCTGCCGCAGGCGCCGCTGCGGGTCGGCGAGGCGATGTCGCGCGAGCCGGAGGTGGCGTGGAACCGCCTGCTGACGCCGGTCAACGTCGCGGGCTTCCCGGCGCTGTCGGTGCCGTGCGGCTTCGACGGGGCGGGCATGCCGGTGGGCCTGCAGATCATCGGCCGCCCGTTCGAGGAGCCGCTGCTGCTGCGCGTGGCGCGCGCCTACGAGCGGGCGACGGACTGGAGCACGCGACGGCCCCCGGAGTGACAGGTCCGCGGCGCGGCCGCCGCCGGGGGGGAGCGCGGCGCGCGGGCGCCGCTCGGGACTTCGAGAGGAGAGTCGGATGGCGGAACACGAGTGGGTGCGGGCGTTCCCCGGCGCCATCACGGTATGCGACCGTGACGGCGTCATCCTGGAGATGAACGACCGTTCGGTGAGGAGCTTCGCCGACGAGGGCGGCGCGGCGCTGATCGGCACGAACGTGCTCGACTGCCACCCCGAGCCCGCGCGCAGCAAGCTGGACGCGCTGCTCGCCTCGGGGCAGGCGAACGTCTACACCATCGAGAAGAGCGGGGTGAAGAAGCTCATCTACCAGGCCCCGTGGACCCGCGATGGGCAGTACGCGGGGTTCGTGGAGCTGTCGCTGGAGATCCCGTTCGAGCTGCCCCACTTCGTGCGGAGGACGTGAAGGCGCCCGGACCCGGGTCGCGTCCCGGCCGCGGGACGCGCGTTCGAAAGGAGGAGCAGGTGGGCGATGCGTTCCGACGTGATTCCCGCCCGATGGACCCGGGCGCGCTGGTGGGTCCGCTCTGGCTCGCGGGCTGGCTGTTCACCATCGCCTTCGCGAAGCTGGCGTTCCTGAAGGCCGTGCTCGCGCTGGTGCTCTGGCCCTGGTTCCTCGGCGTCGCCCTGCGGCTACCGAGGTAGCGCCCGGAGGACCGCGACCGCCCGGCGGATCTCCCCGCCGGGCGGTCGTGCGTTCGCTCCGGCCCGGCGCTCAGGCCTTCGCCGCCGCCGCCAGCCGGCCCGGGTAGGTGGCGAGTGCGGCGGCGAGGCAGGCCATCGCCTTTCGCAGCTTCGCCTCCTCCAGCACGTAGGCGATGCGCACCTCGTCGCGGCCCAGGCCGGGCGTGGCGTAGAAGCCGTCGGCAGGCGCGACCATCACGGTCGCGCCGTCGAGCGCGAAGTCCCGGAGCAGCCACTCGGCGAACGCGCTGGCGTCGTCCACCGGCAGCCGCGCGCAGACGTAGAACGCGCCCTCGGGCCTGCGCACCAGCACGCCGGGGATGGCGGCGAGTGAGTCGCACACCACGTCGCGGCGCTTCTGGTACTCGGCGATCACGCCGGCGATGTAGGACGCGGGCACCTCGGTGAGCGCGGTGCAGGCGAACTGCTCGACCGTCGGCGGGCACAGCCGCGCCTGGCCGAAGCGCAGGATCGCCGCCATGAACTCGCGGTTGCGGCTGACGATGTTGCCGATGCGCGCGCCGCAGAGCGAGTAGCGCTTCGAGACCGAGTCCACCACGACGACCCGCTCCTCCATGCCGGCCAGGGTCAGGACCGAGCGGTGGCCGCGGCCGTCGTAGACGAACTCGCGGTAGACCTCGTCGGCGACCAGCATCAGCCCGCGCTCGCGGCACAGGGCGGCGAGCAGGTCGATCTCGGCGTCGGTGTAGACCGTGCCGGTCGGGTTGTTGGGCGAGCAGATCAGGATGGCCCGGGTGCGCGGCCCGATCCGCGCCTCGATCGCGGCGCGCGGCGGCAGGTGGTAGCCGTCCTCGGCGCGCGTGGTCACCGGCACCGGCTCGACCCCCATCATCGCGGCGAAGCCGTTGTAGTTGGTGTAGAACGGCTCGAACACCAGCACCTGGTCGCCGGGGTCGCAGAGCGCGCCGAGCGTGAACAGCAGCGCCTCGCTGCCGGCGGTGGTGACGAAGATCTCCTCGGCGGCGAGCGGAACACCGATCCCGGCGTAGTAGGCGCGCAGCGCCTCGACGAACTCGGGCAGGCCCTGCGACGGTCCGTAGGGGACGTTGGCGTCGCCGTAGGCGCGCAGCCGGTCCAGGATGGCCTTCGGCGTCGGGATGTCGGGCTGACCGATGTTGAGCGGGTAGACCGTCCTGCCGGCCCTGCGGGCCGCGACCGCGAAGGGCGCGAGCCGGCGGATGGGCGAGGCCGGCATCTGCTGCGCGCGCCGGGACAGCGGTGAAGCGCTGGACATCGAGACCTCCTTGGGACCGGGCCGCCCCGCGCGTCCCCGCGGCCGCGGGTGCGGCGCCCGGACGAAGCGGACCGGAGGGCGGCGAGTCTAGCGCGCCGCCAACGGCGTGTGAAATCGCCGCCGCCGGCGCGGAAAGGCTCGCATCGCGGGGGCCGGCGCGGTAGTCTGCGCACCACTCGCGGCGCACGGCCGCCGGTCGCGAGCCCCGCCGCGCGCAGCGCGCAGCCCGGAGGAGACGAGTTGAGAGAGATCCGCACCTGGACGACGAAGGACTCGGCCGCGCTCTACAACGTCGCGGGCTGGTCGAACGGCTACTTCCGCATCAACGAGGCGGGCCACGTCGAGGTCACGCCCGCCGGGCCCGAGGGCCCGGCCGTGGACCTCTTCGACCTGACGCTCGACCTGCAGCGCCGCGGCCTCGGCATGCCGCTCCTGATGCGCTTCTCGGACATCCTCCACAGCCGCGTGCAGGCCCTGTTCGGCTGCTTCGACGGCGCGATCCGCGAGTACGGCTACCGCGGGCGCTACCGCGGCGTCTACCCGATCAAGGTCAACCAGCAGCACCAGGTGGTCGAGGAGCTGGTGCGCTTCGGCGCGCCCTTCGGCCTCGGGCTCGAGGCGGGCTCGAAGCCCGAGCTGCTCGCCGGCCTCGCGCTGCTCGACAGCCCCGACGCGCTGCTCGTGCTCAACGGCTACAAGGACGTCGAGTACATGGAGACCGCGCTGCTCTCGCAGAAGCTCGGGCGCTACCCGATCGTGGTGATCGACCGCTTCCGCGAGCTGGACCTGCTGCTGCAGGTGGCGCGGCGGCTCGGCATCCGCCCGCACATCGGCGTGCGCGGCAAGCTCACCACCAAGGGCGCCGGCAAGTGGATGGAGTCCACCGGCGACCGCTCCAAGTTCGGGCTCACCGCCACCGAGATCGTCATGCTCCTCGACAAGCTGCGCGAGGAGAGGATGCTCGACTGCCTGGAGCTGCTGCACTTCCACATCGGCTCGCAGATCTCGGCGGTGCGCGCCATCAAGGACGCGATGCAGGAGGCCTGCCGCATCTACGTCGAGCTGGCGAAGGCCGGCGCGGGGCTCCGGTTCCTCGACGTCGGCGGCGGCCTCGGCGTGGATTACGACGGCTCGTCCACCAACTGGCCCTCGTCCACCAACTACAACATGCAGGAGTACGCCAACGACGTGGTGGCGGCGATCCAGGACGCCTGCGAGAACGCCCAGGTGCCGCACCCCGACATCATCACCGAGTCGGGCCGCGCGCTGGTCGCGCACCACTCGATGCTGGTGTTCAACATCCTCGACGTGAACGAGGTGCTGGCGGGCCAGTCGCCGCCGCCGGTGGACAAGGACGAGCCCGCGGTCATCCAGCAGCTGGTCGAGACCTGGCGCGCGGTTTCGCGCAAGAACTTCCAGGAGGCCTACCACGACGCGCTGCAGCTCAAGGAGGAGGCGACCAACCTCTTCAACGTCGGCCTGCTGGACCTGCGCGGCCGCGCGCGCGTCGAGCAGCTGTTCTGGGGCTGCTGCGAGGCGATCCTCAAGATCATCCGCGAGCTGGAGTACGTGCCCGACGACCTCGAGGGCCTGGAGAAGGGCCTGGCCGACACCTACTACGGCAACTTCTCGGTGTTCCAGTCGGTGCCCGACCATTGGGCGGTGAAGCAGCTGTTCCCGACGCTGCCGCTGCACCGGCTGACCGAGCGCCCGACGCGCCGCGCGGTGGTCGCGGACCTGACCTGCGACTCCGACGGCAAGATGGACCAGTTCATCGACCTGCGCGACGTCAAGAGCTCGATCGAGCTGCACGCCTTCGACGGCCGCCCGTACTACATCGGGGTGTTCCTGGTGGGCGCCTACCAGGAGATCCTCGGTGACTTGCACAACCTGTTCGGCGACACCAACGCGGTGCACATCGCGCTCGACCCGAACGGCTACCGCATCGACCACGTGGTCGAGGGCGACTCGGTCACCGAGGTGCTGGGCTACGTCCAGTACCAGAAGCAGCAGCTGGTGCAGCGCATGCGCCAGGCCAACGAGGAGGCGCTGCGCCGCGGCCTGCTGACCTTCGAGGAGTCGGCGCTGCTGATGCGCCGCTACGACGAGGGGCTCGCGGGCTACACCTACCTCGAGGAGGAGGAGCCGGCGCTGCGGATCGAGAACGGCGCGGCCGGCCTGACCGCGGTGCCGGCGTCGGCGCCGGCCGAGCCGGCGGCGGTTCCGGTGGCGCAGGCGGCGTCCGCCGCGCCGGTCGATGCGTCCGTGCCGCCCGGGGCGGCGCCGGAGACCGCTGCGCGGCGCCGCCGGCGCGGCGCGCCGGAGACCCCGACCGAGCAGGGCAGCTTCCTCTCGGGCAAGGAGGCCTGAGCCCGGGACGCGAGTCTCGTGACGAAGCGGCCCGCCGGGTCCCCCCGGCGGGCCGCTCGCGCGAGGCGCCGCGTCAGCGGACGACCACCAGCCGTACGGTGGCGCGGCGGCCCGCGGCCTCGAGGCGCACGAAGTACAGCCCCGGCGGCGCCGGCTGCCCGGCGTCGTCACGTCCGTCCCAGCGCGCGACGTGCCCGCCGGCGTCGCGCACGCCCTCGTCCAGCGCGCGCACGCGACGCCCGGCGAGGTCGAAGAGCGCGAGCGACACCGGCGCGGCCGCGGCCAGGGTGTAGCGCAGCAGCGCCGCGCCGCGCGCCGGGTTCGGCGCCGGCGGCGCCAGCGCGAACCCGGCGGGCGCGCCCGCGGCCGGCACGTCCGCCACGGCGGCGAGGCCGGATTCGCCCGCGCCGATGTCGGGGGCGGCGCCCGCGTAGTAGTCGTTGATGCCGGGCAGGGGCAGGCCGGCGTCGATCGCCGGGCTGCCGGCCCGCAGGCCGTAGTCGTCGCTCGCGGCGGAGACGAAGAGCGGGTCGCCCGCGCGGCCGTGGCTCTCGAAGCCGGTCGCGACGCGCAGCGTGGCGAGATCCGCGTAGTAGCCGGCCAGCCAGTGGAACAGGTACGAGCTGCCGGGGGCGTAGAGCAGGTCGCCGTCGTAGTCGCAGCCGGTCTGGGACTCGCCGCTGTCGTTGTTCACGCACCCGGTCGCGTTGCCGACCAGGATGTTGTTCCGGAAGTGGATGTTGGAGTACGGCCCGCTCGGCCAGACCGCGGGCTTGCCCGCGACGCACGTGGTCGAGGTGTTGTGGCAGATCCAGGCGTGGCCGGTGCCCGAGAGCGAGAACTTGAAGGCGCTGCGCGCGTAGTCGGTGACCGTGTTGTAGACCACGTACTCGGGCCCCTGGTAGATGGGCGCGATCGAGATGCCGCTGTAGTCGCCGTCGAAGCGGTTGCCCCACAGCCGCAGGTTCAGCCCCGAGACCGTGTCGGTCTCGATCGCGTCGTCGCCGCAGCCGGTGACGACGTTGCCCGAGTAGTCGGCGTCGGCCGCGATGTTCTCGTCGGCCTGCCCGTCGTTGGCGTCGAGCCCGTCGAACGTGCCCTGCACCGTGTTCGCGCGGACCACGTTGCCGCGCCCGCCGCGGTTGGAGATCCCGGTGATCTCCTCGTCGTGCCCCTTGGTGGCGCTCCACGGCCAGCCGCCCACGCGCGGGTCGCGGACCAGGTTGCGCTCGATCAGGTCGTCCGCGGCCAGCACGCGCAGCAGGATGCCGCGCCCGCCGAAGGTGTGCACGTGGTTGTCGGCGATCCAGCAGCCGCTCGCGGCGCGCAGGTAGATGCCGGCGCCGCCGCTGCCGGTTCCGAAGTAGCGGACCTCGAAGCCGGCGACGTGCCAGTACGAGCCCTCGAGCTGCATGCCGACGTTGGCGCGCGCCACGTGCATGACGTGGCCGGCGGGCGAGGACTGGTCCTCGAGCCGGACGTAGAGCCGTCCGCCCTCGACCGCGAATCCCTGGGTCATGCCGTTGGCGTTGGCCCGCAGGTCGGCCAGGGTGGCCTGCTTGTAGAGCCGCTGCAGGCTGTCGGCGCAGACCACGCGCGTCGCGCCGGCGTAGGGCAGGCTGAAGACGCCGCCGCCGTCGTCGCGCCACGCGGCGCTGTGCAGCAGCGCGGGATCCGAGCCGTCGAGCGCCACGCCGGGCGCGTCTGCGACCAGGTGGATGAGCGCACCCGGCGCGCCGGCGCGCGTGCAGTCGAGGCTCTGGTAGTAGACGCCGGGCCGCACGCGGATCTGGTCGCCGGGGTTCGCGCGGTCGGCCGCGGCCTGGAGCGTGGCGAGCGGCGCGCCCGACGTGCCGGCGCCGGCGTCGCTGCCGCCGGTCGCGACCCACCAGGTCGTGCCGGTCGGCACGGCCGCGGGCGTGACGCGCGTGCGCGTGCTGGCGCTGGCGGTGGCGCCGCCGTCCGGATCCTCGATCACCGCGCGGACGTCCACCGGCGTGCCCTCGGCGAGCCACAGCACGCTCCCCGCCCAGCGGTGGTTCGTGATGCGCGTCAGGTCCACGCCGCGCCGCCACGCGGCCTGGCCCGTGACGCGCCACTCGAGATGGGCGACGGCGTCGGTGTCGGCGTCGCCGGTGTACGCGAGGCGCGCGCCGATCGCGCCGAAGGTCGGATCGAGCTCGAGCGCGCCGGCGGTGGAGGCGTTCTGGGCGGACGCGGCGGACGGGAGCGCGGCGGCGGCGAGCAGCAGCGCGAGGCAGAGGAGGCGAGTCGGGTCGGACAAGGATGGGACCCTCCGTCCGTCAGGTATCGTCAGGAGGGGAACCCCACGTTAGCATCCCGCCGCGCGTGGAGCGGACACAGCCTTGCGGCCCGGCGTGCGTCCTGCACTCGCGGCGGCGGCGGCGTTGCGATGCGCGATCAGCGCGGCGCGGACGCGTCCCCGGCGAGCCCGTAGAGCGGCTGGTACTTGCGCCACAGGTAGTCGAGGTAGGGGCCGGTCGCCATGGGCTGGCCGGTCGCGCGCTCCACCAGTTCGGCGGCGGTGAACTTGGCGCCGTGCTGGTAGACGTGCTCGCGCAGCCACCCGTGCAGCGCGCCGAACTCGCCGCGGGCGATCGCGGCCGGGATCTCCGGACGGGCGCGGGTCGCGGCCGCGAAGAACTGGGCGCTCAGGACGTTGCCGAGCGTGTAGCCCTGGAACTGCCCGCCGATCAGGCCCGCGTACCAGTGCACGTCCTGCAGCACGCCGTCGCGGTCGTCGGGCGGCGCGACGCCGAGGTCGGCCTGCATGCGCGCGCGCCAGGCGTCCGGCAGGTCCGCCACCGCCAGGCGCCCCTCGAGCAGGTCCAGCTCGAGGTCGAAGCGCAGCATGACGTGCAGGTTGTAGGTGACCTCGTCGGCGTCGGTGCGGATGAGCGAGCGCGCGACCCGGTTGATGGCGCGGTAGAAGGTGTCGAGCGGCACCGCCGCGAGCTGCGCGGGGAAGACCGACTGCAGGCGCGGGTAGAAGTGCTCCCAGAAGCCGCGGCTGCGCCCGACCAGGTTCTCCCACAGGCGCGACTGGCTCTCGTGCACCCCGGCCGAGGCGCCCTCGGCCAGCGGCAGGCCGTCGAACTCGGGGCGGATACCCTGCTCGTAGAGCGCGTGGCCGCACTCGTGCAGCGTGCTGAAGAGCGCGTCGGTGAGGTCGTCCTCGCGCACCCGGGTGGTGATGCGCACGTCGCCGAGCGAGAACTTGGTCATGAACGGGTGGTGGGTCTTGTCCTGGCGGCCGCGCTCGAGGTCGTAGCCGTAGCGCCGGATCACCTCGAGCCCGAACGCCAGCTGGTCCGCCTCGGGGGCGTGCTGCCTGAGGCACGCGTCGTCGGCCGGCGGCCGCGCGGTGATCGCGCGCACCAGCGGCACCAGGCGGGCGCGCAGCTCCGCGAACAGGGCGCGCACCGACGACGCCCGCATGCCGTAGTCGGAGTAGTCGATCAGCGGGTCGGCGACGGACTCGTAGCCGGGGAAGAAGTCGGCGAGCCGCCGCGAGAGCTCGAGCGTCTTCTCGAGCAGCGGGCGCACGCGGGCGAAGTCGTTCGCCGGGCGGGCCTCGGTCCAGGCCTGATAGGTGCGCGCGTCGTGCTCGCCCAGCTCGGCGACGAACGCCGACGGCACCTGGACCGCGCGGTCGTACTCGCGGCGGGTGACGCGCACCAGCGCGGCGTCGTCGTGCTCGTACGGCAGGCCGGCGGTCTCGCGTTCGAGCTCGTCGAGCAGGCGGCCGATCGCGGCGTCGGTGAACCTCTCGTGGGCCAGCCGGCCGAGGGTGGCGGTCTGGCGCCCGCGCGCCTCCGCCCCGCCGGGCGGCATGTAGGTGGCCTGGTCCCAGCGCAGCACCGCGGCGGCCGAGCCGAGGTCGTTCACCTCCAGCAGACGGGCCTTCAGCTCGTCGAGTCGTGCGCTCATCGAGGATCTCCCGAGGGTATGGATGCGGGCGTGCGACGTGCGGCGGCCCGCCGC
>Ga0335071_10007851_pt1 | contig 10965 bp, 9 predicted proteins | sample Lox_Sample_15_FD_206724 | JGI IMG/M metagenome (GOLD analysis project Ga0335071, IMG submission 206724) | Soil microbial communities from Loxahatchee National Wildlife Refuge, Florida, United States - Lox_Sample_1.5 | ecosystem: Environmental > Terrestrial > Soil > Wetlands | place: USA: Florida...
CAAACGATTGCCTAGCGATTGCCTATCGCGCTCCGAAATTGCCGGTCGTATCGATTGGCGCGACGTTCGGGTAAGGCGGCCGCGGCGTCATGCATCCGGCGATGAAGAGGCCGAGCGCGAGCGCCGCCAGGGTTTTGGGAAATGAGCGCATGATCGCCTAAGCCTAAGCAGGCGTGGTCCCATCCAACAGCCCCCGTCGCCATCACGACGAACCTATCGTGTGTGTCGACAACACGAGCCTTCGCGGGCGCCGGTGGTGAGGTCCTCGCGACCGAAGCGCTAACGAAAATCGTGAGCGGGGGTGCGCGAAGGGGACACGGCAACAGCGTCCGGCTTCGTCGGACCGGGCCGACGCTCCGCTCCCGGACTGTTTTTATCAATGTTCAAATCGCCTAAAAAAACAACTTGACCAGTGGCGGGGCTGCTCTCAGTTTTTTACCCATAATGAACAATGTCGCACGGTGGGGCAGATCAAGGCAGGCCTGCTCCTAGCGGCGGTTCCACCGCCTTTGGGTACGGAGGAGAAGGCTTCTCCATTCTGATCTTGCCGGATAAGACGTTCATCGCACGATGCATAAATCCGGGACGACCGGGATCGAAAGCAGACGGGAGCCCGAGGGGCTCTCACGCACGGAGGAAAGAGTCAAATGAAACGATATCTCGTCGCAGCGGCCGCTCTCATGTCGCTCGCCGCCTTCGGCGCGCAGGGCTACGCCGCCGACACGCCGACCATTCCGATCATCGTCAAGGACACGACCTCGCCGTATTGGCAGATCGTGCTCGCGGGCGCGCGCAAGGCGGGCAAGGACCTCGGCGTCAAGGTGCCCGAACTTGGCGCGCAGTCGGAATCCGACATCAACGGCCAGATCTCGATCCTCGAGAACGCGGTAGCCGAAAAGCCAGCCGCGGTCGTCATCGCGCCCACTGAGTTCAAGGCCCTTGGCAAGCCGATCGACGAAGCTGCGAAGAAGGTGCCGATCATCGGCATCGATTCCGCGGCGGACTCGAAGGCCTTCACTTCGTTCCTCACAACCGACAACGTCCAGGGCGGACGGATCGCCGCCGACGGCCTCGCGCAGGCGATCAAGGAGAAATACGGCAAGGCCGAGGGCGAAGTGGCGCTCATCACCTCGCTTCCGGGCGTCGGCTCCCTCGAAGGACGCAAGAAGGGCTTCACGGAAGAGTTGGCGGCCAAGTATCCCGGGCTCAAGCTGGTCGCCGACAAATATGCCGACGGCATGGCGACGACCGGCCTCAACATCATGACCGATCTCATCACCGCCAACCCGAATCTACGCGGCGTCTTCGCCTCCAACCTCATTATGGCGCAAGGCGCCGGCCAAGCGCTCGCCGAGAACAAGAAGGCGGACACGATCAAGCTGGTCGGCTTCGACGGCGACGACAAGACGATTGGCTTTTTGAAGGACGGCACGATCTACGCCCTCGTCCTCCAGGACCCCTATCGCATGGGCTATGACGGCGTGAAGACCGCGCTCGCCGCGTCCAAGGGCGAAAAGGTTCAGAGCTTCGTCGACACCGGCGCGAACCTGATCACCAAAGCGAACATGAACGGCGCGAAGGAGCAGGCGCTGCTGAACCCGCCGGTGAAGTAACCCTATCGGGCGCGCCGGCTTGGTCGTCGGTGCGCCTTCTCTTCGATTTCTCGATTTCCGGCCCGCCAAGAATTTTCGCATCTTGCGCCGGGTTTCGTTGCGGGCGATGATCCATCGCCAACGATAGCAACTCATCCCGCGACGACCGCGACCATGACCTCGATCGACTCCGCCGCCCGGGCCTCCGCCGTCGGCGCCCGCACCGAAGGCGCGCCGGTACTCGCCTTGCGCAAGCTCGACAAGCACTTCGGGGGGACGCACGCTCTTAAGGCCGTGGATCTGACCTTCGAGGAAGGTGAAATCCACGCCATCGTCGGCGAGAACGGGGCGGGAAAATCGACGCTCATCAAGCTTCTGACCGGCGTTTTCCCGCGTTCTTCGGGCGAGGTCCTCTGGCGGGGAGCGCCGGTCGCGCTTGCGAGCCCACATGAGGCGATCCATCTCGGCATCAACGCGGTGCACCAGGAGGTCGTGCTCTGCCCTCACCTCACCGTCGCGGCCAACATTTTTCTTGGCGACGAGGAGATGCGGGGAGCCCTCCTCAACCACAAGCAGATGGTCCGCGACGCCCAGAAGCTGCTCGACGACCTTGGTTTCGCGCTGCCCGCCAACGTGATCCTCTCGTCGCTGACGATCGGCCAGCAGCAGCTCGTCGCGACCGCTCGCGCGGAGCGCCGCGGGGCGAAATTTCTCATCTTCGATGAGCCGACCGCGTATCTGACCCGCCAGGAAACGGCGGCGCTGTTCAAGCTGATTCGCCAGCTCAAGGCGAACGGCGTCACCATCGTCTACATCAGCCACCGCCTCGAGGAGGTTTTCGAGCTTTGCGACCGCGTCTCGGTGCTGCGCGACGGAGCGCTGGTTGGCACGCGCAAGGTCAGCGAGACCAACGAGGCCGACCTCATCGCGCTCATGATCAACCGCAAGATCGAGCAGATCTACCATAAGGAGACTGTGTCGATCGCGGCTGCTCTCCTGGAGACCGAGCGGCTCTCTGGCCCCGGCTTCCATGACGTTTCGATCCGGGTGCGCGAAGGCGAGATCGTCGGGCTTTATGGCCTGATTGGGGCCGGCCGCAGCGAGTTCGTCCAGAGCGTGTTCGGCCGCCATCCGGCGACCTCAGGGCGGATTTCATGGCGGGGCCGCGACGTCACGATTCGCAGCGAACGGCAGGCGATGGATCTCGGCATTGCGCTTGCGCCGGAAAGCCGCCGGGACCAGGGCCTGTGCCTTAACCTCGGAGTCGGGCTCAATCTCAATCTGCCGATTTTCAAGCGCCTGAGCATGGGCCCGCTGATCAACCTCCGCCGGGAAGCCGCGGCCGCCGACAAGGAAATCCGCGAAGTTCAGATCAAGACGTCCTCGCGCGCGGCGCCGGTGACCAGTCTTTCCGGCGGCAATCAGCAAAAAGTCGTGATCGGCAAGTGGCTCAACCACGGCGCCAAGCTCTTCGTCTTCGACGAGCCGACAGTTGGCGTGGACGTGGGCACCAAGGCGGAGATCTATCGGCTGCTGGCCTCGCTTCTGAAGACCGGGGCCGGCATTATCATGGTGTCGTCCTACTTGCCCGAAGTCTATGAGCTCGCCGACACGCTGCACGTCTTTCGCGGCGGCACGATCGTGGCGAGTCACGGCCACAAGGATGCATCGCACGAAACAATCCTGACAGAGGCGATTGGGGTCTAGGGCGGAGCGAAACGGAAAATGACCGAACAAACCATTCAAACCGTCGCCCAGCCGCGGCGAAGCGGCGGCCGGCTCGATGTGCTCCTCGGCCTCACCCTCCTCGTAATCCTCCTCCTCATGTGGCTTGCGCTATCAGTCGAGACCACGACCTTCTGGACCGCCAACAACATCGCCAATCTGTTGCGGCAGGGGGCGATGATCGCGATCCTGGCGATCGGCGAGACCTTCGTCATCATCACGGGCGGCATCGACCTCTCGGTCGGCGCGATCGCCGGCTTCATCTCGATGGCGGTGGCCTTGCTCTTGACCCACGATCTGGGCTTCGCCTCCTCGATCGCCGGCGCCGTGACGATCTCGCTCGGCATCGGCGTCTTCATCGGCCTCTTCCACGCCTTTGGCGTCGTGCAGATGGGGCTGCCCCCGTTCATCATGACGCTGGCCTCGATGTACGCGTTGCGCGGGATCGGCCTCCTCATCACCAACGGCGCGACGATCGCCGTCACCAACGATGCCTTCACCGGCTTCTCGCGCGCGAGCTTCCTCGGTTTCCCATGGACCGACGGAACGTGGTTCCAGATCCCGATGCTGTTCTGGATGGTCCTGGTCGTGGCCGTGCCTGCCTACATCCTGCTCGCCCACACCCGTTGGGGCCGCTACCTCTTCGCCATCGGTTCGAACAAGGAGGCGGCGCGGCTCTCAGGCGTCAATGTCAACGCCGTGACTTATATGGCGTACGTGATCTCGGCCTTCTGCGCGGCGTTCGTCGGCATATTGCTCGCGATGCGGATCGGCATCGGCAACCCGACCCAGGCTGACGGTTGGGAATTGCAGGCGATCGCCTCCTCGGTCATCGGCGGCACGAGCCTCTTCGGCGCCGTTGGCTCGGTGCACGGGCCGCTGATTGGCTCCTTCATCCTGACGACGATCAACAACGGCGCCAATCTCCTCAACCTCAATTCGTTCTGGCAGCGGATCATCACCGGTGCGCTGATCATTATCGTCGTTTATTTCGACACGCTCCGGCGCACCAAGCGCTGAGCGCTGCCTCAAGGGCGAGGCGCGACGCCGGCTTCGCGCCGAGGCAGAATTTGGAATTGATTGGGACCAGCGCCCGACCGCCTATTTGCCGCTACATAGTTCGGCCAACTTCGAGTCGACCAAGGCGGCTGACGAGGGTCTAATCGCCGCCGGGTGCGATGCGCTCCCCGAGCGCGCTCCATGTGCGGCGGCACAAAAGGCGGATGGTTTGCATGCCAATCCAGGTGTCCGAGCGCTTTCGCGCGAATGCCTCGCATTGGTCTATTCCAGTAGCGCGATGAGCGCCGACAGAAGCTTGCGTGGGGGCGGCGGACACCCAGGGATGTGAAGATCGACCGGCACGACGTCCTTGACGCCGCCAGTGACCGCATAACTGCCGGCGAAGATGCCTGCGTCGGCGGCGCAGTCGCCGACCGCCACTACCCATTTCGGATCAGGCGTGGCGTTGTAGGCGCGCTCAAGCGCCTCGCGCATGTTCTTTGTCACTGGACCGGTCACCAGGAGTACGTCGGCGTGCCGAGGCGAAGCCACGAAATGGAACCCGTAGCGCTCGAGATCGTAGAAGGCATTGTTGAGCGCATGGATTTCCAGTTCGCAGCCGTTGCAGGAACCCGCATCGATCTGTCGAATCGACAGCGAACGTCCGAGGCGGACGCGCGCGACCCGGTTCGCCTGGTTCGCCAACTCCCGGAGCGCGGCCTCATCGGGCGCTGGCGGCGGCTCGGTGAGCGTCCGATGGGTAATGTTCTCGAAAAGCGTGCGACGCATGGCTTCGTCCTAGAGGTCATGTCCCGAATAGGAGCAGTTGAACGACTTGTTGCAGAGCGGGAAATCGGCGACGATATTGCCCTCGATCGCAGTCTCCAACAGCGGCCACTGAAACCATGATGCGTCGCGCAGATGGCAGCGTTCGATGCGGCCGCTCGTGTCCAGGCGAAGCCAGACCAGCACGTCGCCGCGGAACGCTTCGACAAGCCCTAGGCCATCGCAAACACGGCCAGAACCTTTGACCTCGGCGGCGATGGGCCCGGATGGGGGCGCCGCGAGAATCTGTTCGATCAGCGACAGGCTCTGTTCGATCTCGCGAATGCGAATCCATACCCGCGCGTTGACATCGCCGGCGTCAAGCACAGGCGTCTCGAACCGCAGCTCACGGTAGGGCGCGTAGCCTGGCGTACGCCGCGCGTCGAACGAACGTTTCGAGGCGCGGCCGACATAGCCGCCAGCCCCCCATTGGCGGACGTATTCCGGTTTGGCGATGCCGGCGCCGACCGTGCGGTCCTGAAGCGAAGCGGTGTTGTCGTAAAGCTCAATTAGGCGCGGCAGCCGGCGGCGAATTTCGGCGAGCAAGAGTTGGATTGCGGTGCTGTCCGCGCCGGTGAGATCGCGGCGAACGCCGCCGGGCATGATGGCGTCCATCATCAGCCTGTGTCCGAAGGCCGCTTCGCTTACGCGCAGCACGCGCTCGCGCAGCACGCCGGTTTGCGCATGCATTAATGCGAACGAGGCGTCGTTGCAGATTGCACCGACATCGCCGAGGTGATTGGCGATGCGCTCCAGTTCAGCCATCAGCGCGCGCAGATACGCCGCCCGCGGCGGCACGGATATGCCGAGCGCGGATTCCGCCGCTTGGGCGAAGGCGAATGCATAAGCCACTGTGCTGTCGCCGGAGATGCGGCCAGCAAGCTTGGCGCCGCGATCCAGCGATGCGCCGGCCATGAGCGACTCGATGCCCTTGTGCGTGTAGCCAAGCCGCTGCTCCAGCCGCACCACGTGCTCGCCGTTGGCGGTGAAGCGGAAGTGCCCCGGCTCGATGATGCCGGCATGCACCGGGCCGACCGGGATCTGATGCAGTCCTTCGCCTTCTACGGGCAGGAACGCATATGGGGCGCGTTGCTCTGTTATTCCTTTCCGCGAGGGTGCCCGCCCCAAACCGCTTCGAGGCATGGATCTCACCGACAGTGGATAATCGACATCCCAGCAGCCGAGATCGAGCCAAAGCCGCGTGTCGGGCGAGCCGATGGCCTCGAGGCCGAACAAGGAGCGGATCGCGCGTTCAAGCCGCAGTGCCGGCGGGTGCTGCGCGCCGACGCTCGGGTATTGTCCGTCCACACATGCGTAGGTCAGAAGCTCGACGGCGCCGGCGCTTTCATCGATGAGCGCCATCTGCACGTTCGGCGCATCGCCCCAAAGTCCCAACAAGGTCGTCTTCCCGCTGGCGAGCCGCGCGACGGCTTCGCGCCAGCCCTGGTCGCTCACGGTCCTGCGGGAGATATCCATGGCGCTATCCCAACAACCGCGCAACGTTCTCGAAGCCGGCAACGAGCGTCGGCGGCAAATAGACGCCGGCGACCAGCACGACTGCAAGATGCGCGAACATCGGCGCGTAGGAAGCTTGCGCCGGCGCCGTGCTGCCGCGCGGCTCGCCAAAGGCGATGCCGTTGAGACGCAGGAACAGCCCGCCGAGCGCAATCAGGATGCCGAGCCCCAGCAACGCGGCGAGCCACGGCTCGCGCGCGAAGGTCGAGGTCACCACCAGAAACTCGCTCATAAAAATCCCGAGCGGCGGCAGGCCAGCAATGGCGACGACCCCGAGCACCAGCGCCCAGCCGAGCACGGGGTGAGTCACCGTCAGCCCGCCGATCTCGGCAATCTTTTGCGTGCCCTTCACCTGCGTCACATGCCCGACGGCGAAGAAGATCGCCGATTTGGTCAGAGAATGCATGGTCATGTGCAGGAGGCCGGCGAAGTTGGCGAGCGGGCCGCCCATGCCAAAGGCGAAAACGATGATGCCCATGTGCTCGATCGACGAATAGGCGAACATGCGTTTGATGTCCCGGCGCCGGTAAAGCATGAAGGCCCCGAGCAGGCAGGAGATCAGCCCCATCGTCACCATCAGCGGGCCGGGCGCGATCGCGCCTGGATTGATCGCAAGCAGGATCTTGAATCGCAATACCGCGTAGAGCGCGACGTTAAGCAACAGCCCCGAAAGCACCGCCGAAATTGGCGTCGGGCCTTCGGCATGCGCGTCCGGGAGCCAAGCGTGCAGCGGCGCCAGTCCCACCTTGGTGCCGTAGCCCAGCAGCAGAAAAACAAAGGCGGCATCGAGCAACTCGGGATCGAAGCTTGCGGCGCGCCGCATCAACGCCGTCCACACCATCGCGTCGAGGCCCTCGCCGACCACCGGCTGCGCGGCCATGTAGACCAGGATGGTGCCGAACAGCGCGAGGCCGATGCCGACGCTGCCGAGAATGAAATACTTCCACGCCGCCTCGAGCGCCTCGTGGGTGCGGTAAATGCCGACCATCAGCACCGTCGTCAGCGTCGCCATTTCGATCGCAACCCACATCAACCCAATATTGTTGGCGACCAGCGCGAGGTTCATCGCGAACATCAGGATCTGGTACATCGCATGATAGAACCGCACGAAGCGCGGCGTCAGGCGGCCGATCTCGATCTCGTGGCCGATGTAGCTGGCGCTGAACATTGCCGTGGTGAAACCGACCAGCGTGGTCAGCACGATGAAGACCTTGTTGAGATCGTCGACCAGCAGAAAAGGCCCGAAACGCGGCTCCACGAAGAACATCGAAACCGCGGTGGCGAAGGTGAGAAGCGCGGCTGCGACATTAATCCGAGCCGTCAAACGATAACCGGGTAGCGCCGCGAGCAAAGCGGCCGCAACCACTGGGATCAGCAGCACGCCGGCGAGCGCATCGAATGTCATTGACGTTCTCCCCGGAATCGGTCGAGCGCCTGCACGTCGACGGTGTCGAAGCGTTCGCGGATACGGAAGAGAAAGATGCCGATGATGACAAAGGCGATCAGCACCGAAAAGGCGATGCTGATCTCAACCACCAGCGGCATGCCCTTGGCGCCGGTCGCCGCCAGCACGAGGCCATTCTCCAGTGACATGAAGCCGATCACCTGGCTCACCGCATTGCGCCGGGTCACCATCATCAACAGGCCGAGCAGAACCACCGAGAGCGCAAAGGCGAGGTCCTCGCGCGCCAGCGGGTCGGCGCCGGAGGTGACGCGCAGCATCACCACCATCGACAGCGCGACCAGACCGATGCCGAGGAGCATGGTCAGCCCGACGCCGACGACGTTTTCGATCTGGCGGTGGATGCCAAGCTGGACGATGATCCGGTGCAGCGCGGTCGGAATGATGATGGCCTTGAAGATCAACGCGATCCCGGCGGTCACGAACAGATGCGGCGCATTCTGCACCGACGCCTGCCAGGCCACCGAAGCCGCCAGCACCAGCGCATGCAGCGCAAAGATGTTGAGCAGCGCATAAAGTCGGTCCTGATACAGCAGCATGAAGCTTACCAGCACCAGCGAGCCGGCGAGCATGTGGGCGACGTCGAAGGCAAGGCCGTGCATCTGCGTCAGAGGCTCCTGGAGACGAACAGCAAGAGCGTCGCGAGCAGGCCCAGCATCAATGCTGCGCCGAGGAATTCGGGAACGCGGAACACACGCATCTTGGCGATCGCCGTCTCAAACAACGCCAGAAGAACCCCGAGTCCCGCGATCTTCGCCCCGTACGAGGCCACCGCAATCGCAAGCGTCTGCGGACCAGCGCCAACGTCGGCAAGTCCCCAAGGCAGGAACAGGCAGGCGATCAGCGAGGCGTGGAGGAGAAGCTTGAGTTCGGAGGTAAGGTCGATGAGCGCCAAATGCCGGCCGGAATATTCCAGCACCAGGGCCTCGTGCACCATGGTGAGCTCCAGATGCGTCGCCGGATTGTCGACCGGGATGCGCCCATTTTCGGCAATCGCCACCATGATCAACGCGATCAAAGCCAAGCCGAGTGAGACGCGTAAGCCGACCTGCGGCGACAGCATGAAGCCGGCCATGGTCGAAAGTTGCGTCGAGCCCGCGACCAGCGCGAGCGTGAACACGACCATCAGCATCGCCGGCTCGGCTAACGAAGCTATCATTACTTCGCGGCTTGAGCCGATGCCGCCGAAAGCGGCGCCGGCGTCGAGTCCGGCGAGGGCCAGAAAGAAGCGCGCACTGCCCAGCAAGGCGATAATGGCGATCAGGTCGGCGGTCCAAGAGAAGTATAGGCCGCTGCGGAAAGTCGGCACCAGCGAGGCGGCGACCCAGGTGGCGGCGAAGACGACATAAGGGATGACGCGAAACAACCACGAGGCGCTCTCCGGCAGCACCACCTCCTTGCGCGTGAGGCGGACGAGATCACGATACGGCTGAATGAGCGGGGGGCCGCGGCGGCGCTGTAGCCGCGCCTTCACCTTGCGTACGAAGCCGGTGAGCAGCGGCGCGATCAGCAGCGCCAACAGCATCTGCGCGCCCTGGAAGAGGTATTCCCGCATCAGGGCCATATCGCCAACACCAGGAGCAAAAGCACCAAGGTCGAAAACACCAGGGTGAGGTAGCGTTGGATAGTGAGGAATTGCAGGACGTTCAGACGATCGGCGGCAAAGTCGATCAGTCCCCCGAGAGGAGCGTAGAGGGCGTCCCAGATCAGGTCGCGCATTTCGACGGCGAACCTCGCCGGGGCGTTCGATCCCGGCGGGGGCATGCTGCCAATCTCGCGAGCGCTGAACGCCAGTGTGCCGTAAACGCGGCGGATCGGCTGGGCGAAGCTCGAGGCGGTGTATTGCGTCGCCGGATTCGGATCGGGATAGCCGCAGTCCCAGGCCGGCCCGCGCCGCAGCTTGTCTGAGGCGAGGCGATGGATTGCATAGGCCGCGATCGAGCCCGACAGCGCAATGAACAGAAAGACCAGGAGCCCGTTATAGGAGCTGCGGCTTTGCGCAATCGGCACGATGGTCAACCAGGCAAGGCCGGACTGATGCGGCATAGCGCCGCCGACCAACGTCTGAGCGACCGGCGCCAGCGCATCGAGAAAGAGTCCCGGTAGGACGCCGGCGACGAGGCAGAGCGCGGCGAGCGTGAACATGGCGGAGCGCGAATAGCGATCGACCTCCTTAGCCTGCGCGGCGGCAGGCGTGCGGGCGCGGCCGAGAAAGCTGACGCCGAACGCTTTCACAAAGCAAGCCGCGGCGAGCGCCGCCGATAGAGCGAGCAGCGCACCGACGGCCGGCACCAGGAATTTCAACCCCCAAGACGCCAAATTCGGGCTGAGCAGAATCGCCTGGAAGGTGAGCCATTCGGAGACGAAGCCGTTGAGGGGCGGCAGCGCCGAGATCGCGACGCAGCCGATCAAAAACACAAATGCGGTTTGCGGCATCCGATGGATCAAGCCGCCGAGATGCTCGAGGTCGCGCTCGCCCGTAGAATTGAGCACGGCGCCGGCGCCGAAGAACAGCAGGCTCTTGAACACCGAATGATTGAATACGTGGAACAGGGCGGCGGTCAGCGCCAACGCCGCCGCCAGCGCCATGCCCTGCGCTTTGAAGGCGAGCGCCAGCCCGAGCCCGATATAGACGATGCCGACGTTCTCAACCGTGTGGTAGGCGAGCAGCCGCTTAAGGTCGTGCTGCATCAGCGCATAAAGCACCCCCATCACCGTGGTGGCGCCGCCGATGGCGAGCACGAGCGTGCTCCACCACCAGGATGGCTCGCCGGCGAGATCGAAGACAATGCGGATGAAGCCGTAGATCGCGACCTTGGTCATCACGCCGCTCATCAACGCCGACAC
>Ga0335071_10007852_pt1 | contig 10964 bp, 6 predicted proteins | sample Lox_Sample_15_FD_206724 | JGI IMG/M metagenome (GOLD analysis project Ga0335071, IMG submission 206724) | Soil microbial communities from Loxahatchee National Wildlife Refuge, Florida, United States - Lox_Sample_1.5 | ecosystem: Environmental > Terrestrial > Soil > Wetlands | place: USA: Florida...
GCACGTGCCCGGGGCACGTGTTGCCCGCGGTGATCGCCTGCCCGAGCGAGCCGGTGCCGCCGCAGGTGTCGACGGCCTGCGTCGGCCGGAAGCCCCACAGGCGGTTGTTCGTCACCTGCAGTGAGCACCCGGCCGACACTGCGCGAGGGATGCAATCGAGGTGCAATCCCGAGCGCCGGCCGCCGCGAGGCTCGCGGAGCTGCGGGCGACCGGCTACTCCGTGACGCCCATGGAAGGGCTCGTTGCCGCCGTCTTCGCCGCGGTCTATCTCGGGATGGTGCTCGGGCGTTTCCCGCGCCTCGCGCTCGACCGCACCGGGATCGCACTGCTCGGCGCGATCGCGCTCCTCGCGAGCGGCGCGACGAGCCTCGCCGATGCGGGCCGTGCGGTCGACGTCCCGACCCTCGCGCTGCTGTTCGGCCTGATGGTGGTGTCGGCGCAGCTCCGCCTGGGCGGCTTCTACGATCGCGTCGCGTCCATGCTGGGCGAGCTGTCGGTCGCGCCCGCGCAGCTCCTGGCGCTCGTCATCGCGGCGGTGGGAGCGCTCTCGGCGGTCTTCAGCAACGACGTCGTCTGCCTGGCGGTCGCCCCCGTGCTGATCGAGACCTGCGCGCACCGGCGGCTCGACCCCGTACCGTTTCTGCTCGCGCTCGCCTGCGCCGCGAACGTCGGCTCGGCGGCCACGCTGATCGGGAATCCGCAGAACATGCTGATCGGCCAGACGCTCCGGCTCTCGTTCAACGGTTACGTGGCCCAGGCGGCGCTGCCGACCGCGGCGGGCCTCGCCGCGGTGTGGGCGATCGTCGCGCTGCAGACCCGCGGTCGCTGGGAGTCGACACCGATCCGTGCGGAGGCGGTGGCGGCGCGCTTCGCTCCGGAGCCGGCCGCCGCCTTCGACCGCTGGCAGGCGTCGAAGGGACTCGTGGTGGCGGCTGCGCTGCTCCTGGTGTTCCTCGTCACGGACTGGCCGCGCGAGCTCGTGGCGCTCGCGGGGGCAGGCGTGCTCCTCACCAGTCGCAGGCTCCACTCGCGCGCGACGCTCGGCCTGGTCGACTGGCAGCTCCTGGTGCTCTTCATCGGACTCTTCGTCGTGAACGGCGCCTTCGCAGCGACGGGGATCCCGGCCGCCCTGCTCACCGGCCTGAGGCAGCGGGGCCTCGACCTCCAGCACCCGGCCTCGCTCTTCGTCGCGACGGCCCTGCTCAGCAACGCGGTGTCGAACGTGCCTGCCGTGATGCTCCTCCTGCCGCTCGCGCCGCAGCCTTCCCACGGCGCGCTCCTGGCGCTCGCGAGCACGCTCGCCGGCAACCTCTTCGTGGCCGGCAGCATCGCCAACATCATCGTGATCGACGCCGCGGCGCGCCGCGGCGTCGAGATCGACTGGATGCGGCACGCGCGCACGGGGATCCCGGTGACGCTCGTGACCCTCGCCATCGCCGCGGCCGCCCTCTGGGCTGGATCGGCCCGCGCCGTCTAGACTGCGCGCCGGAGCAACATGAGCAGCCCCGAAGGTCCGGCCGATCCGAGCGAGAGACCCTCGCGCCGCCGCCGCTGGCGGCGGCGGCTCGTCGCGCTCACGCTCGTCGCCGTCGCCCTCGCGGTCGGGCTGCGGGTGCTCCTGCCGATCGCGCTCGAGCGGGGCATCCCCTACGCGGTGCAGCGCTACGTGGGGCTGCCGGCCGCCGTGCGCAACATCGACTTCTGGCTGCTGCGCGGCGCCGTCGCGGTCGAAGGCGTCGCGGTCGGCAAGGCCGCGCCGACCGGCGCGGGTACCAGGCCAGAGGGCGAATCCCCCTCGTTGGTGTCTGCGCTGCTGCACCCCGCTGCGGTCGATCCCGCGACGGCGCTGGCGCGCTGGGAGCGCGTCTACGTGCACCTCGACTGGGGCGCGCTCCTGCACCATCGAGTGCACCTGCTCGAGCTGTCGATCGACGCCCCGGCGGTCGACCTGCAGCGCCAGGCCGACGGCCGGATCGATCCGCTCGCCGGCACGAAACTCGCGAACCCGCCCTCGGCCGCCGCCGAGCCCGAGAAGCCCGCCGAGGCCGCGCAGCCCGAGAAGCCGGGGGAACCCTGGAGCTACGCCGTCGATCGCTTCGAGCTGCGCAAGCCGAGCGTGAAGATCGACGACCCGAGCGGCGCCTCGCTGCTCGAGTTCGCGCTCGACGACTTCTCGCTGTCCGACGTCGCGTTCGGCGGCAACAAGTTCTCCCTCGGATCGCTCGGAATCCAGGGGCCCGACCTGCGGGTGCGGCGCGATCTGGTGCTGGGCGGCGACTCGAAGCCGAGCGGTCCGCCGCCCCCGGCGCAGCCCGCGAAGCCAGCATCGGCCTCGAAGCCGCCCGACTATCGGGTCGAGCGGATCGGCATCGAGCGCGCCGAGTTCACGCTGGTGACCGACGCCGGGCCCTTCGACGTGGCGCTCGCCCTGGAGGCGAGCGACGTCACGGCGGCGGAAGGCGCCCGCTTCCCGCTGAAGCTCCAGCTCGAGATCGAGAAGGGAACCATCGAGGTGGACGGGCAGGTCGGCATCGTCCCGCCGCGCTACGACGGCCACGTCGGCTGGAAGGACCTCCCCTTCGCCCCGATCCTGCTCGCGTCGCGGCCGGAGATGCGGAGCTGGCTGCGCTCGTGCCACGCGCACGGCGACCTCACCGTGCACTTCTCGCTCGCGCCCGAGAACGCCGGCGTCGAGCTCGCGGGGGACATCGGCATCGACTCGTTCTCGGTCGCCGACCCCGAGCAGCGCGAGGTGGGGCTCGACTTTCGGTCGTTCGAGACGGTGGTGCGCAAGGCGCAGATCCCGATCCCTGCCCCCGGCAAGCCGCCGGGCCCGAGGGTCGTGGTGATCGACAGCGTGAAGCTCGTCGATCCGAAGATCCACTACGCGCGGCCGACGCCGCAGCTCGACAAGCTGCTCGGCGGCTCGGGAGGTGCGCCGCCGGCGCATGCCGCCGAGCCGGCGGCGGCGCCTGCGCCGCAGCCGGCCGCCGCGGGCGCGTCCCCTCCGCTCGACCTTGCGGTCGGCAGCATCGACGTCTCGGGTGCGTCGCTGGCCTTCGAGGACGGGGCCGGCCCGAGCCCGCGCCGGGGTGGGGTGGACGGGCTGCGCGTCGGGGTGCACGACCTGCACGTGCGATCGGGCGCGGCCCCGCTCGCGGTCACCGCGAGCTCCTTCGACCTCGGCAGCAGCGCGATCCGCTTCGAGGACGACGCCGTGAAGCCTCCGTATCGCGGCGGCGTGAAGGATCTGTCGGTCGCGGCGCGGAGCCTCTCCTTCCCGGAGCTCGCCGCGAGCGACGTGAGCGTGCACGGGACCGCGCCCGACGGCGGTGCCTTCAAGGTGAAGGGCTCGTTCAAGGGCGGCAACGGCGACTTCGCGATCCAGCTCGACCGGCTCGCGCTCCCTCCCTTCAATCCCTACGCCTCGAGCGCGGCCGGCTACTCGCTCGCCGGCGCCGCGTCGCTGCAGTCGAAGATCCAGATCCGCGGCCCCCGCTACGACACCCGCAACCAGATCACGCTCCACAAGCTCGGCGTCACGGCGCAGAAGCAGGGGGACTTCGAGGCGCGCTTCGGCATCCCGCTCGACGTCGCGCTCGCCCTCCTGCGCGATCCGAGCGGCGACATCTCGCTCTCGGTGCCGGTCGGCTACGGCGAGAAGGGCGTGTCGACGGGCGTCGGGACGATCGTGGCGAGCGCGCTGCGCCAGGCGCTGCTCGGCGCGCTCAGCTCGCCGCTGAAGATGATCGGCGCGGTGCTGCCCGGCGGAGACAAGGGAGGTGGCGAGGTCTCGCTCGAGCCGCTCGGCTTCGTCGCGGGCGGCGCGGCGTTCGCGCCCGGCCAGGAGGAGCGGCTCGGCGGGCTCGCGCAGCTCCTGGCGAGCCGGCCGGCGCTCAAGCTCGCGCTCTCGGGCCGCACGGGTCCCGACGATCGACCCGGGGTCGCCGAGCAGATGCTGGTGGATCGCGCCGGCGGCGGCGAGGCGCTGCCGAGCCTCGAGGGCGCGAGCTTCTTCGCGCGGCGGCGCGTGTTCGCAGCGCTCGAGAAGCGCGCGCGCGGCGAGACGGCCGAGCTGGCGCCGGACGACCAGGCGCTGCTCGCCCGCTACGTCGCGCAGCAACAGGTTCCGCCCGAGCGGATGGCGGCGCTGGCGCGGCAGCGCGCCGAGAAGGTTCGCGACACCCTGGTGTCACAGAGGGGTGTCGATGCCGCGCGCCTCCAGGTGGGTGTCGATGCCGACGCCGGCGGGCCGGCGGTGGTGGTCGGCTTCGCCGCACCTTGAGCGAGCGAGGCGGGCGCTAGGCGCCGGGCTCCGGCAGCCCCCAGCGGCGTGCCGCCTCCCCATCCTCGAGCTGCCACACCAGGCGGTGCAGGTGGATCATGCGCTCCGGGTCGGAGAGCAGGTTGCGCCGCTCGAGACTTCCGATCGCACCCGGCCCGTCGGCGAGCAGGCGCCGCACCAGCGCCTCGCGGGCGGCTCGCAGCCGCGGCTTGAGACCGCGCCGCGGGCCCGCGAGCGCGCAGTGGAGCGCGTTCACCATGGGATCGACGACCGCGCGCACGAACCCGTCGCGCTCGGCGGGCCGGAGCGCCGCGCGCTCTCTCTCCGCGGCGGCGAGCTCGTGGTCGAGATCCTCGATCTCGGGCGGCGGCGACGTCTCCTCGGGGGTGAGGAAGAGGCCGAGCGCGCGCGCCCTCTCGCCGAGCCGCACGCGGCTCGTGAGCACCGACAGCGGGATGGAGAGGATCAGCGCGGCCACGATCGGCGTGAGCCACCAGAAGTAGTGCGGATTCAGCGCGAACACGGCCGACGCCCAGCCGCTGGCCACGACGGTGTCGATGCCGTGGCGGCGGATCGCCTCGCCCCAGCTCGTCTCGGCGTCTCCACGCGACGCCGACCGCCACGCCACCGTGCGGCCGAAAAGGTTCGCGATCACGAAGCGGGTGTGGAACACCATGCGGACCGGGGCGAGCAGCGTCGAGACCAGCACCTCGAGGAGCGCGCTCGCCAGGAGCCGGAGCGCGCCGCCGAAGTCCCGCGCGCCGCCGCGGACCAGGACCAGGAGGATGGCGAGCAGCTTCGGCAGGAAGAGGATCGCGCCGGTCACGGCCATGAGCGCGATCGCCCAGTCGGGCCGCCAGACCGGCCACTCGGGGAACAGGCTCTTGCCCTGCGAGAAGTACACCGGGGCTCGAAGCGCCTCCCAGATCGCCTCGGTGGTCGAGAGCACCAGGAAGAAGAACCAGAGGAGAGCCGAGACGTAGGACAGCACGCCGTTCAGGAACAGCGCGCGATGCGCCCCCGAGAAGCCCTGGATCGCCAGGAGGCGCAGGTGCTGGATGTTGCCCTGACACCACCGCCGGTCGCGCTTCATCTCCTCGAGCAGTGAGGACGGCGTCTCCTCGTAGGAGCCCGGCAGGTCGTAGGCGAGCCACAGCGCCCACCCGGCACGGCCCATCAGCGCGGCCTCGACGAAGTCGTGCGAGAGGATCTCTCCTCCGCGCGGCGGGCCGCCCGGCAGCCGCGGCAGATGGCAGTAGTCCATGAAGGGCGCCACGCGGATGATGGCGTTGTGGCCCCAGTACTGTCCCTCGCCGAGCTGGAAGTAGTGGAGGCCCGCGGCGAAGAGCGCGCCGTACAGGCGGCTCGCGAACTGCTGGACCCGCGCGAACAGCGATCGGCGCAGGACGGAGACCGGCGCGGTCTGCACCATCCCCACGTCCGGGTTCGCCTCCATCATCTGCACCAGACGCACGATCGCGTCGCCCGACATCACGCTGTCGGCGTCGAGGATCACCATGTAGCGGTAGCGCCGGCCCCAGCGCCGACAGAAGTCGGCGACGTTGCCGCTCTTGCGCTCGATGCGCACGCGGCGCCGGCGATAGAAGATGCGGCCGAAGCCGTCGGTCGAGCGGCACCACTCGAACCAGGCGAGCTCCTCCTCGACCGCGGTGCTCGGCTCGCTCGAGTCCGACAGCACGAAGAAGTCGAAGTTCGACAGCTTGCCGGTCTTGGCCAGCGAGTGGTGGATGGCGCGCAGCCCGGCGAAGATGCGCGGAACCGGCTCTTCGCAGATCGGCATCACCACCGCGGTGCGCGCGCCGGGCTCGATCGGCGCATCGTCGGCGGTGGCGCGCGTGATCGCGAAGCGGTCGCGGCGGCTCGCCAGGAGGACGAAGCCGAGGGTGGCGGTCCAGAACCCGATCGAGATCCAGCCGAACAGCGCGCCGAAGCAGAGCGCGATGCCGCCCTCGAGCAGCGTGTTGCCCTTCTGCGGCAGCACGTCGAGCATGAACTCGCCCGCGATCACGCTCGGGATCAGCACCAGGATCGCGAGCAGCAGCCGGCGCCGGCGCGCCGTCCACGACCAGCGGCGCGCACGGGGGTCCGGGCGCGCCGTGCTGCGGTCGCCGGCGCTCCGCGCGAAGGGGACGCGCGTGATCGCGCGGCGCAGGCCGCGGCGCACGAAGCGGTGCGGGATCATCGCGCCGCGCGCCAGGGGCGGCATCGAGTCGAGCCGCCGCGGGCCGCTGCGCGCGAGGGGCGCGGGCGGCGCGCCGCCGCGCGCCAGCATCGCGTCGAGCCGCCAGGCGACGAAGTCGTCCGGCTCGCCCGGCGCCGGCAGGAGAGCGCGCTGCGGATGCGACTCGAGGAGCAGCCCGCGCAGCTGCGCCAGCGTCGACGCGAGCGCGCCGTCCTCCGGCGCGGGCGACGGCTGATTCACCGCCCGCAACGCCGCCTCCTCCGCGAGCGAGCGCGGCTCCGGCGCCGGCACGCCGAGCGCAGCGAGGTACGCGCGCGCGCGATCCCGCGCGCCGCGCCAGTCGAAGAACAGGCGCCCGCGCTCGATCTCGATGCGCTCGCTGCGGAGGGCGGCGCCCGCCTCCGGCTCACCCGCGCCGGCGCCTGCCAGCGGCTCGGTCATGGCTTCAGGGTATAGGACCAGGTCTCGGTGAGCGCGTCCTGACCGCGCTGCAGGAACGCGCGCAGCTCGACAGGGTCTCCCCCCTTCGGGCGGACCTGGAAGGTGAGACGCCAGCCGTGCGTCACCGGGTTCGGAATCACGTGCTGCTCGAGCAGCTCCGCCTGGCCCGCATCGATCGGCCCCACGCTGACGACGCCGCGCAGCACCGTCTCGGGCGGGAGCTGCGCGAGCTGCTTGCCGTTGAAGTCGATCACGAACCGGTGCGCGTTCTCGTACGTGCCGCGGTCGCGCCGCGTCGCCTCGACCCGTCCGGCCGGCGGGCGCGAGGGATCGTCTCCATACCAGTACATGCGATAGGCGTAGTGGATCGGATCGCCCGGCGCGGGCGTCTTCTCAGGCACCCAGAACGCGACGATGTTGTCGTGGATGTCGGCCGGCGTCGGGATCTCCACCAGCTGTACCGACCCGGGCCCCCAGTCGCCGTCGGGCTCGATCCACACGCTGGGGCGCGTGTCCTGACGGGTCTCGAGGTCCTGGTAGTGGTCGAAGTTCCGGTCGCGCTGGAGGAGCCCGAAGCCGCGCGGATTCGTCATGCGGAAGGCCGACACGCCGAGCGTGCGCGGATTGTCGAGCGGGCGCCAGATCCACTCGCCCGTCGAGTCCTCGAGCAGCAGGCCGTCGGAGTCGTGGACCTCGGGGCGGAAGTCCTCGGGCTGGCGCAGCGTGTTCTCGCCGAAGAAGAACATGCTCGTGAGCGGCGCGACGCCGAGGCGGCCGATGCGGTCGCGGAGGAAGAGGCGAACCTCGACGTCGACCAGCGTCTGCTCGCCCGGGGTCACCACGAAGCGATACGCGCCGGTGAGACGCGGGCTGTCGAGCAGCGCGTACAGCTCGATCTCCTTCGCGCCCGGCGCCGGCCGCACGAGCCAGTACTCCTTGAAGAACGGGAACTCCTCACCGGTCGGGAGCGCCGTGTCGACGGCGACCCCGCGCGCCGAGAGTCCGTAGGCCTCGTCGCGGCCGACGGCGCGGAAGTAGCTCGCGCCGAGGAAGACGATGACCTCGTCCTTGTAGTCCGGCCGCTTGATCGGGAAGTGGATGCGGAAGCCCGCGTAGCCGAGGTTCTGCGGCACACGGCTGGCGAAATCGTTCTTGCCGTAGTCGAACTGGCTCGGCGAGAACGGGACCGGATGCACGCCCTTCGCGTCGATCACGTTCATCGCGACGGTGCGGTCGTAGTAGAGGCCGGGGTGGAAGAACTGGATCTCGAAGGCCGAGTTCCTGCCGCGCCACAGCGCCTGCTCGGGGCGGAAGCGGATGTCGCGCCACTGGTCGTACGAGATGCCGAGCAGCCACTCGGGCACCTCGCCGTGCGGGTCGTGGAACGGCGCGCGCGCCAGCGCCTGCGCCTTCTCCGCGACCTGCTCGAGACCGAAGCGCGCGCCGGCCGCGCGGGCTGCGCCTCCGACCAGCATCGAGCCGAGCCACGCGACCTGGAGCAGGGCGCCGATCCACCGGCGCCGGGCGGCATCGCGACTCACGCTGGGTCGATCTCCCTCTCTGGAACCGCCCGGGCGCTCGAGAAGAGAGGATCCCCGGCGGTCGCGACGAGCGCGCGGGATCTTCCAACATTCCATCGGCCGCGCAATCCCGAAAAATGCCCCGGTCGAGCGGCTGCCCCGTGGGGGAGAAGCTCCGGAGCGGCTCTTCCGACGGAGAATCGGAGTCCGGACGACTTGACGAGAGGCCGGCCCGTGCTTAATCCCCCGCCACCCGAGGGCGCGCTCGCCTTTGTCGGCGCGGGCCGCCGTCCATGCAACCCACCACCGGCCGGCTGCCCACCGCGGGAGCCGCGGCCAGGAGTGAAGCAAGCGCATGAAGATCCGACCCCTGCACGACCGCGTGCTCGTCAAGCGCATCGAGGAGGAGTCCAAGACCAAGGGCGGCATCATCATTCCCGACACCGCCAAGGAGAAGCCGCAGGAGGGCCGCGTGGTGGCGGTCGGCAGCGGCAAGATCCTCGAGGACGGCACCGTGCGTCCGCTCGACGTCAAGGCGGGCGACAAGATCCTGTTCGGCAAGTACTCCGGGAGCGAGATCACGCTCGACGGAGACGAGCACATCATCCTGCGCGAGGAAGACCTCCTCGCGATCCTGAGCTAGACGGAGGCATCGAGAGACATGGCTGCCAAGGACATCCGATATCACCAGAACGCGCGCGAGAAGATGCTCGCGGGCGTCAACGGGCTCGCCAACGCGGTGCGCGTGACGCTCGGCCCCAAGGGCCGCAACGTGATCATCGAGAAGAGCTGGGGCTCGCCCACCGTGACCAAGGACGGCGTCACGGTGGCGAAGGAGATCGAGTTCGAGGACAAGTTCGAGAACATGGGCGCGCAGATGGTGAAGGAGGTCGCCAGCAAGACCTCCGACACCGCGGGCGACGGCACCACCACGGCGACCGTGCTGGCGCAGGCGATCTTCCGCGAGGGCGCAAAGCTGGTCGCCGCGGGCGTGAACCCGATGGAGCTCAAGCGCGGGATCGACAAGGCGGTCGGCGCGATGACCGAAGAGCTGAAGAAGGTGTCGAAGCCGACGCGCAACAGCGAGGAGATCGCGCAGGTCGGAACGGTCTCGGCCAACGGCGACGAGACGATCGGCAAGATGCTCTCGCAGGCGATGGAGAAGGTCGGCAAGGAAGGCGTCATCACCGTCGAGGAGGCCAAGTCGATGGACTCGGTGCTCGAGGTGGTGGAGGGCATGCAGTTCGACCGCGGCTACCTCTCGCCCTACTTCGTCACCGACCCGCAGCGCATGGAGTGCGTGCTCGAGGAGCCGGTGATCCTGCTGCACGAGAAGAAGATCTCGAACATGAAGGACCTGCTGCCGCTGCTCGAGCAGGTGGCGCGGCAGGGCAAGCCGCTGCTGATCGTGGCCGAGGAGGTCGAGGGCGAGGCGCTGGCGACGCTGGTCGTGAACAAGATCCGCGGCACGCTGGCCGCGGCCTGCGTGAAGGCGCCCGGCTTCGGCGACCGCCGCAAGGCGATGCTGCAGGACATGGCGGTGCTGACCGGCGGCCAGGTGATCGCCGAGGAGCTCGGCCTCAAGCTCGAGAACGTGACGCTGAAGGACCTCGGGCGGGCCAAGCGGGTGGTGATCGACAAGGACAACACGACGATCATCGACGGGGCGGGCTCGAAGAAGGAGATCGAGGGCCGCTGCAACGAGATCCGCAAGCAGGTCGAGGAGACGACGTCGGACTACGACCGCGAGAAGCTGCAGGAGCGGCTGGCGAAGCTGGTGGGCGGCGTCGCGGTGATCAAGGTGGGCGCGGCCACCGAGACCGAGATGAAGGAGAAGAAGGCGCGGGTCGAGGACGCGCTGCACGCGACGCGCGCGGCGGTCGAAGAGGGCATCGTGCCCGGCGGCGGCGTCGCGCTGCTGCGCGGCCAGAAGACGCTCGAGGAGCTCGAGGGCAAGCTCGACGAGGAGCAGCGCGCCGGGCTCAACATCGTGCGGCGTGCGATCGAGGAGCCGCTGCGCATGATCGCGCAGAACGCCGGGATCGACGGCTCGATCGTGGTGGAGCGGGTGAAGGGCGGCAAGGGCGCCTTCGGCTTCAACGCGGCGACCGAGGAGTACGAGGACCTGGTGAAGGCGGGCGTGATCGACCCGACCAAGGTGGTGCGCACGGCGCTGCAGAACGCGGCGTCGGTGGCATCGCTGCTGCTGACCACCGAGGCCATGATCGCCGAGATCCCCAAGGAGAAGGACGACCACGGCCACGGCGGCGGCATGCCGGGTGGCATGGGCGGCATGGGGATGTGATCGCCCCGCGCGGAGACCCTCCGCGCGGAACGGACGCGGCGGCCCTGGAGCCCTCGGGCTCCAGGGCCGCTCTGCTTTGGCGCCGCGGCCTCAAGCCTCCGCTGCGTCCGTCCGAATCGACCGAGGGAGACTCCCCTTTGGTCCAAGCCGACGACCTCCGGCGCCAGCAGATTCTGCAGCGGCGCTTCGAAGCGATGGGACTCGAGGTGG
>Ga0335071_10007853_pt1 | contig 10964 bp, 18 predicted proteins | sample Lox_Sample_15_FD_206724 | JGI IMG/M metagenome (GOLD analysis project Ga0335071, IMG submission 206724) | Soil microbial communities from Loxahatchee National Wildlife Refuge, Florida, United States - Lox_Sample_1.5 | ecosystem: Environmental > Terrestrial > Soil > Wetlands | place: USA...
ACTTTCAATCTCCGTTTCACTCTTGTCTTAGCGAGGAATGAAAAGCCAAGGCAATTTCCTCGCGACAATCTTAATACGTTACTTCATAGAGAGTCAACCCGTGCGCGGGAGCCAATCCCGCCAAGACTTCATTCTTATATCGTGGATTTTCCAAAGCTCTTTCCACAATTTCCTTTGAACACCTACCTTGCGCCACGGCAACTTGAACAAAAACCAAGCGTCGAACCATGCGATATAAAAACGCATCGGCTCTCGTTTCATACTGCCATTCGTCTTCCACATTCATCCAGACTGAGGATGTTATCGTGCGAAGGGTGGAACTTTCCTCGCGTGATGGCGAACCAAATGCCGAGAAATCATGCCTTCCCAAAAACACCCCGGCGACATCCATGAGCATTGGGCCGTTGAACGCAGGCCACACACGCCATATCATGCGTTCGCGCAACGGGTCACGGAGTTGTCCACAAAACAGGCGATAGCGGTAGCATCTTGATCTGGCATCAAAGCGTGGATGAAATATTGCATCTGCAACTTCGATCTTCCTAGCAACGATATCATCGGGTAAATTGGCATTCAATGCATCGCGCAGCTTTTCAACGCCGTGATTCCATTCGAAATCGAAGGCGGCCACCTGTCCCGAAGCATGTACACCTGTATCGGTACGGCCGGCCAAGGTTACCGAGCGACCACCCCAACCGAGTTTTCGCAAGGCTCGTTCGAGCTCGCCCTGCACGGTTCTGCGTATCGTCTGCCGTTGGCTACCCACGAATGTTGTACCGTCGTAGGCAAGGATAAGTTTGTAACGTACCATTTAGAGATCAGCAATCAGCCAAAGGCCAACCGCTTATCACGATCACTCTTCCACCAATTCAAGAATTACCATCTCAGCCGAATCACCAAGACGCGGACCCAGTTTCATCACACGAGTATATCCACCATTGCGATTTGCAAATCGCGGTGCGATCTCGTCAAACACGCGCTTAATAACCCGGTTATCTCCGAGCTTTGAAGCCACGAGACGGCGGGCAGCGACTTTTTCTGCATCGCTGGCATTGGCGCTGTTTCGCGCAATAGTGATAATGTGCTCCGCTTCGCCTCGAATGGCCGCTGCTTTGGCCTTGGTCGTGCGAATTCGTTCATGTTCGAAGAATTGCTTTATCAAATTCCGGCGCAACGCAGTACGAGCGCCGCTAGTTCGATCCAGCTTATAGCCTGCTATATTATGTCGCATCTCTTATTACTCCGAAGATTGTTCATCCTTTAAGAAGCCCTTCTCGTGCATCTTTTGACGCAATTCATCCAAACTCTTTTCGCCAAAATTGCGGATGGACATTACTGCCGATTCACCCTTATCGAGCAATTCAAGCACATCTCCAACCGTAGTGATGCCGGTGCGTTTAAGGGAATTGAAAACACGCACAGAAAGATCCAACGCTTCGACCGGCGTTTCCGCCAATTCACTCGACAAGCGGCTGCCACCGGCTTCACGTTCGGTTTCCACTGTTAACATTTCTTCATTGATCCCAGCGATCATGCGCAGATGATCTATGATCAATTTCGCTGATGTTCCCAATGCGCGCTCCGGTGATATTGTTCCGTCCGTCCAGATTTCAAGGACCAACTTATCATAGTTCGTACTTTGGCCTACACGAGCCGATGTCACCTCCCAGTTGACGCGCTTGACCGGGCTATAGATTGCATCCACAGGCAACTCACCGATTGGCAGATGTTCACTTCGTTCATTTGCAGGAGAATAACCGCGGCCGCGCTCAACCGTGAACTCAATGTCCAGCTTCGTCTTAGGATTATCCACTGTAAACAAATAAAGTTCCGGGTTGACGATCTCGATTTCTGAAGGAACTACAATGTCAGCAGCAGTCACCGTACCCTCGCCCCGCACCTGCAAATTCATGCGGGTACTATCCACACCGTCCAATTTGAGGCGGATTTGCTTGATCTGCAAAGTAACTTGAATGACATCTTCACGCACACCGGGGATATCGCTGAACTCATGCAGTACATCCCCAATACGAATGGATGTGATCGCTGCACCGTCCAAGGATGAAAGCAAAACCCGACGCAACGCGTTGCCCAAGGTCGCGCCGTAACCGCGCTCCAGAGGACTGATAACAAACTTGCCGTAGTTCCGAGCTTCAGCTTCGCGCTCGATTTTCGGCATTACCATATTCGAAATACCTGTCACGGTTCACCTCTCCCTTGTAATAACAAGAAAGCCCAAGATCAAGGAATGATTCCGATTCATCCCATGACTTCCACATGCCGTATGACTAACGGCGCGAGTAATATTCAACAATAAGTTGCTCACTAAGGCTACCATCTATTTCCATACGTTCGGGAAGCCGCGAAATGGTGCCTGCCATTTTTCTGGTATCACGATTCAACCAGGCAGGCGACGTGCGCTTTTCAGCAAACTCGGGCAGGGTCTTGAAATAAGTTAAACCCTGAGAACCATCGCGAACCGTAATTTCATCCCCTTGATTCAAGAGCATGGAAGGCACATCAGTGCGACGGCCATTGACGGTAAAGTGGCCGTGCGTCACAAGCATACGAGCCTGTGAGCGGCTTGATGCAAATCCCAACCGAAAGACCACATTGTCGAGTCGAGATTCAAGGATTTGAAGAAGGTTCAAACCCGTCAGACCACGGCGGTGAAGAGCTGTTTCATAATAACGGTGAAACTGTCGCTCCAATACTCCATAAACGCGACGCGCTTTTTGCTTTGCACGTAGTTGGCGTGAGAAATCGGATTGACCGGTACGTGTTGCACTACCACCGCGTCCCGAAGTTTTTCCATGCTGACCGGGTGCAAAACTACGCTTCTCAAATGCGCACTTCGGCGTGAAACACCGCTCGCCTTTCAAATATAGTTTTTCACCTTCACGCCGGCACAACTTACAAACCGGACTCAATAATTTTGCCATAATTCATAACCTCGACTAAACTATACGCGGCGCTTTTTTGGAGGCCGGCAACCGTTATGCGGTACAGGTGTGATATCAGACATTGAACGGACCTTGAGGCCCATGGATTGAACCGCGCGAATGGCATTCTCGCGCCCCGGGCCGGGACCCTTGACAAACAAATCCACTTCCTGGATCCCCAGTTGTTGGGCAGCTTTAATGGCTTGTTCAGCAGCCAAACGAGCAGCAAACGGTGTACTTTTACGAGAGCCCTTAAAACCTGCCGAACCCGCAGAACCCCAAGCAACAGCATTGCCTTCCGAGTCGGTAATTGTCACAATCGTGTTATTGAACGATGCAAAAATATGCACTTGTCCAGAAGATAAATTGCGCTTCCCTTTTTTTGCGCCGCCCGTTGCACGGCGTGTGGAGCGTACACTTTGAGGCATAGTTTATCTACTCCTGTTTTACTTCTTTGTCGCGCCGCGTCGGCGTCCGCGCCCGGCAACCGTTTTCTTCGAACCCTTCCGGGTCCGGGAATTGGTACGGGTGCGCTGTCCGCGGACAGGCAGATTACGACGATGCCGCAGACCGCGATACGAGCCGATTTCGATCAATCGCTTGATATTCATCTGCTGTTCGCGGCGCAGATCGCCCTCGACCTTATAATTCTTGGAGATAAATTCACGCATCGCCGTGACTTCGGATTCAGATAAATCCTTGACACGGGTATCGGGGTTCACTTTGGTAGCTGCCAAGATCTCTCTGGCGCGCGTCGGTCCAACGCCGAAAAGATAAGTCAGGCCAACTTCAACCCGCTTATTGCGGGGCAGGTCAACACCTTCGATTCTTGCCATAGATCAACCCTGCCGTTGCTTATGTTTAGGATTTTCGCAAATCACGTACACATGTCCCTTGCGCCGTACGATACGGCACTTGGCGCAGCGTTTGCGAACAGATGGTGAGACTTTCATAATGCACTCCTTACTTCGTCATAGAGCCAAATTTATGATTATACAGGTTATACGTCATTCTGTCCAGAAGTTGACCGAATTGGGCAATTTATGGCACCGTCAGGATGAGTGGTTCACCATCGGTAACGGCCACGGAATGTTCAAAATGAGCAGTCAGAGATCTATCCACTGAAACAACTGTCCACTGGTCACGCAAGGTGCGAGTTTCGTTCGTGCCCACCAATACCATCGGTTCGATGGCAATGGTCATTCCCTGACGAAGCGGCAAACCAGTTCCAGCAGTTCCGTAGTTCGGAACTTGCGGACCCTCGTGCATCTGCCGTCCCACACCATGACTGGTATATTCGCGCGTAACGTGAAGTCCGCGGCTTTCTACATAATCTTGTATCGCCGCCGATATATCGCCCGTGCGATTGCCAACGCGCATTTTGTCAATCGCCGCAATCAACGCGCCTTCCGTGATTTCCATCAGACGTTTTGCCTGGTCTGAAATCCTGCCAACCGCAAAAGTCATTGCAGAGTCAGCCACAAAGCCTTCAAACACCGTTCCACAATCAACGGAAATGATATCGCCCTCATGAAGAATTCTCTTCTTGCTCGGAATTCCATGCACCAGTTCTTCGTTAACACTAGTACAGATAGAAGCTGGATACGGAGGCTGGCTATAGTTTTTGAAAGGCGAATAACAACCGTGTTTCTTTAGCACTTCCTCAGCAGCCGCGTTGAGGTCGGCAGTTGAAACACCGGGTCGTATCATATTCTTCATGGTCGCCAAAATCTCAGCATTGATACGCCCAGCCTGACGCATGATCTTTATTTCGTCAGGGCTTTTAATATGGACTTGGCGATCCCAACTCATTTCTTAATTCACCACTTTCTTCATCACAGATAAAAGTGCATCCGTGACTTTATCAATTGGCTGCGTTCCATCAATTTCGACCAATATCTTTTGGCTACGATAATAATCAATCAACGGGGCTGTCTGTTCAAAATAGATTTTAATCCGACGTGCCACGGTTTCAGGGTTGTCATCCTCGCGTTGATAAAGTTCTGACCCATCCACATCGCATTTGCCCGCCACCTTTGGCGGATTGAACTTCTCATGATAAACATGGCCCATGGCTCTGCATGTCCATCTACTGGAGACACGCTCGATCAAAACATCCGGGGATGCTGTAATAAACGGGACTAAGTCAACATCGCCCTTAAAATCCGCAAGCATCTTGTGCAAAGCATCAGCTTGAACCGGAGTTCGAGGAAAACCATCCAATATAGCACCAGCTTTGCAGTCAGGAGACGCGAGGCGATTTTTAATCATGGCGACTGTTACATCATCCGGCACCAACTCGCCTTTATCGATAAAAGATTTGGCAAGTTTTCCAAGGTCAGTTTGATTCTTAATGTTCTCTCGAAATAAATCACCAGAGGAAACATGCATCAGACCAGTTTCCTGAGCAAGGAATTTTGCCTGTGTTCCTTTTCCTACTCCAGGGGGGCCAAGTAATACAATAAAGGTCGCCACGTTTTCTCCTTTTGAATTTATTTAACGGACCAGCAACGAGTCCTGATACCCATGTAGCTTCATTTCCGCTTCGATGTTTAGGAACGTATCCCGAACAACACCTACCACGATCAGGAGGCCTGCTGACGAAACAAGGAAAAGGCCGGTTGACGTAGAGGCTTGACCAATTCCAAACGCTTTCAACAGGAGACTCAACAAGAACGGTAATGCAGCAACTACGCCCAGGAAGAACGCACCAGGGAAGGTAATACGCTGTTGAACTTTGTTAAGATACTTCTGTGTAGTTTCGCCAGGATGAACCCCGGGAATTTGCGCACCGGATTTCTTCAAATTGTCACCATAGTTTTGCTGTTCGAAGAGGACCGATGTGTAGAAAAAGGTGAATGACACGACCATGATGAAGTATAGCAGCCAATAGACCCAATTGTTAGAACCCGTTCCACCGCCTAACATACTTTGGAACCACAGAGCAGTAGACTTCACAGTTGCGTTGCTTGAATTGATAAAATAGCTAGCGATGATAGCCGGGAACTGCAGAATAGCACTTGCAAAGATCAACGGGATCATGCCTGCAAGGTTGACCATCAACGGCAAAGTGCCCTTTACCGGCATAGACATGCGGTTACCCATCCGTCGTCCCGGATACATGACTGGTACATTGCGGCGCCCTTGCTGAATGAAGACGATCGCAAAAATCGTCAGGATGATGATGACAACCGTGAATATTAACATAAACCAACGTGTAGATTGATCTTGCATAATACTATAAAGATTCGCTGGCATGCGAGCCACAATACCGGCAAAGATCACAAGCGAAAGCCCTTGCCCACGAATGCCATATTCCGAAATCAATTCACCGAGCCAGATTGCAAACATTGTTCCAGCAGTCATCACCAACAAGATGGTTAATGAAGGAAGCCATAAGTCGGCAGTAAAACCAAACGGAACAATAATCCCCTGTTGCGCCTGGCTAGATAACGAATTGAAGATGTTGATTTGCCCAACCGCGGAGAGAGCCGCCATCGGGACAGCCAAGAAATAGGTCCAACGTTCCATCCAACGTTGCCCCTCACGAGGGTCTTCCTGCATCCGACGTTGAAGTGCGGGGATGATCGGGATCAGTAATTGCAAAATAATTTGTGCGGTTATGTACGGATAAACGCCCATTGAGAGCAACGAGAAATTGGTCACAGTACCGCCCGAAAGCAAATCGAGGAAGCCCAGAAAACCGGCATTGGCAGCAGCGCTTTTACGAAATGCTGCCAATGCGACAAAATTGATACCGGGCACCGGCACATTTGCCGCGAGACGGTAGATGGCAAGAATCAAAAAAGTGATCAGCAACTTGCGCCGAATATCCTCTGACTTCCAGAGATAACGCCAACCCGAGAACGATGATTTCATGAGGAATCTCCTCGCCTGTTATCCGATCAATTCTACAGAACCGCCGGCTTTTTCGATCTTGGACTTCGCCATGGCACTGACTCGATGAACCTTTACTTTGATGGCGACTTTCATTTCGCCGCGTCCCAAGACGACAACCGGGTTCCGTGGATCCCGGAGCAAGTGCGCGGCTTCAAGCGATTCCAAATTTACATCTGCATTGGCTTTGAACGCTTCGGACAATTGATCAAGATTAACTTCATTATAGGTTACCTGATTCGGTGGTGTAAAGCCTTCACCCCGTATGAAAGGCAAGCGACGATAAAAAGGCAAATTGCCGCCTTGTGCGTAAATGCGTCCGCCTTCGCCGGAACGTGCACCCTGACCCTTGGTGCCGCGTCCAGCTGTTTTTCCCTGACCAGCAGAGATACCGCGTCCTACGCGTTTTCGATTTTTCTTTGAACCCGGATTGGGCTTAAGTTCATGCAGTTTCATTGCGACCTACTCTTCGATTTTCACGAGATGGATAACCTTATTCAACATACCGCGCAAAGCCGGTGTGTCTTCATGTTCAATCGTTTGGTGCATTCGCCGGAGACCCAAAGCAAGTACGGTACGCTTTTGATCCTTAGTATATCCAATCGGGCTACGAACCAGCGTCACGCGGACTGTTTTGCCGGAAGTATCTTTTTTAGGCATGTTGCTTCCTCCGTTCCCAGAACGGAAGTAATTCTTCAGTCTTTTTGCCACGGCGAGCTGCCTCAATTTGCACCGACTTCAGACTATTCAATGCCGCAAAAGTTGCCATTACAACATTTAAAACATTGGCGGATCCCATGGACTTGGTGAGAATGTCACGCACACCCGCCACTTCCAAAACCGCTCGTACACCACCTGCTGCTATCACACCAGTACCGGGTGAGGCGGGTTTCAAATAAACACGAGCCCCTCCAACGATTCCAAGCGATTCATGCGGAATAGTCGTCCCTGCAAGATTCATCAGACGCATACTTTTGCGAGCGCGTTCCGAGGCTTTACGCATTGCATCCGGTACGGCATTGGCCTTCCCCGATCCCATACCGACCGTTCCCTTTTTGTCGCCAACAACGACCGTCACGCGAAAACGAAAACGGCGTCCACCTTTGACAACTTTTGCAACGCGAGCAATTTCGATTACGCGTTCTTCAAGTGTGTCCTGTTGTTCGATTTGTTGCTCAGCAACTACTTCTACATCTGCCATAATTAACTCCACATTGGCCTAGAACTTCAGGCCACCTTCACGCGCGCCATCCGCCAAGGCTTTAATACGTCCAATATATTTAAAGCCACCACGATCAAACACAACTGACGCAATACCCTTATTCTTGGCACGTTCGGCAACTGTCTTTCCTACCAGTTTGGCTTGTTCGGATTTCTTCTTATCCTTCATCTGTTCACGCAAATCTTTATCTACTGACGATGCAGAGACCAGCGTATGACCTGCAGCATCATCAATAACCTGAGCGTAAATCTCAGCCACACTGCGAAATACGGCCAAACGCGGACGTTGAGCCGTTCCAACCACATTCAAACGCACGCGTACATGGCGACGTTCGCGTGCAATAGAACGATTTTTATTAGCCATAGTTATTTTGTAGCGGCTCCCTTCCCGGCTTTTCCAGCTTTATGGCGAATATGTTCGCCCAAATAATGCAGACCTTTTCCATGATACGGTTCAGGTGGGCGGACATTTCGTATATTTGCCGCAACTTGACCGACCAATTCTTTATCAAAACCCGTTACCTTGATCTGACGAGTCTTCTGATCTACATTAAAAGCCACCCCAACCGGAGGTTCGATCTTGACCGGATGTGAGTACCCAACATATAACGCCAGATTCTTTCCTTCCATTTCAGCGCGATAGCCCACACCATCCACTTCAAGTACCGTTTCAAAGCCTTTACTAACGCCACGAACCATATTGGCAAGCAAAGCGCGTGTCGTTCCATGCAATGCGCGCTCGAATGCATCATCCGATTTTCGTGAGATGACCAGGTGATTATCTTCCATCTTAATTTCAACCATTGGTGAGAAGACACGTTGGAGTTCGCCCTTCGGTCCCTTCACACGAATGTGCGATCCTTTCACATCCACTTGAACGCCGCTCGGAATTTCGACCGGCAATCGTCCAATACGAGACACTTTTTACCTCCTACCTTCTACCAAACCTTGCATAGGATTTCACCGCCCACACCCAACTGTCGAGCGCGCGCACCAGTCATCACACCTTTCGGTGTGGACAGAATTGCAACCCCCAAACCTGACAATACCCAGGGAATTTCCTTTTTGTTGGTATAAATACGTCGACCCGGTGTACTTACGCGTTCGATTCCGCTCAAGACAGGTCGGCGTTCGCGGCGCTCACCGATATACTTAATTTTCATCCGTAAAACCTTAAAGTTGGGTTTATCTTCGCCGACGACTTCAAAATTTTCGAGGAAGCCCTCATCCTTCAAAATTTTGGCAATCTCAGCTTTGATCTTCGAACTGGGCATTGCAACCTGGGATTGTCCAGCCAGTACCGCGTTACGAACGCGAGTTAACATATCAGCAATCGGATCATTGACACTCATGACTTATCCTCCAATTACCAAGATGCCTTAACCACGCCCGGTACCTTGCCTTGCAAAGCAAGCTCACGGAAGCAGATGCGGCAAAGACCAAAGCGGCGAATATAGCCTCGCGGGCGTCCGCAACGCTGACATCGATTGCGTACTCGAACTGTGTTATGCCGATGAAGCTCACGATATTGCATACATTTCTTAGCCATAGCCTAATTACGCTTCCTTCCTGCTGAACGGCATGCCGAGCATTTGCAACAAAGCGCGTGCATGCTCATCTGTTTTAGCAGAGGTCACGATGGTGATCTCCATACCGCGCAGTTTATCAATTTTGTCGTACTCGATTTCAGGGAACACCAACTGGTCCTTAAGACCTAGTGTATAGTTCCCACGTCCATCGAAGGCATTGGCCGAGACACCACGGAAATCACGAACTCGCGGCAAAGCAATATTCATCAGCCGGTCTAAAAATGCCCACATCCGTTCTCCCCGCAAGGTAACTTTAGTACCAATTAATCGCCCTTCTCGTAATTTGAAATTAGCAATCGCTTTACGAGCCTTGGTCGTAACAGGCTTTTGACCAGTAATGGTGGTCAAATCGCTCACCGCCGCATCAAGTGCTTTAGGATTATCCATCGCTTCACCTAAACCGATGTTTACCACGACCTTTTCAACGCGCGGTATCTGCATCACGTTCTTGAAACTAAACGTTTTAAATAATGCCGGGGCCACTTCTTTTTGATAACGTTCTCGCATTCTATTCATGATTCATGCTCCACGGCTAATCGATCAACTGCTGGCAACTTTTACAAACACGATGAGCACCAGCCTCGTCTCGTTGAATACCGACGCGTACCGCCTCGCTGCATTTTGGACACACCAACATGACATTTGAAATATCAATTGGTCCCTCAAATTGAATACGCCCAGGATTGATCTGGCGTCCAGCTTGGGTCTGGACCTGACGTTGATGTTTTGTACGGATGCCTACTCCCTGCACCACTACGCGTCCTTCATGCATCAACACGTTGATCACTTCACCGCGTTTTCCTTTATCTTCGAGACGCCCACTGATGACTTCCACAGTATCGCCTTTACGGATTTTCACTCTCATTCCAATACTCCTACAGCACTTCCGGTGCAAGAGACACAATCTTCATGAATTGTTTATCGCGCAGTTCGCGCGCAACCGGTCCAAAGATGCGCGTTCCCTTCGGGTTTTGCCCATCCGTATCCAAAAGCACAGCCGCATTGTCATCGAAGCGAATGTACGAACCATCTTCGCGCCGCCATTCCTTCGTCAAGCGGACAATAACGGCATGTACTACTTCACCTTTCTTGACAGTTCCTTGTGGTGAGGCAGATTTAACGCTCGCCACCACTACATCACCGATATGGCCATATCGGCGTGTTGATCCGCCCATTACATGGATAACAAGCAATTCACGCGCGCCGCTATTATCGGCAACTTTCAACCGAGACTCATGCTGAATCATGTCAAGCCTCCGTCTTGGTTTCAGCCGCGATATCTGCACTCGCTACAGACTCAATACCCGCATCGGCC
>Ga0335071_10007854_pt1 | contig 10963 bp, 13 predicted proteins | sample Lox_Sample_15_FD_206724 | JGI IMG/M metagenome (GOLD analysis project Ga0335071, IMG submission 206724) | Soil microbial communities from Loxahatchee National Wildlife Refuge, Florida, United States - Lox_Sample_1.5 | ecosystem: Environmental > Terrestrial > Soil > Wetlands | place: USA...
AGCAGGTCACGGTGTGTCATGACTTCTTATATCGTCCTTTCGCTGCTTCTTCCTTTTCCGAGACGATTTCCTCAACGTCATCAATCATGTGCTCAAGATCAGTGACTAGCTCGTACAAGTCCTCATTTTGGAGGTCAGAACCGGGTTCACCGTACGAAATGTCTTTTCGAACATCATTGAGATGGAGCATCAGGTCACGAATATTTGTTTTCAGCTTGCCCTGTTGAGACAAACTTGCAGCGAGTTCAGCTTTATCGTAGTGATTGCGCTTCCATCGGATTCCGTTCGCCTCCGCGACAGCGACGATGAGATTTTCGTAAGCATAGAACACATTTGACACGCACGATTCCGGTTCTTCGGGTTCCCACGAGTCGACGGCGGCATCATCCCACTGCTTCTTTGCAAGATCGAGGTGCTCACGCGCCTTTCTGATGCTCATCTCCAATCCCCCAAAAGATCCACAGCGCGGATTCTTTCCTGAAACAGATTGTAGCGGAATGTCTACCGCCCCTCGCGCGCCCGCACGATTCCCGCGTGCGAACGCATGAACGTACTCCAAGGACACTAGCCCCCACGCGGACCGGGCAGTGCGTCGTTTCTGGGGATGGAGTGTAGCTGAATTTTTCCCGCAGGATACATCCCCCCATTTCGTTTGACCGATTTCCGCGCCGCACGCTAAAATAGTTGGGTTTGCCTGTATCCGCGGTGCCCATCTAACACCCCATCCCGCGAAAAGCGGCGTATAGGGATCCCGTTGCGGCCCGCGTCCGCGTTTCCGGTCAACAAGCCGCAGCGCAAAAGCAGCAAGCGAGAGTTTGTGCGGCCAAGTTTGGCTTGGCCCCGGCAGGACAAGAGTGTCCGCCGAGCGTGATATTGGAGGAATTATGTACGCGGTGATCCGCGCTGGTGGTAAGCAATATAAGGTCGCGCCGGGAGATGTGATCCGGGTGGAAAAAGTCGGCAGCGACAATGGGCACGTGCAATTCAACGATGTTCTGGCCGTATCGGGCGAGGCGGGCAAAGTCGGCAAGCCCAGCGGCGAAGCGCTGGTGACCGGCGAAGTGGTCGAACAGGGACGCGGCGCGAAGGTGCTCGTGTTCCACTACAAAAAGAAGAAGCAGTACAAGAAGCTGCGCGGGCATCGCCAGGATTTCAGCGCTGTGCGCATCACCGAGATTGCGTTTGATGGGCAGTCGTTTAAGGCGCCGGAGTTGCCGAAGAAAGAGAAGAAGGTAAAAAAGGCGGCCGAGGTGCACGAAGAAGCGGCGGCGAAGCCGGCAAAGAAGAAAGCGGCGAAGAAGTCGGCTGCGAAGAAGGCAACGCCCAAGAAGAAGTAGAGGGAGTAGGGATCCTTCGACTCCGCTCAGGATGACATCGTATGTTTTTCTGTCACGGACAGATGTTTTCCTGATAGCTGAGACCTGACAGCTGAGAGCTTTTACTGAAAACTGAGAACTGAGAACTACCTATGGCACATAAAAAAGGACAAGGCACTTCACGAAACGGGCGCGACTCGAACGCGCAGCGGCTTGGGTTTAAGGCATTCGGCGGACAGGTCGTCCCCGGCGGCACGATCATCGTGCGGCAGCGCGGCACGCGCGTTAAGCCGGGCCTCAACGTCGGACGCGGTAAAGACGACACGCTCTTCGCCAAGGTTACGGGCAAGATCAAGTTCCTGGATAAGGGCTCGATGGGCAAGTTCGTGATGGTCGAGCCGGTGGAAGCGTAACGAGTCTCGAGTTACGACTCTCGAGAGGCAACAGCAGCAGTCACTTTGTGAGACCTTCGGCTCGCGACTCGAAACTCGCGGCTCAACTCCGGATATCCAGCGTTATTACCACGGTTTCGCCTTCGTACCGTACGGGGAACTCGAGACGTTCCCCTTTCTCCAGACAGTGGATGCTGTAGTTGCCGCCGACGACGACGGTGGGTACAGTGAGCGTGCAGGCATCGCCATAGCCGATCTTGTGTTTAAAATGGCCGGCGATGATGTTGCAGACTTCGCCAATCGCATCGGACTTTGCCGAAGCGGCCTCCTCGATCGACATGCAGAGCATCTTCGAGGCAATTTTTGCGGCGGCATCATCACTGCAGCGCAAGCTGAAGACGGCGCGCATGGCGCCCGCGATTCCGATCATGCCGGTAACATAGGCGACCAGCGACGCTTCCGGAGACACCGGTGTCGGCGCGGGAGGAATGTCAACGGTGACGCCGACCATAGTGCTGAAAACTTCAATGGTGGCCTCGCGCAAAACCGCACCCCAGGCGGGCAGTTGCACAATTAGATCTTGCCTGTTGGCGGGCTGGTCGGTGGCGAAGAATCTCGGGGTCGTCATGAAATGGCACTGACGGAGTAGCCGTCTTCCGAAATATCGGCAGGCGGGGCTATTCCGTTAGCGGACTTCTGGCCGAATGGGCTGGCCTTTATACTCTTTGATTCTTGTGAAGTTCGCGGCAGGCAGCAGCTTTTATGTTTATTGATGAGGCCACAATTCGGGTGAAGGCCGGCAACGGCGGAAACGGCTGCATGGCGTTCCGCCGGGAGAAGTTCGTGCCCCGCGGTGGGCCATCGGGCGGCGACGGCGGTAAGGGCGGCGACGTCTGGATGGAGTCGAGCGAGCGCCACAATACGCTCGTGCATTTCCGCTTTAATCCCGAATACAAGGCGGAGCGGGGACGGCACGGCGAGGGCGCGAACAAGAAGGGACGCGACGGCGAGGATATTCTGCTGAAGGTGCCCGTCGGAACCATCGTCTACGACGAGGAGACGGGCGACGTAGTGCACGATTTCTCGCAGGCGGACCAGCGTGTCGTGATTGCGCGAGGAGGGCGGGGCGGACGCGGCAACGCTCAGTTTGCGACTTCCACCCACCAGGCGCCGCGCGAGCATGAAGAAGGACGGCCGGGGGAAGAAAGAACCTTCCGGCTGGAGTTGAAACTTCTGGCCGATGTCGGGTTGGTGGGATATCCAAATGTGGGGAAATCGACGTTAATCTCGCGCATCTCGGCAGCCCGGCCAAAGGTTGCCGACTATCCCTTCACTACGCTGGAGCCGAATCTGGGCGTGGTCGTTATCAATGACAAAAAGAAGGATGAGACCAGCTTCGTAGTGGCCGACATACCGGGGCTGATCGAGGGGGCGCATACCGGCTCAGGGCTAGGCACACAGTTCTTGCGTCACATTGAGCGCACGCGGCTGCTGGTTCATCTGGTCGATGTTTCGGATGCGAGCGGCCGGCCGGATGTGGTTAAGGATGTTGAGGTTATTCTCGGCGAGCTTAGTAACTTCGGCGCTGGACTGGAGACGAAGCCGACCATCATGGTGGCTTCGAAAATCGATGCCGCCAATCCCGACAGTCTCAAGAAGCTGAAGCAATGGTGCACGCGGAAGAAGCTGAAACTCTATCCCATCTCGGCGGTCACCGGGGAGGGGATCGAGAAGCTGAAGTTCGCGATGGCCGAGGCGGTGCGGAATTTGTAATTTCCGATTGGTAATTGAAACTCCCTTGGCGCAAACGCCGGGCTTGCTCGCTTCGGGATTCCAACTCCGCAGGTCTGAACATCGACCTACCGCTTTCCCTGTATTTACTAACTCTGGTAAACCCTGTAGTGGTAGCATGTTGGCGATTGGCCGAGCCTTCGGCCGGGATTGCTGCCTTCGCCGGAAGGTCAACATGAAGAACATCCCAAAGCAGTTCGAACCTCCTCAATTCCTCAGCGGTTGGAAAGAGATCGCGAACTATCTGGGCAAGGGCGTGCGCACGGTGCAGCGCTACGAACGTGAGATGGGGCTGCCGGTGCGGCGTCCGGCAGGCAAACCGCGCGCCTCCGTGCTCGCCACCCGCGCCGAGATCGATGCGTGGGTCAGTGCGAGTCCTTACCGCGAAGTATTTCAGCTGGCGAGGGTCGCATCGCGGCCCGATCTAAGTTGCGCGCACAAGGTTGCCGCTGGAATACAGGAAATGACGCGGCTGCGCGAGCAGATGTTCGACTTGCGCAACGATCTGAGAAGGTCTCTCAATCTTCTTTGTGAGAGCCTTCAACAGCTGCGGTTGGACGTCGCTTCATCGGGTAGCTACGGTTCTCCCAGTATCGAGCGGGCCGTCGACAGTTGGGAAAGAATGGCCGGGCGAATGCGGGGCCAGAGTTTGGAGAGAAAGGCCAGCTAGTCAGCTTATCCTGTCATGTCACCTTCTGTTCGCTTGCCAATTTTCGCGTTGCCAATCAGAATGGCCTTAAGCAGCTAGCCAACCTCGCAGGGGGACTGCGGTATGCGGGGACAACCCACCGACCGGACGGCGAATCGGAGTCGCGTGTCCTCCAAGAAACAGGGCGAGCCGAAATTTTCCGCGCCCAGGCCGACCTTCGATGAACTCCTGGCCGGACGGGAAGAGGCCAACCGGGTGAACACGAATTTTCTTAAAGTGGACGCGGACACAGCGCTGACCTTTACGGACATCGCGCTTTCGACCGAGGATCCGGTGAAGAAGCGGCGCAATGTTCGCTCCGCGCGCAAAGCCTATGACACGGTGATGCGGCTGATCGAGAAGGTAGATCTCAGCGACAGCGATGGCAGAATTCTTGGAGCGAAGCTGCTCACGTTAAAGGCCAGGCTGGAGGCGCTGGGCGAGATTTTCTAGGCGGCTTTTGTTCGCGGATTAGACTTTTGCTCCCGGCGCCTTCGCGGGGAGCGGGCCTGGCTTCGTGGCATGACGTGGGGGGCTGCCGGTTCGAGCGACAAATCACCCCGGAAAATCATGTCGCGAATCACGCTCTACCTGCTGTCAGGCTTAGCTGAGCTTCCACCTACCAGATCGCTGATATCCAGCAGCGTTACTACGACGCCGTCGATCTTGTTTTCCAGCGTGCGGTATGGCGTGATGCGGAGCCTGTACGCTTTGCCGTCACGGGCCTTGACCTGCTCGCTGCGCATGGTTACATCGCGCATCTCTAACAATGTCGGCGGTGTCAAGCTCTTTCGGAGCACACTACAGCGTGGGCTCAGAGAAGAGCGCCATTTCGCTCTCGTTGAAGGTTTGCGCTTTCCAACCTGGGCTCGCTGTTAATCGTTAGGGTCAGGAACTTGGTCCGACCCAGCCATCTCTTCGATCACCTACTGCGATCATGATTACTTGTTCGAACTCCCCGATTGAGGGGAGCGGGATGCCCAATCATTACATCGGTGATTCACTTTCCACCATCGAGATGTCCGGGCTCTCCCGCGTGCGAACCAAGCTTGTGTAACTGACCGTAGTCCAATCCCTGACGCCACATCCAGTACAGATGCACCGCCAGTTTCCGCGCCGTGGTCACCTTCGCGATCTTCCGGCCCCGCCGCATGGCCAGGTGAAAGAACTTGCTGCGCCACTCGGGTTGGCTGCGCACTGTGACCTGGGCCGCTTCCACCAGCAAGAAACGCAGCAGCGCACTGCCTTGCTTGCTGATGTGTCCCAGCCGGCGTCGATCGCCGCTGGATTCTTCCGATGGAACCAGACCTACATAACTGGCAATCTGCTTGCCGCAATGAAACCGTTCTGGAGTTCCGATCACCAACTCGAACGCCAATGCGGTCAGCGGTCCCACTCCGGGATGGGTTCGCAAGCGGCGCGCCACCGGACGCTTCTCCACTTCTTCTTCCAGCGCACGTGTCAGTTCCTGGATCTTCGGCGTGAGTTGGTCGAGTAAGTCGAGCAGATCCTGCCGCCGTCGGCTCGCCCACGGCGCCAGTGCGATCGACTCCAGTTCCTTGCGACCTGCCGGCCGCCACAACGCCTTCTTCCGCCGCAGCCCTTCGTTGAGCGCCACCACATGCAACTGATTCATCACCCGCGTCCGCATCTGCACCAATCGGTGCCGATGCCACAGCAGTTGCCGCAGGTCGCGATTGGCAGCGTCGGGCACCCATACCTGCGGAAAGCGCTCTTCCATCATCAGGCGCAACAACAACTGCGCATCCTGACGATCCGTCTTCTGTTTCCGCACCCGTTTGGTGCGGATCTCGGCTGCGTCCCCGATCCACAACTCGAACTCCAAGTCCCGGAGCAACCGCTCAAACCAGCGCGAGTGTCCACTGGCCTCCATTCCCACTCGCACTTTTAGACTCTGTCTTTTGAGCTCGCCATAGAACCGTTCGGCTTCCTCCCGATGAATCAGTCGGCGTTCGCTGAGTTCACCCGTCTCGCTATCGACCAACGCTATTTGTTGGAAGCCCGGATGATAGTCACAACCTATAATCAGCATGTTCGGCTCCTTTACTCCGAGCCCTTTGGTTGTTTGCGCTTCCAAAGTTTACTCGGGCCTGGGAGCCGACATTGTTCATGGAATCATTACATCCAGCATCCAGCGCACAAGCTGGGGAACATCGATATTGAGGTGAAGGTGGGTAAGCGCCTTGCCCAGATCGTGGCTGGTGAATCCGAAAACGCGTTCGGCCTCGGGCGTATAGCGGCGAATGTGCAGATCCTCGCCCAGCATGATCATGGGGATGGTAATGCTATTGAGAAGGTTGATGAGATCGTTGCTGAGTTGCGCGAGCTGCTGGTTGCGGTGCTGGATCTCCTCTTTTACGGTGTTGAGTTCCTCGTTGGCGGACTCGAGTTCTTCCTTCGAGGTCTGCAATTCTTCGTTGGTGCTTTGCAGCTCTTCGTTGCCGGACTGAATCTCTTCGTTGGCCGACTGCAATTCCTCGTTGGTCGCTTCCTGCGCTTCGATGATCGATTGCAGGTATTCCTTGGTGCTGGCGAGTTCCTGCTTGAGCTGCGCGATCTGCACCTCGCGGGGATCCAGTGCGCCCTTGGGGAGTTTGCGGGGCGGAGGCGGCTGGGGAGCGGCAGCTCTGATGGGCGAGGTTTCCTCAAAGAGGATCAGGAAGTGGCGCTGGTCGCGCGCGGGGGTGCGGAACGGGATGACCTCCATCCTCACTTCCATTTTGCCGTTGGCGTCCTCGACGACTACGCCTTCCCTGGTGACCGGAATTGAATTCTTACGAGCATGGTCGATGAGAGTGCGCAGCTCATAGAGGAGGCCGGGGCGCGCCATTTTCAGCAGATTGAGGCTGGCCTGTCCGGTGGGAAGTTCCAGGAAGTTGTTGGTGCGGCCGCGGCTTTGCACAATCTCCAGGTCGTCGGTGACCACGACCGCGGATGGCACATACTTGGTGAGGAGAAGGCGATCGGCCTCGCGCTGCATGTCGGCAGGCGGCTTGGCCGGCTCCTCGTCTTTCAAGCGGGGCGGCTTGTCGGCACCTTTTTCGGCGGGAGCGCTGAGAGTGAGGCCGAAGGTTACCGGAGAAGGCACAGCTCTTTTCTGGTAGATCTTGCTCTTGCGGTCGGCGAGTTCGAAGATCTCCGACCCGGAGCCGAGCAAACCTTCGGTGTTGCCAACCAACAAGAATCCTCCATCTTTGAGCGCGTAGTGGAAGATGGGAATCACCTTCTTCTGCAAAACCGGGCTGAGGTAGATCAGGACATTGCGGCAGCTGATCAGATCCATGCGCGAGAAAGGCGGATCGCTGAAAACGTTTTGCCGTGCGAACACGCACATGTCGCGAATGGACTTGGAAATCTGAAACCCACCGGGAGTTTTATGGAAGAAACGGCGGAGGCGGACTTCGGAGACCTCGGCCGCAATAGTGTCCTTGTAGAGTCCGCCGCGGGCGCGCTGAATGGCGCTTTCGCTCAGGTCGGTGCCGAAAATCTGAATCGGAATTTCAAGGCGAAGCTCGGAAAGCATCTCGACCAGGGAAATGGCGTGCGAGTAGGTCTCTTCGCCGGTGGAGCAGCCCGGCACCCAGACGCGTACCGGATCGGAAGAGGAACGGTCGGCAAGGATTTTGGGGTAGACAATTTCGCGCAGGCTCTCGAAGACGTCGGGGTTGCGGAAAAAACTGGTGACGTTGATGAGCACGTCGCGATAGAGCGATTCGACCTCCTGCGAATCGCGGTGCAGGAGCTTGACGTAATCCGCAAGTTCCGTGACCTGGTTAAGGTTCATGCGGCGCAGAATGCGGCGGCGGATAGTGGCGATCTTGTAGTCGACAAAATCGACCTTGCTGAAACTCTTGAGCAGGCGGAAGATCTCTTTGAGCAGGCGGTCCTGGCCATCGAAGTCAACGGCTGACGGCCCTTCTTTCGAAGGCCGCTGCTGGATGCGAACCAATTCCTGGGCGATGAGATCGGGAGGAAGAACATAGTCGACAACGCCCGAATCCACCGCGCTGCTCGGCATGCCGCCATATTTCGCCGTTTTCACGTCCTGCGCGAAGGTAACGCCGCCATTGTTCTTGATGGCGGAGAGGCGGAGAGTTCCATCGGTCGCCGTACCGGAGAGGATGACGCCGATGGCGTTGGTGGTCTGGTCCTCGGCCAGCGAAGCGAAAAAGGAATCGATGGGCAAGTGATGCCCGCGTGTCGTTTCGCGCGCGCCGAGGTGGAGGATGCCGCTCGAAATGGTCATGTCGGAATTGGGCGGCAATACGTAGACGGTATTCACCAGGACACGAGTTCCCTCGGTGGCCTGACGCACTGGCAGGCGGGTGGTGCGCGAGAGCAACTCGACCATCGCGCTTTCATGGGTGGGATCGAGATGGGGAATAAAGACGAGGCCGAGGCCGGGCTCGGAGGGCAGTGCGCGGAGCAGGCTGCTGAAAGCTTCGAGACCGCCCGCCGAGGCTCCAATGGCGACGATGGGGAAACTGGTGGCGGGTCCTGGCCAGAGATGGACCCTTCCGCCCGCGCGGACTTATTGCCGCGTTGTTCCGGCTGGCTTTGGCGCGGAGTTCGGGCTCGGCCCTTTTTTTTGTTCGGTGCCTTGGGCATATTGGCTCCAAAAAGCGAGACAGCAGGTTGATTCAGAAGTTGTGCGGGAGTGGTCCATTGTATTCCAAAGCAAGTACTTGGACGCCCGGGATCGGAAATCAAAGTAAGTGTATGCCGGTATTCATCGTGGCGTCGTTTGGCGCACACTCTCGCACAATGACCGTGCTAGGTTTTTTCTAGAGTGAAGTGAGGAAACCCAGCCCCGTCCGTGAACGCCGTCTCCCACCCGCTGAATGTGCGCCGCGGCAATTCATAAGCAGACGGCGCACGGGGCTAGGGGTGGGGCGCAGTAAATGGGGGCGAGAAAGTGTGGGTAAGTGATGAGGGCACGCGCTGCTCACGACTGGCAAAGACCCTGTGAGGAGGCAATTCTCGCAACCAACCGAACACAACTTTCCCAACTCATCGCAACCGCACAGGCAGCGATCGATGAACGTGTCGAGCAATTCAACTCTGACGGGATCACGGCAACCGAAGAGGAGCAACAGGCCATCGAGGCCATCGCGGCCATCGCCGATGCGCAGGCTGAGCTTAGGATTTTGATGAAAGAAATTTCGTAACTCGGCCAGCGTCTTCCTTCACGCCGCCTCGTGCACCAGCGAACGCACGCAGCCTATCAATTCAAAGATTGGATCTGACTTAATGAGGACCTTGGTGATCCCGCACGCTAGCGCCTCGCTTTCCAGATTGGCGGTCATGAACGATGTAAACATCACCAGCGGCACCGCGGGCATGATCTTCATGAGCGCCTTGGCCGCTTCAAGCCCGTTCATCTCCGGCATCGAAAGGTCGAGCAAAATAATATTCGGGTGGAGTTCACAAGCTTTGTCGATGGCTTCTCTGCCGTTTGCGGCCTCGCCGGTCACCTGCCATCCCGGTTCGCACTCAAACCATCGGCGTAGGCTCTTTCGCAGCAGTGCGCTGTCATCGACAATGAGGATCCGAGGCGACACTCCTTCTCCCAGGCGCGGGGAGTGCTCCACGACTAGCAACCGACTCTCGTATCAGACGCGCGCTATCGCATTTCCGCTCTGCCAGCGTGCGGCCGGTGGAACCTCCCGTGTACCACGTCGTCGCGAACACCGGGAAGAGAGTGAGTCTCGCTGCATCGTTACGCCCCGCGCAATAGCGAAATCATCGCACCAACCGCGATGCGAGCCACTCGGGTCTTCGCTGTAAAATCAACGATTTCATGGCCCTTCTTTGCGACACCAATTTCTAGAACTTTCCAATTCACGTTGCAGATCGAACATTGTTTCGGATCGGACAGAGCGATGCGACTAAGTGTGATGTGACTGGGTTCGACGAAGCGGTGCAGGATCTTGAAGTACAAGTTACAAATAGAGATTGCAAATTACGAAAAGCTAGCGTCGCCTCGGCTCTCAATAGAAGAGATACTTTCTCCACTTATCGTCGCTGTGTCCCATCAAACGCATGATGTGGCGCGAGGTGTGGAGATTGAACGAACGCGGCTCACGCATGGGGCGCATGTTGGCTTCGTGCGGAAGCTGGTTGCCCTTGCGGCGATTGCAGGGATGACAGCAGGCAACAAGGTTTTCCCAGGTCGAGAGCCCGCCCCGGGAGCGCGGGATCACGTGGTCAAGCGTCAGTTCGGCCGAAGGCAACGCAGTCTGACAATACTGGCAGGTGTTGCGGTCGCGCAGCAGGATGTTCTTGCGCGAGAGCGCGCGCGACTGGTGCGGGATACGGCGGTACTCAAGCAACCGGATGACGGATGGCACACGCATGGCCACGCATGCCGCGTGGAGAAAATGGCCGTTCTCCTCTTCGGTCATGGCGACGCCCTTGAGCACGAGAACAATGGCGCGGCGCGCGGCACATACGTTGATCGGTTCGTAGGACGCGTTCAGAACCAGCACCGGCTGATGCAGGGCCTGGCCGTCGCCGTCCTGATGCGCGCCCACCGGCAGCATCGAAACTGGCAACGGAAGCCGGTAGCTTCCGACAAAGTTGTGCGTGCGCAACGACATAAAGTCTTCTTTACTACCTGTTGGATGCGACCGTGACTTCTTCGCACTCCCGCTCGCCGCTCTCGTCCTGGCTGAAATCCTGCGCGCAATCTTCTGCCAGAGCGCCATCCGAAACCTTGAGGGTGCGCGCTACAGTCGCGACCCAGACACGTGCGG
>Ga0335071_10007855_pt1 | contig 10963 bp, 7 predicted proteins | sample Lox_Sample_15_FD_206724 | JGI IMG/M metagenome (GOLD analysis project Ga0335071, IMG submission 206724) | Soil microbial communities from Loxahatchee National Wildlife Refuge, Florida, United States - Lox_Sample_1.5 | ecosystem: Environmental > Terrestrial > Soil > Wetlands | place: USA: Florida...
CTCTAGAAGGGCGTCGAGGGGCTCATCCACGTGTCCGAGATGTCGTGGACGCGGCACGTCCGGCACCCGTCCAAGGTGGTCAACATCGGCGACATCATCGAGGCGGTGGTGCTGAAGGTCGACAAGGCCAACGAGAAGATCTCGCTCGGCCTCAAGCAGGTCGAACCGGATCCGTGGCTGACTCTGGACGAGAAGTATCCGACCGGCATGCGCGTCCGTGGGAAGGTCCGGAACCTGACCAACTTCGGCGCGTTCGTCGAGCTCGAGGAGGGCATCGACGGCCTGGTGCACGTCTCGGACATGTCGTGGACCAAGCGGGTCGCGCACCCCAGCGAGGTGCTCAAGAAGGGCGACACGGTGGAGGTGGTGATCCTGTCCATCGACAAGGAGCACCGCCGCATCAGCCTCGGCCTGAAGCAGGTGAGCGAGGACCCGTGGCCGTTCCTGGCGGAGCGCTTCCCCGCGGGCCTGGAGTTGCTCGGAGCGGTCAATCGCCTGTTCGACCGCGGCGCCATCGTGGACATCGGCGAGGGCATCGAGGGCTTCGTGCCGCTGTCGCAGCTCGGCATCGAGGACCTCAAGCGCCCCAACGACGCCTTCGAGGTGGACGAGGAGCTCACCATGAAGGTGACCCGCGTGGACGTCGCGAACCACCGCCTCATCCTGAGCGTGAAGGCCTGGCTCTCGGAGCAGGACGACATCGCGCTCGCCGAGTGGACCTCGAAGCGGAATGCGGTCCGGGCGAAGATCGCCGCGAACCCGCCGGTCGAGGCCCCGGTGGAGCCGAAGGTCCGCGAGCGGGAGCGCAGCGAGCCCGAGGAGGAGGAATAGCCCGGGTCGCCCGCGGGGCGCCGGGAGGAAGCCCGAGCCGGGCGGGGGGCGAACACCCCCGCCCGGTTCACTTTTGGGGGCGGGGGTTCTATCCTGCGGGCCCATGCCCGCCCTCTTCCTCGCGTTCCTGGCGGTGGTGGCGGTGACGCCGGCCCCGCTCGAGCAGTTGCTCGCGTCGCGACCGGCCGACAGCCTGCCGGGACCGCTGGCCCGCTACGAGGCGTCCCAGCATGGCGACGCCGCGGCGGACGCGGCGCTGCTGCTGGGGCGCCTGCACTACGCGCGGGGCGAGTACCGGCAGGCGGCCGCCGATTTCGCCCGGGCGACCCCGCGGTTCGACGCGGCCCGACGGGCGGAGGCCCGCTACTGGGCCGGGCTGGCCTGGCTCGGAGCGGGCGAGGTGGGGCAGGCCCACGCGGCGTTCGACGAAGCCGCCCGCAGCGGTTCGCAGCGCCGCGCCGGCGCCCTGCTCGGGGTCGCCGAGTGCTGGGAGTCGGAGCGGCGCCCGGAGAAGGCGCTGGAGGCACTCCTGACGCTCCTGGCGGCCGATCCGGGGGAGGCGGGACCCGCGGCCCTGGAACGTGAGGCGGCGCTGGCCGCCCAGCTTGTGCGGCCGGAGTTGGCCCGCCGCGCCCGCGAGCGTCTGGCGGAGGAGTACCCCCGGAGCATGGAAGCGCTGCGCGCGGCCCTCGCCCCCGCCACCCGCGCGGTGCGGCCCGCGGCCCGGGTGGCAGCGCCCGTGGCCCCCGTGGCGCCGCCGCCGCCGGCGCTCCAGGCTCCGTTGACGGTGCAGATCGGGGCGTTCCGCGAGCCGACCGTGGCCCGCGGGCTGGCCGAGCGCGCACGCCGCGCCGGCTTCAGCCCGGTGCGCGTCCCGGTCCTCGAGGACGCAGGCGCCGCGCTCTACGCGGTCCGTGTCGGGGTCTACGCCACCGCTGGCGACGCGCGCAGTGCGGGCGAACGGCTGGGACGCGCGCTCGGGGTCGCCTGGCGCGTGGTGCCCGCGCCGTGAAGCCCGCCCGCGACGCGGCGCGGACGCCGCTCATGGATCAGTACCTGGGCGTGAAGCGCGCGCACCCGGACGCGTTCCTGTTCTTCCGGCTGGGCGACTTCTACGAGATGTTCTTCGACGATGCCGTGAAGGGAGCGGCGCTGCTCGGATTGACCCTGACGTCGCGGAACAAGCAGGACCCCGAGCCGATCCCCATGTGCGGCATCCCCTGGCACCAGCGCGACGCCTACATCGCCCGCCTGCTCCGCCTCGGGCACAAGGTCGCCGTGTGCGACCAGCTCGAGGACCCGGCGCAGGCGAAGGGCCTGGTCCAGCGCGGCATCACCGAGGTGCTCACCCCCGGCTCGGTCACCGGGGACGCGTTCCTGGAGGCGGCGGCGAACAACTACCTCGCCGCCCTGTGGCCCGCTGCCGAGACGCTCGGAGTGTGCCTGGCGGACGCCTCGACCGGCGAGGTCAAACTGGCGGAGCCGGCCTGGGAGGAGGCGGCCGGGTTCCTCTCGCGTCTGCCGGTCGCCGAATGGCTCGCTCCCGCAGGGCAGGACGTCGTCGGAGACGCCCGCGAGCGGATCGAGGGGGCGCTGCGGGGCCTGCCCGGCGCCCGCAGCACGGCGACCGCGCGGCGCTTCCTGGACATGGGCCTGCCACGGGCGCGCTGGGGCCGGGAGGGTGCGGCGCTGCTCGACGCGCTGCCGGCGGCGGAGCCGGCGGCGGCGGCGGCGCTCGACTACCTCGACCGGGTGCAGGGGGGAGCGGCGCTGCAGTTGACGCGGGTCGAGCGCTGGGCCGAGGAGGCTGCGCTGCGCTACGACGGTGCCACCGCGCGCCACCTGGAGCTGTTCCAGCCGCAGCCGGGGGGCGAGGCCTCCCACACGCTGTGGCGGCACCTGAACCTGTGCGTGAGCCCGCTCGGCACGCGCCGGCTGAGGGCCTGGCTCGAGCGCCCGCTCATGGACCTCGGGGCGCTGGCCGCGCGGCACGACGCGGTCGAGGCGTGGTTCCACGCCGGCTCGGCGCGCACCGCGTTCCGGGAGCGGCTCAAGGGTCTTGCGGACCTCGAGCGGCTGGGGGCGCGGCTGGCGTGCGGCAAGGCGACGCCGCGGGACCTCGGCGCCCTGCGCGACGCGCTGGCGCGGCTGCCGCTGCTGGCCGCCGCGCTCGAGGGCCTGCCCGGGGCGGGGCACGCGCTGGAGGGCGTGCCGGAGCTCGAGCAGTTGCTGCGCGAGGCGCTGGTGGAGGATCCGCCCCCGCTGTCCCGCGATGGCGGGATCATCCGTCCGGGCCACGACGAGCGGCGCGACGAGCTCGACGCGCTGGCCCATTCCGGCAAGCGCTGGATCGCGGAGCTCGAGTCCGCCGAGCGCGCGCGCAGCGGCATCGCCAGCCTCAAGGTCGGCTTCAACCGTGTCTTCGGCTACTACCTCGAGGTCACGCGCGCCCACCTCGACAGGGTCCCGTCCGACTACGAGCGCCGCCAGACCCTGACCACCGCCGAGCGGTTCGTCACCCCGGCGCTCAAGGCCCGCGAGGCCGAGGTGCTCGGCGCGGAGGAGAGACTCAGGGCGCTCGAGCACGAGTTGTTCGTGGCGCTGCGAGGGCGGGCCGCCGCGTTCGTGCCCCAGGTGCTGCGCGTCGCCGAGACGCTGGCGCGCCACGACGCCGAGGCCGCCCTGGCGGAGGCCGCCGCGCGCTACGGCTGGGTCCGCCCCGCGGTGGACGATTCCGACCGCATCGAGCTCGAGGCGGCGCGCCACCCGGTGGTCGAGCGCCTGCTGCCGCGCGGCGCGTTCGTCCCGAACGACTGCATGCTCGACGGGGCGGCGCGGCAGATCCTGCTGCTGACCGGGCCCAACATGGGGGGCAAGAGCACCTACCTGCGGCAGGTGGCGCTCATCGTGCTCCTGGCCCAGAGCGGCTCGTTCGTGCCCGCGACACGCGCGGCGATCGGCCGCGTGGACCGGCTCTTCACCCGGGTCGGCGCGGCAGACCGGCTCGGCGCGGGCCAGAGCACGTTCATGGTCGAGATGAGCGAGACCGCGGACATCCTGCGGCTGGCGAGCCCGCGCTCGCTGGTGCTGCTCGACGAGATCGGGCGGGGCACCGCGACCTACGACGGCCTGGCGCTGGCGTGGGCTGTGACCGAACACCTCCACGGCGGCGAGGGCCCGCGCCCCCGCACCATCTTCGCCACCCACTACCACGAACTCACGCAGCTGGCGGACAGCCTGGCGCGGCTCGCCAACATCCACGTGACCGTGGACGAGAGCGCCGGCACCGTGGTCTTCCTCCACGGCATCGCGGACGGGGCGGCCGACCGTTCCTACGGCATCCACGTGGCGCGCCTGGCCGGGTTGCCGGAGAGCGTGCTCCAGCGCGCGCGCGAGGTGCTCGTGGAACTGGAGAGCGAGCGCACGGTGGAGCACCTGGAGCCGCCGGGCCGGCGCCGGCCGCGGACGCCGCGGCCGCCCACCGCCCAGCTCCCGTTGTTCACCGCCGAGACGCACCCGGTGGTGCAGGAACTGGAGCGGCTCGAGGTGGAGACGCTCTCGCCGCTCGACGCCCTCAACCGGATCGCGGAGTGGAAGCGGGCCCTCGGGCGGGGATGACCGCGGGGCGCCGCCGCGCATGGGAGGGCCCTGACGCCGGACGCGGGGGAGCCGGCCTGACGCGCACTCAGTGGGTCCGGGCGAAGCCCTTCCAGATCATCCCCACGATGCTCAGGACGATCGAGGCGATGACCGTGGTCCCGAAGCCGCCGGGGATCGAGAAGCCTTCGACCAGGCGGGCGGCGAGCCCGAGGATCAGCGCGTTCAGGACGATCAGGAAGAGCCCGAGGGTGAGGATGGTGAGGGGCAGCGTGAGCAGGAAGAGGATCGGCTTGAGCACGGTGTTGAGCAGGCCGAGCCAGAACGCGGCCCACAGCGCCGGGCCCCAGCCGCTCACGTAGAAGCCCGGCAGCATCTGCGTGAGCAGGAGCATCGTTCCCGCGATCATCAGGAAGTAGAGCACCAGGCTGATCATGTCCCCTCCTCCAGGACGGCGAGGCAGTTCTCGTAGCGGCCGAACGAGGGCATCAGGTAGACGCCGTTGGCGCTGCCACGGCACTGTCGCAGCAGGTCGCGGGCGAGCTCGACGCCGACACGCTGACCTTCGTTCCCGGCCGCGTGCATCCGCCCGCGGATCCAGTCCGGGACCTGGATCCCGGGCACCTCGTTGTGCAGGAACTCGGCGTGGCGGAACGACTGCAGGGGCAGGATCCCGACCAGGATCGGGATGCCCGGGCTGCCCCCGAGGCGCTCGAGGAAGCGCTCCCACGCGCCCAGCTCGTAGACCGGCTGGGTCATGACGAACTGAGCGCCCGCGTCGAGCTTGCGGCGGAAGCGGTCCAGCTCGACGCCGAGGTCCTCGGCGGTGGGGTTCACGCCGCAGCCCATGGCGAAGCTGGTGCTGGCGCCGATCGAGTTGCCCGCGAGATCGGTGCCCTGGTTCATCTGGCGCACGATGCGGATGAGCCCCATCGAGTCGGTGTCGTAGACCGCGGTGGCGTTGGGATAGTCGCCGAGGCTCGGTGGGTCGCCGGTGAGGCAGAGGATCGTGTTCAGGCCGATGGCGTGGCAGCCGAGCAGGTCGCTCTGCAGCCCCATCAGGTTCCGGTCGCGGGTGGTGAAGTGCAGGATGATCTCGAGCGCCGGGAACTGCGCGTGGACCTCGTAGGCCAGCGCCAGCGCGCTCATGCGGATGCGCGCCATGGGCGAGTCGGCGATGTTGACCGCGTCCACGCCGCGACGGGCCATGAGCTGCGCGCCCTCCAGCACCTTCTTCGTGGTCACGCCGCGTGGCGGGTCGAGCTCGACGCTGACGACGAACTTGCGCCGCAACTGCGCCAGGAACGGCGGCTCGGGTCCGGCGGGGCCGGGTTGGGCCGGGGTCGGCGCCTTCTCGAGGACCCGCACCTCGGCGCCGGGGGCGAGCTTCTCCGCCGGCAGCCGCGACGCGAGGCGTTCGCGCATGGCGCGCACGTGCGCGGGCGTCGTGCCGCAGCAGCCGCCGACGATGCGCACGCCCATCTCGACCGCGCGGGCCGCGAATTCCGCGAAGTACTCGGGGCTGGCCAGGTAGTGGAAGCGCCCGCCGTGCAGGTGGGGGAGGCCCGCGTTGGGCATCGCCGAGACCGGCAGGTCCCCGGCCACGGCCACCATCTCCTCCAGCACCTCGAGGGTGGCCTGGGGGCCGACGCCGCAGTTCACGCCGACGACGTCGGCGCCCGCCTGACGCAGCGCGGGGACCGCGAGCGCCGGCGGGTGGCCGTAGAGCGTCTTCCCGTCGCCGCCAAAGGTCATCTGCGCGATCACCGGGACCTCGAGCGAGACCCGCCGCACCGCGCGCAGGGCCGCCAGGATCTCGTTGAGGTCCTGGAAGGTCTCGAGGATGAAACAGTCGACGCCGCCCTCGAGCAGGCCCTCCGCGGTGGCCTGGAACCAGCGCTCGGCGTCGGCGACGGAGATCTGGCCGAAGGGTTGCAGGGCCTTGCCGAGCGGGCCGACCGAGCCGGCCACGAAGGCGGGCACGCCGGCGATCTCGCGCGCGCCGCGCGCCACGCGTGCGCCCTGCCGCGCGAGGACGCGCACCTCCTGCTCGAGCCCGTAGGCGAGCAGCCGAAGGTGGTTCGCCCCGAAGGTGTTGGTCTCGATCAGCTCGGCCCCGGCCATGACGTAGTCGCGATGGATGCCCTCGACCAGGGCCGGATGGGAGAGGTTCACCTCGTCGAAGCAGTGACCCAGAGGGACGCCGCGCTCGTAGAGCAGGGTCCCCATCGCCCCATCGGCCAGCACCGGTCCGTGCGCGAGACGCTGGAGGAAGGGGGAGCTCATGCACGCAGCGTACGCGGTGGGCTCCGGGGTGGCAAGAGGCCGAGCCGGGCACCGCCTCTTCATCGCTTCGTCAAATCCGCCTCGCTGCGATTGGCCGCCCCCGGGGCCTCTGATAGAGTGCCCCGCCGTGCGCACGATCCTCCCGCAGCAGCCGACCCCGGGCGCCGCGCGTCGCGCCGCGGGCGCAGCCGCAGCCGTGCTGCTGCTCATGGCGCTGGCGGAGGCGGGAGGTGCCGCGCCGCCGGCGACGCTCGCCCCTGAACAGCTCAAGCCGGGCGATCGGGCGGTGGTGCGCTCGGTCTTCCGCGGGGACTCGATCGAGGAGTTTCCGGCCGAGATCGTCGGCGTCCTCTCCGGCGGCCGCGTGGACGGCAGGACCATCCTCGCCCGGGCCACGTCGGAGCGCCTGCGGCAGTCCGGCGTGGCGCAGGGCATGAGCGGCTCTCCGGTCTACGTGGACGGCCGCCTGATCGGGGCGCTCTCCTCGTCGTGGCCGTTCGAGCGCGAGCCGCTCTTCGGGATCACGCCGATCGGCGAGATGCTCGAGCTGCTGGACCAGCCCGAGCCGTCGGCGACCGGGCCCGCGGTCGGCCCGGCCGGCGCCGACCTCACCGGACGGTCGGCCGGAGTGCGGTTCGGGGAGTTCCGCTGGGATGAGGGGACGGAGGCGACGACGCCGCGCGCGGAGGACGCCACGACCGCGCAGGACGCCCGCGGGGTCGGGGCGCCGGAGCCGTTGCCGGTGCCCCTGACCTGCGGCGGGCTGGCCCCGGGAGCATTCGCGGCGGCGGAGCGCTGGCTCGCGCCGCTGGGCTTCCGCGCGGTCCCCGGCGGGAGCGCGGGCGACGGCGGACCGGACGCCGCCGCGCTGGTGCCCGGCGCCGCGGTGGCGGTGGATCTGATGCGGGGCGACCTGCAGCTGTCGGCGATCGGCACGGTGACCTGGCGCGAGGGTGATCGCGTGCTGATCTTCGGGCACCCCTTCTTCCAATCGGGCGGCGTGCGCCTGCCGCTCTCGACCGCGAGCATCGCCACGATCGTCTCGAGCGACTACATCTCGTTCAAGCTCGGGGTCCGCGGGCGCGAGGTGGGCGTGGCCACCGAGGACCGCCGTCCCGGCGTGGCGGGCCGGATCGGTCCGCGGGCACGACTGCTGCCGCTGGCGGTGCGGATCGAGGGGTTGCGGCCCCAGGCGCAGAGCTTCCATTTCGAGCTGGTGCAGGACCGGGGGCTGGCGCCGCTGCTGGTCTCGATCGCCGTCCTCAACTGCCTGCTCGAATCGGGTGGGACCGGCCCCACGCAGACCCTGGACTGGACCCTGGCGGTCCACCGCGCCGGCGCGCCGCCGCTGGTGCTTGCCGACGTGGCGGCGGGTGAATCGCCGACCGGCGAGACGGCGGGTGCGGTGGCCGCGCCGCTCGCCTTCCTCTTCGGGAACCCGTTCGAGCCTCTGCGGCTCGACAGCCTCGAGGTCGGCGTGCGGGTCTCGGCCGGGCGACGGCAGTGGGCGCTGCGTTCGGCGCGCCTGCTGGAAGCCGCGGTGCGGCCGGGCGGACACGCCCGGGTCGAGTGCCGGGTCGAGCGCTGGCAGGGCAGCGACGAGCTGCGCGTGATCGAGGTCCCGGTGGCGGCGGAGCTGCCGGACGGGCGCTACCCGCTGTGGGTGGGGGGCGGCACCGAGCTGTCGCGGCTCGAGGCCACCCGCTTCCCGGCCCGCTTCCGCCCGACCTCGCTGGACGAGGCCTGGCGCCGCGTCGGCCGCGCGCGGGATGCGGGCGCCCTCTATGCCGTCGTGCTCGCCAGCGCCCCCGACATCACGGCGGGCGGGAACGATTATCCCGAGCTGCCCGCGTCGGCCGCAGCGATCCTGTCGAGCGCCCAGGTGACGGGGGATCTTGCGCGGCGCTCCGATACGGCGATGCTCGGCGAGACGCGCCTGTCGCTGGGCGGTGTCACCCGGGGCGAGCTGCAGCTCGTCCTCACCGTGGATTCCAAGGTCCGATGAGCCAGGGAGGTCCCGTGGACGAGTCCCCGAGGCGTGGCGTCGCCGGGCGCGCGCTGCCGGTCCTGTCGGCGTTCGCCCTGGCCGTGCTGCTCGCGGCCGGCGCGCGCGCGTCCGACACGCAGTGGTGGATCCTCGACAGCCCCTCCGACTACGTGAAGTCCGAGTCGCGTGGGCTGGTGGTGCGTCCCGATGGCTCCCTGGAGACCGGACCACGCGCGGTCTCGACCGCGCTCGACAGCATGCGGGTGGTGTGGTCGGCGGTCGTGCTCGGGGATGGTTCCGTCGCCCTGGCGGGGGACGGCGGGAGGATCCTGCGCTGGACCCCCGGAGGCGGCGCGCGGCCGTGGGCCCGCCTCGCGCACGGGCAGGTCCTCGCGCTCGCTCCGGATGGCGACGGGGTGGTGGCGGGCACGGGCCCCGATGGCCTGGTCTACCGCGTCTCGGCCCGGGGCGACACCACGCTGCTGGCGCGTACCGGCGAGCGCTACGTCTGGGGGCTGGCGCCGGCCGGCGGGGGCGCGTGGTACGCCGCCACCGGGACCCACGGTCGCCTGCTCCGCATCGAGGGCGGCAAGGTGCGCATCGTCGCCGACACCGACGAGAGCAACCTGGTCGCGCTGCTCGGCGACCGGAGCGGCGGCGTCTTCGCCGGGGGAGACTCCCGGGGCCGCGTCTACCACCTGTCCCGAAGCGGCGCGTTGCGCACGGTGTTCGACGCCGCGGAGGACGAGATCCGCGCGCTCACCTTCGGGCCTGACGGTGCGCTCTACGCGGCCGCCCTGAGCAGCCCGGGTTCGACCGAGGATGACCACGAGGGTGAGCCGACGCCGGTGAAGAGCGCCCCGGCGACAGGGCGCAGCACCGTCTACCGAATCGTGCCCGACTCGTCGGCGGTGTCCTGGTGGGTGGCCCCGCAGCCGCTGGTGTTCGCGCTGGCCGGGTCGGCGGCCACGGGTGGCGGGGCGGGCGGCGTGCTGGCGGCTACCGGGGACCGCGCGGGGGTGTACCTCATCGAGCGGGCCGGTGGCGCGACCCAGTGGCTGGCGTGCCCCGAGGGCCAGGTGACGGCATTCGCGACCGGGTCAGGGGGCCGGGTCTACGCGGCGACCTCGAACCCGGCCGCGCTGTGGCAAGTGGGGCCGGACCGGGCCGAGCGCGGCGAGTTGCTCTCGATGGCCCTCGACGCGCGGCGCTACGCCCGGTTCGGGCTGGTGCAGTGGCAGGGCGACGCGGGTGGCGGCCGGGTCGAGCTGAGCACGCGCAGCGGCAACACCGACGAGCCGGACAGCACCTGGGGCCCGTGGGAGCCGGTGGGCCCGGGCGAGCGGGGTGGCGCGGTGCGCTCCCCGGCCGCGCGCTATCTGCAGTGGAAGATCGAGGTCGCGGGCGACAAGGCCAGGATCGAGGCGGTCGAGACGGCCTGGCGCGAGCAGAACCAGCCGCCCCGCGTCGAGGACGTCCTGGTCTCGCCGCAGGGCCAGGGCTTCCGGGAGGGTGAGCTGCAACCGCGGATGGAGCCGGTGACGCAGACCCTGCCGGGCGGCCAGCGGGTCGAGTACAGCGCGCCGTCCGCCGGCACGCCGGCCCAGTTGCGCGACCTGCCGGTCTGGGCCCGCGGTCTGCGCACCGCGCAGTGGCGGGGCAGCGATCCCAACGGCGATCCGCTGCGCTACCGGGTGGAGGTGCGCCAGGAGCCCGCGGGGGTCTGGGTCCGGGTGGCGGAGGATCTCGATCAGCCCAGCCACACATGGGACACGAGCGCCCTGCCCGATGGCCGCTACCGGCTGCGCGTGACCGCCGGCGATTCCGCGGGGAACGCGGTGGGCGAGGAGTTGACTGGCAGCGCCGTCAGCCAGCCGTTCACCGTGGACAACACGCCGCCGGAGGTGACCGCCCTCGAGGTCACGGGCCAGCCGGGCGCGCTCGAGATCCGCGGCCGCGCCGCGGACGCCACGAGCCCGCTGCAGCGCGTCGAGGTGGCGGTGGACGACCGGCCCTGGCGCGCGATGACGCCGGACGGGGGCTTCACCGACGCCCGCGCGCACACGTTCCGGGCGCGAGTCGCGGACCTGGCGGCGGGCGAGCACACGGTGAGCGTCCGAGCCGTGGACCTCGCGGGCAACAGCGCGGTGCGCTCCACGCGGGTGGGCGTCGGGCCGCCGGGCCGCTGAGGCGCTTCGCGCGTGGGAGCGGGCCGGGCCGCGGACTCGCGGCGCGGGAACGGGGGGAGGTTCCGATGCAGGT
>Ga0335071_10007856_pt1 | contig 10962 bp, 7 predicted proteins | sample Lox_Sample_15_FD_206724 | JGI IMG/M metagenome (GOLD analysis project Ga0335071, IMG submission 206724) | Soil microbial communities from Loxahatchee National Wildlife Refuge, Florida, United States - Lox_Sample_1.5 | ecosystem: Environmental > Terrestrial > Soil > Wetlands | place: USA: Florida...
TCGATGTTCAGCCAGGCCGAGCACCGCCGCATCCTGCGCGACAACGCGGCGGAGCTGCTCGGGTCGGCGCCGGGCTGAGCCGGCTCCCGGATGATCTACACCACGTGGCGTCGGAGCCCCGTCTGCCGGACTGGCGGGACGTCGCGCAGCGCGCTTCGAAGGAGGCGAGGGACGCGCACCCCGCTCAAGCCGAGGAGCGCGAAGAGCGCTGCGTCTCCCCCGAGAGCCATTGCCGGCTCGGGCGCATAGACGGCGAGACCCTGGAGATTCGAGTCGGCAAAGGTGGCTAGGATCGCGGTCTGCGGGTTCTGTGCGCCGCTCACCGTGATGATCCGCGCTGGAAGAACGCTGACGTTGCTCCCGACGTAGAGCGTGAAGGGGTTGGCCACCGCAGCGATCACCCCCGGACAGGAGAGATCGCCGCCCGTCGCGAAGGAGGTCAAGAGGTACGCCGAAATGAACGTGTTGTAGCTGAGGGCGTACAGGCCGTTGTCGCTCGGATTGTCGGAGCAGTAGAGGCCGAAGACGCGCGTCAGGTAGATCACCCCGCCGAGCTCGAGCGTGTGGCTGAGCTCCGGCTGCGGGCTCGCGGTCGGCTCGCTGTAGAACGGCTGCAGCGAGCCCTGCTCGCCGCTGACGATGGAGGTGAAGTTGTTGGTCCAGACCGCCACGGTCCCGCCGCCGAGGTCGTCCGCCGAGAGCGAGTTCCCATAGCTGAACCCGCCCGGGTAGCTCGCGAACACCGATGCCCCGGTGCCGTTGAAGAAGCTCCGGTCGACCTCGTAGATCGCGCTGTCCGAGGCGACGAACACGCTGCGTCCGTCGCGCCCGCTCGGCGCCACGGGGCTCACCGCGACCCCCTCCGGATCGGTTCCCAGGTCGAGCGGGAAGTCGCCCAGGATCTCCGGGATGAAGCCGCGGACCTCGTGCTGCACACCCGTCGCGGCATCGACCTCGATCAGCTTCCCGTCGAAGGTGACGAAGACCTCGCCTTCGGGATCGGACGCGATGCCGACCGGGAGGTGGAGTCCGTCGTCGATGAGATTCGCGCCGGATCCGGTTCGGGGCGAGAAATCCGATACGGTCCCCGTGCCGGGGTCGACCGACACGATCCGGTTGCCCGACCCGCTGGAGAGAAGCGCGAGGAGATCGCCGGTCTTGAAGGATTCTGCCGGTTCTGGAGACGCGAGCGCAGCGATCACCGCCATGGCGACGGCTGTCGCGAGCCGCGCGCCGAGCGACACCCTGCACGCCACGCTGCGACGAGGCCACTCCGACCTTGCTGCTCGCATGATCTCCACCCCCGGCGCAAGAACATAGCCCGACGCGCGCCTCGACTGCGCACTGGGACGAGGAAGCGGATCCCCTCTCCACTTGCAGCCGGTCGTCGCCGCGGAGCGCTCGGCGTGAGCCTGGCTCCAGCGGTCAGCTCCGTCGCCTCGTGAGTGGCTCCGGCCAGGCCGAAGCGCTCGCTTCGCGCATCTCCTTCGGCTGCTGGAGGATCACCATGCGCGGCCCGAGCGCAAAGGTGACGATGGGCGCAGCGGGATGCAGCTCGTCGTCGACGCGCAACTCCCCTCGGGACGATCCATCCGAGTGGCGGGACGGTCTACCCAGGGCCTTCCGGCGCTCCTGCGCCCCGACTCCGCGGCAGATCTGTCCCTCGCGCACGCCGTCCGGTAACGTTGCGACTCCTCGGTGCGACCCCGGCAAGACCTGCTCCGAACGCGGCCCCCCGTCCCGGGGAATGTTTCGTCGCGCGGCTGCGGATTGCGGGAGACGAGTTCTTGAGAAAGGTGCTCGATCTGCGGGGCCTCTTCACCGACGTCAACACCCGCACGATCTACCTCTACTCCACCGTGATCGGGGCGCTGGCGGGGCTGGGTGCCCTCGCGTTCAACGAGCTGCTGCACATGGCCGTCGGGGTCACCATGCACTCGTGGGTCCGCATGGCGGTCCCGCTGCCCGACGGGGAGAACGCGGTGCTGGCGCCCCCGGCCGGTCCGACGCGCCGCTGGCTCCTGCTGGTGCTGCCCATCATCGGCGGCCTCTTCTCGGGGCTGCTCGTGCGCACCTTCGCGCCCGAGGCCGAGGGCACCGGTACGGACAGCTACATCGACGCCTTCCACAACAAGGGCGGCACCATGCGGCGGCGGGTGCCCTTCATCAAATCGATCGCGACCATCTCGACCCTGGCGTCCGGCGGCAGCGCCGGCAAGGAGGGCCCGATCGCGCAGATCGGAGCCGGCATCGGCTCGGCGCTCGGCCAGTACCTCAAGATGGGGGCGCGGGCCCGCCGCGCGTTGATGGTGGCGGGCGCCGCGGGCGGCCTCGGCGCGATCTTCCGCGCGCCCTTGGGCGGCGCGCTGACGGCGACCGAGGTGCTCTACAAGGAAGACATCGAGACCGACGCCCTCACCCCCGCCATCCTCTCAGCGGTCACCGCCTACACGGTCTTCTGCTCCGTCAAGGGCTTCGCTCCCGTCTTCGGCTACCGGGGCGAAGGCTTCCAGTCGCCGGTGCAGCTCGTCTTCTACCTGGTGCTGGGGCTCTTCTGCTCGGCTACCGGCTACCTCTACGTGCGGCTGATGCATGGCTCGAAGAAGCACTTCTTCGACCGCCTGCCGGTCAACAAGTACGCCGTGCCGCCGATCGGCGGCCTGATGGTGGGCCTCATCGGCTTCTTCTTCCCGCAGGTCATGGGCCAGGGCTTCGGCTACGTGCAGGAGGTGATCTCCGGCCACTCGATCGACGGACTGCACGCCACGGCTGGGATCCTGCTGATACTCGCGATCGCGAAGATCGGAACGACCTCGTTCACCATCGCGTCCGGGGGCTCGGGTGGCGTGTTCGCCCCGAGCCTCTTCATCGGCGCCATGCTCGGCGGCTTCGTCGGCAGCCTGAGCCACCACTACTTCCCGGACCTGGTGCCGAGCGCGACGCCCTACGTGGTGGTCGGGATGGGCGCCTTCTTCGCCGGCGTGGCGAACGCGCCGGTCGCCTCGCTGATGATGGTGTGCGAGCTGACGGGAGCCTACGAGCTGCTGCCGCCGCTGATGGTCGTGGCGACGGTCGCCCTCGTCACGTCCCGGCGTTGGTCGATCTACACCACGCAGGTGGACAACAAGTTCTTCTCGCGGGCCCACGTCTGGGAGATGAACCCGAGCGTCCTGAAGCGCGTGACGATCCGCGACGCGACCCGGGGCGTCTACGAGCGCAACGCGATCATCCCGAACGACCTGCCGCTACTGCAGATGGAGGCGGTGGCGCGCGACACCGGCCAGACCGACCTCGTGCTGCAGAACGACCGCGGAGAGCTCTCGGGCCTGGTCGCGCTCAACGACCTGGGCGAGCGCGAGGACCTCGAGCACCTCGGCACCCTGGTGCTCGCGCACGACCTGGTGAACCGGCGGACCACCTACCTCACACCCGACGACAACCTGATCCGCGCGCTGGAGTTCTTCGCCGACCGCGAGTTCGACAAGATTCCGATCGTCGAGATCCGCAACGGCAGCAAGTACCTCCTCGGCCATGTGCAGTACCGCGACATCATCGGCTTCTACCAACGGGAGCATGGCACCGATGACATCCCGGGCGCCCAGCCTGCCGACCCTGGGCGCGCCGTCGCCGCGGCACCGAGCGGCACGCCCCGGCTTCGCGGACTCGAAGATCGGCAGGTCGCTACAGTGGAGAGTAGATGACGTTCGGGTCGTCGTTCGACGTCTTGACCCAGCGGTACTCGAGGTAGGACTTGAGCGGCCCGGACGCCGATGCGAGGTGGGCGTGCGGCGCATGAAATCGGAGGTGCGGAAGCGGGCGCAACTGGAAGGAGTGTTGGCGCGCCGGGAGGGAGTCGAACCCCCGACCCCCAGGTTCGAAGCCTGGTGCTCTATCCAGCTGAGCTACCGGCGCGTTCGCGAGTGGATACCCGACGCTCCCGACTCTCGCAAAGGCGAGGCGCGGAGACTCGTCGCCGCTAGCGGAGCTCGAGGCCGCGCAGGCTGCCCTCGGCGCGCCAGTCGCGCAGGATCTGGAAGAACTGCACGGAACCGCCGCCGTAGAAGCCGTTCTGGGCGGCGCGCTCGGAGAGCTTGCCCTCGTTGTTGTAGTAGCCGGGCGTGCAGGACTCGAGGAACTCGCGGCCCAGGCCTGCGAGCCGGATCACCGTGTCGACCCACTCCGTCTCGGCCGCCTCGGAGGTCTCGACCGTGCGCACGCCGTGGTCGAGCGCGTGCCGGACGATGTACGCGATGTGCCGGCTCTGCTCGTTCAGCATGTGCGGGAAGTTGACGGTGAAGCCGGCCTGCTGCGGGCCCATGATGAAGCAGTTGGGGAAGCCGCGGCTGTGCATGCCGTGGAGCGTGCGCACGCCGTCCTGCCAGCGCTGCGTCAGCGTCGCGCCGTCGCGCCCGTGGACCTCGTATCCTGCGCGCCGCGTGTAGTCCGTCCCCACCTCGAAGCCGGTGGCGTAGATCAGGCAGTCGAGCTGGTACTCGACGCCGCCGACCACGACGCCCTTCTCGGTCACCCGCTCGACGCCCTTCCCGTCCGTGTCGACCAGCGTGACGTTCGGCCGGTTGAAGGTCTGCAGGTACTCGTCGTGGAAGCACGGGCGCTTGCAGAACTGCCGGTAGTACGGCTTCAGCACCTCCGCGGTGGCCGCATCGCTCACGATCGAGTCCACCCGCGCGCGGATCTGCTCCATCTTCTGGAAGTCCGCGAGCTCGAGCGTCCTGGCGATGCTCTCGGGCGAGCCGATCGCGCCGGGCTCCTGCTGCACCATGACCAGGAGCTTGCGGATGATGTCGGTCCAGCCGTCGCTGACGAGATCCTCCGCCTGGAATCCGCCCGACACCAGGATGTTGAAGTTGTCCATCCGGTGCTGGTGCCAGCCGGGCGCGAGCGACGTCGCCCAGGCCGGGTCGGTCGCGCGGTTGCCGCGCACGTCGATCGACGACGGCGTGCGCTGGAACACGTAGAGGTGCCCGGCCGCCTCGCCGAGGTGCGGGACGCACTGCACGGCCGTTGCCCCCGTGCCGATCACCCCGACGCGCTTGCCGCGAAGCCCCGTCAGGTTGCCGTTGGAGTCACCGCCCGTGTAGCCGTAGTCCCAGCGGCTGGTGTGGAAGGAGTGGCCCCGGAAGGACTCGATGCCGGGGATGCCGGGCAGCTTGGGGCGGTTCAGCGGCCCGGTCGGCATGCACACGAAGCGGGCGCGGATGCGGTCGCCGCGGTCCGTCTCGAGGATCCAGCGCGCGCCGCCCTCGTCCCACCGCATCTCGGTCACTTCCGTCTGGAAGCAGGCGCCGCGGTAGAGGTCGTACTTGCGCCCGATCGCCTGGGCGTGGGCCAGGATCTCGGGCGCCCGCGCGTACTTCTCCGTCGGCACGTAGGCGAGCTCTTCGAGCAGCGGCAGATAGATGTAGGACTCGACGTCGCACATCGCACCCGGGTAGCGGTTCCAGTACCAGGTGCCGCCGAAGTCGCCGCCCTTCTCGATCACGCGGACGCCGTCGATCCCCGCCTCGCGCAGGCGCGCGCCGGCGAGGAGCCCGCCGAAGCCGCCGCCGATCACGGCGACGTCGACCTCGTCGGAGAGCGGCTTCCGCGTGTATCCGGGCGCGACGTAGGGATCGTCGCGGAAGTGCGCGAACTTGCCCTTCGCCTCGACGTACTGGTCGTTGCCGTCGGCGCGGAGCCGCTTGTCCCGCTCTCGCCGATAGCGCTCGCGCAGCGCGTCCGGGTCGAATCCGAGGTCGCGCTCCGGGCCCGGCTTCCTCTGCTCTCGAGTCTCGGCCGCCATCGCCTCCCTCGGTGGGCCGGGCTCACGGTAACGCAGCCGGCCGCCATCTGTTAGCTTCCTCTCCGGTATGTGCGACTGCGTCGTCGCCACCGCGCCCGAGACCCGCGACGGCACCGCGCTGTTCGGGAAGAACAGCGACCGGCACGAGCGCGAGTGCCAACCCTTCGTGCAGGTTCCCGGCGCGCACCACGCGCCGGGCTCGACCGTCGCCTGCACGCACGTCGAGATCCCGCAGGTCGCCGAGACCTACACCGTCATGGGGCACTCGCCCTGGTGGGTGTGGGGCTTCGAGCAGGGCGTCAACGAGCACGCGGTCGCGATCGGCAACGAGACGGTCTTCTCGCGCGAGGCGCTGGAGGAGCGGCCGGGGCTCATCGGGATGGACCTCGTGCGCCTCGGGCTCGAGCGCGGCCGCAGCGCGCGCGAGGCGCTCGAGGTGATGGCGACGCTGCTCGAGACGCACGGCCAGGGCGGGCCGGCCTTCGCGCCCGGCGGCGCGGGCTATCACAACGCGTTCCTGATCGCCGATCCCGACGAGGCGTGGGTTCTGCACACCTCGAACCGCCGCTGGGCGGCGCGGCGCGTGCGGCGCGACGGCCTCTCGAACCACATCTCGCTCGCCGCCGACTGGGAGATCGGATCGCGCGACCTCGAGGCGTACGCGCGCTCGATGGGCTGGTGGAGCCAGGCGAAGCGGCTCGACGTCGCCGCGGCGTATCGCAATCCGCACGTGCCGGGCCGCATCTCGGAGGGCCGGCTGCGCCGATCGCGCGCGCTGCTCGAGCGCGGTGCCGGCCAGCTCGACGTCGCGACCATGCAGTCGATCCTGCGCGATCACGGCGACGGCGGCCCGGTGCGGCTGCCGGGATCGACCGTCGAGGACGAGGCGTACTACACGCTGTGCATGCACAGCGAGCCGGTCGGCACGACGACGGCGAGCCTGGTCGCGCCGCTCGCCGCCGAGCGCCGCTCGCCGTGGCCGGTGTGGATCTCGTTCGCTGCGCCCTGCACCGGCGTCTTCCTTCCGGTGTATCTCGACGGCGTGCTGCCGCCCGAGCTGGCGCGCGGCGGCGCGGAGCCCGACGCGAGCTCGGCGTGGTGGGCCTTCAAGGTGCTCCAGGACGCCGCGGCGAGCGACTTCCCGCAGCACACGCCTCGGCTGCGCGAGGCGTGGAAGGGGCTCGAGGCGCGCGTCGAGGCGGAGCGCCTCCAGGTCGAGGCGGCGGCCGCCCGCGCGCGCCGCGGCAACTCGCCCTACGAGGCCACGCGCCTCGTGAGCGAGTTCATGGCGCGCTCGTGGCGCGAGGCGATCGCGCAGGCGCGCGAGCTGGCGCGGGCGATCTCGGGCTAGAAGGTCCGTCGCCTCCGGTGCAACGCGACCGTCTGGAGTATCCCGCAAGCGAGCAAAGCGAGCGCGCAGCGAGGCGAAGTCCGCGAAGCCGAGCGAAGTCAACAGACTAAGCCGTGCGGATGCCCGGCTCCGCGATGTGTCGCACCGGCCGCGCGCGCGGGAAGTACTCGGTCCGCAGATCCCACGGCACGCCGAGCGCCGCCAGGATGCGTCGCTTCGTGGCCTGCCTGCAGGAGCGGCCCTTCTCGACCGCGTGGATGGTCCGGGCGGAGACACCTGCCTTGGTCGCGAGCTCGTTCTGGGTCCAGCCGAAGGCCTGACGCGCAGCGCGGATCCGGTTCATCTCGAGCCCCCGTGGCCCCCCTCCCTCCGTCGGAACCCAGGGATGGTAGCCGGAGGTCCGGGACGCTCCACCGTCGGAGAAGCGCCTCACTCAGCCCGTGTCAGCGCCAGCCCAGCGGGAGCGACGACGAGGCGTCGGGGGCGGCCTGCGCCAGGACGAGCGCGGCCGCCGAGGCCCCGCTCGACTCGCTCCAGGTCCCGCTCGAGATCCAGAGCGCGGCCGCCATGGCGGCGGCGCCCACGGCGAGGGCGCCGAGCCCGAAGCGCTCGCGCCAGGTGGCGCCCGGCCGCTCCGACCAGCGGGCCAAACCCCACAAGCGCCGCTGCGCCGAGGGGCTCGCCTCGTAGGGGACGAGCGCCGACGGCAGGAGCCGCAGCAGCGACTCGACGGCGCCGTGCTCGTCGAGGGAGCGCTGGCACGCCCGGCACTCGCGCACGTGGGACTCGAGCGAGCGCCTCGTCGCCGCATCGATGCCGCCGTCGAGGAGGCCGGTCACGAGCCGCCGCGCGCGCCGGTGCCTCATCGCGGTCGCCCCGGCCCGAGGTCCCGGATCAGCGGGCCGAGATGCTGGCGCAGCTCCTCGCGGCCGCGGCGGAGCCACGTCCCCACCGTCGCGAGAGGTACGCCCTCGCGCTCGGCGATCTCCGTATTGCTGAGGCCCCACACGATGCGCAGCACCAGCGCCCGGCGGTGCTGCGGCTTCACCTCGAGGAGGGCAGAGGCGACGGCCGAGAGGATCTCGCCCTCGAGCACGCGCGCCTCGGGATCCGCGCCCTCGCTGCCGCGCGGGCCTGCGAAGAGGTCGCGGCTGCGGAGCTCGGCCCGGGCGACCTCCTGCCGGCGCCGGCTGCGCAGGACGTTGACGGCGCCGTTCACTGCGGCGCGATAGAGATAGGTCGCGAGGCTCGCCGCGCCCCGGTACTCGCCGCGCGGCAGCGCGAGGAAGACGCGCTGCACGACGTCTTCGGCGTCGGCGCGGTCGTGGAGCACGCGGAACGCGACTGCCTCGAGGCGCCTGCGATAGCGGAGGTTCAGCTCGCCGAGCGCGGCCGCGTCGCCCGGTCGGAAGCGGGGGTCGACGTCGGCGTCGTCCGAGGCCGGGCGCGCCCCGAGCCCGCTCGACGTCCTGGCTGCAGGCGGCACCCCGCCGCCGGTCGGGATCCACCTCCGCATCGGATCCGACGCCCCCGAAGGCCCCCTTGGATGCAGGATAGACACCGGAGCGGGCGCCGGCGATTCGAGCCGCGCCCGCCCCGTCGGGAGCCTCCCGGTCCGCCTAGCTCGACGGGCAGGTCGCCGTGACGGTGGCGTCCGAGCAGTCGCCCGGCCCGAAGCAGAAGAGCTGCATCTGGCAGAGCACGTCGTTCGCGGCGGGGCCACAACTCCGGAGCGCTCCCTGCGCGCCCGGGTCGCACTGGCAGTCGACCACGGCGAGCGAGTGGCAGTCGGCGTTCTTGGTGATCTCGCTCGAGTGGTACGGCCTGCAGGCCTCCGTCCCGGCGGCCGGCAGCGGATGGCCCTCTTCGATGTTCGTCACGCACAGCGGCATCTCGTTGCTCGCCCAGCCGCTCGGATTCAGCACCTGCATCACGTGGACGCCATGCACGAGGCCGTGGTCGATCGTGACGTCGATCGCGCCCTGGCCGGTGTCCGCCGTCGCCGTCGAGAAGCTGCAGTCGGTGCAGCGGTCGCCGTCGATCAGGACCGAGGCGGCAGGGTCGACGTACTGCGCCCCGAGGCGGAACGACGCCGACTCGTTCTCGAACGGGCGCGGCAGCGTCGGCGGATCGCCGCCCTTCTCCGCGGCGCGCGCGTCCGGATCGACGTCGAGCAGCGGCTGGTGGTCGGTGCCGCCGATCGAGACGTTCTCCGGCAGGTCCGCGGTGATCGTGACCGTCTCGCCGAGGAAGGCCGCGAGATCGCGCAGCTCGGCGCCGGTGCGCTCGAAGCCCAGGCGGTACGACCACTCGCCGCTCTTCGGATCGAAGCGCATCTCCCCGAGCTTCTGGCCCTGGGCCACGGCGGTGATGCGGCCCTCGCCGGCGTACTTCTCGATCAGGTCCATCATCGAGACGGTGTCGGCGTTGTTCGGGTCGCTCGGATCGATCGAGACCTGGCGGCCGGTCAGACCGGGGAGACCCGTGCCGATCTCGGTCTGGAACTGCCAGATGTTGTCGCCGCGCACGCCGTACGCGAGCGCGAAGATCCCCTCGAACGTGGCCATGAAGCTGCCGCGCTCGGTCATCCCGACCGCCGGGTCGTAGATCACCGCGTGGCTCGGGAACGGGAGCGACGCGAACGAGAACCCGAGCAGCGAGGTGAGCAGGGGCGAGTTCAGGTCGCACGGGTCGCCCTTGATCTTGACCTTGATCGGCGGCGAGCCCGGCTGGAGCTGCACCTCGAGGGTCTTGTCGGGCGGCTCGATGCCGTTGGCGCAGTCCTGCGCGCCGCGCAGCCCCTCCACCGACGACATGATGCCGTTGGAGAAGAGCGTGAAGCGGTCCCACATGCCGCGCGCCGACGGCGCGTCGAAGCCGCCGACGATCGACGAGTTGGTGCCGACCGTGAGGGGAAGGGAGTGGCAGCCGATCGGGTTGTCGGCGCAGGTGGAGACGCCGAAGCCGACGGCCTGGCCGGTGCCCCCCGTGTTGATGCCCTGGCCGTCCTCGTTGGTGAAGAAGTCGCTGACGCCCTGGTTGGCCATCGCGCTCAGGTGGTCGTCCGCGCGGCGCGCCGGGGCCGGCGGGAAGGCGACCGCGAGCAGGAAGGCGGACATCGCGTTCCGCTCGGTCTCGGTGAGCGGGCCCGGCAGGTTGGCGCCGTCGGGGCCGGTCTGTCCCTCGCCGGGAACGCAGCCGCTGGGGTTGTGCTGGCAGTTCTGCCCGGCGAGGGCGGCGTTCACCAGGTGGCGCACGCAGCCCTTCTCGCCGACGACCGCGATGTCGCAGTCGGTCCCGCTGGGGCCGCGGATGTCGAACGCGGCCGCGTTCGGATTGACGCCGGGGAAGGGATCGGCGAGCACGCCCTCCCAGTGCAGCGGAAGCGTGCCGCTGAGCTGTCGGATCGGCATCGTGGTGCGGGGCTCGGGAACCTGGTTGTTCGCGTCCGTGCCCTCGCCCGGGGCGATGTCCGTGTTGATCACCCACTGCAGCTGGTCGATGTTGCCGTTCGGGTGGCAGGAGCCGCAGGAGAAGGTCTTGCTGGTCGAGTCGCGCGCGCCGTTGAAGGCGATCCGGCCGGTCCGGATCTCGGGCGGCGTGGGATCGTGGCCGACGACCAGCGGGCTCCCGGCCACCACCGGATGCCGCGGGTCGGAGACGTCGACCGCCGACACGGTGCTCTGCGCGGTGTTGAGGACGTAGGCGACCTGCGCGGCGCCGTCCGGCCCGGAGCGCAGCGCCACGCCCTCGGGGAGCGCGCCGACCAGCGCCGAGCCGAGCACGTTGCCGTCGCGGTCGAGGGTGA
>Ga0335071_10007857_pt1 | contig 10962 bp, 11 predicted proteins | sample Lox_Sample_15_FD_206724 | JGI IMG/M metagenome (GOLD analysis project Ga0335071, IMG submission 206724) | Soil microbial communities from Loxahatchee National Wildlife Refuge, Florida, United States - Lox_Sample_1.5 | ecosystem: Environmental > Terrestrial > Soil > Wetlands | place: USA...
AGCGGAAGGCGCGCGGCATGTTCCCCGAGGAGGAGGCCGAGCTCGCCGAGCTCGAGCCGGAGGAGGCGGCCGAGGAGCTCGCCCGCCGGCTCGCCGAGTACCGGCGCGCCAAGGAGGCGGCCGGGTTCCTGCGGGAGCGGCTGCACGAGCGCCGTCACCTGCACTTCCGCCTCGGCCCGGCGCCGCTCGCCCCGAAGGTCGAGCGGAAGCTCGCGCCGCAGGACCCCGAGAAGCTCGCCGGCGCGCTCCGGCTGCTCGCCGTCGAGCCGCCCGCCCCGTCGGTGGCGCACATGGCGCTCCGCTTCCCGCCGGTCTCGCAGTTCCTCGACCGGTGGCGGATGCTGCTGCGCCGCCGCAGCCGCTTCGACTTCGACCAGGAGGTCGCCGGGCTCTCGCGCGTCGAGGTCGCCGTCGCCTTCCTGGCGCTCCTCGAGCTGCGCAAGCAGAACGAGATCGCGATCGCGCAGGCGGCGCCGTTCGCACCGATAAGGATTTCCCGCGCCGACGCCGAAAGGAGTCTCTCTTGGACAGCCCACTCCGCCTGATCACCACCGAGGTCACGCCCGCCGCGGAGCTGGCGAAGACCGTCGAGGCGCTGCTCGTCGTCGCGTCGCAGCCTCTGCCGGTCGAGGACATCGCCGCCGCCTGCGAGGTGGACGTGCTGCACGTCGGCGAGGCGCTGGAGGTGCTGAGCGAGCGCTACAGCGAGGAGAGCTCCGGGATCGTCCTCGAGCTCGTCGCCGGCGGCTGGGCGTTCCGTGCGTCGGCTGCCGCCTCGGAGGCGTGCGCGCGCCTGTTCGAGAAGCCGGCCGAGAAGGGCCTGTCGCAGGCGGCGCTCGAGACGCTCGCGATCGTCGCGTACCTCGGGCCGGTGTCGCGCCCCGAGGTTGCGCGCATCCGCGGCGTCAACGTCGACGGTGTCGTCGCCGGTCTCGTCGAGCGCGGCCTGATCGCCGAGGGCGGCCGCGACAACGAGTTCGGCGCCATCCGCTATCGCACGACGCCGCTCTTCGAGCGCGTCTTCGGCCTCGAGTCGCTCGCCGCGCTGCCGCGCGTCGACGACCTCGGCGACGACGTGACGGAGATCCGCGAGCGCCTCGAGGCGGTCGCGGAGAAGCGCCCCGCCTAGCGCGCGCCGACGAGCGCGTAGACGCGCTGCATGTCGACCGGTTCCCCGCCGGGGGCCGAGCGGATCGCGTCGACGGCCTGCGCGCCCGCGACGACCGGTGTCACCGGGCAGCCGAGCTCGTCCTGCACGAGCTTCGCCTGCAGGTCGAGCGCGATGGGCGACGCGACGACGACGACCTTGTCGGAGCCGATCACGAGGTGGTCGACGTCGCCCTCGGCCCCGAAGGCGACATCGTGCAGCACGAGGTAGCCCTCCGACTTGAGCTCGTTCAGGTTCGAGCGGACGCTTCCCCCGCGCGCTCGCCGCGATCCGGTGAGCGTGTAGGCGAGCAGAGCGAGGCTCCCGACCAGGGCAGCCAGCAGCAGCAGGGCGACGACCGTCACCGGCCTTCCATCGGCACCGGCGCAGCCGTCCTGAAGGGCCGGCGCCCGGCTACCGTGTCCGCGTGGACGTCACCACGGAGACCTGGGAGGACGAGGTGATCGAGCGCTCGCACCGCGAGCCGGTCGTCGTCGACTTCTGGGCCGAGTGGTGCGGGCCGTGCCGGTCGCTCGGCCCCGTGATCGAGGAGGCGACCGCAGCTGCAGGCGTCGCGCTCGCCAAGGTCGACGTCGACGCGAACCAGCAGCTCGCCGCCGAGTACGGCATCCGCGGCATCCCCGCCGTGAAGGCGTTCCGCAACGGCCACGTCGTCGCCGAGTTCGTCGGCGCCCAGCCGAAGTCCGGGGTGGAGGCGTTCCTCGCCGAGCTCACCCGGCCCTCGCTCGCGGAGACGACGGACGACGAGGAGCTGAAGGAGGCGCTCGCGGGCCGAGACTACGAGCGCGCCTTCGAGCTGCTGTTCGCGCGCGTCGACGAGGATCCGGAGGGGACGCGGGAGGCGATGGTCGCCCTCTTCGGCGAGCTGGGCCACGAGCACCCGCTTTCCACCCAGTATCGCCGCAGGCTCGCTGCAGCAATCTACTGATGCGCAGACACCGCGCCCGTGTTCCGATGCGGGTGTGGCGAGCTCGTTGACGCATCCGTTTACGCTCTCAGCGACGACGACACTCTCCTTCGACGAGGCCGTAGCTGCCACCCGCGCGGCTCTCGCAGAGGAGAACTTCGGCGTCCTGTGTGAGATCGACGTGAAGGCGACGCTCGAAGAGCAACTCGGGGTCGAACGAGATCCATATCTCATCCTGGGGGCCTGCAACCCGGCGTTCGCTAGCCAGGTGCTCGCTACCGATCCCGACTTCGGCGCGCTCCTCCCATGCAACGTCGTGGTAGCGGTCGTCGACGGGCTCACCACCGTTTTCGCCGTCGACCCGGAAAGGCTCCTCCGGCTCGGCAGCGATCCCGCGTTGGAGCCGGTTGCGCACGAAGTGGCGCGCCGGCTCCAGCGCGTCGTAGACACCGTCGGCACGTGCTGACCCTCTGGCAGACCGAGTGGTGCCGCCATTCGGCCGCCGTGCGCCAGCGCCTGACCGAGCTCGGTGTCGACGTCGTGCTGCGCCAGGTCCCGGCCGACCCCGACGAGCGGCACGAGCTGATCCAGAGGTTCGGCGACTCGACCGTGCCGCTGCTCGAGACCGAGAACGGCACCGCGGTCGTCGGCAGCGAGGCGATCCTCGAGTGGCTCGACGCGCGCTTCGTCGACCGGGAGGACGCAGAGCTGCACCATCTCCGCGCGCGCACGGCGCTCGGCAAGCGCTGCGCCGATCTCGTCGCGTAGTTCGCTCCGCCGGACCTTCTCCGACGGGCCGATCCACTGAGCGAAGTTCAGCGCAGACGACGATTTCGTCCGCGGCTCCCCGGCCTACCTTGGCGGTGTCCAGCGGAGGGGAACCACATGTTGGCCGCCGCGCGTACCGCAGGAGCGAGGACAGGGGAAATCAGCCCCTCCGTATCGGGCCTCGACAGCCACACGCGTCGGCTCGGAAGGAAAGGTGTGTGATGCAGGCACGGATCAACGTTCGGGCCGTCTGGCTCGTGTTGGCCGCTGCGCTCGCAGTCGTCGCGGTCGCCGCGACGAGCGCCAGCGGCCAGCCTGCGGGCGGCGCGGGGGCCAAGGCGTATCCGCGCAGCCAGACGCTCTACACGGGCGGCACACAGTGGGGGAACATCGTCGGCTTCAACCCGTATGTCGGCAACTATGCCGCCGGCACCGTCGGGCTCGTGAACGAGACGCTGTTCCGTTACGACCCGCTGAAGGACACGTACATCAACTGGCTCGCCAGCTCCGGCAAGTGGACGAGCCCGAAGGTGTACGTCATCACCGTCCGGTCGGGCGTCAAGTGGAGCGATGGATCGCCGTTCGGCGCCAGCGATGTGAAGTGGAACATCGACCTCGGCCGCTTCGCGACCGTTCCGTGGCACAACCTCTACGTCGGCATGTCGAGCGTGACCGCGTCGGGCAGCACCGTCACGATCACGTTCAAGGGGACGCCGCAGTACCAGATGTGGCAGTACCAGCTGTGGAACATCCCCATGATCCAGCCGGCGCAGTGGGCTGCGCATGCGAACGCGACCGACATCACCACGTGGTCGCCCGACTCGCCGATCGGCACCGGGCCCTACGTGCTCGACAAGTCCGGGTATGACCCGACGACGCGTGTCGTCTGGATGAAGAACCCGAACGGCTGGTGGGCGGTCAAGGCCGGCGTTGCGCCGGAGCCGAAGCCGAACTACGTCATCGACCTCGTCAACAGCAGCAACAACGTGGCACTCGGCCTGCTGCTCAACGGGCAGGAGGACCTGAACAACAACTACCTGCCTGGCGTGAGCAAGCTGATCACGGGCGGGTACGGGATCGTCTCGTACTACTCGAAGCCCCCGTACATGCTGTCCGCGAACACGGCCTGGCTGCTGCCGAACCTGCTGAAGAAGCCGATGAACGACTTCAAGTTCCGGCAGGCGCTGGCGTACGCGGTGAACGTCGACCAGATCGTGAGCGTCGACTACGCCAACCTCGTCGCCAAGGCGAATCCGACCGGGCTCCTGCCGACCTGGAAGAAGTACGTCAGCAAGAGCACGGTGCAGAAGTACGGGTTCGCGTACAACCCGAGCAAGGCAAAGCAGCTGCTTCAGGCCGCCGGCTACAAGCTCGGCTCGAACGGCTACTTCTCGAACCCCGACGGATCGAAGATCGCGCTGACGATCGCCGTTCCGTCCGGATGGTCCGACTGGATGCAGGCGGCCCAGATGATCGCCGCCGACCTGAAGCAGGTCGGGATCCGCGCGACGGCGACCTATCCGGACTTCAACACCTGGCAGTCGATGCGTAACAACGGCAAGTTCGATCTGATGATCGACAACACCGCTCAGATGAGCGACACGCCGTACACCTACTACCAGTACCTGTTCAACCAGCCGGTTCTCAAGACACAGACCAACTACAACTTCGAGCGGACCGTGAACAACGCTGCCTGGAAGCTCACGCAGCAGCTGAACGCGACGCCGAAGTCGAATCTCGCGAAGATGAAGACGATCACCGCAGCGCTCGAGCGGATCACGCTGCAGACGCTTCCCGAGATTCCGCTCTGGTACAACGGCGTCTGGGCTCAGTCGAGCACCAGCGTCTGGACGAACTGGCCGTCGTCCGCGAGCTCGCGCAACTACATCCCTGCGATGTGGCGCGGGTACCTGCAGATGACGGGCATCGACATGATCGACCACCTCGCTCCCGCGAAGAGCGGAGGCTAGTGAGGCCGATCTGAGACACGCACGGCCCCTCCGCCCGCGCGCGGAGGGGCCCCGTGTCGAGGAGCCGCGATGCGCCACTACTTCGCCCGAAAGCTCCTCATCTACGGACTGACGTTCGTCGTCGCCGTCTCCGTCGACTGGGCGATCCCGCGCTTCATGCCCGGAAACCCCGTGCAGAACCTCGTCTCGCGCATCGCGCTCGAGCCGCAGTCCAGCCACGCGCTGACGTCGTACTACATGAAGGCGTTCAACCTGAACGACCCGTGGTGGAAGGAGTACCTCGCGTTCTGGGGTGCGCTCTTCCACGGCGACCTCGGGCGCAGCATCATGCAGTACCCGACGCCGGTCAGCGTGCTGATCATGCGCGCGCTGCCGTACACGCTCGGCCTGCTCCTGCCGGCGATCCTGCTCTCCTGGTACGCCGGCAACAAGGTCGGCGCGATGGCCGCGCGGCGGAAGGTGCTCGACAACTCGGCGCTTCCCGCGAGCTACGTGCTGACGGCGACGCCCTACATGTGGCTTGCGATCGTCCTTGCATGGCTCTTCGGCACCACGTGGCACGTGTTCCCGATTGCGGGCGGCTACGACTTCTCGCTCAAGGCGTCGTGGTCGCTCCCGTTCGTCGAGAGCCTCGCCTACCACTGGTTCCTGCCGTTCGTCTCGCTGTTCCTGGTCGCGTTCGGCGGCTGGGCGATCGGGATGCGCAACATGATCATCTACGAGCTCGAGTCCGACTACGCGAACTACCTGTCGTCGCTCGGGGCGCCGCAGCGCCTGATCCGCAAGTACGCGTTCCGCAACGCGCTGCTGCCGCAGATCACCGGCCTCGCGCTCGCGCTCGGAGCGGTCGTCGCCGGCGCGCTCGTCACCGAGATCGTCTTCTCCTACCCGGGGCTCGGCTCGCTGATCCTGAACGCGATCCAGAACGAGGACTACTTCCTGATCCAGGGCATCTTCCTGATGCTGATCGTCGGGATCCTGATCGCGAACTTCGTCGTCGACGTCGTCTACCTGATCGTCGACCCGCGAACGCGGACGGGGATGACGGGGGGCTCATGAAGCAGAAGCACGAGGTTCTCTACTTCGCGCTGCGGAACCGGAAGCTGCAGGTGGGCGGCAGCATCGTCCTCTTCTTCCTCGTGCTCGCCCTGCTCGGGCCGGCGCTCGCCCAGCACGCGCCGCTCGCCTACGGCGGGCCGCCGAACCACGGCCCCGACGTGCACTACTGGTTCGGCACGACGGCGTTCGGGCAGGACGTCTTCTCGCAGTTCGTCGAGGGCCTGCGCGCCGGGTTCCTCGTCGGCCTGCTCGGCGGCGGCATCGCCGCGGTCGTCGGGATGTCGATCGGCTTCACCGCCGGCTACCGCGGCGGCTGGATCGACGAGCTGCTGAACATGCTCACGAACGTCGTCCTCGTCATACCGACCTTCGCGGTGCTGCTGATCGTCGCCGCCTATCTGACCGTGCGCAGCGTCCCGATCGAGGCGGTGTTCATCGGCCTCACGTCGTGGCCGTGGGTGGCGCGCGCCGTGCGCGCGCAGACGCTCTCGCTGACCTCCCGCGAGTTCATCGACATGGCGCGGATGAGCGGGCGCGGCGCCGCGAAGATCATCGCCACCGAGATCGCCCCGAACATGAGCTCGTACCTGTTCATGACGTTCATCCTCCTGTTCGGAGGGTCGATCCTCGCGGCCGCGACGCTGGACTTCATCGGACTCGGCCCGACGAACGGGATCTCGCTCGGGCTGATGATGAACTTCTCCGTCCTGAACGCCGCGCTGCAGCTCGGTCTCTGGTGGTGGTTCGTGCCGCCGGGGCTCGCGATCATGCTCATCGTCGGCGGCCTGTACGTGATGAACGTCGGCCTCGACGAGGTCTTCAACCCGAAGCTCCGGGAGATGTGATGGGCCTCGTCGTCGACGATCTCGCCGTCTACTACCGGACGCTCGCCGGCGACGTGCGCGCGCTGGACGGCGTCTCGTTCGCGGTCGGCGACGGCGAGATCATGGGTCTCGCGGGCGAGTCCGGCTGCGGCAAGTCGACGCTCGGCAAGGCGCTGATCCGCCTCGACGGCCGCATGCGCTACATCCGGGGCTCGGTCGAGCTCGACGGCAGGCCGGTGCCGGTCTGGGACGACCTGGCGATGAACGCGCTCCGCTTCGGCGAGATCTCGATCGTCCCGCAGTACGCGATGAGCGCGCTCAACCCGACCCGGAAGATCGGGATGATGGTCGACGAGCTGCTGCATTCGCGCGGCATCGACCCGAAGCCGCTGCACGCCGAGCTCTTCCGCCGGCTCGAGCTCGTCGGGCTCGACCCGCACGTGCTCGGCATGTACCCGATCGAGCTCTCCGGCGGGATGAAGCAGCGCGCGGTGATGGTGATCTCGACGCTTCTCGACCCGTCGCTCCTGATCGCGGACGAGATCACGTCGGCGCTCGACGTGTCCAACCAGAAGGCGGTCGCCGAGGCACTCGTCGAGTTCCGCGACCGCGGCTTCGTGAAGAGCACGATCATGGTCACCCACGACCTGTCGGTCCTCTACCAGGTCGCCGACACGATCCTCGTCATGTACGCCGGCCGGCTCGCCGAGAAGGGGCCGGCCGAGACGATCATCCACGCGCCGCGCCACCCGTACACGAAGCTCCTGATCGGGGCGCTGCCGGAGGTGGGGATCCGCTACGGCGAGCACAAGCTCGTGTCGATTCCCGGGCGGCCGCCCTCGCTGCTCGAGCCGGCCGAGGGGTGCCGGTTCCGGGAGCGCTGCCCGTTCGCGAGCGGCCGGTGCGTGAAGCAGCCGCCGTTCTGCGACGTCGGCGACGGCCACGCCCTCGCGTGCTGGCGGGAGGCCGCCTGATGCTCGCGGTCGACCACGTCTCGAAGACCTACCGGATCGGCACCTTCGGGGGCACGAGCCTGCCCGCAGTGCGCGACGTCAGCTTCGAGGTCGCGCCCGGCGAGGTGCTCTCGCTGATCGGCGAGAGCGGCAGCGGCAAGAGCACGATCGGGAAGATGATCCTGCGCCTGTCGCCGATCACGAGCGGGACGATCTCGTTCGACGGCGCCGACGTCGGCGGTCTGCACGGCCGCGCGCTCAAGTCCTACTACCGGCGCGTGCAGGGTGTCTTCCAGGATCCGTTCAGCTCGTACAACCCGATCTTCAAGGCCGACCGCGTCTTCGGCCTGCTGCGCGACTCGTATTTCGGCGGCGTCCCCGACGGCGAGTGGCGCGCGCGGGTGGAGGAGGCGCTCGCCTCGGTCTCGCTGGAGCCCGACCAGGTGCTCGGCAAGTACCCGCACCAGTTGAGCGGCGGGCAGCTGCAGCGGATGCTGATCGCGCGCGCGCTCCTGCTCGAGATCGACTTCCTGGTCGCCGACGAGATGATCTCGATGCTCGACGCGTCGACCCGGATCGACGTGCTGAACCTGCTGGGCGACCTGAAGGCGCGCGGGCTCGGGATCCTCTTCATCACCCACGACCTGTCGCTCGGCAACTACATCAGCGAGCGCACGATCATCCTGCGCCGGGGGCGCATCGTCGAGATGGGCGCGACCGGGCGGGTCTTCGGGAGCCCGCAGCACCCGTACACGCAGATGCTGCTCGCGTCCGTGCCGCGGCTGCACAGCCGCTGGGAGCGGGGCGCCGCGGCGGAGGCTCTCGCCGACGACGAGGCGGAGACGCCGCTGGTGCAGGTCGCGGACGACCACTACGTGGCGGCGGCATGACGAGCGTGCTCACCCGTCATCCCGGCAACCCGATCGTCACCGCGGCCGCCGTGCCGCGCGCGAACAGCATCCACAACTCCGCCGTCGTGAAGCGCGGCGACGGCGACTACGCCGGAGTCTTTCGCGTCGACGAGCTCGACCTGCGGTTCACGCTCCACGGCGGCAGGAGCCGCGACGGGGTCGCCTGGGAGATCGATCCCGATCCGCTGCAGCTCGACACCGGCGTCGCCTACGACCCGCGGCTGACGCTGCTCGACGGGACGTACCTGCTGACCTGGTGCATCCATTCCGGGCGCGGGCCGGCGATCGGGCTTGCGGCCACGACCGACTTCGAGTCCTTCACACGCCTCGAGAACCCGCTGCCGCCGGCGAACCGCAACTGTGTCGTCTTCCCGCGGCGGGTCGGCGGCAAGGTCGCGATCTACCACCGGCCGTCCGACCGCGGCCACACGCCGTTCGGAGACATCTACTACGCCGAGAGCCCCGATCTCGTGCACTGGGGCCGGCACCGCTACGTCTTCGGCCCCTGCGGCGGCTGGCAGTCCCTCAAAGTCGGGCCGGGCCCGCACCCGATCGAGACGCCGGAGGGCTGGCTGCTCCTCTACCACGGCGTCTGGCAGAGCTGCAACGGCTACCTCTACTACGCGGGCGGCGCCCTCCTCGACCTGGAGGAGCCCTGGCGCGTGCGCTACCGGACGCGGGACTACCTGCTCGCGCCGACCGAGCTCTACGAGCGCGTCGGGGACGTGCCGAACGTCTGCTTCCCGAGCGCTGCGGTCGTCGAGGACGGGCGGCTCCGGCTCTATTACGGCTGTGCCGACACGTGCATCGGCCTTGCCGAGGGCGACCTGGCCGAGGTCGTCGCATTCGTCAAGGAGCACAGCTTCGAGCCCGACCAGCTCCGGAGGCAGGCACGAGGGCCCGGCGCCGTGCGCGGCGCCGGGCCCTCGCCGGTTCGCTAGGCCGCCTCGACGAGGAGGGCGCCGGCGTCGAGCTCCGCCTCGACCTCCGCCGCAGGCTCGTGCCGCGGCTTCAGGAAGACGAGCGTGACGACGACCGCCCCGGCGACGAGGCAGAACAGCACCACGAACGCCTGGTGGAAGTCGTGGGTGAGCGTCGCCGCGCTCGCGCCGCTCTGCGCGGCCGCGATCGTCGTCATGACGGCGAGGCCGAGCGCGCCGCCGATCTGGCGCGACGTGTTCGTGATCCCCGACGCGATGCCCGCGTCGGCGGGCGAGACGCCCGCGAGCGACGCGATCGTCACCGACACCCAGGAGAGCGCCATCCCGAGCCCCATCAAGACGAACGAGGGGAGCAGGTCGGTGACGTAGTGGCCGTGCACCGGCAGGCGCAGCAGCCACGCCTCCGAGAGCACGATCAGCGACAGACCGGTGGCGAGCACCGGCCGCGGCCCGAACCGCCGCACGAGCGGCCCGGCGAAGTTCGAGACGACCGCGATCGTGAGCGCGATCGACAGGAACGCGACGCCGTTCTGCGCCGCCGAGTACCCGAGCACCTGCTGCAGGTACAGCGCGAGCAGGAAGAAGTTCGAGAACGCGATCGACGCGAGCACGACGGTGACGACGTTGCCGGCGGCAAGCGTGCGCACCCGGAAGATGCCGAGCGGCATCAGCGGGGACGGAGCGCGGCGCTCGATGCCGACGAACGACGCCAGCAGGGCGGCCGACACACCGAGCGCCGCGAGCGTCAGCGGGTCGCCCCACCCGTGCTGGCTCGCGTGGGTGAGCGCGAAGACGAACAGCATCAGCGACGACGTGACCGTCACCGCGCCCGCGATGTCGAAATGGCGCGCGAGGTCGAGCCGCTTCGCCTCCACGAGGTAGCGCGGCGTCAGCGCGATCACGGCCAGCCCGACCGGCACGTTGATCAGGAAGATCCACGGCCAGCTCGTGTACGAGGTGAGGATCCCGCCGAGCAGGACGCCCGCCGCGCCGCCGCTGCCCGAGGCTGCGCCCCAGACGGCGATCGCGCGCGACCGGCCCTGCCCCTCCGGGAAGGCGGTCATGAGCAGGGACAGCCCGGCCGGGGCGAAGAGCGCGCCGCCGAAGCCCTCGAGGGCGCGGAACGCGATCAGCGAGCCGGACGACCACGCGAGGCCGCACAGCGCCGAGCCGAGCACGAAGACGCCGACGCCGATCGCGAACACGCGACGCCGGCCGAAGAGGTCCGCGAGCCGTCCGCCGAGCAGCAGGAAGCCGCCGAAGACGATCGCGTAGGAGGTGATCACCCACTGCAGGCCGCTCTCGGAGAAGCCGAGCGAGTCCTTGAGGGCGTCGAGGGCCACGTTCACGATCGAGACGTCGAGCACGACCATGAACTGGGCGATCACGATGAGTGCGAGGGCGCCGTGGCGCCGGCTGAAAGCGGTAGAGCTCACTAAACATCCTTCCAAATCGTTGACT
>Ga0335071_10007858_pt1 | contig 10960 bp, 10 predicted proteins | sample Lox_Sample_15_FD_206724 | JGI IMG/M metagenome (GOLD analysis project Ga0335071, IMG submission 206724) | Soil microbial communities from Loxahatchee National Wildlife Refuge, Florida, United States - Lox_Sample_1.5 | ecosystem: Environmental > Terrestrial > Soil > Wetlands | place: USA...
GACCAGAGATCAGGGTTCAGCGCTGGGACTGCTCTGTATGCGTCCGCAACGGGCAGGAGTGCCCGCTTCACACGGGGCTAGCCTCCTGCAATCGATGGCACTAGCAGAACTTCGTCGCCTTCTTGAAACGCGTACGCCGGGCCGCCGAGGAAGCGTATGTCCTCTTCATTCACGTAAACATTCAGGAACCGGCGGATCTGGCCTTGATCGTCGCGCAGGTGCGGTTTGAGAGCCGGGAATTTCTCATCCAGGACGGCAAACAAGTCCATCAAGTTCGACGCCGTGCAGGTGAGAAAGCCTACCCCGTCGGTGTGCCTCCGCAGAGGAGTGGGGATTTGAACGGTGATCGGCATCGTTAAGCTCCCAGCCGAACTTCTTCTTCGGCTGCCGCGATCACACCCGGAACCTCGGCGACATCCAGGGTGCGCTGCAGGTACGTCTCGAACTCGGTCAGCTTCGGCGCGATCGGGCGCTCCGCAGGATACAGGCCGGCGAGAACGTCGGTAGTCTTCAATCCGTTTCCGGTGATGCACAGGACGGTTGTCTCTTCAGGCAGGATTCGATCCTGGTGAAACAACTTGCGGGCCGTGCCTACAGTAACCCCGCCGGCTGTCTCGGTAAAAATGCCTTCGGTTTCGGCGAGAAGGCGAATCGAGTCGATGACCTCGGGATCGCTTACGTCTTCACTCCACCCGCCGCTGCCCTTGATCGTCTTGATTGCGTAGTGGCCGTCCGCGGGATTTCCAATGGCGAGCGAACGCGCGATTGTATTCGGCTTCTGCGGCTCGATCTCGGAGGAACCAGTCTTGACTGCAGTCGAGATCGGGGAGCAACCGGTCGCCTGCGCGCCGAAAAACTTCACTTCTTTGCCTTCCACCAGGCCGAGTTTGATCAGTTCATCGAATGCCTTTTTGATCTTGGTGATCAGCGAGCCACCAGCCATCGGGCAAACGACGTTATCCGGCAAACGCCAGCCGAGTTGTTCGGCAATTTCGAATCCTACGCTCTTGGAGCCCTCCGAGTAGTAGGGGCGCAGGTTGACATTCACGAAGCCCCAGTGATGCTCGTCCGCGATCTGGGAGCAGAGACGGTTGACTTGATCGTAGTTGCCGGCAATGCGGACGACTTTTGCGCCGAATACATTTGTGCCAAGAATCTTGGCGGGCTCGAGATCGGAAGGAATGAAGATCCAGGCTTTGAGGCCTTCGCGGGCGGCATGGGCGGCGACCGCATTCGCGAGATTTCCTGTCGAGGAGCAAGAGACCGTGTCGAAGCCGAAGGCGCGCGCCTGAGAGAGGGCGACAGCGACAACCCGATCCTTAAAGCTCAGCGTCGGCAGGCAAACGGCATCATTTTTGATATAGACATTTCCGGCCGCGGCTGTTCCGCTCAAGCGCTCGGCGAGATGCGGAGCTTGAAAGAGCGGCGTAAATCCGACGGGGAGCCGCGGAGTGAAGCCGTGGGGGAGGGGTAAAAGCTCGGAGTAGCGCCACATGTTGGGCTGCCGCTGGGAAATACACTCGCGAGTGAGCGTGCCGCTGCTGACCTGAGCGCGGAGCGCGTCGTAGTCGTAGGCGACTTCCAGAGGGGAGAAGCAGTCTTCGCAGATCGAGCGGGGCTGGTTTCCCCAGGTTCGTCCGCATTCCCGGCAGCGTAATTCGTAATGAGACATGGAGCTACTCGCTTTCTTCAAAGTTTCAAGGTTTCAGAGGTTTCGAAGTTTCAGGGTCTGGCATTCAAACACTGAAACGTTAAGACTCTGCCACTTTGTAACTTGCTTCTTCCGCGAATAGCCGAGGACGAGCCGGAAAACTTGGCCTCAAAAAGCAAAGGCCTCATTTTCCAGGAAAAGGAAAAGAGGCTATCGGATGCAGATACAGCTCGCAGCCGAATCTCATGTTCCCTGTTTCCAGGAGAGAGTTGGCACCTGCCAGCCGGGATATATGATCCTGGTGCGGTTGCCGTGGCGTCTTAGGGCTCGTCCCTCAGCCACTCTGCATGAAATTCAGGTCCGCCCCGAAGGGCAGACTTGTGGCAAGTAGAATACACGGGGGCGGAACGTTCGTCAACATCCGGTTGTTAGAACGGTAGTGGCTTAAGTAAGTACGCCAACTTGCACCACAGAACCGGGATGATTATCATGCCGAAAGAATTTCCCCCTGCAACGGCACAAACCAGTGGTCGATCCAGGAAAATGATTTCCCATCCAGCGGAATACTGTGGCTGAAACTCTGTTATCACCATCGATCCTCGAAGCCATTCCGGACGCAATCGTTGCCGTCAACCGGCAGGGTGTCATTGTCCAAATTAACTCGCAGACGGAAGCGCTTTTTGGATACACGCGCGACGAACTGATCGGTCAAAAAATCGAGATTCTTGTGCCCGAACGCCAACGCGCCGGACATGACCAGCATCGCGACGAATTCCATGCCAAGCCCAAGATTCGGCGCATGGGATCGGGGCTAGACCTATACGGGCGGCGGCGCGACGGCAGCGGGTTCCCGGTCGAGATCAGCCTCAGCCCCGTAGCTATAGGGGACACTGTGATGGTGCTGAGCGCGATTCGTGACATCACCGACCGGAAGCGTATCGAGGACGAACTGCGACGAGCGAGCGAAGAACTGGATCGCCGCAAAAGCCGCGAACTGAGAGACTCGCAGGCCCGCATGGCATTGATCGTCGACTCCTCCCAGGACGCCATCATCGGCAAGACGCTCGAGGGCGTCATCACGCACTGGAACAAGGGGGCGGAAAAGATCTATGGCTACACGGCGGAAGAGATCATAGGAAGCCCTATCTCAATCCTCTGCCCGAAGGACCGCCCGGATGAGATCCCATCAATCCTGGAGAAGATCCGGGCCGGCGAGACAGTGGACTATTTCGAGACGATCCGGATGACCAAGGACGGACGTCGATTGAATATATCGGTTTCCATTTCGCCGATTCACGATCAAGAGGGCAGGATCGTCGGCGCCTCGGCGATTGCCAGAAATATTACTGCGCAGAAAAAAGTCGAGGATCAGTTACGGCAGTCGCAAAAAATGGAGGCCGTCGGACGCCTGGCCGGGGGCATCGCTCACGACTTCAACAATCTGCTGGGGATTGTGACCGCCTGCACGGAATTGCTGCGTGCCCGGGCCGACCAGGAAAGCCTGGAATATGTCGACAACATCCGCGAAGCCGCGAAACGCGGAGCCACTCTCACCCGGCAGATGCTGGCCTTCAGCCGGAAGCAGCAGGTCCAGCCGCAGGTCTTTGATCTGAATGAGCGGCTGAAAGAAGTTACGAAGTTGCTGCGTCCGCTGATGGGCGATGACGTTCAGGTCTCCGTGTTGCCTCGCTCAAGCTCCGCCATCATCGAGGCAGACCCGGGGCAGATGGACCAAGTCGTGATGAACCTTGCGGTCAATGCGCGCGATGCCATGCCTAGAGGTGGCAAACTGATCGTGGAAACAGGCACATTCGATTTCGACGAGGCTTACGCCCGGGAACATCCGACCATGCGCCCGGGGCGATACGTGATGCTGGCGATCAGCGACACGGGTATTGGAATGGACGAGGCGACGCGCTCGCGTATTTTTGAGCCATTCTTCACCACAAAAGAAGTCGGCAAGGGGACGGGGCTGGGTTTGGCGACGGTTTACGGAATCGTGAAACAGTCCGGTGGAGACATTTGGGTCTACAGCGAGCCGGATCGCGGCACTACCTTCAAGATCTACTTCCCAAGCGCGGAGCACAGAATTGCAGCCGCTCCCGCTATCGAAGCGGAGGCGCTCCCGCCCCGGAGAGAAGGTTACAGCGTGCTTCTGGCGGAGGACGATCCGGTTATGCGGCGCTTGACCAGGAGAATGCTGGAGCAGCACGGCTACAGGGTGCTGGAAGCAGAAGACGGCAATGGCGCAATGCAGAAGATCATGGCCGGGAAGGAGCCGATTCATATCGTGCTCACCGACGTTGTGATGAAGGGAATGAGCGGGCCGGAACTGGTTTTGCGGCTCATGAATTCGCATCCGGAAATGAAGGTTGTCTACATGTCGGGATACACTGGCGAACTTGTGGCCAATCAAGGTCTAGGGTCGGATATCCGGTTGCTGGAAAAGCCTTTTACACGAAGCACGCTCTTGAAAGCTCTGGATGCAGCCCTCGGTTAGTTTCCGTTGCGGCTGGAGCTTGGTTTTGCGATACTCTCACGTTTTAAGAAAGGAGAACGATGAAGGGAAATCCGAAGGTTCTCTCTGAACTGAACAAGGCTTTGCGCGAGGAGCTCACCGCAATTAACCAGTATTTTCTTCATGCGGAAATGTGCGAGAACTGGGGCTACCGCAAGCTCTCGGAATACATTAAAAAGCAGTCGATTGGCGAGATGAAGCACGCCGAAGTGCTGATGGAGCGAATCCTTTTCCTGGATGGTACTCCGTCGATGATGCCGCTGGAGTTGAACGTCGGCGGCACGGTGAAGGACATGATCGAGAGCGATCTGGCCCTGGAAGTCGGGGCTGTAAAGCAGTACAACGACGCCGTGGCCGTGGCCACGCGTGAGGGTGATAACGGATCCCGCGATCTGCTGGTGCAGTTGTTGAAGGATGAAGAGGACCACGTGGACTTCCTGGAGGCTCAACTGCACCAGATCAAGGAACTGGGCTACGAGCGGTACTTGTCGATGCAGATGGGTGAGAACGAGGAAGAGTAGGGTTCTACTGTCACCCTTAGCAACGCGAAGGCGGGCACAACCACGAGGGCGCAGCGTTGTTCCTGCCATGAACCCGCCCCTCGAAATGCCTAGCGGCGCAATATCGTAGGGTTAGGAGAAAGGGATCCTTCACTTCGTTCAGCATGACAGGCATGGAAGTGTGTTCAGAAGCGGCAGTGCGTTCCGTACTGGACTAGCATGCGGGCAGGAGTGCCCGCGCCACACTTTACGTTTACTTTACGGTTACACTTAGCAACTGCGCGCCACTTACTACATAATCGAGCGGCGGAGTGGCGGTCTCGTCCACGTTCGATTCGCCGCTGACGATCATTTCCTGGTTACCGCGCATTCCATCCATGACATTCATGATCGAAAGCGGCAGAGTGGGCATGACTTTGTCGGCGACGCGGGCTTCAGGATCGGCTTCGAGCAGGGAGACGTAGACGCGGTTGTTGGCGTGCTCTTTATTCAGCACCGCAATGGTGGATGCCAGATCGAGTTTGCGGGCGAAGGCGGGATTCATCCGCGTCATGCGGTCGAGAGTTTCGCCGTCGGTAACCAAAATTCGCAGGGTCCCTTTGCTGGCCGAGGTGGGAATCTTCACCGGGATGTAGCGTACGCTGCGCTCGCCGCGATAGGGAGCCAGTACAGTTTCGACCATGACTTGATCGCCGGGGCGAACTTCGTTCACGTCAGTCCGGGCGCTCTCCAGCCGAGCCCATCGACGCTCCCGGACCAGGTCAAATTCCAGCTTGACGCCTTTAATCGCGGGGGCTTCGTAAGGATTGTCGTAGATGCGGCCAAAGCGCTCGCCCAGGGACAACGCAGCAGCCATTGCGGCAGGCTGGCCGTTCTCGCCAGGAGTAAACATGTTCGTCATGGCGACTTCGGGGAACCCCTTCACATCTACGCTGCCGTTCAGGCGATACGTGATCTCCTCGCCGTACTCGTTAACGCCATGCAGCGCGTTGAATACCGTTGCCATGATGGCAACCGGACTGAGACGCGGATTATTCAGCACCTCGTAGTGGAAGTCTTTGGCTCCAGCGCCGCCTCGGATCGTAAGCGTTACCGGAATCATGTCGGGCTGTTTATTCAGAAGTCCCAGAATGCCGGTGTGGCGATCCTGCACGAATGAACCGGCCGCCTCGGTTGTATTGACGATTTTGAATGCGTTCAGCGGCGATGGCAGAGTCGCCAGCACATGCGCCTTATTCATAGGCAAGTCGACCGAGCCGAACTGGAGAAGCGGGTGTCCGCAGGCCAGAAGCCGTTGCGGATCGACGTAGGTCACGGTGCAGGTAGCCGCGATATCGAGGTCTCCGCGAACCAGGATGGCGCTTACGGCGGAGCCCGGAACGAGGGGCTCGGGCTGCTTTTCCCCGCTCACGGATCCGGCGCCCATCACGGGAACGATACCAGCGGCCGCAAATTGCGGGGCGAACCGGCGCACGGTCTCTTCCGAAAAGCCGTTGAAAACCAGCGGAGTGTCAATCGGCTTCAGGTAGTTCGCGAAATCCTGCACGGAGCCGGGGAAGGCGGCTCCGTCTCCGGGAGCGGCAGTCTTGCCAACGACGGAGATGGAAGACTTAGACGCGGCAGTCTCTTCCGCCGGGGACTTATCGAGGGCGTTGATTTCGAGCATGTCGGCAATCGGGGTAATGCCGGCGATCGGTTCCTTGGAGAACTCGCCGATCCGGAAAGCCAGCGCGCCCGCTAACTTGCCGTCGAGGTAAACGGGGCTTCCGCTCATACCTGCAACGACGCCGGTATATTCCACCTTCGGCCCGTGCAACCGGACAAGAATGATGTCCCCTTTCGGACCATTCACATTGTGCAGGACACCAAGAACTTCCACGTCCATGGGCTCGGGCTTCACACCTTCAAAGACGGTGTAAGCGACGCCGTGCATGCCGGTATGGATCTGGTCCACTGGGATCGTGGCTTGGGAGGGCGCGCTCTGCGCAGCGGCAAGATAAGGGAGTGAAACAGCGGAGACGAGCAGCGCGAAGATGATCTTCTTCATGTCAAGCCCCGACCAAATGTAATGCCCCGATAAGGAAACGCGGAGAGGACTGGCTACCCGGATTAGAATCGGGCTATCCGTAACTCGTTGCCAAGGAAGGGGAGAATCGAACGACCGGGTGAAAACATCCCAATCGCGAATCCTTGCGTCTATACTAGCACAGAGTTCTTTCCCGGAATCCTGCGCATGCGATTCGATCAGAAAAACCGCACACAGAAGTACATCGCCCTCGAGTGGACGAAAGCGGCATTGGCTCTGGCCATCTGCTTTACTCTGACCAGTAACACTTGGGTCTGGGCCCAGGACCAGCAAAATCAGTCACAAAGCAGTTCCCAGGCCGCGCCCCAGGACCAGGGGAACGGAAAACCCAAGCAGGAGGCGCCTGCGGCGGCGGGCGGCCCCGGCGACAGTGTTGGGCCCTACGCGATCCCAACGAAGAAACCGAACGATGTACCTCCGCCTCCGCCGCCTCCAAAGAGAGTGGAGGACAATCCCGACTATTCGCTGAAGGTGAACGTTCCTCTTGTGAACGTGGACGTGATGGTTACAACCAAGGGCGGCCAGTTTGTGCCCGGCTTGAAGAAAGATAACTTCCGGGTCCTGGAAGACGGGGTACCGCAGCAGGTCACCAATTTCGGTGTATCCCAGGCGCCGATCACGGCGGTGCTGCTCGTCGAATTCGCCTCGACCAATTATGTTTTCATGATTGATGCTCTGCGGGCCTCTTATGCCTTCGCAAACAGCTTGAAGAAGGAGGACTGGGTTGCGGTTGAGTATTTCGATATGCAGCCGCACATCCTTGTCGATTTTACTCAGGACAAGCGGGCGGTTTACGGCGCATTGAACGAGATGCGCATTCCGGGATTTTCTGAGACGAACATGTTCGACGCGCTTTACGACACGCTTGACCGGCTGGATCGCGTCGAGGGGAAGAAGTACATCATCCTGGTTACTACCGGAATTGACACCTTCAGCAAAATTACCTACGACAAGATGCTGAAGAAGGTAAAGGACACCAAGGACGTCACGATCTTCCCGATCAGCGTGGGATTCATGCTTCGCGAGTGGTGCGAGACGCACCCCAGCTACTATTGCCGCAACATGGCGCACGGCATGGGAATCAACGTGCAGAATATCGATTACCTGCAGGGCGACAACGAATTACGCACCTTCGCTTCGATGACCGGAGGGCGCGCATACTTCCCGCGTTTCGAAGCGGAATATCCGGAAGATTTCAACGATATTTCCAACGATATCCGCAATCAGTACTCGATTTCGTACCATCCCACCAACACGAAATTAGACGGTACCTACCGCAAGTTAAAGGTGCAGGTAGTGGCGCCCGACGGCGGCCCGCTTAAGGTGAAGGATCAGAAGGGCAAGGACGTGAAAATCGAGATCTACGCCCGCGAGGGTTACACCGCCAAACACACTGTAGATTGACTTAGGGTGGATGCTGTAGCCCGCTTGCCCTTTGTGCAGCAACTCCGGATTATCAGTGAGTTCTCATAGGGAATCCTGCGTATCGTGGGATTCGCATTTTCCCGCCAGAATTGCCACCGCGTTTGCATTTGACCGGAAGGAGGCTACAACATGAATCGCATTCGAATGGGGCTCGTTGCTGCATCGGTGTTGGGCATTTCCTCCCTGATGTTCGCGCAAGAACCCGCGCGGGAGCCAAAGGAACCGCAACAGCAGGAGCCGCGAAGCGTTCCGGCGGGGCGGCCAGAGGAACTGAAGCCCCCGAGGCAGGAAAAACAGGAAGCGGCGAAACCTCCAAGACAGGAATCCGAAAAACCGCCGAAGGAAATGAAACAGAACCACGAAGAGCGCATTGACCAGGGACATCCCGAGAGGGCCAACAGTGAACATGCCCGGCCTGCCGGAAAGAGCGCTCACATTCCTGACGAGAAATTCCATCATAGCTTCGGCCGCGAACACTCCTTCCGGGTGAACCGCGTAGTGAACGAGACGAGGGTGATACCGGGACAAACCCGATTCGTGTACTCGGGCTACACATTCGTCTTTGTTGATCCGTGGCCGGCCGAATGGGCCTATACGGATGATTGCTACGTCGATTACATCAACGACGAGTACGTCCTGGTGGATGTCCTCCATCCGGGCATCTACGTGACCTTGTTTGTGATCGGTTAGTGTCTCGCTGAATTGAGCATCGAGGTGACGGGCCTTCGAGAACTGGCGAAGGCCCCTTTTTTTGAGTGCGTGTTAGCGGAAGAGAGTGTCCAACAGGAAAAATACCGCCGAACCAACGAATACCAGGAAAGCCATTTTCACCGCGGGCTCTTTGTTAACCTCCGGCACAAGGTCGGAAGCCGCCACGTAGATTGTTACTCCTGCCGAGAGCGGTAAGCCCGCGCTGACCTGGTGCCGGAAAAGTGCCATTACCAAAACGCCCGCCAAGGTTGATGCTCCCAGCAGTATTGAGGAGCCCCAGGCTATGCCGCGGCTGCGGCCACTGGCAAGCATCACCGAACTGACGGTGAATCCTTCCGGCACCTTGTGCAGGAAAACCGCCAGGAAGATGAGCCAGCCCAGCCGGTCAGAGACCAGAAATCCCGAGGCTATCGCGATGCCATCGAAAAACGTGTGAATGACGAGTCCCAGTACAACCGAGTATCCCTGGTGGGCATGGGAGAACACATCATGGTGCGTTTCTTCGCCGAAGTGGAAGTGCGGTGTAACCGTGTGTTCGAAGAAATGAATGATCAGATAACCTGCCAGAACGAGCAAGGCGGCCGAGCGCCCCCGTAGCGCAAAGCTCTCGGGAACCATCTCGACCAGGGCCGTCGCGAGCATGAAACCGGCACCGATCGCCACGAAATAGCGCAGATAACGGCGCTCCCAATGCCGCTGGACAATAATGGCCCCGCCAAAGATGTTCGCCGCGGCGGCGGTAAGACCGAGCAGGATTGCCGTCAGAATCGGATGCATAGTTTTCCGAGCACCGAGTAATGAGTACCGTGTACCGAGTCGAGGATTAAGGTTTGCCCGCGCTTTCCTTCTTCTTAAGGAAGTTGCTCAAGCCGCTCAAATTCGTTTCACTTCGTCTACGCGTTTAAGCAGCTCGACAGTGTTTGTTTCCGACACGTATTTTCTCCTGGCTGCTACGAGCACTTGAGTTTCGAGTTCGGCAAGAGAACCTCTGGAATGGCGCAGGAAATAAAGAAATTCACGATTGCTGTAATGCGCCTGGCCCTCAGCGATATTGCTCGAGATGGAAACAGCTGGCCGACGCGTCTGATCCGCAAGGCTGTAAATCTCCCGCTTCGGAAATTCATCAGTAACATCGTAGACGGCGTTGACTAAATCCATTGCCTTCTGCCAGGCGATCAAATCCTTGTAGTGCTGGGCCATTGACGGATAGCTTACAACTAAAGTTTGGTACTCGGTACTCGGTACCCGGCACTCGCAAGTGACTAACCAGAATGCCTGATATGCATTACATCGCCGTCCTGGACGATGTAGTCCTTCCCTTCCAGGCGCAGCGTGCCCTTGGCGCGGGCGTTGGCTTCGGAGCCGGCTTCGAGCAGTTGATCCCAGCGGATGGTCTCGGCGCGGATGAAATGCTTTTCCAGATCGGAGTGGATAGCTCCGGCGGCTTCCTGGGCACGGGTGTGGACAGGAATGGTCCAGGCACGGCACTCGTCCTCCCCCGCCGTGAAAAAAGAAATCAGGCCGAGCAGTTGATAGGTCGTGCGGATCAACCGGGTCAGACCGCTCTCCTTGAGCCCGTAGCTGGAAAGGAACTCCGCGGCATCGGCGTCGCTCATTTCAGAAAGTTCCGCCTCAACATTGCCGCAGATCGCCGTAGCTCCGGCGTTCGGGCGGGCGGCGATGTCGGTCAGCTTGTATTTGCGGACTGCCTGCTCCAAGTCATTGCCTAACTCGGTGGATTCGCCGATATTCAGGACGTACAAAATGGGTTTCTCGCTCAGAAACATGAAACCGCGAATGCGCTTCTTGTCTTCGAGAGACATTTCCATCTCGCGCAGCGGCTTTTCAGACTCCAGGTGGGCCTTCGCCTTTTTCAAGAGCTCGAATTCCTTTTCCAGTTCCGGCGTTTTCATCTTCTTGAGATCCTTCTCAAGGCGCTCGAGACGCTTCTCCACCTGGCCCAGATCGCTCACCATAAGGTCGAATTCGACGTTCCTGATGTCGCGCAACGGATCGATCTCGCCCACGTGTGCGATGGCTGGGTCGTCAAACGCGCGCACCACGTGAGC
>Ga0335071_10007859_pt1 | contig 10959 bp, 10 predicted proteins | sample Lox_Sample_15_FD_206724 | JGI IMG/M metagenome (GOLD analysis project Ga0335071, IMG submission 206724) | Soil microbial communities from Loxahatchee National Wildlife Refuge, Florida, United States - Lox_Sample_1.5 | ecosystem: Environmental > Terrestrial > Soil > Wetlands | place: USA...
GGGGCCGGCCTGTGCGAATCTGCAGGCGCTGGACGTGGTGAACGCGGACGGGGAGCTGATTCACGCGGATGAAAGCCAGAACAGCGACTATCTCTGGGCGGCGCGCGGATCGGGCCCCGGGTTCTTCGGTGTCGCAGTGCGGTTCTACCTGAATCTGCACCCTCTGCCGACGTCGCGGAAGTCGAGTGTATTGATGTTCTCGCCCGACTCGCTCGATGAAGTGGTCCTGTGGCTGGGGAAAACGCAGAACTCCTTCCCGCGATTGATGGAGGCAATCCTGGTAAGCGGCAGCATGGATGGCAAACCGACGCTTACGCTGGCGGGCGGTGCGCAAGGTACTTCGGAAAAGGAAGTGGACTCGGCGCTCGACTTGCTGGAGGATGCGCCTGTCGCGAAGAAGGCCGTCGCGCGGTTTTCGAAAGTTCCTTTCGCCACCGGAGGGGCCATACCCGCCGGGTCGCGCCAGATCATTGACGGGGTTTGGACCAGCGTGCCGCCGGAGAAGATACTGGCATCGGCAAGAGACGCATTCCTGAAATTGCCCACGCCACAGTCGTTCCTGCTGTGGATGCATTGGGGGCCGGCTCAGAAGCTGAAGGACATGGCGTATTCGTTGCAAGGCGACATTTACCTGTCGCCGTGTGCGATTTACCAGGACGCCGCCGACGACCAGCGCTGCGCCGCGTGGTCCGCCGAGACGATGGCGATGCTGAAGCCCATCGGCAGCGGCTCTCAGATGAACGACGAGAACCTGCCCATCAATAAGGGGCCATATCTGTCAGCGGAAGCGTCGGCGCGTTTGGAAGCGATGCGCGCAAAATACGATCCGCAACACCGGTTCGCCTCGTTTCCGGCCTAAACGCCGAAAGCCCGGTTTGCCGGGTGGCCTAAATTGCTGTATCATTAAAGTTTGCGGCCTTAGGTTGTACGCCAGCCTGAGTGTGTCTGCCTGACTAACCCAAATCTCTAGCAGAAGGACAGTTATGTACGCAGTAATTGAAACCGGCGGAAAGCAGTATCGCGTCGCACCGGGCGATGTGATCCAGGTGGATACGATCCCTGGCGAAGTCGGCTCGGAAGTGGAATTTCAGCGCGTTTTGGCCGTGGTGAACGACTCCAATGAGGTTGTCGCCGGGCCGGCGGTGGGCGAAGCCCGCGTGAAGGGCACGATTTCCGGGCACGGGCGCGGTGACAAAGTGATCGTGTTCAAGTTCAAGCGCAAGAAACAATACAAACGGACCATCGGACACCGGCAAAACTTCACGCAGGTGACGGTGAGCGAGATTCTGGCATAGGTGCAGTATGGCGCATAAAAAAGGTCTAGGCAGTTCCAAGAACGGGCGCGATTCCAACGCGCAGCGGCTGGGTGTGAAGGCGTTCGGCGGCGAGCAGGTGACGGGCGGATCCATCCTGGTGCGGCAGCGCGGCACGCGCTACAAGGCCGGCGAAAACGTCGGCCGCGGCAAGGACGACACGCTGTTCGCGAAGATCCCCGGCATCGTTGTGTTCCGCGATCGCGGGCGCGCCGGCAAGTTCATCAGCATCGAACCCGGCAACAACTAGCGCCTTGCAGGCGTCTCTTTCCGGCAACTCCGGCGAGCCTCAAGTCCCCAGTCCCTAGCCCCCAGTCCCATGTTTATTGATGAAGTACGAATCCGCGTGAAGGCGGGCGATGGCGGCAATGGCTGCATGGCCTTCCGCCGCGAGAAATACGTCCCGCGGGGAGGCCCCAGCGGCGGCGATGGCGGGCGCGGCGGCGACGTGATCCTGGTGGCCAGCGAGCATTACAACACACTGCTGCATTTCCGTTTCAATCCCGAACATACGGCCGAACGCGGCCGGCATGGTGAAGGCAGCAATCGCACGGGGCGTGACGGTGCTTCTATCGACGTTCCGGTGCCCGTGGGGACCGTGGTTTACGACGCCGAGACGGGTGAGTTGCTACACGATTTCACGCGCTCGGGTGACCGGTTTATCATCGCGCGCGGCGGGCGCGGCGGGCGCGGCAACCAGCACTTCGCCACACCCACGCACCAGGCGCCCACCGAGCATGAGCCGGGGCGTCCCGGCGAAGAGAAGCGGCTACGGCTGGAGCTGAAGCTTCTGGCGGATGTCGGGCTGGTTGGGTTCCCGAACGCCGGCAAGTCGACGTTGATTTCACGTATTTCGGCGGCGCGGCCGAAGATCGCCGATTACCCGTTCACGACGCTTGAGCCCAATCTGGGCGTGGTCAGCGTCGGCGATCAGACGTTCGTGGTGGCCGACATTCCCGGGCTAATTGAGGGCGCCCACTTGGGCCACGGCCTGGGAGTCCAGTTTCTGCGGCATATCGAGCGTACCCGGCTGCTGGTGCATCTGGTGGACGTTTCGGAGGTAACCGGGCGCGATCCAGTGGATGATTTCCGCGTGATCATGGAAGAACTAGCCAGCTTCAGCGAAGATTTGGCGAAGAAGCCGATGTTCCTGGTGGCCTCCAAGGTCGACGTGGCCCAAGACAGGGAGCGCATCGAAAAGCTGAGAGCGTTGGCAGAGGTCAAAGGGCTACCGTTTCATGCGATTTCAAGCGTAACGGGGGAGGGAATCGAGGGCCTTAAGTACAATATGGCTCAATTTCTGGCGACGCCGGTCGAAGAGAAGGTTGAGAAGGAATAGTTCCCATGGACGGACTGAGCCAGATTGCCCTGCAAGGGCTTTCGAGCGCGCAATCGCAATTCGATACCGCGGCCAGCCAGATCGCGCGGGCGCCGCTGGCGGACTTGAACCAAGGGCCGGCAAGCGATCAGGTGGATTTGAGCACGGCGGCGGTGGCGCTGCTTCAATCCAAAAACAACTTCGAAGCCAACGTGAAAGTGCTGAAGACGAGTGATGAGATGCAGCAGACTCTCATCAATATAATCGGCTAGTTATTTCACCAGAGCGCTGGAGCTGTTCGCGAAGTTCAGCAGCACGGAAGGCGCGATGCCGAGCACCAGGGTGCCGGCGGCAGCCAGCCAAAGCGTCGCGTTGATTCCGGCGGTCGGAGGCTGCAACGAAGCGGTGGCTTCGCCGGGCTCGCGGAAATACATCACAACCAGGATGCGCAGGTAGTAATACGCCGCTACGGCGCTGTTCAGAAGACCCAGCACCGATAGCCAGACCAGGTTGGCGTCCAAGGCCGCTTTGAAGATGTAAAACTTCCCGAAGAAGCCGCCTGTCAGTGGCACACCGATTAGCGACAGAAGGAAAATCGAAAACATCGCGGCCGTCATGGGCTCCTTCCAGGCCAGCCCCGCCAGGTCGTCCACGTTGACATATTTCTCGCCCTGCCGCGAGAAGTGCGTGATCACGGCGAAAGCGCCGATGTTCATCAGCGCGTAGGCAGCCAGGTAGAACATGGCCGCGGCCACGCCGATTTGATTGTGAGCGGCAATTGCCACCATGACATAGCCGGCATGGGCGATGGAACTATAGGCCATCAGGCGTTTGACGTTGGTCTGCAGGAGAGCGGCAAAGTTGCCAACGATCATGGTGAGCAGCGCCGAGGCCCACACGAACGGCTCCCAGCGAGAGGTGATCGGCCCGAAGGCGGTCATGAAGACACGCAGGAAGACGGCGAACGCGGCGGCTTTGGGACCGGCCGACATAAAAAGCGTCACCGGCGCGGGTGCGCCCTGGTAAACATCGGGCGCCCAGATCTGGAACGGAGCGGCGGAGACCTTGAACGCGAAGCCGACGAACATTAACGCAGCGGCAGTACCCGCCAGGACGATGTTGCGCTCGGAACCCGGCGTCAAAAGCGCCACACGGATATTGGCGAGGTTGGTGCTGCCAGTGGTGCCATAAATCCAGGCGATGCCGTACAGCAGGAACGCTGTGGCGAAGGAACCGAGCAGGAAATACTTGAGCGCCGCTTCGTTGTTGCGCTTGTCGTCGCGCAGGTAGCCGGCCAGGATGTAGGTGGCGATGGAGGAGATCTCCAGGCCGATGAAGATCATGATCAGCTCGTTCGCGGTGACCATCACGCATTGACCGGTGACGGAGAACAGTAACAACGCGTAGTATTCGGACGACGCCGCATGTTCCTGCCTGAGATATTGCGCCGAGGAGAAGATGGTGAGAATACCGACGCTGATAACGAGCACGCGGAAGAACGTCGCGAAGCCGTCCACGATCAGCATGTTGGAAAACGATGTTCCGGGATTGTCGTTGGCCAAGAACGCAGCGACCAGCGCGCCCACGAACGCGGCCAGCGTCAGCGCACTCAGGTTGGTTCGTTTGTCGTCTTCGCCGAGCAGCGGTTCGAGCAACATGATTAGCACGCCACCCACCGTCATGATGATCTCCGGCAGGAAGCGGAGATAGTCGGCTGTAGTGGGCAGGAAATTAACGGGCATTGGCCAACTCCGTGTGAGTCTGGAGGCCGGGCAGGTGTGGCGGCACGGCGCGTACGTGAATCTCGCGGCGCGAATCCAAGGGGCCGAGCAACGCCGCGTTGGACGTCGAAATCGGCGGCAAGAATGTCTGCGGGAACGAGCCCATCCAGACCATGAGAACGATCAAAGGGACGATGATGGCGTATTCGCGGAAGTTCAAGTCGGGCATGTGGTGGGTGAGATCCTCGGACGCCTTGCCGAGGAACGTGCGCTGATAAAGCCACAACATGTAGCAGGCCGAGAGAATGACGCCCAGGGCTGCGAACACGGTCCAGCGGAAGTAGACCATCGATGCGCCCTGTAGCACCAGATACTCGCCGATGAAATTGTTGAGCGTGGGCAGTCCGATGCTGGCCAGCATCGTAATCATAAAGACGATGCCGAGCTTCGGCGCGGGCGTTGCAACGCCGCCGTAGGCCGCGATTTCCAACGAATGCCGGCGCTCGTACAAAAAGCCGACCAGGATGAAGAGCGCGCCCGTAGAGACGCCATGATTCAGCATCTGGTAGACTGCGCCGTCGAAGCCTTGCTGCGTGAAGCTGAAGATTCCGAGCACTACGAAGCCGAGGTGGCTGACGGATGAATAAGCCACCAACTTCTTCATGTTGGGCTGCACCATCGCCACCAGTGCGCCATAGACGATACCGATGATAGCCAGCGTGACAATCCAGCCGGCACAGGCTCGTGCGGCGGACGGAAACATCGGCACACAGAATCGCAGCAAACCGTAAGTACCCATCTTCAGCATGACGGAGGCCAGCATGACAGAACCGGCCGTGGGCGCTTCCACGTGCGCGTCGGGCAGCCAGGTGTGCAGCGGGAACAGCGGGACCTTGATGGCAAAGGCGATGAAAAACGCCAGGAAAAGCCACAACTGCGCGTAACTGCTGATGGGGATGGAGCCGCTTTGGAGGCCGGCGAGGATCTTGGTGTAGTCGAACGTGCCGGACTGGTTGTACAGGTAGATGATCGCCACCAGCATGAGCATGGAACCGGCCATCGTGTACAGGAAGAACTTGACGGCCGAATAAATGCGCCGGTCATGCCCCCAGATGCCGATCAGGAAGTACATGGGCACGAGCGAAACTTCCCAGAAGACGTAGAAGAGGAAGAAATCGAGAGCGCAGAAAACGCCGATCAGGCCGAATTCCAGTAACAACAGGAAGGCATAGAACTGTTTGACGTGCTTGTCAATGTAGCGCCAGGAAACCAGAACGCAGAGCGGAGTGAGCAGCGTCGAAAGCAGGACCAGCCACAGGCTGATGCCGTCCAGGCCGATGTGATAGCGGATGGCCGGCGAATTGATCCACGGCACGTCCGTCTCAAAGACGAACTTGCCGGGGGTATTGAACCAGAAGGGCGCGATCAGGCCGAGCGAAGTGGCGAAAACGATGAGCGAGATGATCAGAGTGAAGTTGCGGATCATCCCGGGCTCTTCCTTCGGCAACACCAGAACGAGCAGGAATCCAGCCAGTGGCAGGAGGATGACCAGATCGAGGAGGTTCATCGCGCACCTCCGGCGAATCCGATGGCCAGCAAGACGACGACAGATCCCAACACTACCCACGCTGCGTAGGTTCGGATACTGCCGGATTGCAGGAGCCGGAGGACGCCGCCGATGCCGCGCGATCGCGTTCCGATGCCGTTGACAGTGCCGTCGATCAGGCCGGCGTCGACGCCGCGCCAGAGGACTGTGCGGGAGCCTTTGATGAGCGGCTGGACGACGGTGGCGTCGTAGACTTCGTCAACGAAGTATTTGTTGTAGACCAGTGTATAGAGGCCCTTCACGGAGTTGGCGAAGGAATCCGCGAGACCGGGCTTAGCGACATAAAAGACGTACGAAATCGCGATGCCTGCCAAGCCAACTCCGGCCGAAAGCCACGCCAGCATCTGGTTCTCTGCTTTTTCCGGGAACATCGGCTCCAGCCAATGCGGCACGTTGATAAATCCTCCCGCGAGCGACAACGCGGCGAGGACCATCAGAGGCCCCGTCATCACCAGCGGCGACTCATGCGGATGCGCGTGGCCGCGATACTTACCGGTGAACGCCAGGAACCAGGCGCGGAAAACATAGAACGCGGTCATGCCTGCCGTGAGGACGCCGAGCCAGTACATCCAGGGCGCGCGCTCGTAAGCCGCGACCAGAATAGCGTCCTTACTGAAGAAGCCCGAGGTCCCGGGGACACCGGAGATGGCTAGAGAGGCGAATAAGAGTGTCCAGGCGGTAACCGGCATGTACTTGCGAAGGCCGCCCATCTGTCGAAGGTCCTGTTCGCCATGCAGGCCGTGGATCACCGCGCCCGCGCCGAGGAAGAGCAGAGCCTTGAAGAACGCGTGGGTCATCAGATGGAAGATGCCGGCGGAAAACGCGCCGACTCCGACGCCCAAGAACATGTAGCCGAGCTGTGAAACCGTCGAGTATGCAAATACCTTTTTGATGTCGGTCTGCGCTAGGCCGATGGTGGCGGCAAAGAAGGCGGTTGCCAGGCCAATCACCGCGACGGTATCCATGGAGATGGGGGCTTTGGTGAACAGCGCTGCCGAACGGGCGGTCATGTAGACACCGGCCGTGACCATGGTGGCGGCGTGAATCAAGGCGGAGACGGGCGTCGGGCCGGCCATGGCGTCCGGCAGCCAGACGTAGAGCGGAATCTGCGCGGACTTTCCGGTAGCACCTACGAGCAGCAACAGCGTGATCGTGGTCAGAATACCCGCACTGGCTTCCACCGGCATGCCTTTCGCAGCGTCAAAAACCTTGGTGAAATCGAGCGATCCGAACTGGCGGTAGATCAAAAAGATGGCCAGCGAAAATCCGAAGTCGCCGATGCGGTTGACGATGAACGCCTTATTGCCGGCGTTGGTGGCAAAGCCTTCCAGGAAGTAGAAGCCGATGAGCAAGTAGCTGCACAGGCCGACGCCTTCCCATCCGACGAATAGCAGCAGGAAATTCTGCGCCAGCACCAGAACCAGCATGAAGAACATGAACAGGTTCAGGTAGGAGAAGAAGCGGTAGTAGCCGCCCTCATGCTCCATGTACCCGATCGCGTAGATGTGGATCAGGAGACCGACGCCGGTCACCACCATCAGCATCACCGCGGTCAGGCGATCGACGGCGAAATCGACGCCGATGTTGAGCATTCCGCTCTGAATCCAGGTGTAATAATGCTCGACGTGCTCGCCTTCGATGGCGCCCAGGCCCAGCAGAGTCTTAAGCACCCACGCAAACGAAAGCGCCACGGAACCGATGGCGAAGAGATTCACGAGGCCCTTGGAAAAGCGACGGCCGAAAAGGCCATTCACCAGGAAGCCGAGCAGCGGGAAGATCGGTATCAGCCAAAGAGACATGTTGTCAGTACTTCATGGAGCTTACGTCGTCGACCATCAGAGTCTCGCGATTCTTGAAAACAGTCAGGATAATGGCCAGCCCGACCGCGGCCTCGGCCGCAGCTACCACCATTACGAAGAAGCTGAAGATGTGGCCGTCCACCTGCTTGAAGCTATAAGAAAAGGTGATAAACGTCAGGTTGACCGCGTTCAGCATCAGCTCGATAGACATGAACACTGTGATGATGTTGCGGCGATAGATGAAGCCCGCCACCCCCAATCCAAACAGGATCGCGCTCAAAATCAAATACCAGTTCAGGGGCACACCGTTAGCCATGCCTAGATTTCCTTTCTTGCGAGCACAATCGCGCCCACGATCGCGATCAGAATGAGCACCGACGTCACTTCAAACGGCAGCAGGTAGATCGTGAAGAGCTTGCGGCCGACATCCACGGCAGTACCGCCCTGGAACAACCCGAACACGACGCCTTCGGTCCTCGGCAGCATGGACTGAATGATGAAGCTGATCAGGCCCAGGAACGCGGCCAGCAGAACGATGCCGAAGTACCTTACGAATCGCGAGGTCTGCAAGGCGCCTTCCGCGCCCGCATTCAGCAGCATAATGACGAAGACGAACAAGACCATGATGGCGCCCGCATAGACGATCATCTGCGCCGCGGCGATGAACTCGCCTCCGAGCTGCAGGTAGAGGATGGCCAGCGATCCCATGACGCCGATGAGCGAAAGCGCGCTCGCGATGGGATGGGTCTGCGCGACGAGATTGATGCCGCAGAACACGGCGATGCCGGCGAAGATGAAAAAGATGAGCGCGGTCATAGTTCTATTTGGACGTCAAAGCGACCACTAAGCTGGTGACCAACAGGTTGATCACCGAAAGCGGAAACAAGAAGATCCAGGCGAAACGCATGAGCTGGTCGTAGCGAAAGCGCGGCAGCGTGCCCCGGACCCAGATAAACAGGAACAGCAGGATTCCGATTTTGCCGCAGAACCAGAACAGGGCCATCAGAATCGCCTTGAGCACCGCGAGCGCCGGTACCAGCGAAACGCCGAAGATCGCGGCGATGCCGAGGAACACCAGGCCGGTGGCCGGCAGTGTGAATTTGTCCATCTTCCGCGCCGGCTGTAAGCCGTGATAAAACGCGATCAGCCCGCCGATCAGAAAGACCAGGATGGGGATGGCGTCGGAATAAGGCTCGGGGAATGGGGGCGTCCATCCGCCCAGGAACAACAGCGTCGCGACTGCGGTGACAGTCACCATGTTGGCGTACTCCGCCATGAAGAACGCCGCGAATTTCATGCTGCTGTATTCGGTGTGGAATCCGGCGACGAGTTCATTCTCCGCTTCGGGCAGATCGAACGGGACTCGGTTGGTTTCGGCGAACCCTGCGATCAGGAACACGGCGAAGCCGAAGATTTCGGGTATGACGTTCCAGCGCGGGATGAATCCCAGCCAGTAGCCGCTCTGGTATTCCACCATTTTGCGAAAGCTCAGCGTGTTGGCAAGCAGCAGCGGGGCGGCAACGGCCAGGCCCAGCGGCAGTTCATAGCTGATCATCTGCGCGGAACTCCGTAGCCCACCCAGCAGCGCGTATTTGTTGTTGGACGCCCAACCGCCCAGCGCGACACCATAGACGCCCACCGAGGAAACGGCCAGGACAAACAGGATGCCGATGTTGAGATCCGTAAGCTGCATCCATGTTTTGATCGGACCAATCTGGATTTCGGGACCGAACGGAATGACGGCGATCGAAATGAGCGCCAGCGTCACCGCCACCCACGGCGCCATTAAATAGAAGACCCGGTTGACGTGCGAAGGGATCACGCCCTCTTTTGTGATCAGTTTCACGACATCGGCCAACGGCTGAAGCAGTCCGTGCGGCCCCACGCGATACGGGCCAACGCGAAGCTGAATGTGCGCGATGACCTTACGCTCGATCCACTGCAAATAAGCGAGCGCGGTGAGAAGCACGAAGGCGACCACGGCCGCCTTAATCAGGCTCAGTATTAAAAAGTTCATGAGTGACCTTACGGTCGCTGTTCGGAATACAGCCCGCCCGGCGCCTCCAGCACTGAATTCAGCGTCTTTGAGTACCGTCCCAGGGTGCCGGAAGTGAACAGCGTATCGCGCGCGGATTGAATCAACTCCGGCCGCGAACTCACCGGCACACGGCCATTCACCGGCGCGGTTTGCGCTGCTCCACCTGTTGCGACTATGGGCAAAGGAATATTATAACCACGCACGTTCTTGCGAATCTCTTCAAAAACTTTGTCGGGCGACCAGATGCCGAGATTCACGCCCATCTCTTTGGACAGCAGGCCGAGGATTTCCAGATCCGGCTTCGTGCCCATCACCTGGATGCCGGCTTTCAGCTTTTGCACTTCGCCGCAGACGTTGGTGACGGTTCCGTTCTTTTCGTAGGCCGAAGCGGCGGGGAATACGATGTCGGCCCGCTGCGCGGTTTCGGTGAGGAACAGCTCCTGCACCACAACAAAAGCGTTGTTGGACGCGAGTGCCACGCCTTTGAGCGGGTTCGCGCCGACCACCCAGAGCAAGTCCAGGTCGGAGGCCGCCAGGATTTCGTCGTAGGCCAAGCCGGGCGTGTCCACCGGATGATATCCAGGGCCGAGGTCGGGAAGCAGACCCATGTCGGACGCGCCGCGCGAGTTCGAGTAATCCAACAGCGCGATGTATTTCACCGGAATGCCGAGTGAATCGCCGAAGGCCACCAGCTTGCGAATCGCGTCGGCCTTGATGGTGTCGCCGAAGAGGATCACCAATTCGGGCTCGGCCTTGAGCTTCGCACCGAGCGACTCCACGTCGGCCAGTTCGCGGCCCGGTACGGTGACGATACTCTGCACCGACTGCGCATGCTCTCGAACCGGTCCTGGAGTGACGGTGTAGATATGAGCGCCATGGTGGCGATAGTTCGCGCGGATCTGAAACGCCAGGAACGGATGTTGCTGCGAAAGATCGCTGCAGATCACCAGAATCGCTTTGCAGTTGTAGAGGTCGGCCGTGGTGGCCAACGCGCCGGTCTTCCCGCTCAGCGCGTCCAGCAGCGTCACCACGTCACCGGTGCGATGATGGTCAATGTTGTTGGTGCCTAGTGTCTCGCGCGCGAACTTCTGTAGGTAAAAACTCTCTTCGTTGGTGGTGCGATTAGAGCCGATGACGCCGATCTTGCCCTTGTGGCCCTTTACC
>Ga0335071_10007863_pt1 | contig 10956 bp, 7 predicted proteins | sample Lox_Sample_15_FD_206724 | JGI IMG/M metagenome (GOLD analysis project Ga0335071, IMG submission 206724) | Soil microbial communities from Loxahatchee National Wildlife Refuge, Florida, United States - Lox_Sample_1.5 | ecosystem: Environmental > Terrestrial > Soil > Wetlands | place: USA: Florida...
CGGCCGGGTGGGATTGCGTTCGAGTAGCAGTGCTTCGTCGCGGCGATACATAGCAAAACGAAACGGACCGCTCCCGGCGGGAGCTATCAATAGGCTCGAATGTGGCGAAGGACTTCCCGCCGGCACGATCGGTAGCGTTGCCATCTCCAGCGCCGGTGCATAGGGGCGTCGGGCAGTCATCTCGACGGTGTAATCATCTAGAACATTGATCGACTTAAGTTCGGCCAATGCCGAGCGCCGCATCGAGCCTGACGAAGGATCGAGGACTGTGTCGTAAGTGAATTTCACATCGCGCGCAGTCAGCTCGTGCCCATCACTGAAGCGGACGCCATGCCGCAGATGGAACACCAAGCGCGTTGGCTCGGGTTGGTCGATTCGTTCTGCAAGCTCATCGACGGGCTTGCCGGCTTGGTCGAAGCGGACCATCGATTCGTACACCAACTCATCGATTCGTCCCGACATCGCATCGGTAGCGAAGCGAGGATCCAGTGTCGTCGGTGGAACGTTGATATCGACTTGCAGATAGTCAGTCGGGGCAACGGATGCTCGCCGAGCGCATCCAGCAAGCACCACGACGACGGCGATTAGAAGCAGCCTTCCACGATGCGATGCCGTTCGTTTGGGTTTCAGCCGCAATATGGCGAATAATAACAAAAGCTGGGCCCGCGCACCTTTCAGCATTGGAGGACGAAGCGATGGCTTCTACCTGGCGGAACAAAGTTGTTCTTCGACAAGGCGACATCACTGATGCCGACGTTGATGCGGTCGTCAATGCCGCCAACAACGATCTGGTTCTGGGTTCAGGTGTTGCCGGCGCCGTTCGGCGCAAAGGCGGGCCCTCGATTCAGGATGAGTGCAATCGGATCGGGCCGATCCATATCGGCGAGGCCGCTATCACAGGTGGCGGTAACCTTACGGCGAAACACGTGATTCACGCGGCAAGCATGCAGCTCGGTGGATGCACGACGGAGTGCAGCCTGCGCGATTCGACGCGCAGCACTCTCGATTTGGCGGAAGCTAACCATCTCAAGTCGATTGCCTTTCCCGCTATCGGAACCGGTGTCGCGGGCTTTCCCGTCCCGCGATGTGCCGAGATCATGCTCGCTGAAATCCGGCAACATCTCTCGGGACCTACCGCGCTTCAGCGAGTCGAGTTCGTGCTCTTCGATCAACCCACTCTTAAGGCCTTCGAGAGCGTGTTCGCTCGGATGGACTAAGAGCGTCGTTAGCTACTTTACGTAGAACGCCTCGTTGGCCGGACGATAGGCGCGCGGTAGCCATAACGGCCGCCGTAATCCCCCGGGACCCGGAGCTGGTCGCACCTTTTCAAGCCACTGCAGATAAATTTCGTGCGACTTATTGGTGTCGACGAAGATATCGCCGTAACGATCGGTCAGACCGGCCTTTTCAACGCGAACCTTCTGATGCCAACAATGCGCGCCGCTGATCGGATCGGGCTGCACGGGGAAAATCAGGTTCTGATGCACCCCGGCATCCTCCCACCATACGCGCTCGGAATCGGGATCTTCACTGGGAAAGCCATGGACTCCGTGAATCTGGCGCATCCGCCACTGGCCTGGTGCTTCCTGTTTCAGATCGACGAGCGCGGTCGACCACTTCTCGCCGCCTAGATTTTCGTCGAGGCGCCAGCGCCCCAGATGGTGCGAGCAGGCAACAATTCCTGGCCGAATGCCCTCAGTCACCCACACCTTATCGATGAAATAGCCGATATCGGTGCTGACCTTGATGAGGCTATCAGTCTGGACACCGAGGCGCGCCGCGTCCTGAGGATGCATCCATACCGGGTTGCGATGAGAGATCTCATTGAGCCACTTGGCATTGCCGCTACGGGTATGAATCAAGGTGGGCAGGCGGAAGGTCGGAATCAGCACCATCTCACCCTTCGACTGATCGATGTTATCGCGATGGACGTGGCTGCGAGCATAGGTTGGCAGCGCCTGCTCCGGCCAATGCCAATCTTTCAGGGTTTTGGAGAAAAACTCGAGTTTGCGCGATGGGGTTGGGAAGCCCGCGCGTGCGACTCCATCGATCGCGACACCGACCGCTGCCCCGTTGCGCGTAACCACGCCAGTTGCGCTGTCAGCAACCGCATCATTCAGGTCCGTTGGAGATAGCGTTTTTTCGTGTGCCAGATAGCCGGTCTCATCGATTAGAAACGCACCGTAGCGACGCATGTACGCGAGCGGCGTGAGTCCTTCCTTAGCCGCTGCCTCGGGTAATCCGGGGACGCTATGTTCGAAGATCCAGCGGTAGAATTCATCTACCGTGAGTTTTTCACCGGGACGATTGGGTGATTCGAAGTACTTGCGAATACCCATCGAGCCGTCCGGATCGATACGCCATGACAACTCGATCCAGAACTCGTCCTCTTCCCAGACTTCGCCGAGGCCGGCCTCGCGATGCGCTTCCCAGGTCGTGTTGAACTTTTTGCCCTGCTTTTCGAGCGCCACGCGCAGAACGGGTTGCCGGAAGCCGATCCAGCGCGCGACGTGAGTCTCCTGACTCAGGAGATCGTGTCGTTCCGAGGCGAGCCCCATCGGCAGCACAAAATCTGCAAACCACGCGGTTTCGCTCCAGGTCGGAGTGAGACAGGCGTGACGCTCAACCTTGCTCTCGTCGGTCAGCGCTTCGATCCAGCTCATCCCATCGGGGTTCGTCCAGACGGGGTTGTAGACTCGCGTGAAATAGGTGGCGAGTTTGCCGCGTCCTTCCTTGAGAAAATGCGGCAGGAGGAAGCTCATTTCGAAGAACGCGAGCGGAAACTCGCGTGGATAAGTCATCTCGTTCCACCGATTTGGCGGCGGCGGCATCAGGGGTGGTGCCGGGATAATCTTGTTGAATGCGGCGGGTGCGGTACCACCCTTGGTCGCGACCGCGCCCACCAGCACCGAGAGCCACTCCAAGGCGCGAGCGATTTGCCATCCGTTGAGATTTCCGGCGGCTGCGTTGCGCCAGATCTGCGTGGCGAAAGCATGCCCGGCGCGCCCGATCTCGCGTGCCACTTCCACGATCACTTCGGGATCAGCGCCAGATTCCCGCGCGGCAAACTCAGGCGTGTACTCGGCGTACAGCTCCTTCACCGCTGCGATGAAGCTGTCGAACGTGACCGGAAGATCCGGACGTTCGGAGCGAAGATAGTCCTCCCAATTCACCCATCGCCGCATAAATTCGGCGTCATAGAGATTTTCCTGCAAGATTAGGTTGCCGATCGCGAGCAGCACAGCGGCTTCACTACCCGGCCAGGTCGAGAGCCAGTAGTCGGCGCGCGAAGCGGTGTTCGAGAGACGGGTATCGATGACGCAGAGTTTCGCCCCGCGCAACTTGCCGTCGATAATCCGCTGAGCATGCGGATTGAAGTAATGGCCCGCTTCCAGATGCGAACTGAGCAACAGGATAAAGCGCGCATTGCCGTAATCGGGGGAGGGACGATCATAGCCCTGCCAAAAGGCATAGCCGGTGCGCCCGCCCGCCGAGCAGATATTCGTATGGCTCGTGTGGCCGTCGATACCCCACGCATGCAGGACGCGCTGGTTGTAAATTAGTTCATGCCCGGGCCGGCCGACGTGATAGAGGATTTCGTTGTGCCGACCTTCCTGCAGAGCCTTGCGAATGCGAGCGCCAAGGTCGTCGAGAACCTCGTCCCAACTAACGCGCTCCCATTTACCTTCGCCCCGAGCGCCCACGCGCTTCAGCGGGAAGAGGATACGTTCCGGATCGGTAACCTGATTGAGCGTCGCTGGGCCTTTGGCGCAATTGCGGCCGCGGCTCCCCGGATGAGCCGGGTTACCTTCGAACTTGCGAATCTTGCCCGTCTCTTTATCGATATAGGCCAGCAAGCCACATCCCGCTTCGCAGTTGAAGCAGATCGTCGGGACCAGCGAGTAGTGGCGGGAGACTTTCTTGCTCGGCCATTGCGTCGGATCGTACTCGGTCCAATCGTCCCAGCGTTCCGGTGGCGGAGAGCTGGCTAAGCCACCGTTAGGTAGGTCAAGTGCCTGAGCGGCGGGGTTCAACGGCTGCGATGTATCCTTCATGCCGAACCTCAGCTCAAAGGCGGAGCTTGCCCCGCCTTGATCCAGACTTCGTCGAAAAAGAAGAGTCCCGTCAGCGCGAGCATCGCCGCGAAGAGACTTGTAGCACTGCCGACTTGCGCTGCGAGTCCGACCAGGATGAGCGGCAAAATGCAGCCCGCTACTATGACGCCAAGCCAGAAAGCCTGGCCTAGGCCACCGCGTGTCATAGCCGCGACGGCGCGGGCCGCTTCCGCATTGTACGAGGGCAGGGCAACCTGTCCGATGACCATCAAGCCATTCAGCGCGATGCCTGCAGCCAGGATGGTGCGCACCGTGTGCTCCATCGACCCGACCAACGGATCGGCGAGTCCGACGAGCGGAAACGCCGCTGCGATGGGGAGTATAGTCGCAGCGCCCGCAACCAAGGCCTGCGCCGCAAGCATCCAAAGGAAGAGCGGGCTCTGCCACAGGTCACGACCCTTCGCCTGCGCGAAGAGAAAGGCTGAGTAGCAAGCGGAGCCAACCCCTGCGATCGAGGCGAAGAGCGCCAGAGCCCCAGGCACAGCTATTCCGAGCCATCCGCAGGCAAACCAGGCGGTGGCCAGAGCGCCATACGCGATCAATATCCATGTGCCCCACACCAGCCACGATGTGGGGTTCGGCTTGATCAGGATGAAGTAGAAGCGATCCCATCGCTTAAGATCCGCAACCAGGAGCAGGGCTGTGATACCGACGAAGATGATTGTGATGGCTGGAGATACGACTCGGAGTAGTAAATTGGTCGCCGCTGATGTTTCAGTGGAACCCATCAGCCCGAGCAGGATCGCCGCTACCATCAGGACGCCGGCCGCGATCGATTTGGTCCATAGGTAGAACGATGGGATCGATCCCCAGGGCTGCGGATGCGCGACGTCATAGACCACACGAGCGCTGCCCGGCGCGTGGGTGACGCCCATGTCGAGCAATCCATTGGGGTTAGCCGCTGGATTGTGGGCGGCAAAGAGATGACTCGATTGCGGGATCATCATCTCAGGCTGCAAGAAGTCGCCTTCGATTCCCGCATAGAAAAGCTTGGGTTGAGTCCCCTTATGAGGCTTGCGTGACGCTACCTTCTGCGTCGCGATAATCGTGCTGACGTTGCTGTGTGGGTCGTCAAGGTCGCCGGCACTGATAGCCTGCGTCGGACAGACCACCACGCAGGCCGGTTCAAGATTCAGTTCGACCCGATGCGAGCAGAAATTACATTTGGCAGCGGTGTTCGTATTCGGATCGATATAGAGCGCGTCGTAGGGACAGGCCTGCATACACGACTTGCAGCCGATACATCGGCTGTTATCGAAATCGACAATCCGATCCTCGCGATAATGCAGCGCTTGCGTCGGGCAAATCTGCACGCAGGGGGCGTTGTCGCAGTGATTGCACCGCATCACCCCGAAATGGCGGCTGGTATTCGGGAATGATCCCTTTTCGATGTATTTAACCCAGGTCCGGAAGACTCCTACCGGCACACTGTGTTCTTCCTTGCAGGCAACCGTGCATGCGTGACAGCCGATACAGCGGTTGTGGTCGATTACGAAGCCGTAGCGCACGCCGTCCTCCTTCTCGTCTGTCGGATCTTCCAACCGGTTAGCTAACGGACCCCGGTGAAGCCCTTCGCTCGCATCGCATTGACTTGCGATTCGAGGCGCTCCCGAACGCCCGCGCAGACCAGATCGCAGAGTTCAAGCACCGTCGCATCGGCGATCGCATAGTTGGCGACGCTACCTTGGGGGCGACGTTCGACTAGCCCGACGTCCTGCAACACTCGCAGGTGCTTACTGATATTGGGCTGGGTGGAACCTATGAGACTGACCAGACGGGATACCGGACACTCTCCCTGGGCCAGAATTTGCAGAATCCGAAGACGCACCGGCTCGCCAAGTGCGCGGAAGCGTGCGGCTACCAGTTCGAGCGCCGCCGGTGGCAGTTCAAGCTCGGGAACATGTCCATTGGTGGTGGCTGGCGCAGCCTTAGCGGTCATCGCCATATAACTATATATTCATATGAGCGAGCGCAATGGCTTGCCCGGCCTTTTCCCCAAGCCTCTGACGGGGCATTGTCGATGCGATTTGCGGGATGAGAATTTAGGTCGGCGGACCGTCGATCGGTAGCTGTACGGCGAGAGTCAGTCCCCAGCCGTCGCCGGTGCGAGCATCGATTGTTCCGCCGTCAGCCTCAACAAGTGCATGGGCGATATAACGACCGAGCGCGGACGATCGGGCGCCATCGACGCTGAGATTGGGCCGCTTGAAGATCCGCTCAACTTCGCTGGGCGAGGCCTCCGGACCGGTATCGGCCACCTCGATCATAACCTGTTCGCCACGCTGGAAGGTGCGGATGCGCACTTCACCGGCGGAGGTCCGCCGTACGGCGCTGGTCAGCAGATTGGCGATGATACGCTCCAGATGAAGCGGGTCGATATTTGCCTTGGGGACACCACCGAGTTCGAGTCGGATCTTGAGGCCCTTGAGGCGCGCCTCGATCGCGCAGTGTTCGGCAGTTTCTGTGACTACGGCGTTCGGATCGATAATGCGGCAATTCGGCCGCAGTCGCTGCTCTTCGAGCAGGTAGAGATCGAGCACGTTCTTCACGAGCAGGTCCATCGTTGTGGTCGTAGACCACACACGCGCGAGCAGGTTTGCCCGATCCTTGTCGTCGAGATCGTCTTCGACCAGCAACGTAACCAGCCCGACCAGTGTTGCCAGAGGGTTACGAATATCGTGCGTCATCGTTGCGATTTGGGTCTCACGGAAGGCCGCAGCCTCGGCCAACTGCATGAGTTGCCGTTTGAGCTTGCGCCGATAGCGATCGAGGAAGACGGCGGTGAATTGTGAGAGGACGAGCGCCGCCGTCATTCCCAGCACGCGATGAGGATCGAAGCGTGGTCCTATCGGCACCAGCAACTCCGCGATCGTGTACAGAAGGCTGCAGGCAATAATCAGAGCTAACTGCCAGCGCCATCCCCATATAACGAAGGCCGCCGTCGCGAAAGGACAAAGGATGATTGTTATATAGCGGGTCGTCGGTTCGTGAGTGATCGCACTGATTCGGATGATCCACGAGATCATCGCGATACAACAGAGCAGCGAAAGGCCGCGCCAGTGCGCACGGAATCCCGGCAGCCAGGTGAAGCCGAAGAAGAGCAGTACGGTCAGCAGGCCGAACCAATGGTACGGTGAGATAAAGTACTCGTGCTCGGTGACGACACGCGATCGCGCGTCCACGACTAGCAACGCGACGACGAAGATAATTCCGATCGGCCCGGATTTCTTGAGGATATCGACTGCTTCGGTGTTGTCGTCCAGTTCGAGAACGACCTGGCGCGCAGTCGCCGCCGGAGATTTCGGCGGTGCTTTGACCGCCTCTACAGGTTTTGCCGGAGCGACGCTCCCACCCGTCGATGCGTAGGCTCCTAGCGCCTTCATGCACTAACCTCAGCCAAAGCGGCCTTGAAAGCCGCTACTGCGAAATCGATCTCTTCATGCGTGATCGTGAGTGGTGGGGCCAACCTCACCACGCGGTCTGCGTTCAAAGTCCAATTAATAATGACGCCTCGCGCGATAGCTCCTGCCACAAACCGCTGCGCGTGAGACGCTTCGTCAAATTCGATTCCGATGAGCAAGCCGATTCCGCGAATCGCAGTGATGCAGCTGTCGTCGAGTTCGCGCAGGCGCTGCACCAGGTAATCGCCTATCTCTCTCGCGCGTTCCGACAGATGTTGTTCCGTAATTACGTTCAGTGCGGCGAGTCCGGTCGCGCATGAAAGGGGATGACCACCGAAGGTCGTGATGTGTCCAAGCGGCGGATTGTGCGCCAGCGTTCCAATAATGTCACTCGATCCGCAGAAGGCGCCGAGCGGTAAACCACCACCGAGCGCCTTTGCCAGCACGAGCAGATCCGGCACAACGCCGAAATGCTCAAGCGCAAAAAGCTGCCCGGTGCGACCCAATCCCGTCAGCACTTCGTCGAAAATCAGAAGCGCCCCCGAATCGGTGCAGCGTTGCCGCAACGCCTGTATGAAGCTGTGGCTCGGAATTCTTACTCCCCCCTCTGCCTGCACTGGTTCGATCACAACGGCAGCTACCGTCGCATCGATCGCTCCCAATGCCCGCTCATCGTCATACGGCAAGTGCTGGACAGGTCCAGGCAATGTGCCGAATGGAACCCGAAAGCTGTCATTTCCTGCCAGTGCGAGTGCTCCCATCGTGTCGCCATGGTAGGCGCCATCAAAGGCAACAAATTTTTGACGGCCAGTATATTTGCGCGCTGTCTTTAGCGCCCCCTCAATAGCTTCGGCTCCACTATTGGTGAAATACACCCGGTCCAGAGATGTCGGAAGTAGTTTTGCGAGTCGTGCAGCAAGATTAGTCTGGCTATCGAGAATGTACTCTCCATAGACCATCACATGCAGGTAGCGCTCAGACTGATTAGTCAGAGCTTGCTTTACGCTAGGATGGCCATGCCCAAGCGCGGATACGCCAATTCCGGCGATTAAATCCAAATAGCGTCGTCCGTCTTCGGTGTAGAGCCAGGATCCGTCGGCACGAACGATTTGTAGGCCGATTGGTGAGTCAGAAGTCTGTGCCAGATGATCGAAAAAGTCTGTGCGTGCGCTCATGCCTTCTCACACAGGCTACGCCAAAACTCACCGCCGCCATGAGGCCAGTCGAGCGATGGCGATTGCATCCGTCCGGGTTCGCTGATGTAAGTCGCGCCTGTTTGTTCTAATAGGTGGCGCAACGAGTAGATGTAACTTTCTGATTCGATGGTTGGTTCTGCTTTGAAAGCCATTCCTTCTATCTGGCCCTTTACTGGCACTAACCTGCGCTCCAGGTCGGGTGCGTCCCTGAACGGCGAGACGAACACGGTGCGGAAGCCCGGCGACGGAGTAAAGGACGCATCACGGTCGTAGATTACCGTCCAGCCCGGGATAGGTCCTTCCCATAAGTGGACCGCTTCTCCACCGATTCTGCGCCATCGCGCTCGTTCGCGCATCCGCCTGATTGATGCGGTATCTTCCAGCGCCAGTTGCGATGGTGGGGGAATGACGTCGTCGGAATAAGCTTCGATTTGCGCCGCCAATGACGCTGCAAACTCCTCCGCGACCGAACCCTCGGGGTCCCCGACAAAGATGTGATGTGGCGACAGGCATCCGCGTTGTTCGAACGCGATAATATCGAGCACCAGTGGATGAAGAATCCGGCCGCGCAGGCTACCCGCGATCGCTCCCGATGTCAGAATGGCGCCGCTGTATCGGCTACCGAAGCCGGTCGTCTGACCGTTTCCGCCTGCCGCGCCGGCAAGCGACGGATGTGCGATAGTCTGGTCATCGCCGAAGACGACCATCCGATCACAGATCTCACGCAACGCGGAAGTCTGCGCCTGGTCGTGCCGTTCCCACGTGAACACAGCTATCCGAGCCGCGAGAGCCGGCGCTGTTTGGCGCACTGCCTCAGCAAGTTGGCGAAAGAACACAGGCTCATTCGAGGCCGTTTTGATGATCACTCCGTGACCGGTAAGCAGAGCGAGAATCACTTCATGCAGACCGGCGCCGGGAATATTGCCCGCCATGACAAAGGCGATCAGTTCCTTTCGCGAACTGATGCGTTGCGCAAGGGCCTCGAGATGAGGGCGCTTAACTGGCTCGCACAAAGCGCGGAGTGAAAGCTCAAGAACCTCTTCGGACCAGCCCCAGCGATGGGCTATCGACTGGACCGTTTCAGCGCCAATCGGATTCCCGATCGACGCTATCTGCTCGCATCCAGCGGCAAGCGCCGCCACTGTCTCTTCGATTTCAAGCGGATGCGCAAGCGCTGCACGCATCTCAGCAGCACATGATCGAAGCGCGCTGGGGGTCGCTGCCTCATCCATTGCTGATCTGGGCGAACTCTGCGATCGCCAGTGCGCAGCCCCGCGCGTCTGCAGCCTGTGCGCGGCCGATCACGCGCGCGATATTATCGCGCACGATCCCTAAGTCTTCGGTCATCAGCATCGAGACCGACCCAACGTTCGCCAAGTCGAAAAACGTCAGCATCCCGACCTGTCCGGGAGCGACGGGCCGCAGGGTCGCGGGATCAAGCGCAAACGGAATCAGCCAAGGTGGGGCCAGTTTCACTCGCGCACTCGGCGGTTCCCTGTGATCGGAATTGAAGATCGTCGCATCGTAAAGCTGCGAACAGAGTTCGGTCATACCGTATTCGTTAATTACCTTGGCCGGGTCGAGCCCTAGCCATCGATTTGCGAGTTCAACGACTTCGCTGCTGCTGAGCGGCTCACCTTGGCCTTTGGCGCCGCCTGTATCCATCAGGCGCGATCCGTGCGGTAAAGCGATTGGTCTATCGCGCGATGCCATCTCACCAAACAGTCGCGCACAGGCTGCCGTCGTCGCGAAGATGCATACTAGCTCTCCACGCGCGGCGCGGCTCGATAGGAAGTTAATCGCGGTGTCGAGGTCGATGCCCTCTCGGGTCGCCGCGCAGCAAGTAATCTCGTTGCCGAACTCGTCGATAGACCAGCTGATCATCTGCGAGAGAGACGATTCCGGCAGGCGATCGGCAGTTGGATGCAACGCGAGCGTCGCGAGCCGCTGGCCATCGGGAAAAAGCATCCGCCGCATGTGGCGGATCGCGCCTACCTGATAGACGGCGGGCCATGGCACGACATGACGGCCCCGTTCGTCTCGGCCGATCGTGGTTCCGCTGGTTAGAAAGATCTTAGCGCCAGAATTCGCCGACGCATCGTCGTTTTCAAGCCGGGCGTACTTGAAGGCTTGCGTGCTTACCGCAGGAATTTGCTCGATGCGTGTGACATCTTCTACCTGCAGCCCTTGCGCTTCGACGAAGGCTCGATAAGCCGGGACCTTCTCGAACTGATAACGAAAGAC
>Ga0335071_10007864_pt1 | contig 10956 bp, 13 predicted proteins | sample Lox_Sample_15_FD_206724 | JGI IMG/M metagenome (GOLD analysis project Ga0335071, IMG submission 206724) | Soil microbial communities from Loxahatchee National Wildlife Refuge, Florida, United States - Lox_Sample_1.5 | ecosystem: Environmental > Terrestrial > Soil > Wetlands | place: USA...
CCCAAGTCCAACACGGCCGGCGCATACTTCAAGGCATTCGAGCGCATCGAGCAGCAGGGCGTGGGCGAGGTGCCCGGCCATCTGAAGGACGCCAGCCGTGACGCGGTTGCCCTGGGCCACGGTGCCGGGTACGTGTATCCCCACAGCTTCGAGGAGCACTTCACGCCACAGCAGTACCTGCCCAGGGAACTGCTCGGCACTTACTTTTACACGCCGTCCGGCAGCGGCTACGAGACCCAGGTGGCTGAGCGGCTGGAGCGCTGGCGGGAAGCCCAGCGCAAGGCGCTCGGCATTGCCCGCACCGAGGAGATTCCCGACCTGACCCAGGAAGTCATCGATGCCTTGAAGCGCAAGATCAAATGACGGTCCCCCCCTTATGACCCTGCTCCTGCTCATCCGCCACGGCGAGAACGAATTCACCGAGAAAGGCCGGTTGCCCGGCCAGCTGCCCGGCATCCATCTCAACGCGCGCGGCAAGGAACAGGCCGCCGCCCTGGCCGAAGGCCTGGCCAAGCTGCCGATCAAGGCGGTCTACGCCAGTTCGCTGGAGCGCGCCGTCGAAACGGCTGCGCCGCTGGCCACCGCGCTCGGGTTGGAGCTGGAGCTGCGCCCGGGCCTGATGGACGGGAACACCGGCGCGTGGAGCGGCAAGGAGATCCGCAAGCTCGGCAAGGAGCCAATGTGGAAGATCGTTCAGAGCGCGCCGTCGCGTGCCCGCTTCCCGGGCGGGGAATCCATCCACGAAACCCAGACTCGCGTGGTGAACGCGCTCGAGACGATCTGCGCACGCCACCCCAGGGACCTGGTGGCGGTCGTCTTCCACGCCGACCCGATCCTGCTGGCGGTGGCCTACTTCATCGGCCTGCCGCTGGACGAGTTCCACCGCCTGTCGATGGACACCGGGGCAGCCTCGCTGCTGGCGGTCGGCGAAGGCCGTGCGCACCTGCTGGCGCACAATCTCAAACCGCCCTTCCAGTTCGATTTTCCCAAACGCGGGAAATAATCCGCCGCCTCAGGCGGCCTTTTGCCGGATGCGCTGCGCCTCGTTCAGGTGAACCAGGTTGTGCCGCGTCGGCGGCATCAGCAGCAGCCCGGCGACCTTCAATCCCCCCCAGTACTCCAGAAGCCACTCCGCCCCGGGGTCCACGGCGCCTTCCGCCTGGACCCGCTGCAATCGCTCCGGCGTCACTTTCCGCCGGAGGTCCTCCGGCCGCAGGCCTGCGACGATCTCCCGCGTGCGGGCGCCGACGGAAGTGCGATAGGCGCGCAGCGCCTGCAAGTCGATGACCTCACTCAGGGCAGCGATGGCGGAGGCATCCATCGCATTGCCCGCGTCCCTTTGTTCGACCTTCAGCCGCGTACCCCACCCCTCCTGCTCCCAGACCTGAGAGCTGCCCGCCACCAGCACGTTCAGCGCCACGTCCTCGATGCGTGCCGCATGCCACAGGCACCAGGCGATCGAGTGCTCGCCCCCGGGCGGGATGCAGCGGGCAGCCTCGTCCGGCAGCTCCCGCCAGAGGTCGTCGTCGAAGGTGCCGGCACGTCCGGTCAGCGCCCCGGCGTGGACCAGGGCATGCTGTTCTGCAAAAAGGCCCTGCGTCGTCTCGAACGCCCCTGGGGTTCCCAGGGCCTGACGCAGGGCCTGCTGTCTTTCGTTCCACTGTTTTCTTTGGACATCCATTGCCAGTATCACCGCCTCGATTATACCGGAGGATCAGCGGCGGGTTGCCTCGACATCCTGGCGCGCCCGGGCCGACATCCCGACCGGATGGTAGCTCGGCTCGGAACGGGCCGCCAGCGGCGCCGGGGTCGGTGCGGGCCGCGGCGGGCGCGGCAGGCTCGAGGTCCGCACCGGCTCGGGGCTGCGCTGCGCCTGCAGCGCAGCGCCCAGCATCGTCGGCCGATCCTCGGCCATGCTGAACATGCGGTCGCCCGACATGGAGAAGGTCCCGATGATCAACACGCGGATCAGCCAGACCATCAGCGCCACGAAGACCGGGACGACGTCCACCAGGGTCTGCTGGCCGATAATCCCCTGCGCCAGCTCGCTGTGGCTGCGCACGGCGACCGCCACGCCCCACCAGGTCAGGGTGGCATTCATGCCCGCCGCCAGCAGCCAGGCGCCGAACAGGTACCAGACCTCGTGCGGCCCCTTGCTGCCCTGTTGCGGCGTGAACAGGCGGGCGATGCCAGCAAAGTCAATCCCGCAGAAGGCGACCGCCAGGATCGTCGCCCACGGGATGCCGATGAAGCGCAGGTCGGCGCCCAGCAGGTCGGTCAGGGCAAACTGGGTGGTCGAGTAGTTGAACACCTCGAAGGCCAGCAGGGCAATCAGCAGGATGAAGGCGAAGACCGCCCCCCGGCGCAGGGTCCCCCGATGCAGGAAACTGAGGAATTTGATCGGAGCTTCGTTCATAGGCATATCCTTCCACTAGGTGCTCTTATTATAGAACATTTGTTCTGTTTGTCAAGAGGCAGGGGGGAGGGGAAGAAAAGCGCAGCCTGGGCTGCGCTTTTCAGTACCGATAAGACTGCTGGGCTAACTTTCCGGCCCGGGCTGCAACCCTGTGTATAGGGCCACCAGGTTGCCGGTCAGGTCCTGGAAGATCCCGAACCAGCCCATGCCGGCGATCTCCGACCGGGGAGTGACGACCTTGCCGCCCAGCTTCTCAGCCTTCTTCAGGTCGGCGTCGATGTCATCGCTGTCGACGTAAATCAGCACGTCGCCCGGGGCGACGCTCTTGCCGAGCGGGCTGAAGCCGCCGCCCGGGCCGGCAGCCGCCTCCCAGGTGGTGTAGTTCATTTCCGGGTAGGGGGTGATCTTCCAGCCAAAGAGCTGGGCATAGAACTCGCCGGATTCCTGGAAGTCGCGGGACGGGATCTCGATGTGGACGATCTGGTGTTGGGACATGACTGCCTCCTATGGCTGCCCCAATCTTAGAACAAATTTTCTATTTTGTCAAGCGGGAGGCGAGAATCAAATCGCCGCCGTTCCCGGCGGCGAAGCGGTGGTCAGCCGGCGGTGGTCAGTCGACCGCGGGCCGGACCTGCGCCAGCAGGTCGCGCTCGAGCTTCTCCCCGGGCTGGACTGACGGGTAGGCGCGCATGAAGGTCTCGCTGCCGTCGAACAGGCGCATGATCGCGCTGACCGGGCCGCCGCCCATCCGGCCCCCGCCCTGGCTGGCGTGGCAGGCACCGGCCTGCAGCTTCTTCTCCCCCACGGAGCGGATGTCGATGCGGGCATGGGTCGGGAAGTCCACCTCGGCGATCGAGACCAGGTCAACGTCGTGGTTGGTGCCGAACCGGTGCGGGTCGCGCCCGATCAGCGGCAGCAGGCGCACGGCAACCTTGAGGAAACCGCGCGGCATGGTGTGGAAGTACAGGCGCTCCGGCTGGTAGACCGGCAGGCTCTCGGGGGCGAAGGCGGGATTGCCCGCCTGCTCGAAGGCGCGCACGGTGGCGTTGTGGATGGCGATGTGATCCGGATGGCGGTAGCCGCCGATCGGGTCAAAGGTCAGGACCACCTGGGGCTTGAGCTCGCGGATATAGCAGACGACGTTCTCCGCCACCGCGTCCAGCGGCTGGGCTGCCAGCGCCTGCGGGTGGCTGTTGTCGGGCGAGCCGGGCATGCCCGAATCGCGGTAGTTCAGGAAGTGGATCCCTGCCAAGCCGAGGGCCCCGGCGGCACAGCGCAACTCAGCCTCGCGCCGGTCGGCCACGGAGGCATAGCCCTCGAGCAGATGCGGATCCATCTCGCCCACCTCGCCGCGCGTGGCACAGACCAGGTGGACCGCCGCGCCGCGCGCCGCGTACAGCGCCAGGGTGCCGCCCATGCCGAAGGATTCGTCGTCAGGATGGGCCAGAACGACCAGAAGGGTGTATGCAGACATGCCGCTTATTTTACCCTAATCGGACAAGGCCGCGCCAATTTTCTTTGCCTTCCGGTGCCGGTCGAGGAAAGGAAGGCAACGCAGCATAGGGGTACGCTATAATTAAGGCACTATGACCTCCAGCTGGCAGATCACCCTCCCGGCCCTCCTCGCCTGGCTCAGCGCCATCATCGCCATCTCCGTCGTATGGTTGATCTGGCCACGCCGATCCATCCCGGGGGTGAACGCCCTGTCCTTCCTGCTCCTGGCGGTGGCGATCTGGTCCCTGTTCTCCGGGGCCGAGGCAGCCGTCATCCCGTTGAATGCCAAGATCCTGTTTTCCAAATGCGAATACCTGGGATCTACCACGGCGGCGCCCTTCTTCCTGCTTTTCGCCCTGTACTACACCCGCCAGACGCGCTGGATCACCCCGCGCAACCAGGCGCTCCTGTGGACCATCCCATTCCTCTCGATCCTGCTGGTCTGGACCAATGAGTGGCATCACCTGATCTGGACCGGATTCAGCCCGGTCCCGACCAGCCAGGGGGTCGTCTACGCTTACCATCACGGGGTCGCCTTCTTCATCCTGGTCGGGTACGTCTACATCTGCAACGCGATCGCCACCTGGTTGCTGCTGCGCTCGTATTTCAACACCGCCCAAATCTACCGGCGCCAGATCCAGATCATCGTCATCGCCTCCCTGATCCCCTGGATCGGGAGCGTGTTCTACGCCCTCGACCTGATCCCGGTCCCCGGGCTGGACGTCACCCCGATGTTCTTCGCCGCCAGCAGCGCCCTGCTGGCCTGGGGCATCGTCAACTACCACCTGTTCGACCTGGTGCCGGTGGCGCGCGACCTGTTGATCGAAAGCCTGCGCGAAGGCATCCTGGTGCTGGACCTGCGCAACCGCATCCTGGACATGAACCCGTCCGCCCGGCGGCTGCTGGGACTGGCAGCCACCCCGGCGGGAACGGACATCGCCCAGTACCGGGGTCGCTGGCCGGACCTGGTCGCCACGCTGCTGGAACAGGACGTCCCGGGCCGCGAGGTGCGCCTGACCCAGGAGGCGGACCAGTATGTCGAACTGCACGCCATGGCGATCACGGGTTCCAAGGGCCAGAGCGTCGGCCGGCTGTTCACCCTGGAAGACATCACAGAACGCAAACGGATCGAAGCGAAGATGGAAGTCCAGTCACGCGAGTTGGAGCGCCTGGTGGTAACCGACGACCTGACCGGCCTGAACAACCGGCGCCACGCCAACGAGGTCATGCGCCGGGAATTCCAGCGTTCGGAGCGCTCGCGCCGCCCGTTCGCCATCTCCCTGTTCGACCTGGACAATCTCAAGCGCATCAACGACACCTACGGCCACGCCTGCGGCGACGCCGTACTGCGGGCGATTGCAGCCGAGATGAAGGCCAATTTCCGCGCCTCGGACCTGATGGCGCGCATGGGTGGAGACGAGTTCCTGGTGCTCTTCTTCGACACCGAGGTCGACAAGGCCTGGCATTCCCTGGAGCGCCTGCGCCTGCGCCTGTCCGCCCTGGACATGGTCGAGTTCGGTGGCGAGACCGGCCACGTAACCATCAGTGGAGGCGTGACCGGTTGGCTCGAGGGGGATACACCCGACGCAGCCCTGCGGCGCGTCGACCGCCTGCTGTACCTGGCCAAGACGCGCGGCAGGAATCGCATCTTCAAAAAATGACCGAAATAAAATCCCCCGGACCGGGGGATTATTCTAGTAGATCGGAAGGTCTGGATCAACCTCGCGTGCCCAGGCGTTGATCCCGCCGCGCAGGTTCTTGACCTTCTTGAACCCGGCGCTGACCAGCAACTCGAGCGCCCGGCTGGAGCGCACGCCGGTCTTGCAGAAAACCACCATTTCCTGGGCGGAGTCCAACTCCGGCAAGCGCGCGGCCAGGCTGCCGAGCGGGATGTTGACCGCCCCGGGCAGGGCCGAGATCTCCAGCTCGTGCGGCTCGCGCACGTCCAGCAGGGTCAGGTGATTGTCCTTCAGGCGCGCTGCCAGGGAGCGGGCGTCGATGTCCCAGTCCATGCCAGCCGAGCCTTCGTCGTGGCCGCGGCCGGGGACACCGCAGAAGGCATCGTAATCGATCAGCTCGGTCACCTCGGGATTCGGCCCGCAGACCTTGCATTTTGGATTCTTTTTCAGCTTGACGTACTCGAAGGACATGTCCAGGGCGTTATAGAGCAGCAGCCGCCCGACCAGGGAGGAGCCAATACCGAGCAGCATCTTGATCGCCTCGGTCGCCTGGATCGTCCCGATCGTCCCAGGCAGGACACCCAGCACACCACCCTCGGCGCACGACGGCACCAGTCCGGGCGGAGGCGGCTCGGGAAACAGGCAGCGGTAGCACGGGCCTTCCTTGGCGTAAAAGACGCTCGCCTGCCCGTCGAAGCGGTAGATCGAACCGTAGACGTTGGGCTTGCCGAGCAGCACGCACACGTCGTTGGTCAGATAGCGGGTCGGGAAGTTGTCCGTCCCGTCGATCAGGATGTCATATTCTTTGGCTATACGCAAAGCATTGTCCGAGGTGAACGGCTCGTTGTAGACCTCCACCTGGATCTCCGGGTTCAGGTCCCGCAGGCGGGCGCGCGCCGATTCGACCTTCAATTCCCCCACCGTGCTCGTCCCGTGGATCACCTGACGCTGCAGGTTGGACGAGTCGACCACGTCGAAATCCACCAGGCCGATCCGCCCCACCCCGGCCGCCGCCAGGTAGAGCGCCACCGGCGAGCCCAGCCCGCCGGTCCCGATGATCAGCGCCGAGGAGGCCAGCAGCTTGCGCTGGCCTTCCAGCCCGACCTCGGGGATCAACAGATGGCGCGAATAGCGCAGGATCTCGTCCCGCGAAAGCTCCGGTAGCATCGGTTCTCCTAACCACCCGCCACAGACGGGATCAGCAGCAGCTTATCGCCCTCGCCCAGCGGGGTCTCGAGACCCTGCAGGTCGCGGACGTTGTCCTCGCCCAGGAACAGATTGACGAACGGGCGCAGGGCGCCTTCGCCGCTGGTCAGGTGCGGGCGCATCGCCGGGAACTCGGTCATCAGGCTCTCCATGGCAGCCGCCACGGTCGAGCCCCGGACCGGGACCTCGCTCTGGCCGTTCACGTACGGGCGCAACGGGGTGGGAATGCGGATGACGGGCATGGCGTTATTGTATCCCCTTTCCCGGCTCAGCATCCGCCGCGCTCGATCACCGCCTCGCAGGACGAGGCCTTGGTGATCTCGACCGAGCCGGCCATGGCAAACGGCTGCATGAACTTCTCCACGCTGGCCTGGTCCTTGGCCTCCATGATCAGGGTCAGGGTGTGCTGGCCATCGAGGACAGCCTCGCCCTGCAGGTCCACGCCGAACTTGCGGGCGTTCATCCGGCTGATGTGATTGAGTAGCATCTCGCCCATGGCGGGGTCCTTCGCCGGGCAGGTTTCGGCGGTGTGCTGGTGACGAACGAAGTAGAGAGCCATTGGAATCTCCTTGATTAATTGGTTTGGATTGGTTCTTCGACGAACGCCGAGCGATCTTCGAGCAGGCGCCAGGATCGGCTGGCAAGCGCCCTGCCCTTCTCGACACTGGTGATGACATAGGAAAAGAACGGCTGGGCCCAGTCCCGGTCGAACTCCGACGGCAGGTTGGGGTGATCGGGATGTGAGTGGAACACGCCCAGCAGGGTCAGGTCCAGGCGCTCGGCCTCCAGCTCCCCCTGCAGGTATTCGCGGGCCGAGACCAGGTAGCGGTTGTGACGGGCACCGTCCTCGCGGGCGTTCGCCAGGCCGCGCACCGCCAGCACCTTGCGCACCGTCCCGTCCGAGCCGAGCAGAAATCCGGCGCCCTCTTCCGGGTAGGCTGCCTCGCCATGGGCGTGGATCGCGGACAGGACCTCGGACGGGATCTCAAGCATGGTCGCCCTCCCACAGCTCCCGGTCGGACAGGTACTTGTAGCCCGCGTCCGGGAAGAGGGTTACGACCACGCCTGACTCGAGCTCGGCAGCCAGGCGCAGGGCGGCGACAGCCGCTGCACCGGACGAAATGCCGACGAACAGACCCTCCTGGCGCCCAAGGCGGCGCACCATCTCATGGGCATCCTCCGTCCGGACCTCGAGCAGGCGGTCCGCAAAAGCCGGGTCGTAGATGCCCGGCCGTAAGGAGGTCGGCATATGCTTGAGGCCCTCGAGGCCATGGAACGGCTGGTCGGGCTGCACGCCGATGATCTGGATCGAGGGGTTGACCTCACGCAGGTATCGCCCAACACCGGTCAGGGTGCCGGATGTGCCCAGCCCGGCGACGAAGTGGGTCACCTGGCCGTGGGTCTGGGCAACGATCTCCGGCCCGGTCGAATGGAAGTGCGCCTGCCAGTTGGCCGGGTTGTCGTACTGGTTGGCGTAGAAATACAGGTCCGGATTTTCGCCCGCCAGGTGCCGCGCTGTGCGAATGGCGCCGTCGGAGCCCTCGGCCGGGTCGGTCAGGATCAGCTCGGCGCCCAGGGCGCGCAGGATGGTGATGCGTTCGGGGCTGGCGTTGGCCGGCACGACCAGCGTCACCGGAACGCCCAGGGCCGGACCGAAGGTGGCATAAGCGATGCCCATGTTGCCGGAGGTGGAATCGAGCAGGCGCCTGCCCGGGGTCAGCTGGCCGGCGGCGATGGCGCTGCGCAGGATGTTCAGCGCCGGCCGGTCCTTGACCGAGCCGCCCGGGTTGAACCACTCCGCCTTGGCCAGCACCTGCACCCCGGACTTCAGCCCGGCGGTGACCTGGCGCAGCTCAAGCAGCGGCGTATTCCCGACGTGCGCTTCAAGCCCGCCCAGGCGGGGCGGAGCCAGGATGATCTTTTGAGTGACGACTGCCATGCTCATACTCCGAAGGAAACAATAAAATAAGCCAGGAGACATATAAAAAGGACGGCGCGCGGCGCCATGCGAATCGATCTGCTCGCATGCGGGGTCGTCCACCGTCCTGCAGTTCCTGGCCGGAAGTCGTTCTAAGCGGAGGCGGTGGTTACGATCCCCGCCTCAAACATAAGCAAGTCAGCATCCCGAATCTCCAAATATACTAGATAATATTGATAAATATTATACGATATTATCCCGCACTGTCAAGGGTGGGTGGGATGGGGTCGCCCCCATCCCACCACTCCTCTGAGTGGGTCAGATGGTGAAATCTTCACCCGCCCAAACATCCCCGGATGGAATATGAACGTGAGGCGCCCGCGACGTGTGTCCGTCGACTTCGAGCTCCAGCGCCTCCACGCGTTCCAACAATTGTTTGAGCGACACCCCGAGCACGTCAGGCAGGGAGGTGTGGTCCAGGTCCGGGGCGTCATTCGAGTGGTGCGGCTGGCTGCGGGCGATGTTCTGGCCCGGCACGCCGACCACGATCGAGTTGGCCGGCACGGACTTGACCACCACGGCGTTGGCACCGATGCGGCTGTCTTCCCCGACCGTGATGGCGCCCAGCACCTTGGCACCCGCGCCGACCACCACCCGGTCACCCAGGGTCGGGTGGCGCTTGCCCTTGTTCAGGCTGGTGCCGCCCAGGGTCACACCATGATACAGGGTGACGTCATCGCCCAGCTCGGCGGTCTCGCCGATAACCACGCCCATGCCGTGGTCGATGAAGAACCGCTGCCCGATGGTCGCCCCGGGATGGATCTCAATCCCGGTCAGGTCACGGGTCCATTGCGAGAGCCAGCGGCCGAGGAACTTCCCGCCATGGGTCCAGAACCAATGGGCCAGACGGTAGCCCCAGAGGGCATGCAGGCCGGGGTAGAGCAAGGCCACTTCGAGCACGTTGCGCGCCGCCGGGTCGCGCTCCAGGACGGAGCGCAAATCATCGTGCAACTGGCGGAGGGCGCCGCGCCGTTTGACCGGTTTGGGGGTCGTCACGGACATTGAATCGGTCCGTTCGGCCTGCATGCGTCCTCCTAGTCTGCCAGGTTGGCGAACAGCGGCGTGGACAGGTAGCGCTCGCCGAAGGAGGGGATGATGACCACGATCAGCCTGCCGGCGTTCTCCCTGCGGGCCGCCAGTTGCAGGGCGGCCCAGGTCGCCGCGCCGGAGGAGATGCCGACCAGCAGGCCTTCCTCCTTCGCCATGCGCCGGGCGGTCTCCATGGCATCCTCGTCCTTGACGCGGATGACCTCGTCGTAGACCTTGGTGTTGAGCACCTCCGGGACGAAGCCGGCGCCGATGCCCTGGATCTTGTGCGGGCCCTTCGTGCCTCCGGAGAGGACCGGGGAGGCGTCCGGCTCGACCGCCACCGCCTTGAAGGACGGCTTGCGCGCCTTGAGCACCTCCCCCACCCCGGTGATCGTCCCGCCGGTGCCGATGCCGGCCACCAGGAAATCGACCTTGCCGTCGGTGTCGCGCCAGATCTCCTCGGCGGTGGTCTTGCGGTGGATCTCGGGGTTGGCCGGATTCTTGAACTGCTGCGGGATGAAGTAGCGCGGGTCGGAAGCGGCCAGCTCCTCGGCCTTGCGGATCGCGCCGCCCATGCCCTCCGCTCCGGGGGTCAGGACCAGCTCGGCGCCGTAGGCGCGCAGCAGCATGCGGCGCTCCTTGCTCATCGTCTCAGGCATGGTCAGGGTCAGTTTATAACCGCGGGCGGCGGCCACCATCGCCAGGGCGATACCGGTGTTGCCGCTGGTCGGCTCGACCAGGATCGTGTCCGGGTGGATCTTGCCGGCCTTTTCGGCTGCCTCGATCATGGCCACGCCGATGCGGTCCTTGACACTGTGGGCCGGGTTGAAGAATTCCAGCTTGGCGACGATCTCGCCCTGAACGTCCTTGGCAATGCGGTTCAGGCGGACCAGCGGGGTATTGCCGACCAATTCCGTTACGTTCGATGCGATTTTCATGTTCAGCTCCAATGGATGAAAACAGCCAGCAGGCAAATAAAAAGGACGGCGCAGGGCGCCATGCGAGATGAGACTTCGCATGCGGGGTCGCCCACCGTCCTTCAGCTGCTGGCTGTAAAACTATACCGAGGCGGTGGCTACGATCCCCGCCCCAGACACATGCAAGCTTGCAATCTGTTCTTGTGTGGTCTTTGTAACATGGGCCGGGATTATACA
>Ga0335071_10007865_pt1 | contig 10955 bp, 8 predicted proteins | sample Lox_Sample_15_FD_206724 | JGI IMG/M metagenome (GOLD analysis project Ga0335071, IMG submission 206724) | Soil microbial communities from Loxahatchee National Wildlife Refuge, Florida, United States - Lox_Sample_1.5 | ecosystem: Environmental > Terrestrial > Soil > Wetlands | place: USA: Florida...
GATGCAAGCGATCAGCAGCAGCACGGCTGCCACGCTGATGGCCACTCCGAGTTTCTGAGATCGCATGTGTGCCCCCCGGGATTTTCGGCTCGCGATGCGCGCATCGCGAGTCTCCACTGAGGTCGGTCAAAATACCTTGCCCGAAAACAGAAGTCAACACACTGGCGGACATCGCCTTCGCGCGGACATTGCCTTCGAAAGGCACGACGGACCGCAGAGCGTGATCGACGCCATAGGTTGAGGCCGCCCTGGAGCTTGCAGGGGGAGAATGTCCCTGACAATCCGTGTATATATACGGAGGCGCGTGCCACCCGCGGGGCCTCTTCCCGAGGCTACGAGAGGAGCGTGTGGACAACGGTTGACTGGCTCCGAGGGGAGGACTACTGTTGGCGACCGTGTGAACCCACTTCTTGTCTCGACGAGGAGACCAGCATGCTGACGAGACGCGCATTTCTGTGTGGCAGCGCCGTGGGCGCTCTGGCAACCGCGGGATCCCGGGCGCGGCTCGCGGACGCCCAGGACGCCCGCAGCTTCACCTTCGCCTACGACCAGCCCCGGGACACCGCGTACAGCTTCATGGCCGACACGTTCGAGAAGAAGCTGGGCGAGCTCTCCGGCGGGAAGTTCAAGATCCGGCAGTTTCCCAGCGCGGCGCTGGGCTCGGAGCCGGAGACGGCCCAGAAGGTGCGCGTGGGCGACATCGACTTCGTCATCAACGCCACGGCCAACACGTCCAGCGTGGCGCCGCAGTCCGGTGTGTTCTCGCTGCACTTCATCTTCCGCGACGAGGGCCACCTCGAGCGGTGCGTGAATGACAAGGGCGTCAACGACGCCTTCAAGGCCATGATCGCCGAGAGCGTGCAGGGTGCCCGCTCGCTCGGTCTGTTCACCCAGGGCTTCCGGAACATGTACGCGAAGTTCCCGGTCTCGAGCGCGGCCGACGTGGTGGGCAAGAAGGTCCGGGTGCAGGCGACCAAGACCGAGGACGCTTTCTTCACCGCCTACAAGGCGCTGCCCATCCACATGCCCTTCGGGCAGGTCTACACCTCGCTGCAGACCGGCCTCATCCAGATCGCCGAGAACGGCAACGACGTCGTACTCAAGAACAAGCACTACGAAGCCGCGCCCGTGGTGTCGCAGACGGAGCACGAGGCGAACAATTCCCACCTCTGGGTCAGCCAGAAGACGTGGGACAGCCTCACGCCCGAGCAGCGGCAGTGGGTGGTGCAGGCGGCGGACTATTCGCTGCCCATCGCGAGCAAGAAGGCGCTCGAGCTCAACACGGCCGCCGTCGCGTCGCTCCAGAAGGTGGGCGTCAAGTACGTGGACAAGGTGGACAAGAAGAGCTTCAGCGTGTTCGCCACGCCGCTGCAGGACTCGCAGGCGCAGGAGCTGGGGAAGTTCGCGGTCCAGATCCTCGCCCTCGTCCGCGGCGTCAAGTAGCGTGGCCGGGCCTCCTGCCGCAACCGGGGCGCATCGGCCGGAGAAGCGCGTCACCGTTCGCGCGCACCGTCACCTCAAGTGGCCGGCCTTCGACCACGTCGAGCGCGGCCTCATGGTCCTCTGCGCCCTGCTCCTCCTGGGCTTCACGGTGTGCGAGGTGGCGGACGTGGTGTGCCGCAACCTGGGACGCCCCTGGCTGAACGCCAATGAGTTCGCGGGCGGGCTCTTCGTCTGGGGCGTCTTCATCGGCATGGGGGTGGCCGTGCGCCGGGACCAGCATTTCCGGCTCACCGCCGTGGGTGAGGTGCTCACGGGTCGCAAGCGGACGATCGTGGAGTCGTTCAACCGCCTGGTGATCCTGGGCGTCGGCCTCTGCATGGTCTTCTTCGGCTACCGCAACTACCTGAACGGCTTCGGCAGCTTTCTCATGCCCTCGGTCACTCCCATTGCCGTCCTCTACGCGGCCATTCCCGTGGCGGGCTGCCTCGTCTCGCTGTTCAGCGTGGAAGAGCTCGTCAACGGCTGGCGGCACGGCTTCCAGGCTCGCGGCCACGCGGCCGAGCCCGTCCTCCCGCCCGTCACCTAGCCGCCCCCCATGGAGCTCAATTCCGTCGCCATCATCGTGATGGTGGCGACCTTCCTCTACCTGGGCTACCAGGGCGTGCCGGTGGCCTTCGCCCTGGCCGCCGGCGCGTTCGTCACGACGGCCTTCTTCACCAAGATCTCGCTCGCCTCGATGGTCGGGCAGATGTTCAACGGCATCAACCAGCTCGAGTTCCTCGCCATCCCCTTCTTCCTGCTCGCGGGCGACATGATGACGGCCGCCAACATCACGGAGCGCCTGATCCGGATGGCCCAGGTTCTCGTGGGGCACCTGCGCAGCGGCCTCGCTCACGTGGTGAGCCTCTCCAGCATGCTCTTCGCCGGCATCTCGGGCTCCATGACCGCCGACGTGGCGGCCATCAGCACGGTGGTGATGCCGTACATGAAGCGCGAGGGCTACGATCCCGCCTTCTCCGCGGCGCTCGTCGCGTCCGCCTCCACCATTGCCGCCATGGTGCCGCCGAGCATCATGGCCATCGTGTACGGCGCGGTGGGGAACGTCTCGATCGCGGGGCTGTTCCTGGGCGGCGCGACGCCGGGACTCCTGGTCGGCATCGGGCTCATGCTGTACAGCTACTTCTTCGGCCCCCCCGGCATCAAGAAGCGGCGCGCGACGTTCGGTCAGGTCGCGACGGCCACGCGCGCGGCGCTGCTCCCCCTGATGATCCCCATCATCATCGTGGGCGGTGTGGTCACGGGCACGGTCACGCCCGCCGAGGCCGGCATGATCGCGGTCGTCTATATCCTCGTCGTGCTGCTGCCGCTCATGAACCGCGGGCACATCAAGCATCTGCCCCACGACTTCATGGAAGCGGCCGTCCTGTACTCGCTGCCCATGTCGGCGGTGGCAGCCGCCTCCGCCGTGGGCTGGCTGCTCGCGTATCTCGGGGGCCCGGACATCGTGCGCGGCTGGATCGAGGCGGTGGCCGGCGACAACCGGATCATCATCATGTACCTCATGGTGATCGTGCTGACCATCGCCGGCGACTTCCTCGACGGCGTGCCGGCCATCGCGATCTTCATGCCGATCATCGTGGCCCTCACCAATCTCGCGCACATCAACCCGGTGCACATGGGCGTGCTCATCATCGTGAGCCTCGCCTTCGGCCTGATCACGCCGCCCTACGGTCTGATCCTCCTGCTCGCGTCCACGCTGGCCGGGGTGCCGTTCACTCGCGCCCTCCGCCAGTCCGTGCCCCTCTACGGGATCTTCTTCCTCGTCATCACCCTGATCATCGTCTTCCCGAACGTCGTCCTCTGGCTCCCGCGCCTGGTCATTCCCACCTCGGTCGGATGCTTCCCGAATCCGAACGGCCCCGGCTTCATCTGCCCCCCGTAGTCGCCGGGCGCGCGTCCGGGTTGACCCCTCCACTCCGGGAGACGACAATGGGCGCGGCCCGATCTTTCCCCGCACCGAGGCGTGCATTTCCTGGAGGCAGCCTATGCACAGCGAGCTCGATCGCCGAACCCTTCTGAAGCTGGGTGCCGCCGGCGCCGTCGTGGGCGCCTGGCCCGGAGTCGTCACGGCGCAGGAGAAGCCGAAGAAGGGCGGCACCCTCACCATCGGCCGCAACCACGACGCGGACACGCTCTATCCCGGGCGCTCCACGGGGCTCTCGGCCATCGCCACCAACATGCTGATCTACGACGGCCTCGTGCTGCACGATTTCCAGATGAAGATCCGCCCCGCGCTCGCCGAGCGCTGGGAGGTCTCGCCGGACGGGCTCACGTGGACCTTCCATCTGAAGAAAGGCGTGAAGTTCCATTGCGGTGCCCCGCTCACCGCGCAGGACGTGAAGGACCACTTCGACCGCTGGGTGGATCCCAAGGAGGCGTTTCCCACCCGCGCCAAGGTGACGAGCCTCGCGGAGACGCGCGTGGCGGACGACCTCACCGTGGTCTGCAAGCTCAAGAACCCCACGCTCGTCTTCCTCAACAACGTGAGCCAGACGGAGTGGTCGTACGCCGGGATCCCGCACGCCAAGCACGTGGCCCAGTACGGACAGGACTACGGCGTCGTGCCGCAGAGCGTGTGCGGCACGGGACCCTTCAAGCTCAAGGAGTGGACGAAGGACGACCGGATGGAGCTGGTCCGCCACGAGGGCTACGCGTGGGGCTCGCCGGCCTACGACAACACGGGCGCGCCGTGGGTGGATCGCGTCGTGTTCCGCACGCTCCCTGAAGATGCGGCGCGGGCCGCCGAGCTGGAGACGGGCGGCATCGACCTGGACATCGACGTATCCCCGCAGCACATCAGCCGGCTCGAAGGCAAGGGAGTCAAGGTCACCTCGATCCCCCGGCTGTCCTCGAACCACATCGGCTTCAACATGGAGAAGGAGGTCTTCAAGGACGCGCGCGTGCGGCGGGCCGTCGCGCACGCCGTGAACCGCCAGGAGATCGTCCAGTTCGTGATGAAGGGGCAGGCGGATGCCTCGCATGGCTTCATCCATCCTCTCGCGCCCGGGGCCTCGTCGAAGGAGCAGATGCGGCCCTTCATGGCGGACTTCAACCTCGACAGATCGAAGACGCTCCTGACCGAGGCGGGCTGGGCGCCGGGCCCTGGCGGCATGCGCCAGAAAGATGGCAAGCTGCTCCAGGCCTCGCTCTACGTGTTCACGGAGCTCCACGAGCGCATCGTCACGCCCGTCCAGGCGCAGCTCCGCCAGGCCGGGTTCGATCTCCAGATCAAGCGGCTCGAGTCGGCGGCCTTCACCACGGCCACGCGGGCGGGGGAGCACGACGCGCGCTTCCTGCCCATGATCTACTCGTCACCCGACTTCCTCTATTTCTTCGTGTCGGCGGCGGTGCCCAGCCCCAACACCGTGCGCTGGAAGGACGACCGCACCGACACGCTGTTCCAGCAGTCGCAGACGACCTTGAAGGAGGCGGAGCGGATCAAGGCCTTCCAGGGCATCGAGCAGCGGCTGGTGGGCGAGACGGTGGTGGTGCCGATCCAGCACATCCGCTGGATCTTCGGCAGCCGGACGCGCGCGCACGGGCTCAGGTACCACCCGATCCACGGGATCTACAAGCTGATGGACGTCTGGGTCGCATAGGACAGGAGAGGATGGCCATGGCGAAACGCATCGCGATCCGGGCGGGGTACGTCATCGCCTTCGACGGCAAGGGGCACCGGCTCCTGCGCGACGGTGTGGTGGTGATCGAGGGTGACAGCATCCTCCACGTGGGGCCGCGCTTCGACGGCCGCGTGGACGAGACGGTGGATGCCACGGACCGCGTGCTCACGCCCGGCCTCATCTCCACCCACGCGCACATCAGTGGCTCGCCCCTCGATCGCTCCTTCATCGAGGACTGCGGCAACCCGCAGTTCTGGTTCTCGGGCCTCTTCGAGATGCTTCCCGTGCGGAGCGACTCGCAGGACGAGGAAGGCGGCCGCGCGTGCGTGGACTTCTCCATGGCCGAGCTGCTCCGGGGCGGCGTCACCACGGTGATGGAGATCGGCACCATGGGCGACTACGTCGTCGAGCGCGCGCCGCACTACGGCCTGCGCGTCTACATGGGCCAGGCCTTCCGATCGGGGAAGTGGCTCACGAAGGACGGCAAGCGCGTGGAGTGGGAGTGGAACGAGGAGCAGGGGCGCCAGGGCCTCAAGCGCGCCATCGAGTTCCACAAGCGCTGGGACGGCGCCCACGGCGACCTCGTGCGCTGCTTCGTCTCGCCGTCGCAGATCGACACGTGCACCCCGGAGCTCCTGAAGGACGCCAAGCGCTTCGCCGACGAGGTGAAGCGGCCCTACCAGGTGCACACCTCCCAGTCCGTGGTGGAGTTCAACGAGATGGTGGCGCGCCACGGCAAGACGCCCATCGCGTGGATGAAGGAGCTGGGTGTGCTTGGCCGGAACACCGTGCTGGGGCACGCCATCATCATCGGCGGCTCCTCGTGGACGAACTACCCCGAGGGCGATATCCAGCTCATGGCGGATGCGGGCGCTACGGTGGCGCACGCGGTGTGGGTGTTCGCCCGCCGCGGCGTGGCCATGGAGTCCTTTGCTCGCTACCGCGCCGCCGGCGTCAACATGTCGCTCGGCACCGACACCAACCCGCAGAGCGTCATCGAGGCCATGCGGTGGGCGGCCGTGGTCTCGAAGATGATGGAGCGGCACACGGAGGTGACGACGGCCGCGCATGCCTTCGACGCGGCCACGCTCGGGGGCGCGCGGGCGCTCCTGCGCGACGACCTCGGCCGCATCGCGCCCGGCGCCAAGGCCGATCTCGTGCTCTGGAAGGCGTCGTCGTGGCGCATGACGCCGCTGCGCGATCCCGTGAAGAACATCGTCTTCAACGCGAGCGACGAGGACGTGGACCGCGTCTACGTCAACGGCCGGCTCGTGGTGGACGCGGGACGCGTCGTCAACGCCGACGAGGGCGCCATTCTGGGCGCGCTGCAGGCCGGCGGCGAGCGGATGTGGCCGCGCATGACGAAGTACGACTGGGCAGGACGTGGCGCGGACCAGCTCTCGCCGCAGACGTATCGCGAGTGGGGAGACTGATCGGCCGCCGCTCCGGCAGATGACCCGCTACATCCTCCGGCGCCTGCTCCAGACCGTGCCGGTGCTCCTCGGCGTCTCCCTGCTGGCCTTCGCCATCATGCACGTGGTCCCGGGCGACCCCGTGCGCCTGATCGCGGGACCGGACGCGCCCGAGTCCGTGGTCATGCGCGTGCGCGCGGAGCTGGGCCTCGAGCGTCCGCTCTACGTCCAGTACTGGTCGTTTCTCTCCCGGGCGCTCCAGGGCGATCTCGGCCGCTCGCTGCGCTCGCGATCGTCCGTGACGGGCGAGATCTGGAGCCGCTTCCCCGCCACGCTCGAGCTGACCACGGTGAGCATGGCCATGGCCGTTCTCGTGGGGATCCCGCTCGGCCTCGTAGCGGCCGTGCGCCGCTCGTCGTGGCTCGACTATCTCGCTACGGGCGCGTCGCTCTCGTCGCTGTCGATGCCCATCTTCTGGGTGGCCATCGTGTCGATCTGGCTCTTCAGCCTGCAGCTGGGGTGGCTGCCCGTCTCCGGGCGCGCCGGCCCCTTCTGGGAGTGGGAGGGATTCCGGCACATCGTGCTGCCGGCGGCGACGCTGGCCACGACGTCGGTCGCCATCATCAGCCGGCTCACGCGGTCGGGCATGCTCGACGTGCTCGGCCGCGAGTACGTCACGACGGCGCGCGCCAAGGGCGTGCCGCCGCTCCACGTGGTGGGCAAGCATGCGCTGGCCAACGCGCTGATTCCCGTGGTGACCGTGGTCGGGCTCCAGTACGGCTTCCTGCTGGGCGGCGCCGTCGTGACCGAGACCATCTTCGCGTGGCCCGGCGTGGGCCGGCTCGCCATGACGGCCATCCTCCAGCGCGACTATCCGGTCGTGCAGGGCTGCGTGCTCCTGGTGGCCGTGGTGTTCGTGCTCGTGAACCTCGGCGTCGACATCCTCTACGGCTGGCTCGACCCGAGGATCCGGTATGAGTGACGCGGCCCGGCGCTTCCTGCGGCACCGGCTCGCCGTGGCCGGCCTGGGGCTCATCGCGCTGCTGATCCTGCTCGCGCTCGCGGCCCGGCAGGTGGCGCCGCACGACCCCATCCGCCAGGATCTGCCCCACGCGCTGGCCGGGCCGTCGGCGGAGTTTCCGCTCGGCACGGACGAGTTCGGCCGCTGCATCCTCTCGCGGATTCTCTTCGGCGCGAGGCTGTCGCTCCTGGTCGGCGTCATCGCCACGGCCATCGGCGCCACGGCCGGCATCCTGTGCGGGCTCGCGGCCGGCTACTTTCCGCGGCTCGACGCGCCCGTCATGCGTGCCATGGACGTGCTGCTGGCGTTTCCCAGCATTCTCCTGGCCATCGCGGTGGTGGCGGCGCTCGGCCCGAGCCTCGGCAACGTGATGATCGCGGTGGGCGTCCGGTCCATTCCCAGCTTCGCGCGCCTGGCCCGCTCCATGGTGCTGTCGCTCAAGGAGCTCGAGTTCGTGCAGGGCGCCACGGCACTCGGTGCATCACATGGGCGCGTGCTGTTCCGCCACATCCTGCCCAACAGCGTCTCGCCGCTCCTCGTGTTCTCCTCCATGCAGATCGCCACCGCCATCCTGCTCGCGGCCATCCTGTCGTTCCTCGGCCTGGGCGTGCAGCCGCCCACGCCCGAGTGGGGCAAGATGGTGAGCGACGGCCGCGCCTATCTCATGGAAGCGCCGCACGTGTCGCTCTTTCCCGGGCTCGCGATCTTCATCGCCGTGATGGGCTTCAACTGCCTGGGCGACGGGCTCCGCGATGCGCTCGATCCGCGCGTGGGCCGCGTCGCCGTCGAGTGAGGCGGCGGCCGTGCGGATAGGCTACAATGCGACCTGCTTTCGACGGCCGCCGCGGGCGACACGACGCCGGGCCCACACGCGCAGGTCAGACACGGGAGGCAGCGATGCTGACAACTCCATTTCGCTCGGCCAAGGAGCTCGCCGCGGACGTCCGCAAGAAGAAGATCGGCTGCCTCGAGCTGCTGGATCTCTACCTCGAGCGCGTCGAGCAGCACAATCCCGCGCTCAACGCCATCGTGGCCATGGATATCGAGGGGGCGCGCAAGCGGGCGCGGGCGGCGGATCGCGCGCTCGCCCGCAAGCAGGTGTGGGGACCGCTGCACGGCGTGCCCATGACCATCAAGGAGTCCTACGACGTGGTCGGCATGCCCACCACGTGGGGCATTCCCGAGCTCAAGGACAACGTGCCGCCGCGCAACGCCTTGTCGGTGGATCGTCTCTTGGCCGCCGGCGTCGTGCTGTTCGGCAAGACCAACGTGCCGATCTATCTCGCGGACTACCAGAGCTACAACGCGATCTACGGCACGACCAACAACCCGTGGGATCTCTCCCGCAGCCCGGGCGGCTCCTCGGGCGGCTCGGCGGCCGCGCTCGCCGCGGGGCTCACCGGCCTCGAGGCGGGGAGCGACATCGGCTCCTCCATTCGCAATCCCGCCCACTACTGCGGCGTCTACGGGCACAAACCGACGTTCGGCGTGGTGCCGCCGCGCGGCCAGGCGCTGCCCCTGCGGGTGGCGCAGGGCGATATCTCGGTCATCGGCCCCATGGCGCGGAGCGCGGACGATCTCGAGATCGCGCTCGGCGTGATGGCCGGGCCGGACGAGATCGACGCCGTCGGCTACAAGCTCACCCTGCCCCCGGCGCGCCAGAAAGCGCTCAAGGACTTCAAGGTCGCCGTCGTGCTCACGGACCCCAACTCCGAGGTCGACGTCGAGGTGCAGGACAAGATCCAGGCCGTGGCCGACTTCCTCGCGAAGAAGCGTGCGAAGGTGAGCGACCGCGCGCGGCCCGACATCGACACGAACGAGCTGGCGCGTGTCTACATCCACCTGCTGCGTGCCGCCACGTCCGGCCGCCAGACGGCCGAGGAGTTCGAGCGGAACGCGGCGGCGGCGCGCGGGCTCGGAGCTGGCGACGAGAGCTACTACGCGCGCATGCTGCGTGGCAGCACGAGCTCGCATCGCGATTGGATCGCCCACAACGAGACCCGGCACAAGATGCGGCACAAGTGGGCCGAGTTCTTCAAGGAGTACGACCTGCTCCTCTGCCCGGCCGCGGCCTCCGCGGCATTCCCGCACGATCACGTGGGCGAGCGCCACGAGCGCACCATCGAGATCAACGGGCACCGCGTGCCCACCACGGATCAGCTCTTCTGGGCCGGCTACTCGTGCCTGACCTATCTGCCCGCGACGGTGGCTCCGGCGGGCCGCACCAAGGCTGGCCTGCCGGTGGGCGTCCAGATCGTGGGTCCCCAGTACGGCGATCGCACGTGCCTTCAGATGGCGAGGCTGCTCGAGCGCGAGTTCCGGGCGTTCGAGCCGCCGCCCGCCTACGCATAAGGAGAGCAGCGTCCATGGAGCAACGCACCCTCGGCAAGAGCGACCTGCGCGTCTCAGCCATAGGGCTCGGGCTGATGTCCATGTCCGGCACCTACGGCAAGTGCGACGACGAGCAGTCCATCCGCGTGATCCACGCCGCCCTCGATCGCGGCGTGAACTTCCTCGACTCCTCCGACTTCTATGGCTGGGGGCACAACGAGCAGCTGCTCAAGCGCGCCCTGAAGGGACGGCGCAAGGGCGTGGTCCTCGCCACCAAGTTCGGCAACGTCCAGACTCCCGACGGCAAGGGCGCCTTCGTGGACGGCCGGCCGGCCTGGGTCGTGCAGGCCTGCGACGCGAGCCTGCAGCGCCTCGGCGTCGACGTGATCGATCTCTACTACCAGCACCGTGTGGACCCGAAGGTGCCCATCGAGGAGACGGTGGGCGCCATGGCCCGGCTCATCGAGCGCGGGAAGGTTCGCTACCTGGGCCTGTCCGAGGCGGCGCCCGAGACGATTCGCCGGGGGCATGCCGTGCATCCGATCACCGCGGTGCAGAGCGAGTACTCGCTGCTGTATCGCCAGCCCGCGGAGGACACCATCACGACCTGCCGAGCGCTCGGCATCTCCTACGTGGCCTACTCGCCCATCGGACGCGGGCTGCTCTCCGGCACCATCAAGGCCACGGCGGACATTCCCGAGGACGATCGCCGGCGCCAGCACCCGCGCTTCCAGGACGCGAACCTCGACCACAACGTGGCGCTCGTGCAGAAGGTGGCGGAGATGGCGGAAGAGAAGGGCTGCACGCCGGCGCAGCTCGCACTGGCGTGGGTGCTGGCCCAGGGCGAGGACGTGGTCCCGATTCCCGGCACCAAGCGGCTCGAGTACCTCGAGGAGAACCTGGGCGCGCTCGCCGTGAAGCTCTCGCCCGATGACCTGGCGCGGCTCGACGACGTGCTGCCGCCCGGCGCCGCCAAGGGCGCGCGCTATCCCGAAGCGCAGATGAAAGCCGTCCACCTCTAGGAGATCCGAAAGTGGCCAAGCGTCGTGTCGTGCTGACGGGCGCCTC
>Ga0335071_10007868_pt1 | contig 10954 bp, 3 predicted proteins | sample Lox_Sample_15_FD_206724 | JGI IMG/M metagenome (GOLD analysis project Ga0335071, IMG submission 206724) | Soil microbial communities from Loxahatchee National Wildlife Refuge, Florida, United States - Lox_Sample_1.5 | ecosystem: Environmental > Terrestrial > Soil > Wetlands | place: USA: Florida...
TGGCAAACGCATACCGCGTGTTGATGCTTACGAACGCGTGAGCGGTTCTGCCGTATATCCTTCGGATGTCACGTTCCCGGATATGCTTTACGGAGCGGTCCTCCGCTGCCCGTGGCCTAACGCCCGCGTTGTGAGCGTAGACACAAGCGACGCCGAGAAGGTGGAAGGTGTATACGCAGTGATTTCCGGTCGGACTCCTGAGGCAGATATTCTGTGGCCCTACTCCAAAGAGATATCCATGAAACTCTTTGATCCCGTCTGTCGTTATGAGGGCGAGCCCGTTGCAGCCGTTGCGGCCGCAACTCCCTACCAGGCCTGGGATGCTGCCCTCGCTGTAAAGGCACAATACGAACGACTTCCCTTCCTGGCGGATGAGCGCAAAGCGCTCGACGATGGGGCGCCGCGGGTGCATGAGATCGGCAACCGCGTCACCCCGATCCAGACCTACGAGAGGGGAAATATCGAGAGAGGTTTCGCCGAAGCCGATGTCGTGCTGGAAGAGACGTACAGGACAGAGTGCGAGATCCACACGCCCATGGAGTTGCACGGATGCGTGGCCAAATGGGAACGCGACCGCCTCACTATCTGGGAATCAACGCAGGGTGTGTATGCCGTTCAGTCGAAGGTGGCTGAGGTTCTTGGGCTTCCGCTCTCCAAGGTCCGGGTCATAGGCCATTACATGGGGGGAGCCTTCGGCAGCAAGCTGCAGCCGGGGAAGTACACCATCATAGCCGCGCTGCTGGCAAAGATCACGGCACGGCCGGTCAAACTCTTTCTCACAAGGGAAGAAACATTCCTGGCTGTTGGAAATCGTCCTCCTGCGAATATGCGAATCAGGGCTGGAGTAAAGAGGGACGGCCGGCTCACAGCGCTTCATTTTTCGGACCTCGGGACAGGAGGCGCCTATCCGGCCGGCGGCACAGCATTTGTGGATTGGCTGGCTAAAGACCTTTATGCATGCCCAAACGTTAAGACAGAATTGAGCGACGTGTATATAAACGCGGGTCCTTCGCGCCCCTTCCGTGCTCCCGGCCATCCGCAGGGCGCCTGGGCTCTCGAGCAGATGATGGATGCACTGGCCGAGGCGATCAAGATGGACCCTGTGGAAATGCGACTCAAGAACATCCCTCTGCACAGCCAGGCGCGCCAGGGCAATCCACCCTACACGACCACAGGATTGAGGGAGTGCCTTGTTGAAGGAGCAAAGGCCTTCAAGTGGCAGGAAGCGCGACAAAGAGCAAAAGAAAGCAGGCACCACAGTCACCTGTGCAGAGGTGTTGGGGCGGCCAGCGCCTTATGGGTGGTGGGCTCTGGACGGCCGCCTTCTACTGTGCTTGTGAAGCTCTTTGCCGACGGCAGCGCCAATCTGAACATGGGCGCCAGCGACATCGGCACCGGCACTAAGACGGTTATGGCCATGGTGGTGGCAGAGGAATTGGGTGTGAAACCCGAAGCCATCCAGATCGAGAATGCGGATACAGGCACCACCCAGTACGCGACGCCAAGCGGCGGAAGCAAGACCGTGCCTACGGAAGCGCCGGCTGTAAGAGCAGCTTCTCTGTCGGTCAAGGAGCAGCTGCTTGCCTTGGCCGCGCAGGACCTTAAAACAGAGGCCTCTGCGCTCGCGCTGAGAGACGGCGAAATCATCTCTGCTGCAGATTCGTCAAAAAGGATAAAGATCAGCGATGTGACCGGGCTCAAGGAACAGGGAGTGCTGGTAGGCATCGGTTACCGTGGGCCGAATCCCGCAGATAAAATAACGTGCCCTTTTTCCGCACAGTTCTGCGAAGTGGAGGTAGATACCAAGACTGGAGAGGTGAAGATACTGCGTTTCCTGGGTACCAACGAGAGCGGGAGGGTGATGGACGCATTGACCTACGATAATCAGGTGTTCGGCGGGATCACCATGGGGATCGGCCTCGCAATGACAGAAGCACGCGTCCTCGACGTAGCGCAGACAGGAAAGATGCTCAACCGCAACTGGCATGACTACAAGATCCCGACGGCGCTCGACGTGCCGCCGGAGATGGTCTCGGTGCCTCTGAATCTGCCTGATGCCGAAGCCAACACCACGGGTGCCAAGGGACTGGGTGAACCGGTCACGATCCCCACTGCGGCCGCTGTAGCCAATGCTATTTACAATGCCACCGGCGTGCGTGTCACCACCTCATGCATGACACCCGTGCACTTGTGTGAACTCTTTGCCAGAACCAAACAGACCGGTAAAGAGAAAAAGGAGGGGTAAGAGTATGCTGCCCGCTTTTGACTATGTCCGTCCGAAATCCTTACCAGATGTTTTCAAGTACCTCAGCCGCGGCGCGAGAGTGCAGGCTGGAGGCACCGACCTTTTGGGGTGCCTCCGCGACCGCGTCTTTCAAGTGTCTGCGGTCGTGAGCCTGAGCAACGTAAAGGAACTGCGAGGCATAACAGAGACAGGGAGCGGTCTGCGCATCGGCGCGCTCACAACTATCAGCGAGATTGCTGCGAGCCAGGTCATCCGCAGTCAGTACCCTGCTCTGGCACAGGCAGCCATGGAAGTCGCAAGTCCCCAGTTGAGAAATCAGGGAACGGTAGGCGGCAATCTCTGCCAGAAGCCCCGCTGCTGGTATTACCGCGGCGAGTTTCAGTGCCTGCGCAAGGGCGGGCAAACCTGTTTTGCCGTTGTGGGAGAAAACCAGTATCACTGCATACTCGGCGGCGATGGCTGCTACATCGTGCATCCTTCGGACACTGCGCCGGCGTTGATAGCGCTGGGCGCAACACTACGTGTTGCGGGAGCAGCAGGAACAAGGGAAGTGGCGATCGAAGAGTTTTTCGTGCCTCCCGCAAAGGATCCAACGCGTGAGACAATACTGGAGCCTGGAGAGATCATCACCGACATCCTCCTGGCGCCACCACAAAAAGGTCTGCGCAGTTCTTACCGCAAAGTGAGGGCGCGGCGCTCGTGGGACTTTGCCCTGGCGAGTCTCGCTCTTGCGGTCTCGCTCACCGGAGGACGGGTAACGACCGCGAGAGTCTTACTGGGAGGCGCCGCACCCGTGCCCTGGCGCTCCAGGGAGACCGAGGAACTGATCACCGGCAAACAACTCGATGCCGCTACTATCGAAAAAGCAGCCCGGACAGCAATCAACAAGGCTCAGCCCATGGAGCACAACGAGTATAAACTGGCCCTCTTCCGAGGGCTTATCGAGGAACAATTGCAGGCGATACGTGCTACCTAGCCACCATCAACGTTGAGCCGCTCGGCCTTGCGGAACCAGGAGGCCGGATCGACGAAGTATTCCTCAACCTCTTTGAGTGAGAGGTAATGCTCCCGCTCGATTTTGGAGAGGAGATCAAAAAAGGCTTTTTCTTTTGCTGCAGTCACCTGGTTGCGCAGGTCTTCATAAAATTTCGCGCCTTTTTCCTCAAACCCTATGGCTGTCCTGACCGCCTCCAGATCGTCAGCGTCTTTTTCCTCGCCGGTGTCAACGCTGTTAATGACCTCCACCAGCACATCCTTTATGAGCGTGTCCCCAACAATAAGGGGCAGGTCATCGGGCCACTTGCCAGCCTTTTTCCACTCAGCAGACAGCCTTTTCAGCCGCTCGTAATGCTCCAGTTCTTCATCGCCGATCTGCTGGAACATGCGTTTGCCGACAGGATTCCTGGTCCGTTGCGCGTTCTTCAGGTAGAATTCCCGCTCCCGCATCTCGTTGGTAAGAGCGACCTCTATCGCCTCTATCTTTCCCCTGTTATCCATAGTGTTCTCCTTTTTCGGTTGCCGGCAAACCTGACGCGGCAGGAATCTAAAAGTAGTATATAGCTTGCCTTTTCCTCACGCAAGACATTACGTGCTGACACAAAGACACCGATGCAGCCCAAACAGGGTCCGAGCAGGCTTTCCGTACAAGGATCCACTGTGTGCAAATCACGAAAGAATTGATGGTATACTAAGGTCTGTTGTCTGGGGCCCGGATGATGCTGTCGAACTATTGCACGTGCTGTCTCACTGTTCTGCTGCCGGCAGAGGACACATGAAATCGGATACAAGCGCTACCAAACCTCGCAAACCTTTCCCTGTCGTGGGTATAGGCGCCTCGGCAGGAGGTATGGAAGCACTCGAGGCATTTCTTAGCGTACTTCCAAAAAAATTCGGCGTTGCAATTATCTTTCTCCAACACCTCTCGCCAAAGCATAAGAATCTTATGCCTGAATTGCTTCGCAGGCGAAAGACCGACCTTCAGATCGATGAAATAGAAGACGGAATGGAGATCGCTGCGGGAAGGCTTTATCTCTGCCCTCCGGCAAAGGAGATCAGGATCCGGGATGGCGTGTTCCGGATAGCCTCCCGCATCCACCAGCACGTGCATCTTCCCATCGACGAATTCTTCGTTTCTCTCGCGGAAGACGTGGGCGAGCGCGCCATTGCCGTGATTCTATCCGGCGCCGGAACGGATGGTGCGCGGGGAGTGCAGGCAGTGAGAAGCGCTGGCGGAAGCGTGTTCGTTCAGGATCCGGCCAGCGCAGAATTCCCGGCAATGCCCCTTGCAGCAATCAACACAGGGCGGACGGATGCGGTGCTTCCGCCGCAGGACATCGCTCGCGAAATACTGAAGTTTCGAGATTACGGCGTACCCCCTGTTTCTCCGGAGGCCCTGGGCACCCATCTCGACTTTGACCTTTTGTACCAACTGATCTACGAAAAAACCGGATACCGCTTCAACTATTATAAACAGGGCGTCGTTGCACGAAGGATCAAGCGGCGCATGTCCTTGCTCGGCATTTCGTCAGCCAAAGATTACCTGGACGCGCTGGAGCGCAAGGACAGCGAGACAACGGGACTCGCATCAGATCTCATGATCGGCGTCACCTCCTTTTTCAGGGATAAGCTCGCATGGAAAGCCTTACATCTGGATGTCACACGAAAGCTCGTGGTACAGGAGACTACGGACCCCATCCGCATCTGGACTCCTGCCTGCGCAACAGGAGAAGAACCCTATTCAATCGCAATGATGCTGCACGATGAACTGGCCCGTGCGGGCAAGAAGAGAGAACTGCAGATCTTCGCCACGGACGTAAATGACCGGGCACTGGAAGTGGCGCGAGAGGGCATGTACCCGGCAACAATCGCGGCTGACCTTCCTTCCGGTTACGCAAAGAAGTTCTTCATCCCCGCGGAGAATGGACAATCTCTTACGGTTAACAAGGAGATACGGCAGCACGTGCTTTTTGCCAAGCATGATCTGCTGTCCGATCCTCCTTTCTCCCGTCTCGACCTCGTTATCTGTCGCAACCTCCTCATTTATCTGGAGACCGAAGCGCAGGAAAGGTGTATTTCTCTCTTTCACTATGCTCTAAAGGAAGGAGGAGCTCTCTTTCTCGGAGGGGCAGAGTCGCCCGGCAGAGAGAACTCCCTCTTCGTAGCCCTTCCGCACAAGAAATGCCGCATCTACCGAAAAGAAGGAGAAAAGCAGTCGGTGAGGATGCCTATAGCGGTACCTTATGCCGCGGAGCGTCAGCAATCCCGACAGGCGAAACAACCGCTGCCCAAAGACCGCGAAAAATCGGCCACCCAGTCAATTCAGGAAGCTCTGCTCGAAGAACACGCACCTCCTGCTGTAGCAATCAACCGGCACTATGAAATCATTTACCACAACGGACCGACGCACAGGTACTTGCATCAGCCCCGTGGGGTGCCAACGCAGAATCTTTTGGAGTTCGTCCCGAGCGGTTTGCGAAACAGGTTACGAAGCGCGATCTACAGGGCGGCCCAAGAAGAAAAACCAGTGCTGATCAGGGCCGGCATGCAGGTGGAGGAAAAAGAGAAGAAAAAGCGGGTCATTTTTCGCGTCTCGAGAGTACTTGAAGATCTCTTTCTCATTGTATTCGAGGAGGAAGGGCGGGTCGCGCCGAGGAAAGAGGCAACGCTGCTGGAAGCCGCTGCGATCGAAGAAAGCGCCATGCGGCAACTCGAAAGCGAGCTTTCTGCAACGCGCGATGACCTGCAGAGCCACATCGAGCAGCTGAAGGGCCTGAACGAAGAACTTCACTCCTCCAACGAGGAACTCCAGGCCGCCAACGAAGAGTTTGAGACCTCGCGGGAGGAGCTCCAATCGCTCAACGAAGAGCTGATAACCGTCAATTCGCAGCTCCAGACCAAAATCGAGGAAGAAGAAACGACAAACAATGACCTGAATAATTTTCTGGCAAGCGCGAACATCCCCACCATCTTCCTCAACCAGCAGTTCAGGGTCAAGCGCTTCACGCCGGCTATGTCAAAGCTCGTCAAGCTGATCCCCGGAGATGTAGGACGGCCGATCGTAGATATGTCTCTGGAGAATCTGGGACCCGATCTTATCGCCGACGCGACAGCAGTCCTTGATCGTCTTACCCCTGTCAAGAAAGAGATGCACATTAACGGCTCCTGGTACATCCGCAGCACCCTCCCCTACCGGACAGCAGACAATCGTATCGAGGGGGTGGTGATCACCTACGCGGACATCACCGAGCGTAAGCACGCGGAAGAAGCCCTGCGTGAAAATGAGCGCAGATACCGTGAACTGGTACAGAATGCCAACAGCGCAATCATTCGATGGAGACGTGACGGTACTATCACCTTCTTTAACGAGTACGCTCAGTCTTTCTTCGGCTACAGCGCCGAAGAGGCACTCGGCAAGAACGTGCATATGCTGCTGCCTCAAAAAGAATCCACAGGGGCCGACTTGAGCTCCCTCGTCCGCGACATGGTAATACATCCCGATCGCTATGTTAACAACATCAACGAGAACATCCGGCGCGACGGCACGCGGGTCTGGATGGCCTGGACGAACAAGGCAATATTCGATAACAACGGACAGGTCGCGGAAATACTAGCGGTAGGAACCGACATCACGGAGCGTAAGCGTGCGGAAGAAGCACTGCGTGAAAGCGAGCAACGCGTGAGAGTGAAGCTGGAGAGCATTTTATCCCCCGAAGGGGACATAGGCAACCTGGATCTTGCCGACATCATTGATGTCCCGGAAATCCAGTCGCTTATGGATGATTTCTACAAGCTCGCTCACATCCCCATGGCTATTCTTGATATCAAAGGCAAGGTCCTGGTGGGCGCGGGATGGCAGGACATCTGCACACACTTTCACCGGGCCCAACCCGAAAGCTGCGCGAATTGCATTGAGAGCGATACATTGCTCTCTGCAGGCATCCCAACCGGAGAATCAAGACTCTACAAGTGCAAGAATAATATGTGGGACATAGCAACGCCTATCATGGTGGGTGGCCAGCATGTTGGTAATGTCTTTTCAGGGCAGTTCTTTTTTGAGGACGAGGTGCCGGACCATGAACTTTTCAGGGAACAGGCGAGAAAATACGGCTTCGATGAAGAAGCGTATGTTGCGGCGCTGGATCGCGTTCCCCGATTGAGTAAGGAGTCGATCAAAACGGGCATGACTTTTTTCGCCAAGCTCTCCCGCATCCTTTCGCAACTGAGCTACAGCAATATCAAGCTGGCCCGCACGCTGACACAAACCGACTCATTGATGGAAGCTACACGACGCCTCGCACAGTTTCCGGAACAAAACCCCAATCCCGTGCTCCGTATGACCCTTGATGGCACGCTCCTGTATGCCAACCCACCGGCGCGGGATTTACTGGATGCCATGTCGGAAGACACGGATGGGTCACTGCCTCAATCGATCCTTGCCTTCGCGGCAGAGGCAGCCGCGCAGAAACAAGACCTGGAGACAGAACTTCCGGACAGGCGAGGACGGACATTCTGGATCGGCGCTGCCCAACCCTCGGGCGAAACCTATGTCAATCTTTATGCCACAAATATTACGGAGCGCAAGCAGAAGGAGGAACTGGTGCTCCGGCTTTCACGCGTTTATGCAGTACTGAGCCGCGTAAACGAAACGATTGTCAGAACGCGAGATACGCAATCGCTCTTTTCCAAGGTGTGCCGGGTTGCTGCAGAAGAGGGAAAGTTTCCGCTCGTCTGGATCGGGATGGTGGAGGGACAACGGGTGACCCCGGCAGTATGCTTTGGTCCGGCGAGCGACTATCTGAAAGAAATAAAGGTCGAGACCGAGGGCGAATTCAGCCAGGGGCCGACCGCTACTTGCATAAGAGAAAAGAGGCCCGTGGTCAATGATGACTTTGCCAGCGAGCCGTCCGTAATGCCATGGAGTGAAGCCGCGGAACGTTACGGCTTCCGCTCTTCAGCCTCATTCCCGATATTCCGTGGTGGCAAGGCTGTCGGGGCTCTCACCCTCTACGCTTTTGAGCCCAAAGCCTTTGATGCAGAACAGATCCGCCTGCTTAATGCGCTCAGCGCGGACCTGTCGTACGCTCTCGATGCTCTTGACCAAGAGCAGCTCCGTCTTCAGGCGGAACAGGCTCTGCGCGAGAGTGAAGAGCGCTTCAGGAACATGTTCGAACGTCATAAAGCAGTCATGGTGCTGGTCGAACCGGAGACTGGCAAGATAGTTGACGTGAATGATGCTGCGGTCGCGTTTTACGGATATCCGCATGAGACGCTGCGCACGATGCACATACAGGAAATCAACCAGTTACCACCCGAAGAGGTGGCTGCCAGGATAAAGAAGGCGGCGGCAGAACAGAGAGGCCATTTCGTCTTCCCGCACCGCCTGGCTGACGGCCGGTTACGCTGGGTGGATGTCTACTCCTCGCCTTTTGTGGCCCAGGGCAGCACAATGCTCTTCTCCGTGATCCACGATATTACCGAGCGCAAGCAGGCAGAGGAAGCCCTCGAGAAGAACCTCGAGCGACTCGACATCATATCGAGTACAGCGGGCCAACTCCTCACGAGCAAGGAACCGCAGAAGATCGTTGAGGCCCTGTGCCGCAGGGTCATGGAGCATCTCGACTGCCAGGCCTTCTTCAATTTCCTTGTTGACGAGGAGAGAAACTGCCTCAGGCTCAACGCGTATGCCGGCATACCCGAGGAGGCTGCCAGGGAGATTCATTTCCTCGACTTCGGCGTTGCTGTTTGCGGATGTGCGGCCCGTGATGCCTGTCGCATTGTGGCGGAAAACATCCTCACCACCCCCGATATCCGGACCGAGCTTGTAAAATCCTTTGGAATACAAGCCTACGCGTGTCACCCACTCCTCGCCCAGGGACAGGTCATAGGAACCCTTTCCTTCGGCACCAAGTCCCGCCTGACGTTTGCTGAAGACGAGCTTTCCCTGATGAAGACCGTGGCAGACCAGGTTGCGACCGCCATGGAACGGATGCAACTCCTTCAGGCAGCAGAAGAGAAGGCCGACGAGCTCGAGAAACGAGTCGAGGAGCGGACAGCAGAGGTCATGCAAGCCTGTAAGAACCTTGAAATGGAAATAGCCGTGCGGGCGACGGTTGAGGATCAGCTCCGCCAGGCGCACAAAATGGAGGCGATAGGCACCCTCGCAGGAGGCATCGCCCACGATTTCAACAACATTCTCGCCATCATCATCGGCAACGCGGAGCTGGCTATCGATGATATCCCGGAAACTGTGGGAGCGCACCGCAACCTTCAACAGATCTTCAAGGCGGGAATACGGGGAAGAAATCTCGTGCGGCAGATTCTCACGTTCAGCCGAAAGACAGAACATGAACGCAAACCCCTTGCCCTCTTGCTGCTCATCAAAGAGACGTTTGAGCTCTTGCGGGCATCGCTGCCCACCACCATTCGCATAACGCTCGATCAGAAGGCCTCAGACGATGTAGTGCTGGCCGATGCAACACAGCTACAACAAGTCCTTATGAACTTGTGCAAGAATGCAGCCGACGCCATGGAGGGCGGGGAAGGCCGCCTCGATGTGAGCCTGACAGAAACCACATTCACCGATCAGACGCTTATGCCGGAGTCGGAGATGAAGCCCGGTCGGTATTTGGCCCTTGCCATCAGTGACACTGGACGCGGGATGGACGACGAAGTAAAGAAGAAGCTCTTTGAACCCTTCTTCACCACCAAGGAAAAAGGTCAGGGGACCGGGATGGGCCTTGCCGTTGTCTACGGTATTGTAAAAGCTCATTACGGAGCGATCACGGTCTCCAGCGAACCGGGCAAGGGCTCCACGTTCACGATCTACCTGCCCCGTTATGAATCGCACGAGAGATCGGAACAGACGCAAGGCAGACTCACTCTGGGGGACAACCAAAGAATCCTCTTTGTCGACGACGAAGAGGATCTCGTGGAACTGGGGGAGTATATGCTGAAGCGGCTTGGGTACCAAGTCGTCGGCACAACAGACAGCGCCGACGCACTCAACGCCTTCGAAAAGGATCCACGGGCCTTTGATCTGGTGATTACCGACCAGACCATGCCGAATCTGACCGGCGCGCTGCTCACAAAAAGGATTAAGGCGATCCGTCCGGATATTCCGATCATTCTATGCACCGGCCACAATGAAATGATCTCGCCCGAAGAAGCACGTTCGATTGGTATTGCGGCTTATCTTGCAAAGCCGCTATCGAAAGTGGAGCTGGCAGAGACAGTACGCCGCGCTCTCGACGAAAACGGCGCCGGTTAAACATTCACTTGCCGACAAGGCAGGCAGCACCTATGTTAAAAGACACAATGAAAACATTCGGAGTCAAAGGTTCAATCTTCGGAAGGTCGACAGGACTGATATGGTGTCTCGTCATTGCCACGGTCATTATGACAGCGCCTGTTCGCACACTCGCGCAGGCGGACAGGATTTACGCGGAGAACAGCAAGGCTGTCGTTGTAGTTATTGCCGTCAACGCTCAAGCAGGGGTGATCAGCCAGGGGAGCGGCTTTATAGTTCGTGAGGATGGGGCTGTGGTCACCAACTATCATGTGGTCAACGCAGCCTCCAAGATAAAAGTGAAGTCAGGCGAGCGCGTCTTTGACGTGGAGGGCCTGCTCTACGCGGACATAGAAAATGACGTGGCTATTCTGAAGATCGATGGGAGCCATCTCCCCACGGTCCGGCTGGGAGAGCCTGATAGG
>Ga0335071_10007869_pt1 | contig 10952 bp, 7 predicted proteins | sample Lox_Sample_15_FD_206724 | JGI IMG/M metagenome (GOLD analysis project Ga0335071, IMG submission 206724) | Soil microbial communities from Loxahatchee National Wildlife Refuge, Florida, United States - Lox_Sample_1.5 | ecosystem: Environmental > Terrestrial > Soil > Wetlands | place: USA: Florida...
GTTGCCGCCCAGCGTCATGAGGTTGAGTGACTGGCGCGCCAGCGCCAGGCCGAGCAGCGTGAGGCCGATGCTCACCGGCAGCACCAGCGCGGCGGCGAGGCCGTGACGCGGGCGGCGCAGGAAGAACATCACCACGACGATGGCCATGACGGCGCCGACCAGCAGGCTGTCGCGCGCGCTCTCCATCGAGGCGCGCACCAGGTCGGCCTGGTCGTAGAACGTCTCTACCCGCACGTCGGACGGCAGCACGCCCGGGTGGTCGCGCAGCCAGCGCTGGGCCTCGCGCGACAGGTCGAGCGTGCTAGCCGAGGGCTGGCGCAGCAGGTTCACCAGCACCGCGGGCCGGCCGTGCGCCGCGTAGCGCGTGAATTGCGGTGCCGGCGCCAGCTCGATGCGGCCGAGTCGCCCGAGCGGGACGGGCGGCCCGCCCGCCACCGGGACGGGCACGGCCGCGAGCGCGGCGAGGTCGGGCGGGCGGGCGTCGGCGATGCCGAGGTAGAGCTGGCGGTTGGCGTCGAGCAGGCCGACGGTCTCGAGCGCGGTCGCGCGGGTGACGGCGTCCGCCACCGCGGCCGCGTCGAGGCCGCGGCCCTCGAGCTCGACCGGGTCCAGCGTGACGCGCGCCTCGAGCCGGTCGCCGCCCTGCACGATCACCTGGGCGACGCCGGGCAGCCGGGACAACTCGGGCTGCAGCCGCATCACCGCCAGGTCGCGCAGCTCGGCGAGGCCGCGGCTCGGCGAGGTGAGGGAGAAGCCGTAGACCGGGAAGAGCACCGGGTTCATGAGCTGGGCCTCGACCGACGTGCCCTCGGGCAGCCGGGCGCGCACCGCGTCCACCTGCGCCTGCACGCGCTGCAGCGCGCGGTCCATGTCGGTGCCCCACGTGCAGTCGAGGTTGATCTCGGCCGAGCCGCGGCTGGTGGTCGAGCGGATCTCACGCAGGTCGGGGACGCGCCGCAGCGACTCCTCGAGCGGGCGCGTCACGGTGCGCAGCATCTCCTCGCCCGGGCGCTCGCCGCTGTCGGCGATCACCTTGATGCGCGGGAACGTGACCTCGGGCAGGATCGCGGCCGGCATGCGGAACGCGAGCCAGCCGCCGAAGGCGACGGCCACCGCCAGCGTGGCGAGCAGCGCGCGCCGCTGCCCGCGCAGGAAGAGGAAGAACCCGGTCACGGCAGGGGGTTCACCCGGGTGCTGTCGGGCAGGCCGTGCTGGCCCTCGATCACGACGCGGGTGCCGGGCGCGAGCGCCGTGCCCCGCAACTCGTGCCAGCCGCCGGCGGCCACGCCGAGCGTCACGGTGCGCCAGGCCACCCGGCCGGCACGGTCCACGACCGCGACCCGCGTCTCGCCGGTCAGGTCGTCCTGCACCAGCGCCGAGTCGGGCACGCCGAGCGCGCGGCGCTTCGGGCCCACGACGAGGGTCGCGGCGCCGAAGCGTCCCAGCGCCGGCGCCGGTGTCGCGGCGGCCGGCGCGAGCCAGACCAGCACCGCCTGGTCCGCCTCGCTCGTGGCGGGGAGGATGCGCTGCACCCGCGCGGCGCGCGGCGGCGCACCCGGCTCGAGCACGGTCGCGGCCTGCCCGGGCCGCACGCGCGCGGCCAGCGCCGCGGGGACGTGCGCCTCGAAGACCACCGTGCCCGACGGCGCCACCGCCAGGATCTCGGTGCCCTCGGCCAGCTGGGCCCCGGGCTCGGCGGAGCGGCGCAGCACCACGCCGTCGAGCGGCGCGGTGAGCGGCACGCGCACCAGGTCGCGCCGCGCCAGCTCCAGCGCCCGCCGGGCCTCGTCGCGCGCGGCGTCGTCGCGGGCCTCGCGCAGCATCAGCTCCGCGCCGCGCAGCGCGGCCCAGGTCTCGCGCGTGACCAGGACGCCGACCGGACGGCCCGCGCCCACACGGTCCCCGGCGCGGGGCTCGAGCGATTCGACCACGCCCGCAAAGGGCGCGCCGATCACCGATTCGCCGCCCGAGCGCCACTGGCCGGAGCCGGTCACCACGTCGTCGAAGCGCCGCACCTCGAGCGCGTGGACGTGCACGTCCACGACCGGCTCGCCGCCACCCTCGTCGGTCACGTCGCCGCCGCGGCGCGAGCAGCCAGCGGCCGCGGTCAGCAGGGCCAGCGCCAGGACGCCGGCGGAGATCCTCCCGGTTCTCATCGTCGCAGTTCTCCTTCCCAGTGGGCCACGCGGAGCTCGAAGCGGGCGTCCGCGAGCCGCGCCCGCGCGTCGTCCGCCTGCCGGCGGGCGTCCAGCAGCTCGAGCAGGCTGGTGGCGCCCGCGGCGTAGCGGCTGCGCAGGCGCAGCAGATGCTCCTCGGCGCGCCCGAGCGCGGCCTGCGCCAGCTCGAGCCGCGCGGCGGCGGCGCGCCAGCGCCCGAGCAGGTCCAGCGTGGCGCGCCGGGCCTCGAGCTGCGCGGCGGTCGCGCGGCCGTCCGCAGCCGCGACCGCGGCCTCGCGGGCGGCGGCCGCCGGGGCCGAGGCGGCGTCCAGCACCGGCCGGCGGAACTCCAGCGCCAGCGAGGCGCCGAGGTCGCGCCGCAGGCGGTCGGCGAAGGTGGCGCCCGGGTGGGTCAGCGCGTAGTCCCCGGGCACCGCGCGCGTCAGGTCGGCGCCGGCCAGCCCGGCGTCGAGCGCGAGGTCGAGCCGCAGGGCGTCGCGGCGCCGGGCCTGCTCGAGCGCCAGCCGCTCGCCGGCGGCGGCGAAGCGCGCGGTCCGCACCTCGGGCGCGTCCCCGGCCCGCGCCAGCAGGGCGAGCGAGTCCGCCGCGGTCGGAGCCGCGTCCTCGGCCGGCGCGGGCTCGAGCAGCGCGGGCGCCCCGGCGGCATCGCGTCCGAGCAGCGCGGCCAGCTCGCGCCCCAGCGCGTCGCCGACCTCGGCGATCGAGGTCAGCTCCGACTCGACCACGTCGCGCTCGATCCGGGTCCGCACCGCGTCCGCGTGCTCGCGGGCCCCCGAGCGCACGCCGGACTCGACCAGGCTCGCCAGGTGGTCGAGCCAGGCCAGCGTCTCGCGGTCGGCGGCCTCGAGCTCGCGCTGGCGCAGCGCCCCGAGCGCCACCCCGGCCGCGCGCAGCCCGGCGTCGCGCGTGGCCCGCTCGAGCGCGGCCAGCGCGCCGGCCGCGGCCAGCGCGGACTGCGTGCGATCGCGGCGCCGGGCGCCACCGTCGAGCAGGGGCTGCTCCAGCCCGAGCTTGAGCGAGTAGCCGCCGAGGTCGGTGACCACGGGATCGTAGAAGTGCTCCGGCGCGACCAGCGCGCTGCCGAACAGCGCGTACGCCGGCCGCCCGTTCCGCATGGCGGCGGCGGAGTCGAGCCGCGCCGCGCGGGCGTCGGCGGTCACCGCGCGCACGTCGGGCGCCGCCGCACGGGCCAGCGCGACGCACTGCGTCACGGTGAGCGACTCCGGCGCCGCCGCGGGCAGGGCCGCGCCCGCCGGTCGCGGCGCGCAGGCGAACGCCAGCGCGGCGAGGGCGACGAGAGACGCGGAGCGGTGCGCCATGGAGCTCTCCTTTGGAGATTCGGGGCGCCGGCAGGATACTGCATCCGCGTTCGCTGTCTGGAATCCCGACCTGAACGGTTCCTGTCCGGAGGTGACGATGCGACGGTTCACGTGGTGGTGCCTCGCCCTGTCCTTCGCGCTCGCGATGGTCCCCGGTCATGCCGCGGCCGCGGGCGACTACAAGGTGGTGACCCGGTACCAGGTGGGGGGCGAGGGCGGCTGGGACTACCTGAGCGTGGACCCGGACGCGCACCGGCTCTTCTACGGCCGCAGCACCCGGGTGCAGGTCTTCGACCTGGACAGCGGCAAGGTCGTCGGCGAGATCCCCAACACGCCAGGCATCCATGGCATCGCGCTGGCGCCCGAGTTCGGCCGCGGCTTCACCAGCAACGGCCGCGACTCGTCGGTCACGATCTTCGACCTGAAGACCCTCGCGGTCCTCGGACGCGTCCACCTCGAGGGGCGCAACCCCGACGCCATCCTCTACGAGCCGGTCACGAAGCGCGTCTTCGCCTTCAACGCCGGGAGCCGGACCGCGACCGCCATCGACGCCGCGAGCGGCACGGTGGTCGGGACCGTGGCGCTCGACGGCCGGCCCGAGTTCGCGGTGGCCGACGGGAAGGGCCGCGTGTTCGTGAACCTCGAGGACAGCAGCGCGGTGGCGGGCTTCGACGCGAAGTCGCTCCAGGTCACGACCCGCTGGCCGCTGGTCGAGGGCGAGGGCCCGAGCGGGCTCGCGATCGACCGCGCGCACCACCGCCTCTTCTCGGTCTGCGGCAACGAGAAGATGGTCGTGCTCGACACGGGCACCGGCAGGGTGGTTGCCACGCTGCCGATCGGCAAGGGGACCGACGCCGCGGCGTTCGACCCCGGGACCGGGCTGGCGTTCAGTTCGAACGGCGAGGGGACGCTGACCGTGGTCCACGAGGACGCGGCGGACAGGTTCAGCGTGGTCGGCACGGTGACGACCCAGCGCGGCGCGCGGACCATGGCGCTCGATCCGCAGACCCACCGCATCTACCTCGCCGCGGCGAGCTACGGGGAAGCGCCCGCGCCCACGGCGGACCGCCCGCATCCGCGTCCGCCGATGCTCCCCGACAGCTTCGTGATCCTGGTCCTCGACCGCTAGGCCGGACCGGACCGCGCCCCCGGATGCCCGCGCATCCGGGGGCGTTCGCCTGCCCGCGGATGGGGGAGAACCCCCGGTCGCCCCGCGGTCCCACCCGGCGCGCGATCGCGACCGTCCGGCCGGGCCGCCGGCACGGCGCCGCGCCGCGCGGCCGGCCGCACCGGAGACCTTGTCGCCGTTGGGCTTGGCGCCGCCGCGCGCCCCGTCGGCGCTGCGCGCCGTGTCCGCACCGCGTGGCCCGGCCGTTGCCTTTCCCCGGGGTGGGGGCGGATGCCCCCGAAAGCCGGGAGAGGAGGCCGCGACTCCCGCCGTGACGACGAACCCCAGCCCGAGGGAGTCCAGGATGTCCCCCCGCTCTGTCCTCTTCGCAGCACTGCTCATCGGATTCGCCACCCCGGCGCTCGCGGTGCCGCTCGATCCGCCCACGGTCACGCTGGTCTCGGCGGACCGCACCTCGGTCACGCTCCAGGTGCAGGCCGGCGCCAGCGGCGCGCCCGCCGGCTTCGTCGTCGAGTGGCTGCCCGCGGATGTCTACGCTGCGCTGGGCGGCTGGCCCGGGGAGTCGGCGGCGGTGAGCGGGTCGGGCTTCTCCGGCGTGCCGACGCTGTGCGTCACCCCCGGGACCGTCAGCTACCAACTCGCCTCGGGGCAGGTCGCCGACGTCGTCCTCGGCGGCCTGTTCGACGAGACCGGCGTGGACGCGCCGGACCGCGCCGAACTGGACGACGGCACCGGCTACGTGATCCGCGCGCGTGCCGCGGCCTCCGGCCCCGGGCTCGAGGCGAGCGGCAACTCGGCCACGCTCCAGTGCGCGACCCGACCCCGCACCTCGACCGATTGCACCGTGAGCCAGGGTTACTGGAAGAACCACCCCGAGAGCTGGACCCGGGTGACCACGATCGCGCTCGGGTCGGTGACCTACACGCGGGCGCAGTTGCTCGCCATCCTCGAACAGCCCGCGCGCGGCAACGGCCTGGTCTCGCTCGCGCACCAGTTGATCGCCACCAGGCTGAACATCGCGCTGGGCGCCATCCCGACGACCGCGGTGGCCCAGGCGGCCACCCAGGCCGACGTCGCCATCGGGGCGCTGCTCGTACCGCCGGTCGGGGGCGGTTGGCTGGCCCCGTGCACGACCCGCGACCTGACCTGGACGCTGGGCGCCTTCAACAGCGGCACGCTGGGACCGGGACACTGTCCCGGCGACCTCCACGTGCTCCCCGCGATCCCCGCGACCTGGGGAACGCTCAAGTCGCTGTATCGTTAGTACGGAGTGACCGGCAGGTCACGACGACCGCCCCCGATCGCGAGGGCGGTCGTCCGGTCCGTGGCCGGAAGCGGAGAGCGCGGACGGCCCGCCGTCCGCCCGGGCGCGGGGCGACGGCACGACGGGTCGCCGGTCACTCCCCGTCGTCCAGGGACCCGCCGCGCGGCACTCGATCTCGACCGGTTCGCGCCGCGCGCGCGGCCACCACGCCCAGCGCACCGGCTCGGGGGGCGCGGCGACGCGGTTCCAGGTCCGGCCCACCGGCTCACCGCGCAGCGCCTCGGCGAAGTCGGGGTCCACGGCCTCCGCCGCGTCCCGCGCGGCGGGCTCCGCATGGCCGCGGGTGCCGGCGCGGACCGCCCGCGGCGCGCGGTGCGGAACGAGCCGGTCCACCAGCCAGCCGGCCACGCGCGGGCGCAGGTCGGCGAGCATGTTGAAGCAGTCGTGCGCGCCGCGCGGATAGTGGACCAGTTGTCGCTCGCAGCGGGCCTCGTCGAAGATGCGGCGGGCCTCGTCGCCGGGGGTGATGAGATCGTTCCCCCCGCCGGCGACGAACAGCGGCGTGCGAAGCGCGGGCAGGACGTCGGCGAGCGTCATGCGCGCGGCCGCGCGGCCCATCTCCTCCTCCGAGGCCTCGTAGAGCGCCGCCAGCTCGCGCCGCATCCCGGCGAGCGTGACGTTCCAGTAGACCGAGACCGAGTGCGGCGGGCTCACGGCCGCCACCGCGCGCACGCGCGGGTCGTGCGCGGCCATGCGGATGGCGAGGAAGCCGCCCAGGCTGGTGCCGAACAACGCCACCGCGCCGGGGTCGAGCTCGGGATCGGCCTCGATCGCGCGCATGATCGCGTCCCACACCGGTCGCGGCTCGGCGACCATCGAGAGGCGGTGGAAGGTCTGGCCCAGGCCCGGGCCGTCGAAGGCGAGCGCGGCGAGCCCACGCTCGAGCAGCGCCCCGCCCCAGCCGTGCAGCTCCTCCTTCACGCCGTTCGTGCCCTGGAAGAGCACCACCACCGGCGCGGGGCGCGGGCCGCGCGGCACGCGCAGCCAGCCCTTCATCACGCGCCGGCGGTAGACGACCTCGAAGGACCGTGCCGGCGGGTCGAGCAGCGGTGCGGCCTCGCCGTAGGCGCGGGTCGCCGCGTCGTGCAGGCCGCGCTTGCGGGCGATGTCGAGGAACAGCACGTACTGGGCGAAGGTGAAGGCGGCAGCGGCGGCGAGGAAGTGCGCCGCGGCGCCGGCGACATCCTCGAGCGCGAGCGCGTCATGGCCCTCGGCCTCGCGGCCGCGGCCGAGGCGCTCCCACTCGACGACCCAGGCCTCGAGGCTCGTCACGCGGGCGAGGACCCGGTCGAGGTCGGCGGGGGGGACGCCGGCGTCGAGGAACTGGAGCCGCGCCCAGGCGGGCATCTGCCGCGCCGCGCCCAGGCGCAGGCTCGCGCGCAGGAAGCCCGGTCTCAGGATCTGGCTGCGCAGCAGGTGGGGCGCGAGCAGCTCGAGCCGTCCACCCTGGATGGACATCGGTTCCTCCTCCATGGGCCGCTCCCCGACCCGCGGCGTTCCGTCGGAGCGGTGATCATCCTCCGCCGCGGTTCGCACCGGAAGCGGGGGTGCATCCGATGTGCCACGACGAGCGGTGGTTGGCCGTCCGGGCGCGGCCGGACGCGCGGCCGCACTGGCGCGCGGTCCCGCGCGTGTGGCGGCGCGGCGTGTCCGGGCCGCGCGGGGGGGCGTGTCGCCGCGCCGCATCGGGAGTGGCCGCCTCGCCCGCGCCGGGAGTGGTCATTGGCCGTACCCGGTCGCGGCGCCCTGTGCTAGCCTGCGGGCGACATCGGGCGGGCGCCGAAGCCCTGCCGGCCCCCGGGACGGCGCCGACTCTCCCACCCGGCCCGCCATGCCCCGTCCGTCCCCATGCAGGTCCGCGAAGGAGGTGGCCATGCTGAAGGAGTTCAAGGAGTTCCTGCTCAAGACCAACGCCCTGGCCCTGGCTGTCGGTGTGATCATCGGCGCGGCGGTCGGCAAGGTGGTCAGCTCGCTGGTGAGCGACATCCTCATGCCGGTCATCGGGCTGCTCGTCCCCGGCGGCGCCTGGCGCGAGGCGGCGATCGTCTTGACGCGCAAGCCCGACGGGACCCCGGCCGCCCAGATCACCTACGGCGCGTTCGTCGGCAGCGTCGTCGACTTCGTCATCATCGCCCTGGTCGTCTTCCTCATCACCAAGGCGCTGCTGAAGCCCGCCCCGGCGCCGCCCGCGCCGCCGACGAAGGAGTGCCCGTTCTGCAAGGAGATCGTGCCGGCCGCCGCCACCAAGTGCAGGGCCTGCGCGAGCGCGCTCTAGCGACCCGCCGCCGCGTCCCGGGGCACGCGCGCCCGGCTCGAATCGAGCCGGGCGTCCGCGTCCCGGGGTTGGCCCACTTCTAGTTCTTGACACGCCCGCATCCGGGTGCCAACGTCCATCCGGATCCGAAAGGTCCTGAACGCGGATCGCGCCGGGCCGGGCGCCCCCCATCGGGTGCCCCCCGGCGCGCGGGTTCACGCGGATCCACTCCGGCACGGATGCCGGGGTCCATGCTCACCGCACGGAGGCGCCCGCCTGAGCAGCTGCCTCGTCCATTCCGGCACGCTCGTCTGCATGGACGCGTCCGGCACCGTCGCCCGCGGCGACCTGCTGGTGCGCGACGGCGTGATCGCGGCGCTCGGCGCCGGCGTCCCCGCCGCGCTGGCCGCGCTGCCGGAGCGCCGCGCCGACGAGTCGGTGGATGCCTCCGGCGCGTTCGTGCTGCCGGGTTTCATCCACGGTCACCTGCACGTCTGCCAGACCCTGTTCCGCGGCCTGGCCGAGCAGAGCGACCTGCTGCGCTGGCTGCGCGAGGCCGTCTGGCCGCTCGAGGCGGCGCACACCGAGGTCTCGATCGCCGCGGCGGCCCGCCTCGGCCTGCTGGAGCTGATCGCCGGCGGCGTCACCTGCATCAACGACATGGGCACGGTGCGCCACACCGACGCCATCGCCGCGGTGCTCGAACAGACCGGCATCCGCGCGGTGTTCGGCAAGGCGCTCATGGACTGCGGCCGCGGCGTGCCGAAGTACCTGTGCGAGCCCGAGGCGGCCGCGCTCGAGTCGGCGCTCGCGCTGGCGCGGCGCTGGGACGGCGCGGCGGGCGGGCGGCTGCGCGTCTCGCTGGCGCCGCGCTTCATCCTCTCGTGCAGCGAGAGCCTGTGGCGCGACGTCGCCGCGGCGTCGGCCGAGCACGGCCTGCTGGTGCACACGCACCTGGCCGAGAGCCCGACCGAGGCGCGCGAGGTCCAGGCCACGGTCTCGAGCACGGCGGCGCGCTACTTCGCCCGGCGCGGCGTGCTCTCCGAGCGCTTCGTGGGGGCGCACGGCGTCTGGGTGGACGACGAGGAGCTCGGCCTGCTCGCGCGCGCCGACGCGGCGCTGGTGCACTGCCCGGGCTCGAACCTCAAGCTCGGCTCGGGGCTGGCCGGCGTGCGGCGCTGGGCGCGGGCGGGACTGCGGCGCGGGCTGGGCTCGGACGGCGCCGCCTGCGACAACCGGCTCGACACCTTCCACGAGCTGAGCCTGGCGGCGCTGATCACGCGCGCGCTCGAGCCCACCGACCACCTGACCGCGCGCGAGGTCCTGGAACTGGCGACCTGCGAGGGCGCCCGCGCGCTGGGGCTGGACCGGACGACCGGCTCGCTCGAGCGCGGCAAGCAGGCGGACGTGATCGTGGTGGACCACTCGGCGCCGCACCTGGCGCCCAACGAGACGCAGGATCCCTACGCCACGCTGGTGCACGCCGCGCGGGTCACGGACGTGCGCCTGACGATGGTGGCGGGGCGGATCCTGTATCGCGGCGGGGAGTGGAGCACGCTCGACCCCGGCCGCGTGGTGGCGGAGGCGCGCAGCGAGACGCGGGAGCTGGTGCGGCGCGCGGGCATCGGCCGGGCTCAGGGATGAGCCGGGCGCGGGGGCGAACATGCTGATCGGGCCGTGCACGGTGGTGACGGGGGGGACGAAGCCGGACGTGCTCGAGGACTCGGCGGTGCGCGTCTGCGGCGCGCACATCGCCGCGATCGGGCCGCTCCACGTGCTGGGGACGGCGTATCCCGAGGAGACGCTCTGGCCGGCGCGCGGGCGCGTGCTGGTGCCGGGCTTCATCAACACCCACGTCCACCTGGCGCGGCACCTGGCGCGCGGGCTCGGGCTGCGAGCGCCGGCGGAGTGGCGGCGCTACGACCGCACGCTCTCGCCCGAGGACGTGTTCTGGTCCACCAGCGCCGCGCTGGTCGAGGGCCTGCGCCACGGCGTCACCACGGTGTGCGACTTCCACCGCTCGGGTGTCTGCCCCGACCTCTCGCTCTCGGAGGTGGTGGCGGCCGCGGCCCGCGTCGGCGTGCGGGTGGCGACCTGCTACGGCGCGAGCGAGTCCGACACCGTGATCGAGCGGCGCTCGGCGTTCGAGGAGTCGCTGGGGTTCGCGAGCGAGCTGGGGCGCCGCCGCGACGGCCGGCTGCGCGGCATGGTCGGCGTGCAGGCGCGCACGCTCGAGGGCGTCGACACGATGGTGCGCGAGGCGCTCGACGTCGCCGGCGGCGCGCTCGGCGTGCACGTCAACCTCGACCTCGACCTGACCCCCGCCGAGCGCTGGCGCTCGCGCGGCGGCTGGCGCACGCAGTCGCTGCCGACGCTCTGGGCGCACGCCGAGAGCGCGCCGCGCGGGCTGCTCGGCGAGGTGCGGGAGCGCGGCGATGCGCTCACCGCGGTGGGGGCGGGCTCGGTGGCCGCGCTGGTGCGCGAGGGCGAGGTGGCGTGGGGCACCGACGCCGGCGTGAACGCGCCGCCGTTGCCCGACCCGATCCACAACCTGGCCTTCGGCGCGCCGGCCGCCGCGCACTACCAGCGCCTGTTCGTGAACGGCGCGCGCTGGGCGGGCAGTCACTTCGGCGAGGGTCTGGGGGTGATCGCGGCGGGCTCGCCGGCCGACCTGCTGCTGCTCGACTACCAGCCCGCCACCGAGTTCTCCGAGCGCACGTTCCTCGACCACCTGTGGTCGGGCATGCTG